>Ga0228703_1001297_pt1 | contig 15507 bp, 17 predicted proteins | sample McNCre217_Aug_MG_3_FD_178020 | JGI IMG/M metagenome (GOLD analysis project Ga0228703, IMG submission 178020) | Freshwater microbial communities from McNutts Creek, Athens, Georgia, United States - 29-17_Aug_MG | ecosystem: Environmental > Aquatic > Freshwater > Creek | place: USA: Georgia... | reverse complement strand
AGTTGGTGGTGCTGGCGCGCTACATGCAAATTTTGTCGGACGAGATGTGCCGCCAGTTGCAAGGGCGGGCCATCAACATTCACCACAGCTTCTTGCCCAGCTTCAAGGGTGCCAAGCCCTACTACCAGGCGCACGACCGCGGGGTGAAGCTGATCGGCGCAACCGCGCACTACGTCACCGCCGACCTGGACGAGGGGCCCATCATCGAGCAGGACGTGGCCCGGGTCGACCACAGCAAGACCGTGGAAGACTTGACCGCCCTGGGCCGCGACACCGAAAGCCAGGTGCTGGCGCGTGCCGTCAAATGGCACAGCGAGCACCGCGTGCTGCTCGATGGCCACAAGACCGTGATCTTCAAGTAAGCCGCCGCGCGACCCTGCTGCCTGTTGCCATGACGTCGCGCATCCCCCCCATTCAATGCCTGCTGACCTTCGAGGCGCTGGCGCGCCTGCGTTCGGTCACCCAGGCGGCCGAGGAGCTGTGCGTCACGCCCAGCGCGGTCAGCCACCGGGTGCGCCAGCTGGAGCAGATCATCGGCACCAAGCTGTTTGGCCGCGCCGATTTTTCGCTGACCACCGAAGGCAGCGAGTACCTGGCCCATGTGCGCGAAGGCCTGGCCAGCCTGGAGCGTTTCCCGGGCCAAAGCCCGAATGGGGTGGGCAAGCGCAAGCTGCGCCTGGCGGTCACGCCCACTTTTGCGCGCTCCATCCTGATGCCCCGGCTGCGCCAGTTCGCCGAGGCCTACCCGGAAATTGACCTCACGCTGCAGGTGAGCATTCCTTTGCTGGACGTGGTGGCCGAAGACGCCGACCTGACCATCCGCTTTGGCACGGGGCGATACGCCGACGTGGAAAGCCTGTGCCTGATGAAGGACGACGTCACCTTGCTGGCCTCACCGGCCTACCTGCGCGAGCACGGCCCCTTTGACACCCCCCAAGACCTGAGCGACGCCACCTTGCTGCGCAGCCCGCTGGAGCCCTGGCGCACCTGGTTTGCCGCCCATCACCTGGACTGGCCCGAACCCACCGACGGCTCGAGCTTCAACGACATTGGCCTGCTGTGCGATGCCGCCGCCCAGGGCTTGGGGATTGGCTTGATCCGCCTGAAGCTGGGGGCACCCTGGCTGGAAAACGGCACCCTGATTCGCCTGACCCCCGTGCAAGTGCCCAGCCCGCATGCGCATTACCTGTGCTGGCGCACCGGCATCATGGACCGCTGGGAATGTGCGGCCTTCGCCGAGTGGCTGCAAAAAGCCGTCAGCTGAGCGGGCTTCAACAAAGCCTGAAAGTTCTTTCAACCCGGGCGCGGAAATTTCACGTAAAGTGGGTGCCATGAATGCTCCAATGACTTCGGACCAGCACGCGGCCCTGCAGCGCGCGCAACGCCAATCGCAAGTGGTGGCCGCACTGAAAGCCGTTTTGCCGGCCCATGCCGTGCTGTACACGCCGGAAGACACCACGCCCTATGAGTGCGACGGCCTGACCGCCTACCGCCAGCGGCCGCTGTGCGTGGCCTTGCCGGAAAACGCCCAGCAGGTGCAAGCCGCGCTGAAAGCCTGTCACGCCTTGGCGGTGCCGGTGGTGGCGCGCGGCGCAGGCACGGGGTTGTCGGGTGGCGCGATGCCGCATGGCGAAGGCGTGACCCTGTCCCTGGCCAAGTTCAACAAAATTTTGTCGATGAGCGCAGAGAGTTGCACCGCCGTGGTTCAGTGTGGCGTGCGCAACCTGGCCATCAGCGAGGCGGCCGCGCCCCTGGGTCTGTATTACGCCCCCGACCCCTCCAGCCAAATTGCCTGCACGATTGGCGGCAACGTGGCCGAAAACTCGGGCGGCGTGCACTGCCTGAAATACGGGCTGACCTTGCACAACGTGCTCAAGGTCAAGGGCTTCACCATTGACGGCGAGCCCATCGAATTTGGCGGCGACGCGCTGGACAGCCCGGGGCTGGACCTGCTGCCGCTGGTGATCGGCTCCGAGGGCATGCTGGCGGTGACCACCGAGGTCACGGTGAAGCTGGTGCCCAAGCCGCAACTGGCACGCTGCATCATGGCCAGCTTTGACAACATCCGCCGCGCGGGCGATGCGGTGGCCGCCGTCATTGCCGCAGGCATCATCCCGGCCGGCCTGGAAATGATGGACAAGCCCATGACCGCGGCCGTGGAAGACTTCGTGAAGGCTGGCTACGACCTGAGCGCCGAGGCCATTCTGTTGTGCGAAAGCGATGGCACGCCCGAAGAGGTGGCCGAAGAAATCGAGCGCATGAGCGCCGTGCTGCGCCAGTGCGGCGCCACCGCCCTGGCCGTCAGCCGCGATGAGGCCGAACGGCTGCGGTTTTGGAGCGGGCGTAAGAACGCCTTCCCGGCCTCGGGTCGCATCAGCCCCGACTACATGTGCATGGACTCCACCATTCCGCGCAAGCGTTTGGCCGACATCCTGGAGGCCATTGCCGAAATGGAAAAAAAGCACCAGCTGCGCTGCGCCAACGTGTTCCATGCTGGCGACGGCAACCTGCACCCCCTGATCCTGTTCGATGCCAACGACCCCGACCAGCTGCACCGTGCCGAGGCCTTCGGCGCCGACATCCTGGAAACCAGCGTGGCCATGGGCGGCACCGTGACCGGCGAGCACGGCGTGGGCGTGGAAAAGCTCAACAGCATGTGCGTGCAGTTCACGCCGCAAGAGTGCAAGCAGATGTTTGCCATCAAGCGCGCCTTCGACCCGCCGGGCCTGCTCAACCCCGGCAAGGTGATCCCCACGCTGCAACGCTGTGCCGAGTACGGCAAGATGGTGGTGCGCGGCGGGCAGATGCCCCACCCCGAACTCGAGCGCTTCTGACGCGGCTTACCAGGTGTCGATGAAGCGGCCCGTGCCGCGTGCGGGCAGCGGGGCGCTGGCCAAGCCTTGGGCCAGCCAGTGCCGGGTTTGCGCCGGGTCGATCACCGCGTCAATTTCCAGGGTGGATGCCATGTTCATGGCGCTGCCGTTTTCATACTGCTGCGCCACCAGCTTTTGGTAAAGCGCCTCGCGCTCGGCGCCTTCCAGCGCGGCCAGTTCCTTGCGGTACCCCAGCTTGACCGCGCCCTCCAGGCCCATGCCGCCAAATTCACCGGTGGGCCAGGCGACCGTGAAGGCCGGCTCGTGGAAGCCGCCCCCGGCCATGGCCATGGCACCCAAACCATAGCCTTTGCGCAGCACCACGCTGAAGATGGGCACGCGCCGCTGCGCTGCCGCCACAAACAAACGGCTGACATGGCGCACCTGGGCCTGGGCTTCGATGTCGGGCCCCACCATGAAGCCCGGCGTGTCGATCAAGGACACCACCGGCAAGCCATGCGCATCGCACAGCTGCAAGAAACGCGCGCCCTTGTCGGCCGCCTCGGCGTCGATGGCGCCAGAGAGGTGCAAGGGGTTGTTGGCGATCACGCCCACCGGACGGCCCTCGATGCGGGCCAGCGCCGTGTGCATGCCGATGCCAAAGCCTGTGCGCAAGGGCAGCACCGAGCCTTCATCGAACAAGGCAGGCCACACCGCCTGGGTGTCGTAGACCCGCAAACGGTTCTCTGGCACCACCGCGCGCAGGGCCTGGGCATCGGGAGCCGTCCAGTGCGGCACACGTCCCTGGAAAAACGACAGGTAGTGACGCGCTGTGGCGACCGCTTGGGCCTCATCGTCGACCAACAAATCAATCACGCCATTGGCATGCTGCAGGGCGCTGGGGCCAATGTCTTCTGGCTTGAACTGGCCCAGGCCCCCGCCTTCCACCATGGCCGGGCCGCCCATGCCGATGTTGCTGCCGCGGGTGGCAATGATCACGTCGCTGCAACCGAGCAGCGCGGCATTGCCGGCAAAGCAGCGCCCCGAGGTGATGCCCACCACCGGCACCCGGCCCGACAAGCGCGCATAGGAGGCAAAGGTGGTGAGTTGCAAGCCAGCCACGATGTGCACATCCACATCGCCCGGGCGGCCCCCACCGCCTTCGGCCCACAGCACCACCGGCAAAGATTGCGCATGGGCGATCTGCAGCAAGCGATCGGTTTTCTGGTGGTTGCGCATGCCTTGCGTGCCGGCCAGCACGGTGGCGTCATAGGCCAGCACCGCACAGCGTGAGGCCTCGGGGCCAAACCACTGGCCATTGATGCTGCCCAAGCCCGTCACCATGCCATCGGCCGGCGTGTTGGCTTGCAGGTCTTCCAGGCTGCGGCGGCGGGTTTGGGCAGCGATGGCCAGGGCGCCGTATTCCACCCAGCTCCCTTCATCCACCAGGTCCGCCAGGTTCTCGCGAGCGGTGCGCTGGCCCAGTGCATGGCGCTTGGCCACCGCTTCAGGGCGCGCTGCGTCCAGGGTGAGCGCATGGCGATCAATCACGCGTTGCAAGTCGGGCCGGATGCCCGTGGGTGACACCGCCTGAGGCATGGGGTCGGGCGAGGTTGGTGCAGGCGCTGGCGCGGCCAGCGTGACCGCCTGCAACTGAAGCATCACCGCGCCCTCTTCGACCGTTTCGCCGGCGCCGACAAACCATTCGTGAATTTGGCCGTCATGGGGCGCGCGGATTTCATGCTCCATTTTCATGGCTTCCAAAATCAGCAGCACGTCGCCGGCGCGCACCTGCGCGCCGGGCGCGGCGCAGCATTCAACGATCAGGGCTTGCATGGGAGCAATCAAGGGCGTCATGAGCATCCTAGAAGTTCAACGGTGTCCAAAAATAGCGGTGCCAACGCGCACCATGGTGCTGCCCGCATGAATGGCGGCCTCGAGGTCGCCGGTCATGCCCATCGACAAGGTGTCAAAGGCTGGCTGTTTCAAGGCCGCCGCCGTGTCGGCAAACAAGGCGGCGGCACGCTGGTGCACCGCCAACTGCGACGCGAAGTCGGGGCTGGCATCGGGTATGGTCATCAGGCCGCGCAAGGCCAGCCGCGGCAGTTGGGCGACGGCGCGTGCCAAAGCCAGAGTGTCCTCGGGCGACACCCCCGACTTGGTGGCGCCACCATCGATGTTGACCTGCAAGCAAACCTGCAGGGGCGGCAAGTCTGCGGGGCGTTGCTCGCTCAGGCGCTGCGCGATTTTCAGGCGATCGATGCTGTGCACCCAGTCAAAATGCTCGGCCACCCAGCGTGTCTTGTTGCTTTGAATGGGCCCAATGCAATGCCACACGCAGTGTTGTGTGACCGGGTCGGTGCGCAACAGTTGAATTTTTTCAACCGCTTCCTGAATGTAGTTTTCGCCAAAATCGCGCTGGCCATAGCCCGCCACCTCGCGAATCGCGTCGACGCCAAAGGTTTTGGACACCGCCAGCAAGCGGATGTCTTCAGGCGCACGGGCGCACGCCAGCGCAGCCTGCGTGATGCGTGCACGCACGGCGTCCCAAGGTTGTTTCAAGCTTCCCATAATCCCCCCACTTTAAACCGAGATCGGGCCGGTCATGTTGCTTCATTGGCTGAAACAGGCGGTTCTGGCAGGCGCCAGCGACTTGCACCTCTCGGCAGGACGGCGTCCCAGCTTGCGTCATCTGGGTGACATCGTGTCCCTGGGCAGCGCTTTGCTCACCCGCAATGAAGCGCAAGACATGGCGCAGCAAGTGTTGCAATGGCTGGCGGCGTCTGACACCCCAGGGCCTGGGGCATCGCTGCCACAAGACTGCGATGGTGCGTTCCATGTGCCTGAGTTGGGCCGCTTTCGGGCCAACCTGTTTCAACACGCCGAGGGCCATGCCATGGTGTTGCGCTTGATTCCATCCAAGCTGCCCCCCCTGGCAAGTCTTGGTTTGCCAGAAGTCGTCACGTCTTGGCTTCGCCAACCCCAAGGCCTGGTGTTGGTGACGGGGCCCACAGGTTCTGGCAAAAGCACCACCCTGGCTTGCCTGGTGCAGCAACTGAATGTCCAGCAGCGTCTGCACATCGTGACCCTTGAGGACCCGATTGAGTACCTGCACACCTCTGGGCAATGCCTGATTCACCAGCGCGAAATTCACCGCCACACCGCCTCGTTTGAACAAGGCCTGCGCAGCGCCTTGCGCGAAGACCCCGACATTTTGCTGGTCGGCGAACTGCGCGACCTGAGCTCGATTCGCTGGGCTTTGACCGCGGCCGAAACCGGCCACCTGGTGCTGGCCACCTTGCACACGCGCGGCGCGGCACAAACCGTGAGCCGGCTCGTCGATGGCTTTCCCGGCGAAGAAAAAAACCTGGTCCGCCACCAGCTCAGCCAAAGCCTGGTGGGCGTGCTGTCGCAAACCCTTTGCAAAACCCGTCAAGGTGACGCGCGCGTGGCCGCCTTCGAAGTCATGGTGGCCACCCCTGCGGTGCGCCACCTGATACGCGAAGACAAAATCGCCCAGTTGCACAACACGCTACAAACCAGTGCGGCCCAGGGCATGCGCACCCTGGCCCAGGACGTCCAGCGCTTGCAAACGCTCGGGCAAATTTCGGGCGCCAGCGGGCATTCCCATCCGGTTTTATGATGGGCGGCTCTGTTTTTAACCTCACCTCTCGAAAACCATGTCCAGCACTCAAGCAAAAACTTACGACGCCGCCCCCTCCACCCGCGTGGCCTTCATTGGCCTGGGCGTGATGGGCTATCCCATGGCCGGCCACCTGGCCTTGGCCGGACACAGCGTCACGGTCTACAACCGCAACCCCGCCAAAGCCCAGGCCTGGTGCCAAGAATACGCCGCCACTTCGGGCCCCCGCAGCGCGGCCACGCCGCGTGAAGCCGCACAGGGCGCCGACATGGTGTTTTGCTGTGTCGGCAACGACAACGACCTGCGCTCGGTCATTCTGGGCCCGGATGGCGCCCTGGCAGGCATGAAGTCGGGCGCCGTGTTGGTGGACCACACCACGGCCTCGGCCGATGTGGCGCGCGAGCTGCATGCGCTGGCAGCCAAGCAAGGGGTGGCTTTCATCGACGCCCCCGTCTCTGGCGGCCAGGCAGGCGCCCAAAACGGCTTGCTGACGGTGATGTGCGGTGGCGAAGCCGCTGTGTTTGAGCGCGTCAAGCCCGTCGCCATGGCGTTCTCGCGCGCCTTCACCCTGATGGGCGAAAGCGGTGCCGGCCAGCTGACCAAGATGGTCAACCAGATTTGCATTGCTGGCCTGGTGCAGGGCTTGAGCGAAGCCATCGCCTTTGGCGCCAAGGCCGGGCTGGACATGAACCTGGTGCTGGATGTCGTTGGCAAAGGCGCGGCCCAAAGCTGGCAGATGGACAACCGAGGCAAAACCATGGTGGCCAACAAATTCGACTTCGGCTTTGCCGTGGACTGGATGCGCAAAGACCTGGGCCTGGTGCTCGACGAGGCCAAGCGCAATGGCGCCCGCCTGCCGGTGACCGCCCTGGTCGATCAGTTCTATGCCGATGTGCAGCACATGGGCGGCGGCCGCTGGGACACCTCCAGCCTGATCAAGCGCTTGGGCTGACGCAAAAAGGGCTGCCGAGGCAGCCCTTTTGCATGGCCCTGCAACGGGTCACTTGGCTGGCGCGGGCGCCGCCTTGGGCGGCTCGGGCAGCAAAGCTTTCAGTTCTTCCTCTGTGATGACTTCGAACACACGCACCACCTTCTTGACGCCGCCCACGGTACGGGCGATATCGGTGGCGCGGTTGGCTTCGCGCTGGGTGACGCGGCCCATCAGGTAAACGTTGCCACGCTCGGTCACCACCTTGTAGGCACTGGCAAAAATGTCCTTGCTGTCCAGCATGCTGGCCTTGATCTTGCCGGTGATCAAGGCGTCGGTGGACCGGTCGCCCAGGGAGGATGCGGGCATGACGGCCAACTCGTTGACCACCGTGCGCACATTGTCCACTTCCGAGACCAACTTGGCCAAATACTGGCGATCGCGGTCGTTGGGCACCTCACCGGTCAACAGCACTTGCCGGTTGTAGCTGGTGACGTTGACGTGCACGCGGTCACCGACCATCTCGCGAATGCGGTTGGCGCTGCGCAACTCAATGCCCTCGTCCTCGAGCTGGGTGCCGGACGTGCGGCGGTCGGTCACGACCATGGCGCTTCCCACAAAACCGCCCACCATCAAGGGCGCGCAAGCCCCCAACCCCATCACCAAGGCCAGCGCAGCCGTGATGCGAACCCAATGTACGTGTTTCATATGTTTCCTTCCTGTTCACCCAATAATTGTGTGTCCACGCCGTCGCACAAGCAGTGCAACACCAGCAAATGGACTTCCTGAATTCTGGCAGTGCGATCATGGGGCACGCAAATGTGCACGTCCGTGTCTCGCAACGCCATGCCGATTTTTCCACCACCCTTGCCTGTCATGGCGACGATGGTCATTTCACGCTGATGCGCCGCTTCAATGGCCGCCAGGATGTTCGCCGAGTTGCCGCTGGTGGAGATGGCCAGCAACACATCGCCAGGCTGGCCCAAGGCACGCACCTGCTTGGCGTAAACCTGGTTGAAGTCGTAGTCGTTGGCGATGGCCGTCAGGATGGAGCTGTCGGTGGTCAGCGCAATGGCCCCCAACTCCGGGCGCTCACGCTCGAAGCGCCCAACAAATTCGGCCGCAAAGTGCTGTGCATCTGCCGCCGAGCCCCCATTGCCACACGCCAGCACCTTGCCACCACTGGTGACACAGGCCAACAGCGCCTGGACGGCCGCCGCAATTGGCTTGGAAAGCACTTGCGCCGCCTGGTATTTCAGGTCGGCACTGTCGATGAACTGTTGTTCAATACGTTGCTCTAGCATGGCCGGAATGATAACCGGGCGCGCAGTCATTGCGCATCGAAAGCCGCACGCAACCAGGTGATGCCCTGCGGGTGCACGGCCACCACGTCAAAACGGCAAGGCGGCTCTTGCCCCAGGCGCATCAAAAAGTGGCGCGCCGCCCACACGATGCGCCGCCGTTTGGCGTAGGTCACGCTGGCCTCGGCCCCCCCGTAGCTGCGGCTGCGGCGCTGGCGCACCTCGACAAACACCAGAGTGCCGTCAGGCGCCCACAGGATGAGGTCGATTTCGCCACCTCCGCGCCCAGGCGTCCGATAATTGCGAGCATGCAAACGCAGACCCTGATCCCGCAAATAGCCCAGGGCCAGGTCTTCTGCCGCATCCCCTGCCTGCTTGGTGGTGCGGGGGCTTCCCTTGGGGCGATGAAAGTCATCCATTGAGCGCTTCTTTCGATTCAGCGCGGGCAGCAGCCCATGCGGCCGCCGCGTCTCAGCATTATCCGCAGGGTGCGCTCTATGTGGTGGCCACGCCAATTGGTAATCTTGCCGATATCAGCCTGCGCGCCCTGCACTTGCTGGGGCTGGTCGACTGTGTGGCCTGCGAGGACACCCGCCACAGCCAGGCCTTGCTGCGCGCCTATGGCATTGACCATCCCGGCAGCCACTGGCTGGCGGTGCATCAGCACAACGAAGCCGAAGCGGTCGCGCGGGTGCTGGAGCGGCTGCGGGCGGGCCAGCGCGTGGCCTACATCAGCGACGCCGGGACGCCCGCCATCAGCGACCCCGGCGCCCGCTTGGTCCAGGGCGTGCAAGCCGCTGGCTTGCGGGTGGTGCCCTTGCCTGGCGCCAGCAGCGTGACCGCCCTGCTCAGCGCCAGTGGTAGCCTGCTGCCAGACAGCGCCGGCTTTGTCTTTGTGGGTTTCTTGCCCAGCAAATCGGCCGAGCGCGAGCGCGCCGTCCTGGGTTTGATGGCGGATGGGCGCGCCCAAGTGCTGCTGGAAGCACCGCACCGCATCGAAGCGCTGGGGCAGGCGCTGGCGGTTTTAGGGGCACGCCAGGTGACCCTGGGTCGCGAGCTGACCAAGCAATTTGAAGAGATCGTCACCTTGCCTGCCGCTGACTTGCTGGCCTGGCTGCAAGCCTCGCCGCAGCACACGCGCGGCGAGTTCGCCTTGGTGATTCACGCCCAGGCAACGCCGTCGGGCACACCCGACGCCGATGACCGGGTGCTGCGCTTGTTACTGGCCGAAGTCCCTGTGAAAACCGCCGTCAAGTTGGCGTCCGAGATCACCGGGCAAAGTCGGAATGCGTTGTATGAGCGTGCGCTGGCGCTGAAGAAAGAGGCCTGAGCGGCAACGCAGGGCGTTACTGGGACTTGGCGCGCTGCACCAGCGCATCTTGCAAAGACTGAATCTGCTGCTGCGTTTGCTTGAGCTGCTCGGTGGCCTGCGTGATAGCCGCCCCCGAGCTTTTGCCTGACTCGAAAGACGCCAGCATGGACTGAACCATGCTGACATTGGCGGCCCCAAGGCCCAGCACCACGGCAATGCCGGTGGTGATGATGGTCAATTTCAAATTGCGCATTTCACTTCTGCGGTCGCCACGCTCTTCCTTGAACGCTTGCAACAACTGGGCAGACTCGCGGCGCATCTCAGCGATGGCCTGGTCCATGCGCTCTTCCACTCGGCCCAGGCGTGCGTCTGCCTTGGCCTCTACCAGCTCCAGGCGCGCGGTCATTTCCTCACGGGTCATGGCGTTCATCGTGTCTGATTCTCCCACGTCGGTCATCAAGGTATTGAAGAAATTGATCTTTTCAGAGCTGATGGTTGCAGCGCTCGGCCTGGCGAAAAAAGGGCTTTGGTTGGCCGGCTCTTCTGCTGCGCTGACGTGGGTGGCGATCATGCCTTGTTCGCCTTCAGCCATTCCCTGATCGGTAGGCTGGCATGGGTTCTGAGCGTGAAGCAATGGTCACAGACCATGGCGATGACCGGAATAGAGGGCGAAGGGAAAACCGCGTTGCCGTCTTCCCTGACACTGGCCAGGGACCAAGCTGTCTGCTCATCGGGCGCATCGGCCAACACCCAACTTGACTTGCCGCAGGTCGGGCAACCTGACTGGATATTTTTGAACTTGTAAAAACGCTCCAACTCCGCCAGCTTGACCATTTCTCGCCCCCCTCACAGTTTGCGCCACCCAAGTATATTAATACCTTGGTTTTCATAAATCAAGTGTTTGAGGCTGCGAATCCAACGCGGAAACAAAAACGCCAACCCAATCGGTTGGCGTGATGCGTTGATCTGCGGGACAAACTTGAGAAAGGGGTGGCGCGGCTGGCGGGGATCGAACCCACGACCCTTGGCTTCGGAGGCCAATACTCTATCCACTGAGCTACAGCCGCCCTGGGTGTGTTCGGGTATTTTATATGCCCCCCCACTATAATTTCGCCTGCATTGAAATTATCGTCAAAGGATTTCCCAACATGAGCGCCCATCACGAAGAAGCCCACAGTGGCGGCAAAAAGAGCATCCCACAAATCTTGTTTTGGTTTGTGCTGGTCTTTGCCGTCCCCTATTTTGTCGTCACTTCCGTGATCTCACTGGGGTTCTCTGACAGCAAATCGGTGCCCTACCCGGCCAGCCACCCTGAAGTCACAGCCAAGCGCATCCAAAAGGTGGGCTCGGTTGAGATGAAGGCAGTTGACCGCGAGCCCAAGGCGGGCGCAGAAGTTTATGCTGCACAATGCAGCGCCTGTCACGCCGCTGGCGTTGCAGGTGCGCCCAAGTTTGGCGATGCCGGTGCCTGGGCGGCTCGCATCAAGAACGGCTACGAGGCGCTGCTAACCTCGGCCCTGAAAGGCAAAGGCGCCATGGGTGCACAAGGCGGTGGCGCTTTCAACGATTTTGAAATTGGCCGTGCCGTGGTTCACATGGCAAACGCTGCGGGTGGCAACCTGGCCGAACCCAAAAAGCCGGAAGCTGCCAAATAAGCGTTCCAGCCCTTACTCCCAAGCCGGCTCAGCCGGCTTTTTTTTCGCCCGCCTGCCGCGCCTGCGGGCTGGCCACATAGCCGTAGCGAACCGGTAGCTCGCTGGCTTGGACCTCGAGGAGCGGCCAGCGACGCGCCTCCAGGGCTTCGGCCAGGTACAGCATGTCCTGTGTGTGCACCCGCCCCAAACCCAGCGCGGTGTCCAAGTACACATGCCCCGCCTCGTCTGTCAGGCAGGCGCGCACTTGCACCGGATGCCCGCTATGGGACTGCACCTCGCCGCTGGGCGTGAAGCGCCAGACCCAGGGCGTGCTTTCCAATTCGACGTAAACCCGCTGCGGGCCGTTCTGGAAAAACCATTGCCCACGTTCATCGACGTCGTAGTTGCGTTGAATGAAGTCGATCAATTTTTCATGGCGCAGCCGCGAGCCTTTGGCCTGCAGGAAAGGCCCCAGGGCCTGCACCCTGTCGTCGCGCATGTACCAGTCGCCACGGGCATCCAGGCCCAACCAGCCGTAGCAGTGCGGCACGTTGGGCCACTTGAGCAAGGCTTTTTTGACCAACTCATCCATGGTGTTGCATCGCGTTCATCTCATTGGGCATGCAGCCATGTTGCCACGGCCTGCGGCAACGCCAGCACATCGCCTGGAAAAGCCCCTTGGGCAAAACCGACATGGCCACCGTGCTGGGGCTGCCACAGGGTGACCCAATCGCCTACGGGCGCTTGCTTCGGCAAAGACGATGCGGGCACAAAAGGATCGTTTTGCGCATTCAACACCAGCGCAGGCAGGCGAATGGCTTCCAACTGCGGCTTGGCGGAGGCGCGTGCCCAATAGTCGTCGGTGTCGCGAAAGCCATGCAAGGGCGCGGTGAACACATTGTCAAAATCGTACAAGTCCTTGGCGGCCAGCAAGGCTTCGCGGTCAAACAGGCCGGGGTATTGCGCCCATTTCTGCAAGGCGCGGGGCTTCATGGAGCGCAAAAACATGCGGGTATAAACCTGCCGGTTGAAGCCCCGCCCGATGGCATGGCCGCTGGCCGTGAGGTCAATGGGCGAACACACTGCACACACCGCCTGCGCCACGGAGCGTGCGCTGTGGCCACTTTCTTCGGTCCAGCGCAACAGCGCATTGCCGCCCAAGGACACACCCACCGCATAGCGTTTTCCTGAGTGAAGTGAGCGCATGCGCTCCAGGATCCATCGAATTTCCTCATAGTCACCAGAGTGGTATGCGCGAGGTGCACGATTGAGCTCACCGCTGCATCCGCGAAAATGCGGTACGGCCATGGCCCAACCCAAGCGGTGCGCATGGTCGGCAAAAGCTTGCGCATAGTGGCTGCCAGATGAGCCTTCCAGGCCATGAAAAAGCACCAACAAAGGCGGCTCTTCTTGAAGTGGCGCTAGGGCGGATGGCCGAACCAGCCAATCCACGTCAATGAAGTCAGCATCGGGGGTGTCCCAGCGCTCGCGCCGCCATACCGGCGCGGCTTGGGCGTAACGTCGCGCCCACAAAGCAGCGTGAATGGTCTGCGCATGGCCCCCAGGCAACCAACGGGGTGCTCGGTAGTCCCAGGTCAATGCAGCACCTGCGTCGACTCCAGGCCTTCCTGGATTTCGTACGGGGTGCCCGGGCTGGCATGGTGTGCCACCATGCGCCAGCCTTGCGGGGTGCGATGGTACACATTGGTGGCGATCACATAGGCATGGCGGGGGCCTTGGGGCGTCATCACATCGACCACTTCCAGCAAGTTGTGCATGGCGCTGGCCAGCGATTCGACCTTGCGCACTTGCATGGGCTTCGCTTGCAACACGCCATTGGCAAACAACGCTTCAAACGTGGCGCGGATGGCCGCAGGCCCCAGAAGCCGTTGGCCCCCAGGATGTACGCACACCACCTCATCTTCATCGGCCCAACAGGCCATCAAGCGCTCAATGTTGCCCGTTTGCAGGGCGTCATAAAACATCGCCTCGATGTCATCGGGGCTACCGCCCACCGTGGCGGCTTGCAGTTTGGCTTTGGGCATGGCGTGGGGTTCTCCAGAAAAAAACCCCGTGAGGCGCTAGGCATCACGGGGTTGTGTCGGAAGCATGGTCCGCTTACTTCTTGCCGCGGTACTTGCGCAAGGCCGCCAGTTGTGCCGCCATGATGGCGAGTTCGGACTGGGCACGGGCCAGGTCGACTTCGCTTTTGGCATTGCGCACCGCATCTTCTGCGGCTTGCTTGGCAGCGTTGGCTTTTTCTTCGTCCAGGTCCTTGCCGCGCACGGCGGTGTCGGACAGCACGGTCACGCAGTCGGGTTGCACTTCAAGAATGCCACCGGCCACGAACACGAACTCTTCGCCACCGTCGGCCGTTTGAATGCGCACCGAGCCAGGCCGGATGCGGGTGATCAGCGGCGTGTGACGCGGGTAGATGCCAAGCTCGCCGGCTTCGCCGGGCAGGGCCACAAATTTGGCCTCGCCGGAGAAGATGGACTCTTCAGCACTGACGACATCAACGTGGATGGTGCTCATGGCGTTTCCTTAGACCTTTTTGGCCTTCTCGAAGGCTTCGTCAATGGTGCCGACCATGTAGAAGGCCTGCTCGGGCAGGTGGTCGCACTCGCCGCTGACAATCATCTTGAAGCCGCGAATGGTTTCGGCCAGCGACACATACTTGCCTGCGGTGCCCGTGAACACTTCGGCCACGTGGAACGGCTGGGACAGGAAACGCTGGATCTTGCGAGCGCGGGCCACGGCCAGCTTGTCTTCAGGGGCCAGTTCGTCCATGCCCAGAATGGCGATGATGTCGCGCAGTTCTTTGTAGCGCTGCAGCGTGCCCTGCACGGCGCGAGCGGTTTCGTAGTGGTCGGTACCGACCACCAAGGGGTCGAGCTGACGGCTGGTGGAGTCCAGGGGATCCACAGCGGGGTAGATGCCCAGCGCAGCAATGTCACGGCTCAGCACCACGGTGGAATCCAAGTGGGCGAAGGTGGTGGCAGGCGAGGGGTCGGTCAAGTCGTCCGCAGGCACGTACACGGCCTGAATGGAGGTGATCGAGCCCACTTTGGTCGAGGTAATGCGCTCTTGCAAGCGGCCCATTTCTTCGGCCAGCGTCGGCTGGTAGCCCACGGCAGAAGGCATGCGGCCCAACAGCGCGGACACTTCGGTACCGGCCAGGGTGTAGCGGTAGATGTTGTCCACGAAGAACAGCACGTCACGGCCTTCGTCACGGAAGGATTCGGCGATGGTCAGGCCGGTCAAGGCGACGCGCAAACGGTTGCCCGGGGGCTCGTTCATCTGACCGTACACCATGGCCACTTTGGACTCGCTGAGGTTCTCGGAGTTCACCACGCCGGATTCCATCATCTCGTGGTAAAAGTCGTTACCTTCACGGGTACGCTCACCCACACCGGCGAACACGGACAAGCCGGAGTGCGCCTTGGCGATGTTGTTGATCAGCTCCATCATGTTCACGGTCTTGCCCACGCCGGCGCCACCGAACAGGCCCACCTTGCCGCCTTTGGCGAACGGGCAGACCAAGTCAATCACCTTGATGCCGGTTTCCAGCAATTCTTGCGAAGGGCTCAGCTCGTCATAAGCCGGGGCCTTGCGGTGAATGGAGGCGGTTTGGGTTTGGTCGACAGGGCCACGCTCGTCGATCGGATTGCCCAACACGTCCATGATGCGGCCCAGGGTGCCTTTGCCCACGGGCACGGTGATGGCCGCGCCAGTGTTGGTCACCATCAAGCCACGACGCAGACCGTCGGACGAGCCCAGGGCAATGGTACGGACGATGCCGTCACCCAGCTGCTGCTGAACTTCCAGGGTCAGGGCCGAGCCTTCGAGTTTGAGGGCGTCATAAACCCGGGGCAT
>Ga0228703_1001295_pt1 | contig 15535 bp, 13 predicted proteins | sample McNCre217_Aug_MG_3_FD_178020 | JGI IMG/M metagenome (GOLD analysis project Ga0228703, IMG submission 178020) | Freshwater microbial communities from McNutts Creek, Athens, Georgia, United States - 29-17_Aug_MG | ecosystem: Environmental > Aquatic > Freshwater > Creek | place: USA: Georgia... | reverse complement strand
AAGGTCACCGACGAGATGAAGAAAGACCTCATGGTCGGCATGGGCGAAAACGCCGGTGTTGTCGACATCGGCGAGGGCTGGGCGGTCACCTTCAAGGTTGAATCACACAACCACCCTTCATACATCGAGCCTTTCCAGGGCGCTGCAACCGGCGTCGGCGGCATCGTTCGCGACATCTTGACCATGGGTGCACGCCCAATCGCCGTGATGGACCAGCTTCGATTCGGCGCACCTGAGAACCCAGACACCGCTCGCGTGGTTCACGGTGTGGTTGACGGCATCAGCTTCTATGGCAACTGCCTCGGACTGCCAAACATCGGTGGCGAGACCGTTTTCGACAAGGTTTACCAGGGCAACCCACTTGTTAACGCCCTGTCAGTTGGCGCCTTGCGTCACGAAGACCTAAAGCTTGCCAAGGCGTCAAACCCTGGCGACCTAGTCATCTTGTTCGGTGCTCGCACCGGCGCAGACGGCATCGGCGGCGTATCCGTGCTTGCCTCTGAGACCTTCGACTCAACCGGCCCAAGCCGCCGCCCTGCAGTTCAGGTTGGCGACCCGTTCGCCGAGAAGGTGCTAATCGAGTGCTGCCTCGAGCTCTACCACGCGCAGGTTGTTGCCGGTATTCAGGACCTTGGTGGCGCAGGCATCTCATGTGCAACCAGCGAGCTTGCCTCAAATGGTGGCGCCGGTATGCGCGTTCAGCTTCAGCACGTTCTAAAGCGTGACGAGACCCTGACCCCAGAAGAGATTCTGATGTCTGAGTCACAGGAGCGCATGATGGGCATCGTGCCGAAGAAGCACCTAAAAGCTTTCGAGGCAATCGTCAACAAGTGGGAAGTCGAATACTCAGTAATCGGCGAGGTCATCAACGAAGACCGCCTTTACATCAACTGGGGCGAAGGAGAGATCGTCAACGTTCCACCTCGCACCGTTGCTCACGACGGCCCGGTTTATGAGCGCCCAGTTGCCTACCCGGCATACCAGGATGCCCTAAACGCCAACACCGTTCACGTTGCCGCAAACGGCAACGGCCTGCACCGCCAGAACGACAACGGTTCAGAGCTTGCTGCCCAGCTAGTGCAGATCGTCTCGAGCCCAAACCAGGCTGACAAGGGTTGGATCACCGACCAGTATGACCGCTACGTCGGCGGCAACACCGCGCTGGCGCAGCCAGATGACTCGGGCATGATCCGCGTGGATGAGAAGTCAGGCCTAGGCATCGCCCTGGCCACCGACGCCAACGGTCGATACTGCTACCTCGACCCATACCAGGGCGCAAAGCTTGCCCTGGCCGAGGCTTACCGTAATGTAGCCGTCGGCGGAGCACGCCCAATGGCCGTCACCAACTGCCTCAACTTCGGAAGCCCTGAGAACCCAGAGGTCATGTGGCAGTTCAAGCAGGCAACCGCAGGTCTAGCCGATGGCTGCCTCGAGCTTGGCATCCCGGTGACCGGTGGAAACGTTTCGTTCTATAACCAGACCGGCGATGTTGCCATTCACCCAACCCCAGTGGTCGGTGTGCTCGGCGTGATCGACGACGTTGCTCGCCGCATTCCATCGGCTTGGCAAGACGAGGGCAACAACATCTACCTTCTTGGTGTCACCAAGGATGAGTTGGATGGCTCAGTTTGGTCAGAGGTCATTCACGGTCACCTAGGTGGTCGCCCACCAGTGGTCAACCTTGCTTTCGAGAAGCAGCTTGCCGAGGCCATCGCCGCGGGCAGCGAACAGGGCCTAATCGCCTCAGCTCACGACCTTTCAGAGGCTGGTTTGGCTCAGGCTGTTGTTGAGTGTTCACTTCGCTTCGGCATGGGTGCCCGCATCTGGCTTGGCGAGATCTGTGAGCGCGATGGCGTTGACCGCACCGCTGCGCTGTTCTCAGAGTCAACCGGTCGTGTGCTTGTTTCTGTTGGTCGCGAGGATGACGTGAAGTTCGTCGGCCTCTGCGAAGCCCGAGGAATTCCAGTGCTGCGCATCGGCGTCACCGACAACTCAGGCACCCTAGAAATCCAGGACATCGCAAACTGGAACCTAGCTGACCTCGGTGCTGCGCACAAGGGCACTTTGGCTGAGTTGTTTGGCTAGCTAGTTTTTGATTGGAAAACCCGCCAGGCCTTTAGGGGCTTGGCGGGTTTTCTTATTCTGCGTATAGTGTCTTAGTGAGACAAGGCTGGCCCCTGAGCCAAACTTCCCTTACCGGTGATACCAACCGGCAGGTTATAGAGCTCATAGACTTCAACGTCTTTGACGAGCTTGCCCTCGATGCCGGCACGAATAGCTTGCACGGTTGGCCCTTCGTTGTGCTCGATCCAAAGTTCTCGGGTGGTCCAAGCCTCGACATAGATTAGGCGGCCATCAACATCCTGGTTTAGGGCATAGAACTCGCAACCGGCTTCTTCGTGAACCAAAGGCGTGATGCGAAGCAGCAACTCTTTGACCTCGGCCGCGTGCTCTGGCTTGGGGGTGAAGATGGCGATTACGGTGCAGATTTCAGACATTGGGCACTACCTATCTTGTTGGTAACCAGTTGTGGCTGGTTTAGTGCCCATGCTACCGGTCGAGACCATTAGCCCAAAGATTATCTGCGTTTGAAATCCGGCTGAAATAACCACCCGATAGATTAGACCTATGGCACCAGCACCGGGGAATCCGCTAGTCGGACAAGACAGCATTGAGTTTGCGCACGAAACCAAAGCAGAGCACGCTGTGCACGTTTGGGAGCGTTGGTCGACCATCCCGTTGGCCATTCTGGCGCTGCTTTATTTAGCTCTCTACTCGGAAGAGGTTTTGGGAAACCTACCTCCGATCTTGTTCCTTGATTTCGTCTTGATCAGCGATGTGATTTGGGCGATCTTCATCATCGACTTCCTGGCTCGATTCACTCTGACTCGCGACAAACTTCGGTTCCTGAGGGCCAACGCTATCGAATTAGCGTCGTTGATCTTGCCGTTCTTCCGTGCCTTCAGAATGTTCCGCGTAGTTATCGCGCTCGGCTTCTTATCTCGCGTTGGCAAGTCACTTAGTGCGCGCATCAACATCTATGTCGGCCTGATTCTGCCGCTGTTGATTTATGTTTGCGCACTTGGCGTTTATGAGGCCGAACACCTAGCACCCGGCGCCAACATCAAGGAATTTGGTGACGCAGTTTGGTGGGCGTTTGTCACCCTTGCCACAGTCGGCTATGGCGACTATTACCCGGTCACCCTAGAAGGCCGCATGATTGCCGTATTCCTGATGATTGCCGGCCTAGCCTTCGTCTCAGTGATTGCCGTTTCGGTTGCAACAATCTTCTTGAACCGACTCGAATACGACATCACTAAAAGAAAGAATGCGCCGAAGCGCAAGTAGGTTTTCCAATGAAAATGCCCCCGATTCTCATCGGGGGCATTTCGCAATTTCAAGTTAGTCGCCGGCGGGCGCAGCACTCGGTGCACCATGCAGCTGGATGCGCTTTGGCAAGGTGAACACCAAGAAGAATGCTGCCACAGCCATGATTGCCGAGGTGAGCATTGCGCCGGCGGCGCCATCCTTGAAGGCTTGACCGATGAGACCAGGAACCATCTTGTCTGGGGTGAGCGCACCGAACAGAATCGAACCGATGATTGCTACACCGATTGCGGTGCCCATGCGCTGCACGGTCTGAACCACACCGCTGGCTGCGCCGGCTTCGGCGTTATCAACGGTCGCCACGATGAACTGAACGTTAGGGGCTAAGAAGAAACCGTTTCCGGCACCGGCAAGCAGCAGGCCAGGCAGCAGCATCCAGCTGTTTAGGTCGGCAACTGCCACGTTAGCCAGCAGGTACCAGGTGATGCCAAGGCCGATAGCGACCATCGCGGCACCATAAACGAGAACTGCGCGACCAATCTTGGCCGCCCACTTGGTGCTCTGCGATGAGATCACCGCGGTGCCGATTGCGAACGGGATGGTTAGTAGGCCCGACTCAAGTGCGGTGTGACCGAGGCCACCCTGCCAAAGAATCGAGAGAGTGAAGAAGATCGAGGTAAAGGCTGCGAAGTAAACCAGGGCCAAGATGACGCCGAAGGTGAAGCTCGCGTGGTGGAACAGGCGTGGTGGCACCAGTGCCGAACCGCCGCGCTTTGTGAAGAAGACCTGCCAGCCAGCGAACAGAACTAGTCCACCGATACCGGCGGCCATGGTCCACCAGGTCCAGGCGTGCCAGCCATCTTGCTGACCCTGAATAAGTGGAACCAAAACGGCGACCAAGGCGGCGCTAAGCAGGGCAACGCCGAACCAGTCCATGCGGTTGTTGCGGTCTGCGTGAGCATCGCCGGCAGGTAGCAAGCGAATTGCGAAGATTGCGGTCAAGATGCCGATTGGCAGGTTCACGAAGAACACCCAACGCCAACCCTCGGCCTCGCCGAATGCCTGAATCAGAAGACCACCGGCAAGCTGGCCGATCGCGCTCGAAAGACCGATAACTGAGCCCATGATTGCGAATGCTTTGCCGCGCTCCTTGCCATTGAACAACAACTGGATAAACGAGCCAACTGCCGGAACAAAGATGCCACCGGCCAGACCCTGCAGCACACGGCCGATGATGATGTCGAAGTCGTTTGCAGCGATGCCACAGTAGGCACTGGCTGCGGTGAACAACACAATGCCGATGATGTAGACCCACTTGTGACCGATGCGGTCACCGATGCGGCCCGAAGGAATCAGTGCAAGACCAAAGGTCAGGGCATAGCCCGAGATGATCCATGAAAGGGTAGATTCGCTCGCACCTAGACTGGTGCGAATGCTTGGCAGCGCGACGTTCACGATGGTGGCGTCGACTAGGGCCATGAAGAAACCGGCCAACAGCACGGCGAGCGCCAACCAGGATGATCTTGGGGCTGGGGCAAAATTTGGGCGTGCTGAAGGGGTCTGAGTCATTGTTGACTCAACCCAGTCAAGTGGGTCTTTATTCCTAGCGGCGAAGCCGCAAGTGCGAATTAGCCTCTTGGAGCACCTAGAGTTGCGCGCGCATCCTCGAACATCAAATAGAAGTCATTTAGGCTCACGCCGGTCGCGGCAGCAAAGGCTTCAGCGAAACTCTTGCCCGTTCCGATCTCGCGATAGACGGCGACAAACTTCTTCATGCCAACGTGGGCCACCAAGAACTCGGTCGCAATCGCGCCAATTCCATACGGGTCCATCTGGCCATTGTTTTCGGTTACCTGCGAAAGCTTTAGGGCCTTGGTGCCCGGATGAGTCGTGCGCTGAAGCATCCAGGTTCGAGCCTCGGCATAGGTGTTGAAGCCCAGGGTGGCGCCGGTTTCGGTGCCTACGAAAACTGCCGGGCCTTCCCAAAACCACTGCGGAGTACCGCAAGGAACGCAGCTGCCGACCGAGCGCTCTTGCACAGAGTGGAAGAACTCGTGAGCCGGAGTCTGCTTCATACCGATTGAGTCGATGGTCATCAGGTTTTCTTTTTCGATGAAAGCCCAGTTCCAAACTCCAGTGTCAGAGCCGCCACGTGCTGGCGCGCCCTCAAACGAACCGGCACGGTCATTCGCTGCCTGCTTGCCATAGACCTTGGCAAACTCGACCTTCAGCCATTCGACATCGTTGGCCACGAAGCCGGTGTATGGGCCGGTCAATTTCGGATACTCAAAGGTGGTTGCCACCTTGGCAACACCCTGCTTGATCCACTCGACCAACTGCTTCGAAGTGCCTTCTTGGGCAACGACGTTGACCACAGCATCTTGACGCTTCTCGGCCACATAGGCATTGAATTCCTTGGTGGCGGCGTCGGCGATTTCGGCACTTGAAGCCGGCTTGGTCCAGCCAGATGCCTTGTAGGCGCCGGCAGCGTCCGAGCTTTCGACCACCGGGGTAGCTGGGTTCGGCTCACCCGATGCGATTGGCTTAGGTTTCGCTGGCGAAGCGCTTGATTTCACACCCGCGTTCCAGACGAATTTCTTGCCTGATTTCACGCAAGTGAACTTGGTCGACGATGCGCCGCTCTTGACGGTCTGAGTAACTCCAGCTTTGGCGCACGCTCCGCCGACTTTCGGCGACGCCGCGAGGGCTGGCCCACCGGTCAGGCCAGCGAGAATCAGAGCTGAAATAGCTACTGCCGAAGTTGTTTTGCGCATCGATGAATCCCCTTTACATCAAACCTTTGTCCAAAAGATTAGTGGTTTTGTCGCCTAATCCAAAGCGAAATTAACTCGAGGAATTTATCTCGAGTTGAAGCAAAGAACCTCCACCCTCGACAGAGGTTAGCGACCAGTTTGGGCCGGAAGTTGAATCGAAAAGCGCTGACCCTAGACCGGCAAGACCATTGCGCGGCCCAAGCCCGTCATCGGCGAAGCTAACCAGCACCTGATTTTCGTTTGCCGACGAAACAATCAATTTCAGCTTCGAAGCCAATCCGTGACGTACCGCGTTCGAGATTGCCTCATGCGATATTTGCATAATCCTTGAGTCAGCGGATGCGCCATAACTCGCCCGGTCTAGGGTGATTCCTATTTCGACATAACCCGTCCAGCGAGAAGCAAGATCAGCAAGTTGATGCTTTAGGTCGGTCGGCGCACTGTCAAGCGGCCCGCTGGCAGCGTTATCGAGAAGACATTCGATGGTTTTGAGCTCTTGGGCTAGGTCAGCTGAGTCGCCGTCCGTGCTTTCGATTCGAAGCGCAGCAGATAGCAGTCGGTTCTGCACACTGCCGTGCAGATAGTTGGCCAAGTCGCGGTTCATCAGCAGGGTCTGCACCTTGCGAGAGGCGAAATCGGCGCCTGAGTTGCTTAGCAGTGCCTGAAGTTGCGAACGCACCTTCACGTGACTTTCGAATGCTGCCACGATGAAGCCGCTCAGAAACGAGACTTCAGCAAGCCACATAAACGAGGCTATCGCGATGCCCAAGGTCGAGACGCCAGCAAGCTCGCCGAACCAAAAATTGGGCAACAGAACAATCAGTGCGGTTGCCACTATCGCGGTGACTAGAAACTTGAACCAGGCCCATAGCTGGCGACTAGGTTTAATTAAGCTGGCTCCCAAATAAACCAGACCAACTATGACGGCGTCTATTGCCGACCGGATGAGCGCGTGTTGCAGGTTCACATGTGCCGCGAGAGTCGCGAGTGCGCCAAAGAAATATATGATCAGCATTGGCACAATGGCTACTGGTTGCCCCAACACTGCGACTTTGGCCAGGTCGGCGAAGCTGAAATTCAACACCTTCGCGTTTTCTTTTTGCCAGAGCCGGTGACTAAGCGGACGCAGCCCCGTTTCGACGATGTCGCGGATCAACTTGGCGGTTACTTGCTTTTGTTCAAGTAGGTTTCCGGTGCCCTGTGTCACGAATTCGAGTTTCGCTTTAGCCGCCGAAATGAATTCGCGAAGTTCGGTCGAATCTCCATTCTCGCGGTTATCCGAGACAACGATTTGCTGTTGCACGCGCTCGGTTACCAGAAGGTCGCGCTCAACCTGGTAGCGCTCGAGAGTCGCCTCTATTAGCGCCAGGCCGAAGACCGCAAACAGACCGAGAAAGCTGGTTTGAACGATGCGTTGGCCAACTGAATGCGAAGGGTCACCTTCAAGCCCGAACCACACCGCCAATATGCCGGTGGCGATTCCTTTCACCGCACCGAGGCTGGTTCCAAACAGGGCAATCCAACCGAGGGCGATTGGCTTGACCGCGCGCTTCTTGAAGAAGCCCTGGCGAAACAACAGAAACCAGCCGAAACAGGCAACTAGGGCAAAGATGTGCACGGGCCACCAAAGCCACGCGTTGGCACTCGGGCTGGCAGGCCCAACCAACATGGAGCCGGTGAATGACAGCACAGCTAGCACCGCGTAACCCTTTGGCCTCAACAGCCCCTGGCCACCAAGCTCTTGGCGAAGGCGGCTTGAACTAGTCTTGGTCAACCGGCGACCTGCCCAGCGCTCTGAAGAAAACCTTGGCCATGTGCACTCGCTGGTTTCGTGACGAGTCTGACTCGAGACCCAACGCCTTGGCGACTCGACTTATTGAAACCTCAACAGCGCGCTCGGTGACAAAACGACGGCGTGCTATTTCGGCGTTTGAGAGGCCTTGAGCGACAAGCCTTAACGTTTCGATCTGGCTGTCGGTGAATTTGCCCAACACATGGTTTTTGAGTTTGCCAGCGGAGTTGCCACGGCCAATGACGGCCAACTGAATCGCGTTGACTAGTTGGTCGACCTCACCAATAGACGACTTGGTCAAATACTGTGAGTTGCCGGGCAGCTGCGGCAAGTGGGTGCTCAACAACCTCGGGTCATCAAAACTGGTCAGGAACACGATGCCGACACCCGGGTTTTGACGTCTAAGCGCTTGGGCAACATCAACGCCAGTTGGGCCAATTCCTAGATGCAAATCTAGGATGGCCGCATCGATCGCATGAATCTGACTGAGCAAAGCCGCCTCAGCGGCGTCGGCAGCCGCCATCACCACGTTCAGCCCTTTAGCCTTGAGCGCGGCAATGAGTGTCACGCGAGTGAACGCATCATCCTCGACAACCGCCAACCTAAGGCTCATGCCTTAAGTATTGGGTCGTATGGTGCAATTTGTCGGCTTTTTATAGTCAAGTGCGCACATCTGTTGGGTTAGCACAACAGTTTTTGGCCATCTAACGGTAAACCCGCCGCTGAAGGCAACGCCTCTCGAATACTGATTAAATGCAACACCGGTCTCAAAATCTTGGGGCTGCCTCAGATTTTTGAAAGGAATGCCAAATGAACCTTCGTTTGAAGAAAGCAATGGCAATCGCAACACTGCCGCTAGCCGGCGCCGGCCTGGTCGTGGGACTGATGACTTCAGCCCCGGCATACGCAGGCAACATGCCTGGCACTGTTGCCGACCCAAGCTCAACCCCAGCACCACTCGCCTCTCAGGCAGCATCGGTTGCAGCTGAGACTAAGACCGTCCCGTGGTGCGGTTGGACAGTTTCAGGGTTGCCAACAGGTTTGACCCTAGAGGACACCGCGGCTAAGGCGGCAGGTAAGTCTTCGAGCTATAAGGGTGCTGAGATCGCTCTAGGCGGAAGCACCAGCGGCGTTTCTGCATTTGTCAGTGGCTCAAACACCTCGAGCACTGACGAGGAAAACTGTTCTTGGTATGGCGACTCAAATAAGCAGGGCCTGACCATGACCGTAACCGCCAGCCGCGCGAACTTCACCGCGCGACCTGCAGGCGAATCAGCCGATGATGCAGGCATGGGCTTCTCACTAAGCTCTTCAAGCAAGTTGACCATCACCCCGGCATACTCTGGTTGCTCAGACGCTTTCGTAACCTCGAACAACCTTTCGGTTTGGGCAGACCAGCTCACCTCGACCCCGGTTACTGCTTCAGACAAGTCAAAGGTAACCACGATTTCGGCTTGCACCTGGGGTCTTACCTATGCGGCCAAGATCCCTAGCGGCATGAAGCCTCTATTCGGTGACAAGACCTATGCCTTCACCGGCCCAACTCTCACCACCACGGTGAACATCAACTAGTCAAAAACATGGATGTGGGCGAGCGACTCTGGTCGCTCGCCCATTCTCCGTTAGGGGTCAAAATGTCGAAAGTCATGGCAGCAACCACATCGATTTGGTTAGCCTTTGCCACGATTATCAGCTTCGCGACGCCAGCCTTTGCCGACAACCAGGGGCTTGGCATCGCCATCCAGGTTATTCAAGGCAAAGATGACTCGAGCAAAGACCTGAACAAGAACAACCGCCTCTGGTTTGTTATCGCGCCTGGCAAATCGGGATCCAGGGATTTTCAAATCCGAAGCGCCTCTGACATCGCACAAAAGATCCATCTGGGCATCGGTGCACAGAAGCAGGAAAACGGCGTTCGTCAATATGACCCCGAAGGTTCCACTCCGGCTAGCGACTGGGCAAGTTTCTCTAGGAACGACTTCGTGCTGGCTCCCAGAACCACTGCTTCGATATCGATGAAGATTTCAGTGCCCGCAAACACCGATGTGCAGACGCTTCAGCCATCCCTGCTGGTTCAAGCCAGTGCCGTCAAGTCAGCCTCGGCGCAATACAAGGTGCCAACCGCGCTTCAGTTTTCACAAGACATTTTTCTTGGTGTTGGCACTAGCGACCAGTTCTTAACGAAGTTCTCAATCGATGATGTCTACGGTGCAAACACGAATGAAGGCCACGTTCTGATTCTGAAACTAAGCAACTCGGGTAAGACACCGGTGGCTCTGACCGGTGACCTTCAATTGAGCAACCTGACATTCGCCGGCCTAACCGTGGGGCCGCTGCAGTTTGTTAGCCCCAGCATCCAACCGGGTGAGTCGGTTGAAGTGCCAGTTAAGGTCGATGAAAAAGTCACCGAAGCGAAATGGCAAATTTTGGTGAGGGCTCAACAGGGTTCCATCCAAGAGACCCGCACCTTCGACAAAGACATTTCCTTCAAGGGCGTCAACTATGTTCAGTTAGCGATCACAAGCTCGGGGATCATCCTGGTTTCGTTGGCATTGCTGCTGATCGCTATTCGCACTTTGCGCTCCATCAAGCGAAAGCAACTCGAAGAACAGCGCAGCAAGGATGAAGCCGAGGCCGCACGCTTAGCCGAGGCAGAACGAGTGGCCGAGCTTGAGCGGCAGCTGGCCGAGATGCAAGCTGTTTTGGTGAAACCAAAGACAAAACGCAAGCCGTCGGCGAAGGCAAAGACGAAGCCAGGGACTGACTAACGAGGGCTGCGCAAAAAGGCGCGCTTGACCGGATACTCGAGGTAATCGGCGGCGTATTCGAGACGCGGGTCGCGCCAGGCATAGTCGCGGGCAACCTGGGCCATCGCCGACCAGAAGAATACGTTCAGCAGGTCGACACCAAGGTGGCTGATCGAGTCACCAGGGAAGGCCTTGCCGATCATTCGGCGAAGCAGAATCGAAATGTCACTCAGGCCATAGCGGTGCAGCGCAGCGCGCACGGTGAACTCGAGTTCGCGAGCTCGGCGCGGGTTCCAAATCTGGTTACCGCCCGACCCGTCGCCCATCCGGCCATAGAGGTCTGAAGGCAGGTGCAGCAGGTGGTGCACAATCTTGGCGTTTGAGGTGTGTGCGTTATCGAGCTGGTCGAGCAGCGGATGAAAGGCCTCGACCTCATAGCCACACTTGCGCAGATCCAACACATCCGGGTAGTAAAGGAACTTATAAAACGGGATGTGCCCGACCTTGGCCTGGCCGTTTTTGACCACGACGAGTTGGCTGACATCGCCACCCCATGCCTCGATGGCAGGGTCGGCCTCTAGATCAGGGCCATCCTCGTGTGAACTCATGCATCTATATTGCTAAGTTTTTGTCGGACTTACCTGAGTTTTCGCGGTGAACGTAACTGCTACCAAGCCCCAGATGGCGAGGCCGGCAACCAACGCTCGGCCTGGTGGTCGGCGCTGATTCGGCGGATGGTGCCCGAGTGCGAGCGCAGAATCATGCTTTCGGTGCGCACGATGTTGCCGTGGCGGCTCACGCCGTTGAGCAGCAGGCCGTCGGTCACACCGGTGGCCACGAAATAGGTGTTGTCGCTTGAGACCAGATCATTCGCCGTGAAGATGCGGTCGAAGTCGTGACCGGCCGCGGTGGCGCGTTCAAGCTCCTGAGCCGAATGCGGGTTTATGCGACCCTCCATGTAACCGCCGAGCGCCTTGATCGCACAGGCCGCGATGGTTCCCTCGGGTGCACCGCCGGTTCCTAGAAGCATGTCGATGTTGCCACCGCCGGTGACCGCAAGGATGCTCGCCGCCACATCGCCATCCAAGAACAGACGGGTTCGGGCGCCGGCCGCGCGCACTTCATCCATGAGACCTCGGTGACGTGGGCGGTCGATCATGGCCACGGTGATTTCGCTGACCGGCTTGTTGAGTGCGCGGGCCAATTCACGGATGTTCTCGGCCACCGACTGCTTCAAGCTGACCTTGCCGGCACCACTACCTGGGGTGACCAGTTTGTCCATATAGAAAACGTCTTGCGGGTTATACATCGAGCCCTTATCGGCGATAGCGATCACCGAGATGCCGTGCGAACGACCGGCTGCGGTCACACTGGTGCCGTCAACTGGGTCGACTGCAACGTCACATTCCGGGCCGTTTCCGTTTCCCACTCGCTCGCCATTAAAGAGCATCGGGGCTTCGTCTTTTTCACCCTCGCCGATCACGACGGTGCCAGCGAAATCTACGGTTGAGAGGAATCCGCGCATCGCATCAACTGCGGCGCCATCGACCTGGTTCTTATCGCCACGGCCAATAAAGGCACTGGCCTTAATCGCGGCCGCTTCGGTGGCGCGCACCAGCTCCATGCCTAGGTTGCGATCTGGATGAGCGGCACCCTGGCGCTGCCCCTGACGTAGGTTCGAGTCTGACAAATTAATACTCCCTTGTATTTACTTTGTTCTAACATTCTAACAAATAGAGGGCTGCGGGCGAAAGCCCAATCATGCCTCACTAGATTCAAGGCTCGAATGCCCCCATTTAGTCCCGGTTAAACCAATAGGTGCCCGAGACAACAACTCGGACACCTATCGATCACTAGGAAAGGTCGACGAAAACCTGTTGATTAGTGAATCTGGTTGATCGTTCCAGTCAGAGCGTTTAGCTCGTTCTCTAGATCAGCCATTGCTTCACCGCCAGCCATCAGGTCAGTGATCTGGTCGCGGGTGCGCTCACCCTTGACGAAGTCATCTGCCTTTTGGCCACGGATCAACACCGCAAAGTGGTCGCCGACGGTCAGCGCGTGAGACACGTTGTGAGTCACCAAAATAACCGCAATGCCCTTGAGCTTCGCCTGCATGATGATGCGCAGAACGTGGGTCGCTTCCTTCACACCGAGTGCCGCGGTTGGTTCATCCAGGATGAGGACCTTGGCACCGAAGTGAACGGCGCGAGCGATGGCTGATGCCTGTCGCTCACCACCTGAAAGGCTGCCGATTAGGCGTTCGCCGTCGGTCACGCGGGTGATGCCCAACTGCTGCATTTCACGAACCGCGGTCTCGTTTGCATACTTCTTATCGAAGCGCTTGAAGATGCCCCAGCCCTTGGTTGGCTCAGCACCAACGAAGAAAGAACGGCCGATGCTCATCAGCGGGAAGGTGCCGCCGAACTGGTGAACGGTCGCGATGCCCTCGTTGCTGGCATCCTTTGGTGACTTGAACACGGTTGCCTTGCCGTTGACCTCGATGGTGCCAGAGGTTGGCTCGTGGAAACCAGAAAGCACCTTGATCAGAGTCGACTTGCCGGCACCGTTGTCACCGAGAAGACAGAGAACCTGGCCCGGGTAGACATCGAGTGAAACGCCATCCATGGCGCGGTAGCCAGCAAAGACCTTTGAAACGTTCTTGAGGCTGAGGATTGGAGTTTTGCCTTCGTTAGACATTATTTGTTCTCCTTCTTGTTCTTGCCACCAGATAGTGCGAGACGACGGAAAGTGTTATTGGTTAGAACTGCTGCAAGAAGCAACAGACCCAGGATGAGGGCTGCCCAGTCGGCATCCCAGCCGGTGTAGTAGATGCCCTGGTTGACCACACCGAAGGTAATGGTGCCGAGGATCACACCGATGGTTGAACCGTAACCACCGGTTAGCAGAACACCACCGATAACGACAGCGATGATCGAGTTGAAGACGAATGACTGGCCGGCAGCAACCTGTGCGCCGCTGTATAGACAGGTCTGGATTACGCCGACCAGAGCTGCGCCAACGCCGCTACCAACGAATAGCCAGATGCGAACCTTGGCCACCGGGATGCCGGTTGCGCGAGCCGAGATGACGTCGCCACCGATCGCATAGATCCAGTTGCCGTACTTGGTCTTGTAGAGAATCCAAGAGACCAAAGCCGCAACGATTACCCACCAGACCACAGCGGTCTCAAATAGGCCGCCGATTAGGTTTCCAAAGAGGAACATGAAGGTTGAGTCCGGAGTCATGGTGACCGAGGTCGAACCGACTAGCAGGCGAGTGAAGCCTAGAGTCAAACCTTGAACGGCAAACATGGTTGCCAGGGTGACCACGAAAGCTGGCAGGTTGGTCTTGGTCACTAGGTAACCGTTTAGCCAACCGATACCCGCGCCAAGGAGGATTGCGGCAACGGCGCCGATCCAGGTCGGTAGGCCATAGAAGCCTGAGATGATTGCGAAGGTCATCGAGCTGCCGGCAAGAGTTGAACCGACCGAAAGGTCGAGGTCGCCGGCGATCATTACGAGAGCAACCGGTAGGGCAATGATTCCCACTTCGGCGGCAACGTTCAACCAGCTCGCCGAACCACCGACATCTGAGAAGGCCTTGCCGCCGGCGATTGAGAAGAAGATGTAGACGGCGACTGCGCCGATCAATGCGCCAAACTCTGGACGGCGGACTAGGCTGCCGAACCCGAACTTGCTAGCGACACTGCTAGTGGTGCCCTGTGCCTTTGCACTCATGAGATTAATCCTTGTTGTTGTTGAAGTTTTGGGTGAAGCTGGGCCATACAAGAAGTATGGCCCAGCTCACTCGGTTAGTAACTAGTAGTGACTAGCGAACGCCAGCTGCTACACCAGCCTTGACCACAGAAACGTTTGACTTGTCAACGATTGCTGGGCCGGTTAGAACTGGGTTTGATGCAGGCAAGATGCCATACTGCGCGTGCTGCCATGCTGCCGAAGTGGCAAGGTAGCCCTGTAGCCAAGGCTGCTGGTCGATAGCAAATGCCTGGGTGCCAGCTGCGATGCGGTCAAGCACGTTGACCGACATGTCGAAGGTGCCTAGCAATGCCTTTGAGCCGGCAGCCTTGATTGCTGCAGCTGAGCTGTCTGCATCCTGGGTGCCGAGGGTTACTACTGCATCGATGGTCTTGTCCTTGGTTAGAGCTGCCTTCACTGCGTTCGAAACAGCCGTTGGGTTACCGAAGTTTGAAGAAGGTAGTGGAAGCTGCTTGCCCTTTGACTTGCCAGCCTTTGCACCGTCAGCAATACCCTTGCAACGTGCTTCCTGGTTAGCTGAACCAGGAACGGTGTTGATGCAAAGGATGTTCTTTGCGCCCTTTGAAGCTAGGTACTTTCCACCAGCAACACCGGCGACGTAGTCGTCAGAACCGATGTAAGCAAGTGCACCGGTCTGCTTCTGAGCAGCGGTTCCACCAGCGTTGTAGTGGATAACTGAGATGCCCTTGGCAACTGCGCGCTTGATAGCTGGGTTTTCAGCCGCTGGAACCCAGTCAGCAACAACGATTGCGGTTGCGCCAGCTGCGATTGCGTTGTCAACTAGCTTGCCTGCGTCAGGACCTAGGTTGTCGTAGTTCTGTGGGCCAAGCCAGGTAACGGTGCCGCCGGCAGCCTTAACAGCCTCGCCTGCAGCCTCTGCGCCGCGCTTTACAACAGACCAGAACGGGTCAGATGGCATGCCGCCGATAACGTAAACCTTCTCGCCGCCTGCTGCGTTTGCACCTGCAACACCGATTCCGGTGAATGAAAGTGCTGCTGCTGCAGCAATCGCTGCAACCTTCACTGAACGTGAAATCTTCATTTCTGTGAACCTTTCCTTTTTCTTTAGTTGATACTGCCTTGTATTACTAAACCGTTTCAGCTTTTACTGAAACGAGT
>Ga0228703_1001292_pt1 | contig 15544 bp, 13 predicted proteins | sample McNCre217_Aug_MG_3_FD_178020 | JGI IMG/M metagenome (GOLD analysis project Ga0228703, IMG submission 178020) | Freshwater microbial communities from McNutts Creek, Athens, Georgia, United States - 29-17_Aug_MG | ecosystem: Environmental > Aquatic > Freshwater > Creek | place: USA: Georgia... | reverse complement strand
GCCTGGGCACGTTGCAGCTCGGCTTGCGCCAGGCTCGCGTCCAGTTGCGAGATGTCGCCTTGCTTCAAGCGCAGCTGCGCCTGGCGATGCAGCTCTTGCGACAAAGCGGCCTGCGCTGTGGCACCGTCGCGGGCCAGCGCCAGCTGGTGCAGCGCAAACCATTGGCGCATCAGCTCGCGGCTGGCTTCGTGCAAGGCATCGGCATAGGCGATGCGGGCCACCTGACGGCCCTGCTCGGCCAGGCCTGCATCCAGCCCCGCCTTGCCCCACCAGCGCACCGGGCGCTCCAGGCTCACCAGCTGTTCCTGAAAACGGCTGCTCGGATCGAAGGACTTGCGCTGTTGCTGGCTCATGCGCAGGTTGAATTCAGCCGGCCCCAGTTCGGTGGCCCGAGCCCTTTGCACTTGGGCCGCTTGTTGCGATTGCGCGGCCAAGATGCCATGGCTGGTCTTGACGATGGCCTGCACCTGCTCGCTCGCGGGCAACCACGCCTTCAGCTCATCTTGTGCCTGAGCCCCGCCGAACACCGCGCCCAGCACGAGCGACAAACAAAGTTTTTTCATGACGCACTCCTGTGCTGAGGCTGGCGAATCTGCGCCCAGACTTCGGCCAAGCTGCCCAAGGCCCCCCAGCGCTCAAAGATCCAAGGCAAGAGCAACAAGGTCAAAGCCGTGGCACTGACCAAACCGCCGGTGACCACAATGGCCAAAGGTTTTTGGATCTCGGAGCCCGGCCCCGTGGCAAACAGCAGCGGGATCATGCCCAGCGCGGTGATGAGCGCCGTCATCAACACCGGCCGCAAGCGGCGCTCCGCACCCAGGCGCACCACTTGGGCCATGGCTTCGCCCTTGTTCAGTCGCTCGTTGAAATGCGTGACCATGACCACCCCGTTGAGCACCGCAATGCCCAGCAGCGCGATGAAGCCTACCGAAGCCGGCACCGACAGGTATTGGCCCGAAACGGCCAGCGCCACCACACCGCCCACCAGCGCAAACGGGATGTTCAAAAAGATGATGCCCGCCTGCACCACCGAGCCGAAGGTGAAGGTGAGGATCAAAAAGATCAGGCCCATGGCCGCCGGGATGACCACACCCAAACGGGCCGCTGCGCGTTGCTGGTTTTCAAACTGGCCGCCCCACACCACCTGGATATCTTTGGGCAGGCCCAGCACCGCCACCGCCTGCTGGGCGTCCGCCACAAACCCGGTCAAGTCGCGGCCTTCGACGGCCACCTGAATCGTCGTCAGCCGTTGGCTCAGTTCATGGTCTATGCGGATCGGGCCGTCCACCGCCCGGATGTCGGCCAGCGCACTGGCCGGCCAGGCCTTGCCACCGGGTGCGGTGATGGGCAGGTTGCGCAAGGCCTCGGGGCTGCTGCGCACCGTGTCGTTGCCGCGCAAAGTCAGCGCGGTGCGGATGCCACGGTCCAGCACATGGCCCACGGTTTCGCCTTCGAGCTGTTGGCGCAGCGCCTGCTGCACCTGCGCCACGCTCATGCCCGCCTGTCCCACCGTGTGGCGGTTCATGCGCACGCTCAGGTACTGCATGCCTTCGGCCTTGGGCGCAATCACCTCGGCGGCACCCGGCGTTTTGCGCACGGCCTCGGCCACTTGCTGCGCGGTTTTGGACAGCTGGTCAAGGTCCGCGCCAAACAGCTTGATCGCGACATCGCCCCGCGTGCCGGTCAGCATCTCCGAGATCCGCATCTCGATCGGCTGCGTGAAGCCATAGACCAGCCCCGGAAAGCCTTCGAGCACTTCGCGCAGCGCGGCGATGATGTCTTCCTTGCTGCCGCGCCAGGTGCTTTTGGGTTGGAGCACCAAAAAGGTGTCGGTCTCGTTCAGGCCCATCGGGTCCAGACCCAACTCGTCCGAGCCCACCCGTGCGATGACCGACTTGACCTCAGGCACCTTGTCCAAAATCGCTTGCTGCACGCGGGTGTCGATCTCCAGCGAGGCCTCCAGCGAGATCGACGCTGTTTTTTGCAACTGCACCAGGATGTCGCCTTCGTCCAGCGTGGGCATGAAGGTCTTGCCGATCTGGGTGTACAGGCCTGCGGCCAGCACCAAAGAAGCCAACGCCACCCCCCACAGCCAGCGCGGATGCCGCCAACTGGCGTCGCGCCACTTCACATAGGTGCGCAGCAGCTTGACCATCAAGGCAGGCTCGTGCGCGGCTTGCGGCTTGAGCACCATTGAGGCCAAGGCTGGCACCACCGTGAAGGCCAACAGCAATGAGGCCGACAAAGCCATGATGATGGTCAGCGCCACCGGTGAAAACAACTTGCCCTCCAGCCCCTGCAAGGTCAGCAGCGGCAAGAACACCACGCCGATGATGAGCACACCTGCCCCCACCGGCTTGATCACCTCGCGCACCGCGTGCAACACGCGTTCGGTGACGGTCACGTCGTGGCCCTGCGGCGCATGGGCCAGCTGGGTTTCCACGTTCTCCACCACCACCACCGAGGCATCGACCAGCATGCCCAAAGCAATCGCCAAACCGCCCAGGCTCATCAGGTTGGCGGTGATGCCGGTGGAACGCATCAGCAAAAAAGTGGCTAAGAGCGACAAGGGCAGCGACACCGCCACCACCAGCGCAGGCCGCAAGCCGCCCAGGAACACATAGAGCACCACACAGACCAGCACCGCCGCTTCAGCCAAGGCTTTGATGACGGTGTTGGCTGCCCGCGTGACCAGCTCGCCCCGGTTGTAGAAGGTCTTGACCGTCATGCCCTCGGGCAGGCGTTTTTGCAGATCGCGGATCTTCAGGTCGATCGCATCGACCAGCTCACGGGCATTGACGCCGCGCAGGCCCAGCACCAGGCCTTCGACTGCTTCGCCGCGCCCGTCTTGTGTCACCGCGCCATAGCGGGTGAGCGCGCCGTGGCGCACCACGGCCACATCGTCGAGCAAGATTTTTTGGCCCGATCTTGGCTGCTCGATGCGGATGGCCCGCAAGTCGTCCAGCGTCTGCACCGCGCCTTCCACGCGCACCACCAGCGATGCTTCGCCCGCCGTCATGCGGCCTGCGCCGTCGTTGCTGTTGTTGTCCGCCAGCGCCTCGCGCAGGCTGGCCATGCTCACACCCAGTGCGGCCATGCGTTCGGTTTTGGGCAGCACCTCAAAGGTCTGCACCTCGCCGCCCAGGGCGTTGACTTCGGCCACGCCCGCAATCGTGCGCAGCTCGGGGCGGATGGTCCAGTCCAGCACGCGGCGCTTGTCGGCCAGCGAGAAGTTCTCGCCCTCCACCGTGAACATGTACAGCTCAGACAGCGGCGTGGTGATGGGCGCCAGCCCGCCGCTCACGCCCGCAGGCAAATCGCCCATCACGCCGTTCAAGCGTTCAGACACCTGCTGGCGCGCCCAGTAAATGTCCACGCCTTCGTCAAAGTCGAGGGTGATGTCGGCGATGCCGTATTTGGAGACCGAGCGCACCATGCGCTTTTTCGGGATGCTCAAAAGCTCTTGCTCGATCGGCTTGACCACGCGCTGCTCGACCTCTTCGGGCGTCATGCCCGGGATCTTCAGGATGATCTTGGCCTGTGTGGGCGAGATGTCGGGAAAGGCGTCAATCGGCAGCTGCTGCCAGGCCTGTAAGCCCGCCAGCAACAAGACAGCGGCCAACAGCAAGCTCAGGTGGCGGTAACGCAGCGCCCAGCGAATGATGGCGTCCATGCTCATTCATCCTTTTGCAGCAGAGCGCGCAGCGAGGCCAGGCCGGTCACGGCCACCTGGTTTTTCTCGCTCAAAGCCCCTGTCACCACCGACTGGTCATCGTTGCTGGTGAGGACTTTCACCGGCGTGGGCACAAAGCCCTTGGCGCTGGCCACCATCACCCAGCTTTGTATCTGGTGCGTGATGACAGCGCGGGCGGGCACCTGCCAAGCCGCTGTTGCGTTGCTGCGGGCCGGATGCAATTGCACCGGCAACACTTCACCAGCACTCAAGCTGCCCGGTGTGGTCACCCGCGCACGGGCTTGCGCCTGCTGCGATGCATCGACCGCACGGCTGATCCCGATGAGCACCGCACGGGCACTGCGCGAGGGCACGCTCACGGCATCGCCCACTTGCAGCTGCGCCGCCTTCTCGGGCGAGAGCAACACATCGAGCTGCAGCTGGCGCGTGTCGGCCACCTTGAACAAGGGCGCACCCGCCTCCACCCGCTGGCCGACGCTCACCATGCTTTGCACCAGGCGGCCATTCAAGGGTGAAGTCAAACCGGCTGCGGCGTAATCAGTACCGCCGCTGCTTGCCCCCGACGAGCGCAGCTCGGCTTCTTTGGCCTGCAGCACCGACTGCGCCGCATGGAATTTGTTCTGGCTGATTTGCAGCCGCGCCGCCGGGATGATGCCGTCGGCCAGCATGGCCTGGTCACGCGCCAAAGCCGCTTGGGCGTTTTGCAACTCCAGCTGGGCTTCGCGCAATTGACGACGCGCATCGGCCAATGCAGGACTGCTCCACTGGGCCAGGAGCGCACCGGCTTTGACCGGGTCACCCAAGCCCACATCGATGCGGGTGATCACACCCGCATAGGGCGCGGCCACCGTGACCTCGCGGCCCGGTGGCACCGAGACCGTAGCCGAGGCCAGCATCACCCCCGACGAGGCCGTCAGCACTGGGGCCACGCGCACGCCCAAGGCGGCTTTTTGCGCGGCGTCCAGCAACAACTCGGAGGGCACAGCTTGCGCCCAAGCAGCGGCCGAAGCACTCAGCACGGTGAAAACGAAGGTGTGGAGCAGTCTGGACATGACCGTCTCTCCTGAAAAAGAAAAATGACCAGCCCACCGGCCTGCGGTGAGCCACATCGGCGCAAGGGCCAAAAATTCAGGACAGGGTCAAAGGGGCGGGGCCAAGGCTGGCGGCGGCCAGCCCCAGGCATAGCTGCGCGGCACCACGCAAGGTGCCGGGCTGGGTCTGCGCGCACGGCGTGCCAAGGTGGCAAGCGCCAGCCAGGCGCACAGACACGTCACGAGCAGGGCCAGCACGAGTTGGGCTTCGTCGCCCGCCTTGGGCAGGGACACCGACACGCCCAAGGCCGGCGACTCTTCTTCAGAAGCCTGGTGCGCCGCCCAAACGGTCTGCGACGAACCGGCTTGGATGTTGTGCCCCAGGTCCATGCCGTCGACATGAAAGCCGCTCACATGGGAGGCTCCCAAGTGGCCGTGCAAAAACGGGGCCAAGGCGAGCAAGGCCATGAGGACGATCACGACCCCTTGCCGAATGCCAGCGATGACAGAATTTTTGTGCACCAGACCATTGTAATTGGCGGGTCTGCGCACTCAGCGCAGTGCCTTGCTCAGCGGGTCAACAATGCGAGGAAAGGGTGAGCCAGCGCATCCATGGGGCATCCTTTCAGGTTTGCAAGACATAAGTCCCGGGCGCATCGCACAAAGGCGTCAGTCCGGCCTCGGGGCAACCCATGCGCGGTGGCGCGCACCCTGGCCGCGAATGGCTGTTCAACCACTTCACCCAATGCGGCCACCATGACCCGGTGTGATGGGGGGCCTTTTGCTGCCACGCATCAGGGTCCAGATAGGGGCCATCGTGCAAGCGCAGCAAAGCCTGGAAACTGCGGCCCTCCACACCCGGCGGATTGACGATGCCCACGTTGTGCCCGCCGGAGGTCAACACAAATGTGGTGTCCACATTGGTCAGCAGGTGCAGCTTGTGCACCGAGCGCCAAGGGGCCACATGGTCACGCACGGTGCCCACCGCATAGATGGGGCTTTGGATCGCGGTCAAGGCGACCGTCTTGCCACGCACCGGGTAGCGACCGCTGGCCAGGTCGTTGTGCAAAAACATGCGGCGCAGGTATTCGGTGTGCATGCGGTAGGGCAACCGCGTGCCATCGGCGTTCCAGGCCATCAGATCGCTCACAGGGGCGCGCTCGCCCAGCAGGTATTCCTTGAGCACGCGCGACCAGATCAGGTCGGTGGAGTTCATCCACTGAAATGCCCCCGCCATCTCTGCACTGTCCAGATAGCCTTTGTCCCACATGGTGTCTTCCAAGTGCGCCACCTGGCTGTCGTCAATGAACAGTTGCAGCTCGCCCGGCTCGGTGAAGTCGGTTTGCGCAGCCAGCAAGGTGATGGTGGCCAGCCGATCGTCCCCGTCACGCGCCATGGCCGCCGCCGCAATGGTCAGCAAGGTGCCGCCCAAACAATACCCCAGCGCATGCACTCGGGCTTGGGGCACCACGGTGCTGACCACTTCCAGCGCATCCATCAGGCCCATGTGCAAATAGTCGTCCATGTTGAGGTCTCGGTCTTGCGCCTTCGGATTGACCCAGGACATGGCAAACACCGTGAAGCCTTGATCCACCAGGTACTGGATCAGGGAGTTGTGCGCCGACAAATCCAGCACGTAGTACTTCATGATCCAGGACGGCACCACCAGCACCGGCTCGGGCCGGACCTTCGCCGTGGTAGGCGTGTACTGGATCAGCTCAATCAGCCGGTTGCGGTAAATCACCTGCCCCTGTGTGCGGGCCACTTCGTGCCCAACGCGGTAGGCCTCTGTGCCCTTGGGCGGGCTGTGGGTGCGCAAGGCCTGCAGGTCTTCCAGCCAATTTTGGAAACCCTGGCGCAAATTGCCCCCGAGGGTGTTGACGGTGCGGTCCAGCACCTCGGGGTTGCTCAACACAAAATTGGCCGGCGACACCATGTCCAGGATTTGCCGCACAGTGAAGTTGACCACCGCCTCGTGGTGTGGCTCTACCCCGCGCACGCCGGTGCTTGCACTGTGCCACCAGTGCTGGGTCAGCAAAAAGGCCTGACTCATCAGGTTGAAGGGCCAAGTCTTCCAGCTCGGGTGCGCAAAACGCGTGTCATGCCAAACAGGTTCGATGCACGGCGAACACGAACGCTCATGAGCCCGTGAGGCATACAGCGCCAATTGCTGCGCACCTTGCAGGGCTTGTTGCCACAACTCCAGTTGCTCCGCCGGGTTGAACGTCAGATGCGTGAGCCAATCGTCAAAGGCCATGCGCAGCGAAGCGGTAGACACCCCCATGGTCCAGGGTGAAAGTTGCGCATGCGTCCAGCGGTCCAGACCGGGACCGGGCAAATGGGGCGAGTTCGTGTTGAAGTCAGTGCTGGGGTCTTTCACAACTGCATGCTAAGGCGACCTGCCCCTGTGCACCATGCATCTTTGGGTAGAGAGGACACATCAACCGGTATCCACTGCACGGTCTGTACCGCAAGCGCGGCACAAGACGGCTCATCGATAATCTTGCCCATGGATGGAATTCAAGCTTGGGGCTCAACCCTGCTCTTGCTGGTCGAGCTGGCGGCCACTACGGCCTTTGCCCTGTCGGGCCTGATGGAGGCCGCACGCAAACAACTGGACGCCGTGGGCGTGTGCGTGGTGGCCTTTCTGGCCGCATTCGGCGGCGGCACCTTGCGCGACTTGCTGCTGGACCAGCGGCCTTTTTTCTGGGTGCAGCATGTGGAGGTGCTCTGGGGTGTCATGGCCTTGTGCGTGCTGGCCATGATGTTCATGCGCCAGCGTCACTTTGAAGTCACCGAAAAAGCCATCCTCTGGCCCGACGCGCTGGGCCTGGGCCTGTTCACCGCCACCGGCGTGCACCATGCCCTGCAAGCGCTCATGCCCGGTGTGGTGGCCGTGCTCATGGGCCTGATCACCGGCGTGTTTGGCGGCGTGCTGCGCGACATGGTGTGCAACGAAATCCCCACCGCGTTCAAAGACCACCGCCCTTATGCCGTCTGCGCCTTTGCAGGGGGCTGGGTCTATCTGGCCCTGTGGCATGTCGATGCACCCGGCTGGCTGGCCCTGCTGGCTTGCCTGGCCGTCACCGTGGGCTTGCGCGTACTGGCCGTCTGGCGCAACTGGCGCTTGCCGGCCTGGCGCACCTGATCTGCACACCCATGGGCGCAGGCATTTTTTTCTCTCTGGCCGCCGGCATGATGTGGGGCCTGGTGTTCGTGGGCCCGCTGATGCTGCCCGAGTACCCCGCTGCCTTGCACACCTTTGGCCGTTATCTGGCTTTCGGCCTGATCGCGCTGCCCCTGGCCTTGGTGGACCGCCACGAGTTGCGCCGCCTGACACGCCCCGACTGGCTGGCCGCCTTGCGCCTGGCGGCGATCGGCAATGTGCTGTATTACCTCTTTCTGGCCAGCGCCATCCAGCGTGCAGGCGGTGCCTTGCCCACCATGATCATCGGCACCTTGCCGGTGGTGATCGCGGTGTCAGCCAATGTGCTCAACCACCAGCGCGATGGCCGTCTGGCGTGGCGGCAACTCTTGCCTGCGCTGGGGCTGATTCTGCTGGGCATTGCCTGCGTCAACCATGTGGAATGGACTGCCCTGCTGCACCAGCCGCACGCCGACACCGGCCGCTACATCAGCGGTGCACTGCTGGCCGTGGGCGCGGTGGTGTGCTGGACTTGGTACCCCCTGAAAAACGCCGACTGGCTGCGCGGCCACCCCGAGCGCAACCCGCGTGTGTGGGCCACCGCACAAGGCCTGGCCACCTTGCCTTTGGCCTTGCTGGGCTATGGCCTGTTCTGGGTTTGGCAGTCACTCACGGGGGCGGCGTTTGCCATGCCTTTGGGTCCGCGTCCATTCGAATTTGCAGGCCTGATGATGGCAATTGGCCTCTTGGCCTCCTGGCTGGGCACGCTGTGCTGGAACGCCGCCAGCCAACGCCTGCCCACCGCACTGGCCGGTCAACTCATCGTGTTCGAAACCCTCTCGGCACTGGCCTACGCCTTTGTGCTGCGAGGTCAATGGCCAGAGCCGCTCACGCTGATCGGCATCGGCTTGCTGGTGGTCGGGGTGATTGCCGGGGTTCGCGTCAAACCGGATTGATCGATGGCGCAGTGGCCTCGTCAAAACTGGCGCGTGAACACCAGACCCACCGATTTGGGCCCGATCACCGGCATCAGGTAGTACTTGTCCGTCCACCAAGCCCCCAAGGCCGAGCCCGCCGCATGAGAGGCCACGTCCAGCAAAGAGCTGGAGCGCTTTGCGCCGTGGGCGATCTGATAGCTCTCTGAGATCACGATGCCCGCCGTGCTGACCGCGAACCCGATCCATGCGCGGTTGTCAGACTCGCTGTAAAAACGGGTCACCGCACCGGCCAGCAGTGCGCCCCCTGCGGCGTGACTCAACTCACTGCTCACGCCGTCATAAGCATGGCTTGTACCCATCACGCAACACAGCGCGAGCATCCCGAATTTTTTCATCTCAACCCCCAACAGACGGCACCACCGACTGATGCCAAGCCGCTGACAGCGCCATGCCACTTGAAGCACGCTGGACCTCACGCGCTCGCCAACTTTAGACTTATAGCGACACCGATCTGTTTGCACTGTGCCCCAGAACACCTGCGCAAAATTGAAGCTTTTGAACCGTTGAATCAAATGACACAGATCAAACACCGTGTCTTATATATCCGTGGGTGTATGGACTGTAGCTTTTGAGCCTACTAAAAAGAACACTCACACCATGTCAGTTGTTCGCAGCAAAACCACCCAAAGTCTGAGAGAAGACCTCGCAGCCAATGTGAGGCGTTACCGCGCCCAAAAAGCGCCGCCGCCTGCAAAGCCCCTATCGCAGGAACGCTGCGCGTGGGAGGCGGGCATCGACAGAACCATGATGAGCAAAATTGAACGCGCCAAGACCAATCCGAGCCTGGACACCTTGCTGAAACTGGCCAACTACCTCAATGTGAGCGTGGCCGATCTGCTGACCGAACGCGAGGCCACGCCCCCGCCCACACGCCCCGAGCAAAGCGCATGACACCGACTCCCAATCAAACGCTGTATGAGCGCTTCCTCAAAAACGCACTGTCGGCTCAGGCCCTGCCTGCGGGTGTGGCGCTGCACCCGCTGGAGTCGCTGCTGTTGCAAGAGGTGTTTCTGCGCAACATGGACAACAAGCCCTTGACGGTCACCGAGGCCATCGACCTGAAACAACTGGCATCGCCGTCCACCCTGCACAAACGCATCATGCGTCTGAAAGCGCTGGACTTGCTGGCCGTTGAACACCCAGAGCAAGACCACCGGACCAAATACCTGGTGCTGACGCCAGGCGCCATGGCGCATTTCGAGGCCCTGGGCCAAGCGATGAGAGAAGCTGTCGGCACAGACGGCCAGCGGGCTTGAGCTGGCAAGCTATGAAGCAACTTTGTGTTGCGCGAACGCCTACAGGCTCATCCCAAGGCCTGGCTTGAAATACAGGCTCAATGCGCGCCACCCGCATCTGCTGCGCCCCCAGCTGCACCGCGTGCTGCACCGCGTGCTGCTGGTCTGCGGGTCAGCCAGATCATGCTGATCAGCCCCAGGAATATCCATGCCGATGCCATGAAAATGTCATCGGCCGCACGCGTGTATGCCTGCTGGTCGATCAAGCGGTTGATTTGCAGCAAGGCCTGTTCGGTGCTCAAGCCCGAAGCTTGCAAAGACGACACAGTCACGCCAAAAACGCCTTGCCCTTGCACCAGGGTTTCGGTCAGATGGGCATGGTGCATCGCGGCGCGGCTGTCCCACAGCGTGGTCACGATCGATGTGCCCATGGCCCCCGCCGTGATGCGGGTGAAATTGCTCAAGCCAGCGGCTGAAGGGATGCGTGCAGGCTCGATCCCTGCCAGCGTCAAGGTGGTCAGCGGGATAAAAAACGCCGCCATGGCCGCGCCTTGCAGCAAAGTGGGCACCAGAATGTGCACCATGTCGGTCTGGGTGGTGAACTGCGAACGCATCCACAACACGACCGCAAACCCCATGAAGGCCACGGTGGCGATGCGCCGTGGGTCCCAGACTGCGATCTTTTTGCCCACCACAGGCGTCAGCAAAATCGCCAGCAAACCCACAGGGGCCAGCGCCATGCCGGCCGATGTGGCGGTGTAGCCCATCCACTGCTGCAGCCACAGCGGCAAGAGCACCACGTTGCCAAAGAACAAGGCATAGGCCACAGACAGCGACAGTGCGCCAAAAGAGAAATTGCGCCGCTTGAACAAACGCAAGTCCACCACCGGGTGCGCGTCGGTCAACTCCCAGACCACAAAAACGGCAAACGAAATCAGGGCCACCAAGCCCAGCGTCAGGATCTGGCCTGAAGCGAACCAGTCCAGCTCCTTGCCTTTGTCGAGCATGAGCTGCAAGGCCCCCACCCACAGCACCAGCAAGGTCAAACCCACACTGTCAATCGGCAGTTTTCGGATGGGCGTTTCACGGTGTTTGTAAAGACTCCAGGCCATGCCTGCGGCCAACAAGCCAACGGGCACATTGATGTAAAAAATCCACGGCCACGAAATGTTGTCGGTGATCCAGCCCCCCAACAGAGGCCCGACCACAGGTGCGACCAGCGTGGTCATGCCCCACACCGCCAGCGCCATGCCTGCCCTGGCAGGCGGGTAGCTGCTGAGCAGCAAGGTTTGCGACAGCGGAATCATCGGTCCGGCCACCAAGCCCTGGAGCACCCGGAAAAAAACCAGCATTTCCAGCGAAGGTGCAAAGCCACACAGCCAACTGGCCAGCACAAAAAGCAAGATGCTCATGCAAAACAGCCGCACCGCGCCAAAGCGCTGCGTCAGCCAACCCGTCAAGGGCACCGAAATCGCATTGGCCACGCCAAAACTGGTGATCACCCAAGTGCCTTGCCCGGGGCTCACGCCCAGGTCACCCGCAATGGCTGGAATGGACACGTTGGCAATCGACGAGTCCAGCACATTCATGAAAGTGGCCAAAGACAGCGCCAAAGTGCCCATCAACAAAGCTGAGCCTTGCAAAGGCGCAAGGGGTGCTGGCGGCGCAGTGGGAGCCGGTGCAGCCGCGGGCGCGGCCATGCCGGGCGATGTGGGCGCAGTGTCGGTTGAACTCATGCGAGGTTCGTCCGATCAGTGCACTTGGCCGATGGGACGACCCAGATTGGCCGCAATGATCTGCTTGACGCGCTGCTCAGCACCTTGTTGCTGTGCATCAAAAACCGCTGTGCTGGCCGCTGCCGCAATGCGCGGCGCATCGGCCAGCGACTTGCCGCTGCTGTCTTGGGTGTCGACGGTCACATCCATCGACAAGCCCACGCGCAAAGGGTGCTCGGCCAAGTCTTTGGGGTCAATCGCGATGCGCACCGGCACGCGCTGCACCACCTTGATCCAATTGCCTGTGGCGTTTTGCGCAGGCAGCAAGGCAAAGGCCGCGCCGGTGCCTGCCCCCAAACCCAACACCTTGCCGTGGTAGACCACTTTTTGGCCATACACATCGGCTTCCATTTCGGCAGGCTGGCCAATGCGCAGGCTTTGCAACTGGCCTTCTTTGAAGTTGGCATCGACCCACAACTGGTCCAAAGCGACCAAGGTCATCAAAGGCGCACCCGCCTGCACGCGCTGGCCCAGTTGCACACCGCGTTTGGCGATGTGGCCAGTGGTGGGGGCCAGCAGTTGCACGCGCTGGCGGGCCAGATAAGCCTCTTGCACTTTGGCGGCCGCACGCAACACGCCGGGGTGTTCTGCCACGCTGGTGCCATCGGTCTGGGCCTGGCTGGCTGCCAGCTGCTCTTTGGCCGCCTGCACCGCCGACTGCGCGGCCATCACCGCACTTTGGGCACCCGTCACCTGGGCCGAGGCGTGTTGGAATTCTTCTTTGCCAATGGCACCGCTGGCCACCAAGGGCGCACGGCGCTGGGCATCGGCTTCGGCACGGGCCAGATCGGTCTGGATGCGGCGCAAGTCTGCTTCGCGGGCTTGCACCTGCGCCTGCAATGTGCCGGTGTTGGCAAACAGGGTGCGCACTTCGCGCACCGTCTGCGCCAGTTGGGCTTCAGCTTGGGCCAATGCCACTTGGGCATCTGCCGCATCGAGCTTGACCAGCACCTGGCCGGCTTTGACAAAGTCGGTGTCATCGGCCCCGATGGCCACCACCGTGCCGCCCATTTGCGGCGTGATTTGCACCACGTTGCCCGCCACATACGCGTTGTCGGTGCTCTGGTAGTGCCGCCCGTTGAACCAATGCCAGCCGCCCCACAACAAGCCGCACACCCCCACGGTGGCGGCAATCAGGGTCAGGCCTCTGCGGCGGGCGGTACTGGATTCGGTCGGAGTCAATGAAGTCATGGTGATGCTTTGAAAAATGTGTCTTGTCGTGCAGGCCAGCTCAGCGGCCCGTCGATGCGCCAGAGGCTGTTGTGCGGGCTTCGGGGGCCGACGTGTCATCACGCCAGCCGCCGCCCAAAGCACGCAACAGGTTCACGCGCGTGTCGAGCTGGCGGGCCAGCAGGTCGGCTGCCGCGCGGCGCTGCGTCAGCACGGCGGTCTCGGCCGACAACACGGCCAGCCGATTGCCCAAACCCGCCTGATAACGCTGCTGCGCCAGGGCATGAGCGCTCTGGGCACCAGCCAGCGCCTGCGCTTGCTGGGCTTGCTGGCGGTCCACCGACTGGCTGGAGCTGATCGCGTCGGTGGTTTCCTTGACCGCTTCGAGCACCACGCTGTTGTATTGGGCAATCGCCACGTCACGCTCGGCCTGCCTGCCCGACAACTGCGCACGCAAGCGCCCGCCGTCAAACAGCGGCAAGCGCAAAGCCGGGGTCACGCCGTATTGGCGGCTGCCCGAATCGAGCAGCTGGTTCAAGCCCAGCGCGTTGAAACCGACAAAGGCGCTCAAGTTGATGTTGGGATAAAACTGCGTGCGGGCTTGCTGCACGTCTTGTTGAGCCGCCTCGACCCGCCACAGGGCGGCCACCACATCGGGGCGGCGACCCAGCAAATCAGCGCCCATGCTGGCGGGCAAGTTTTCCAGTCGGAGTGCGCTCAACTGCGGACGCAGATCGTCCAGCGCATGGGGCGCCTGACCGCTGAGCACGGCCAGCTGGTGGCGTGTCAGCGCCACTTGTTCCTTCAGACCCTCGACCTGCGCCTGAGCATCGGCCAGACTGCTGTCCGACTGGGCCTGGTCCTGTCGCGTGTCCAGACCGGCTTCGCGGCGCTCGGCCACCAGCTGCTGGATCTGCTGGCGCTGCTGCTGCGTGCGCTCGGCTACGGCCAGTTGCGCCAGCCAACGGGCCAGCGCCACGTAGCCATGCGCCACCTGGCTGGCCAAAGCGTTGGAAGCCATCGCAGCATCGGCCTGCGCTGCGCGGGTCTGCCCCAGGGCCGAAGCCAGTTCGGCCGCACGTTGCCCCCACAGATCAGGCGACCAGCCCACACCCAGCTGAAGGGTGTCGTTGTCCCAAACATTGCCTGCAATCGGCTTGGGGAAAAGCCCGTTGGCACTGTAACGCTGACGGCTGAAATCAGCACCCAACGTGCCCTGCGGCAAACTGGCCGCATCGACCACGCCCGCCAGGGCCTGCATGCGCCGCACCCGGGCCTGCGCCACCGCCAGCGAGGGGTTGTCTTGCAGGCTCTGACGCATCAGGGCATCGAGCTGCGGGTCGTTCCAGCTTTGCCACCAGGCATCGGTCACCTCAGCGGTGCGGACCTCTGGCAAACCCAAGGCTGGGGCTTTCAACAACGCCGCCTGTGTAGCGCCGGTGCCCGGGGCCGAACACGCGGTCAGCCCTGTGGCCACGCAAACCATCAAGGCGATGGCTGTGCCCCTGGATGTATGGGGGAGAAACTTCATGGCGAATCATTTTCAAAATGGAGAAGGCTGGCGACTGCGCTGAATCATGGTTCAACCACCGCCCAGCTTTTGAGCTACCCGTTGATGCTAACCCGCTCAAGCCCAGCAATATGGGGACAGAGGCATTCCAGCCGCCTTATTTTGGGCGATTGCGCGATCAACGAACGCCGCAATGGGCAGTCTACGGAGGACGATCACTCAGAGCGCTGCATTGATCCTCAAAGCCCACGCCCTCATTGCAGCATGTGGGACGCTGCTCGACGACCTGCCCGCTTTCTATTCACCCGACTTTGTGGTGCGCACCGCAGGTGCGGTGTACCTGGTCGAACCCATTGGCTTGCAACTGAGCTTCAGCGCAGCATCCAGACCCGGATCAAGACGGCTTGTTGCTCCGGCGGCAAGCCATGCAAGGTGCCCACAAAGACCCGGCGATTGAGCCATGCGTGAGGTCCTTCGGGGGCTGTGACTTTCACATGCGAGAAGGCATAGCGCGCCCCATCGGCGGGAGCATCGATGGTCACGCGGTTGTGGATGGTCAGCACCGTGCCGTCGTCGTGCTGCATTTCGTACAGTGCGTCCAGCTCCTTGATGCCATCGGGCCGCAGCAGTTGCCGGTCGGCACCGCCGGGCAGAACACGCCCGCGCAAGACATGGCCATCGATGTCGCCCGCAAATTGGCCGCCCACAATCGGGATGATGAAGCGTTCACCCGCAGGTGACATGCCCAGGTCTTGTCGGGGCGAGACCTGCACCACCGCCTCCCAAGCCAGCACGCTCGATGGTGCTTGCAGAGGATGGGTTTGCACGGTGGATTCAAACGAGGTCATGAAGATGTCTGTGTTGCGGTGAGCATTCAGGCCTGCACATAGCGCACGATGGCATCGCAGATCGACTCGCGACGTGACTGGCTGTTTTCAGGCGTGCTGGTGTCGTAATCGAACAGCACCCGGTAGTTGTGCCGCGAT
>Ga0228703_1001291_pt1 | contig 15549 bp, 11 predicted proteins | sample McNCre217_Aug_MG_3_FD_178020 | JGI IMG/M metagenome (GOLD analysis project Ga0228703, IMG submission 178020) | Freshwater microbial communities from McNutts Creek, Athens, Georgia, United States - 29-17_Aug_MG | ecosystem: Environmental > Aquatic > Freshwater > Creek | place: USA: Georgia... | reverse complement strand
TACAAGTTCCAAGGCTACAAGTACAACCGTGCCCTGATGTTGCCCACCGTCTCACGCGTCACGCAAGCCTTGGTGGGTGAGTTGAGCACCGACGAAGCCCTCAGCAAAATCAACGCCGACATGCAAGACGCCGTGAAACAAGCGCAGAAGTAAGCCGGCCCTGTGCGTTTTCTCGCGTTTTTCTTTAATCTTTTCGAACCCCTCTTCCGACTCAGCCAGAAATGGCTGGGTCAGTCGCGGCTGGCTTGGTTGTTTGTGGCCCCCAATTTGTTGGTGTTTGGGGTGTTCACGTTTTTGCCCATCGTGATCAATGTCTTCTACGCCACCTCGGCAGGCGTGGCCTTGTTACCGTCAGAGCGACCTTATTCAGGGCTGGAAAATTTTCAAATTTTGTTTGAATGCCGGGATTACTTTGATTTTCAAAGCTGCCGCAAAGACGTGTTCTGGCGCGCCATCGGCAACACCTTGAAGTTCAGTGGCATTCAGGTGAGCTTGATGGTGTTTTTCTCCTTGCTCACCGCCTTGGTGTTGAACCGAAAAATCATCGGCCGCGGCTTTTGGCGTGGCGTGTTCTTCTACCCCGTGCTGCTGTCCCCCGTGGTGGTGGCCCTGATCTGGAAGTGGCTGCTGCAAAGCCAAGGCGTCTTCAACGCGGTCTTGGTGTCGGTCGGTCAAACCCCTGCCGATTGGCTCACCGATCGGCACTGGGCTTTCTTTTGGACGGTATTCGTCTCCATCTGGGCACACATGGGGTTTTACACCCTGATTTTGCTGGCTGGGCTGCAAGCCATTCCCAAAGACGTGTACGAAGCCGCATTGATGGACAAGGCTTCACCCTGGCGCACCCTGACCCGCATCACCCTGCCCTTGCTCATGCCCAACTTGATCGTGGTGCTGGTGTTGGCCATGATTCGTGCGGTGCAGGTGTTTGACGAGGTATTTGTGCTGACCGGCGGTGGCCCCGGCTCGGCCACCACCTTCATCGTGCAATTCATTTACCAAACCGGGTTTGCCGAGCAAATCCATTTGTATGGCCTGGCCGCTGCAGCATCGCTGGCCTTGGCTGCGGGTTTGATCATGCTCACGCTGTTGCAACTCAAACTCACCCGCGCCAAAGATGCGGGACAGAAAGTGCGCTGATATGTGGTTGAAATTTCTAACCCGCACACGACACGCCCAACGCTTTGGCTGGACCGATGCCTTGAGTTATGCGTATTTGGTGATTGGCTTGTTCACCTTGTTTGCACCGGTGGTGTGGCTGCTCATGTCGTCTTTCAAAACCGAAGCGGCGATTGGTGAGTTTCCGCCCACCTTCTTGCCCTACGCCCAACGCACGGTGCAGCTGGACAACTACCCACAACCCTTGCCCTTGTACGCCGTGACCACCGAACAAGGCGTGGTCAAACCAATGGCGCAAGTCAGCCGCATCGGCATCATGGCCACCATGGTGGACCCGGCGCACCCCACCGAAACGGTTCAGGTCAACATTCAGCAACGCCAACCCCTGCGCGAATTGAGTTTCGCCACCCGCAACTACACCGAGCTGTTTGGCAAGTTTGCCTTTGGCACGTATTTGTTCAACAGTGTGTTCATCACCGTGGTGGCGACCGCCTTGACGCTGCTCTTTAATTCGATGGCGGCATTTGCGCTCTCTAAATACCAATTCAAGGGCCAGAAAAGCGTCTTCCTGCTCATCATCGCCACCTTGATGATTCCGCCCACCATTGTGTTGGTGCCGATCTTCTTGGTCATCAACTCAGTCGGTTTGCTCAATAGCTTGTGGGGCGTCATTTGGCCAGCGGTAGCCACTCCGACCGGTGTGTTTTTGCTGCGCCAATACATGCTGACCATTCCTGACGAGTTGCTTGAAGCCGCACGCATGGACCACGCCAGCGAATGGCGCATTTACTGGCGCATCGTCTTGCCCCTGAGTGCGCCCGCCTTGGCGGTGCTGGCCATTTTCTCGGTGATGTGGCGTTGGAACGATTTCTTGCTGCCACTGATCGTCTTGTCCAAGTCTGAATTCTTCACCTTGCAACTGGCGTTGAATTCATTCCAAGGTGAACTCAACACCCAATGGCATTACTTGCTGGCCATGACCGTCATCACCTTGCTTCCCATCACCTTGGTATTTGCGTTCTTGCAGCGCTACATCACCACTGGCATTGCCAGCGCCGGTGTCAAATAACTCTGGAATTGCTGTGTCCACGCTTGAACTTCACGCCGTCACCAAATCGTTTGGGGCCACCCACGTCATCCAACACATTGACCTGAACGTCCAGCACGGCGAATTCATGGTCTTTGTAGGGCCGTCGGGTTGCGGCAAATCTACCTTGTTGCGCATGATTGCCGGCTTGGAAGACCCCTCCTCGGGCGACATCTTGATCGACAAACAGGTGGTCAACTCCGTCTCCGCTGCGGACCGTGGTTGTGCCATGGTGTTTCAGTCCTATGCGCTGTACCCGCACATGAGTGTGCATGCGAACATGGCGTTTGGCCTTGAAAACATGGGCATGCGCAAAGACCTGATCGACCAGAAAGTGACCACCACCGCGCAACTGCTGCGTCTGGACCAGCTGCTGGATCGACGTCCCACGCAACTCTCGGGCGGTCAGCGCCAACGCGTCGCCATTGGGCGCGCGATTGTGCGGGAGCCCAAAATATTTTTGTTCGACGAGCCCTTGTCCAACCTCGATGCCGAACTGCGTGTCTCCATGCGCAGCGAGTTGCGTGAGCTGCACCAGCGCCTAGGGGCCACCATGGTGTACGTCACCCATGATCAAGTCGAAGCCATGACCTTGGCCGATCGCATTGTGGTGTTGCGCCAAGGCCGCATTGAGCAAGTCGGCTCGCCCCAAGAGCTCTACGAGCGCCCCACCAACACCTTTGTGGCGGGTTTCATTGGCAGTCCACGGATGAACTTCATCCCTGTGGCCAGCTTGTCGGGCATGCCTGCAGATTCGTTCAACACCCCTGCGCACGCGCACACCTTGGGCATTCGCCCCGAGCATTTCATGCGGTGTGACGCGCATGAAGGGTTGACGGTCACGGTGACCAACACCGAGTACATGGGGTCTCAAACCTTGGTGCAAGCCACCTTGCAAGACGGCACCAAAATTGAAGCCTTGTTGCAAGACACCGCACCGCCGGCACTGCACCAAACACTGTCTTTGAAAACACTTGGCAAGCACATCCACACCTTTGACATCGATGGCCAAGCCTTAGGAAATCACGCATGACCCCCTGGACCGCAGAACAATGGGTAGCGCACGCGCACGGTGCGGATGCCCAACTCCCCTCACGCGGCAATCTGCGTGTGCGCTTTGTCAGTGACCGCATGGCGCGTGTCACCCTGCAACCCCAAGACGGCTACCGAGAACCTCACACCTGGGCGGTTGCGCCTGTCACGACCCAAGCGCACAACGATGTGCCGTGGCAAGGTCGCCACCGTGATGATGTGTCTTGCTTCGCCACACCTGCTGTGACCCACGAACAGCGCGATGGATGCAGCAGCGTGTCCACGCCGTGTCTGCGGGTGGAGTTGCATACCCAGCCTTTGCGCATGGTCTGGCATTGGCAACAAGAGGGCCAAGAGACCGTGGTGCTGTCAGATCGCAGCACCAGCGCCTACCTGAGTGACAAACGCACAGGCGCCCTGCGTCATTACATCCAACGTGATGACGCTGAAAAGTTTTACGGCTTGGGCGATAAAACAGGTCCGCTGAACCTCAGCGGCCGACGCCTGCGCACCTTGGCCATGGATTCCTTGGGCTACGACCCCGAGCACGGCGACCCGCTCTACAAGCACTGGCCGTTTGTGCTTAGCCGCACCCCCAACGGGCAATGGCTAGGTCTGTACTACGACACCTTGGCCAGCTGCACCTTCGACTTTGGCTGCGAACACGACAACTACCACGACTTTTACCGCTACATCGACATCGACGACGGTGACCTCGACTACTACCTGATGGTGGGCAACACACCGGCTGAAGTCATTCAGCAATTCATGACCTTGATCGGTGGTACCCACTTGCCACCGCGCTGGAGCGTGGGCTATGCGCAAACCGCCATGGGCTTGGCCGATGCGCCCGATGCGCAAAATCAACTCTCGAATTTCATTGACCTGACCCAACAGCACAAGGTGCCGGTGTCGGCCTTTCATTACGGCTCGGGTTATTCAAGCCGTGGCAAACGCCGCTATGTGTTCACCTGGAATCACGACAAGTTTCCGGATCCCCAATCTCTGAACCAAAAATTTCATGCGCACGGCATGCACTTGGTCGCCAACATCAAGCCTTGCTTGTTGGACGACCATCCCGCGTTCGAAGATCACCTGCAAGCCGGGCGTTTCATTCAAGACACTGCGCATCTCGCCGTGGTGGAGCCCTATTGGGACGGACAAGGCGCCCATCTGGACTTCACCAACCCAACGGCGGTGCAGTGGTGGCAAAACCAACTCAAGGCACAAATCCTAGACATGGGCATCGACGCCGGTTGGAATGACAACAACGAGTACGCCATCCTCAACGAAGACGCGCAATCCAACGGTTGGGGACACGCCATTGCCATGCACCGCTCTCGGCCCTTGCATGGCTTGCTGATGACGCGTGCCACCTTTGAGGCCCAAGAACAAGCGGTGGGTCGTGCCCAGGTGTTCACTGTCACGCGCGCAGGCCCGCCGGGCATTCAACGCTATGCCCAAACCTGGTCGGGCGACAACACCACCAGCTGGCGAACCTTGAAATGGAACATCCGCACAGGCTTGCAAATGAGCTTGTCAGGCATGTTCAATGTCGGCCACGATGTGGGTGGGTTTTACGGCCCCTTGCCTGAACCTGAACTGTTTTTACGCTGGGTCCAAGCCTGCTGCCTCAACCCGCGCATGGTGATGAACTCATGGAAGCCCGGCAATGTCAGCAACTTGCCGTGGATGTACCCTGAGGTCAAAGACGATGTGATCCGCGCCATCGAATTGCGCTACACCCTGATGCCGTATCTGTGGTCGTTGTTTGAGCGAGCCTCGTCGCACCACGAACCCATCATTCGTCCCACGTTTTACGACTTTCCCAATGACGCGCAGTGCTTTGAAGACTGTGACGACTTCATGCTGGGCGCTTGGTTGCTGGTCGCGCCGGTGGTGCATGCAGGTCAGACCACGCGTGAGGTGTATTTGCCCCAGCTGCCCAATGGCGAGGCTTGGTTTGACTTTGAAACCCGCGAGCGCTTTGCAGCGGGACAAAACCACACCATCTCCGCCCCCCTGCACAAGCTGCCCTTGTTTGCAAGACAAGGTGCCCACATCGCCTGCGCCAGCGCCCCCGCCGGACAGGTGGCGCGCTGTGATGACCCCGTGCATGACATCCGCAGTTTTTAAAACAGCGTCACAGCAACGCAGACCGTCCAAGGTGCGTCGGCGCAAGCCGAGGCACTGGCCTTGCTCGACAATGTCAAAATAGCAGGGATTCGCGCCAGCCCATTTTTTTCAGCCGTCCCGCTCAGCCCCCTCACCGATGTCAAAAGAGAATTTATCGCCCAAGGCATCCGGACCAGACTTGTCTGGGCACACCCCCATGATGCAGCAGTACCTGGGGCTCAAAGCGAACCATCCCGAGACGCTGCTCTTCTACCGCATGGGCGACTTTTACGAAGTGTTCTTTGCCGATGCCGAGAAGGTCACGCGCCTGCTCGACATCACGCTCACGCAGCGCGGACAGTCCAACGGCGAGCCCGTGGTGATGGCCGGCGTGCCGTTTCACTCGCTCGAAACCTACCTCTCACGCCTCATCAAGCTCGGCGAATCCGTGGCAATTTGCGAACAAGTGGGCGACGTGGCCACCAGCAAAGGCCCGGTCGAACGCAAAGTAGTGCGCGTGGTCACCCCCGGCACGCTGACCGACAGTGCCCTCTTGAGCGACAAAACCGAAGCTTATGTGCTGGCCATCCACCAGAGCGACCGCCATGGCTGCGGCTTGGCGTGGCTCAGCGTCACGCAAGGTTTGGTGCATTTGGCCGAATGCGACACCTCAGAGTTGCCCACCTGGATTGCCCGTGTGGCGCCCAGCGAAATCATTTACAGCGCCGAAGTCAGCCCTGCGTTTGAGCAACAACTCAAAAACTTTTGCAGCCAACTCGGCCTGCCCACCCAAGTGCGCCCCGCGTTTCAGTTTGATGCCGCGTTGGGTGGCCGCAAGCTGCTGGAGCATTTGCAAGCCGCGTCCCTCAACGCATGGAACGCGCAAGACGTGGTGCAAGCCCATGCCGCTGCCGCTGCGCTGCTGGCCTACGCGGAACACACCCAAGGCCGCGCCCTCACCCATGTGCACGGCGTCTACGTCGCCCGCAACGATGCGCTGATTGACCTGCCACTCACCACCCGTCGCAACCTGGAGCTGACCCAGACGCTGCGCGGCGAAGATGCGCCCACCTTGTTCTCGTTACTCGACACCTGCATGACAGGCATGGGCAGCCGCCAGCTTAAAAACTGGCTACTCTCGCCTGAGCGTGATCGCAGCCAAGCCATGCAGCGCTTGACCGCCATTGCCGCGTTGCAAGCCCCGCAAACCCAAAGCTACAAAGTGTTGCGCGACGCCCTCAAAGGCTCGGGGGATGTGCAGCGCATCAGTGCCCGCATGTCGCTGCGTCAAGTGCGCCCACGCGAGTTGGTGTCGCTGGGTCAAGCACTGCAAAAGGCATTGCGCATTCAGCCGCTCATTCCTACCTTCTCGGCCTCAGCAAAGAGGGAGGCAGAGCACTCTGCTGCGTGTCCCCCGCTGGCTACGCCAGCTCCTCCTTTACCTCCGCAGAGCGCTCTGCCTCCCTCTTTGCTGGTGCAAGTCGCGCAAGACATAGGGGTGCCGCCTGAATGTGGCGCTTTGCTAGAACGCGCCTTGCTGCCCGAGCCTGCCGTGTTGGTGCGTGATGGTGGCGTCATCGGCCACGGCTACGATGCGGACCTCGATGAGCTGCGCGCCATCCAAAACAACTGCGATAGTTTCTTGCTCGAACTCGAAGCCCGCGAACGCGAGCGTACCGGCATTGCGAATTTGCGCGTGCAGTTCAACAAGGTGCACGGCTTTTACATCGAGGTCACGCAAGGCCAAATCGACAAAGTGCCCGCCGACTACACGCGCCGCCAAACCTTGAAGAACGCCGAGCGTTTCATCACGCCAGAGCTCAAGGCCTTTGAAGACAAGGCTCTCAGTGCCCAAGAACGTGCCTTGGCCCGCGAGAAGTTTTTGTTCGAGCAACTGCTTGACACCTTGCAGCAGTTCGTGCCCGCCCTCACCCGCTTGGCGCAAGCCGTGGCCACGCTAGACGCGCTGTGCGCCTTGGCCGAGCGCTCGCTCACGCTGGGTTGGTGCGCGCCTGAATTTGTCAAAACACCGTGCATCGACATTACCCAAGGTCGCCACCCCGTGGTCGAAGCCCGCTTGGCCGAAACGCATGGCGTGGTGGCGGGTGGTGCGGCCAAAACCTTCATTGCCAACGACACGCGACTGGGCCACAACCATCGCATGCAAGTCATCACCGGCCCCAACATGGGCGGTAAGTCCACTTACATGCGCCAAGTGGCATTGATCGTGTTGCTGGCCAGCATTGGCAGCCATGTGCCGGCCACAGCGTGCCGCCTGGGGCCCATTGACGCCATCCACACCCGCATTGGCGCGGCCGACGATTTGGCCAACGCGCAATCGACCTTCATGCTGGAGATGACCGAAGCCGCACAAATTTTGCACGCTGCCACGCCACACAGCTTGGTGTTAATGGACGAGATTGGCCGCGGCACATCGACCTTTGACGGCTTGGCCTTGGCCAGTGGCATTGCCACGCATTTGCACGACAAGACCCAAGCCTTCACGCTGTTTGCCACGCACTACTTTGAACTCACCGAGTTCCCGGCCAACCACCGCGCCGCGGTGAACGTGCATGTGAGCGCGGCTGAGTCGGGCGCCAGCATTGTGTTTTTGCACGAAATTCAACCCGGTCCTGCGAGCCGCAGCTACGGCATTCAAGTGGCGCGCTTGGCGGGCATGCCCACGGCTGTCCTCAACCATGCCCGCCATGCCTTGGCCTCGCTCGAAGCGGGCGCTGACGCATCGAAGGTTCAAGTCGACCTCTTTGCACCACCGCCCTTGCAAGACGATGTAGGCCCCAGCCCACTGCAAGCCAAGCTGGCCGAGATCGACCCCGACAAACTCAGTCCACGCGACGCTTTGGACGCTCTGTATCAACTGAAGAAGTTGAGTTGATACGGCTTGGCAAGACAACCCTCATGAAACCTTTGATCGTTTTTTCGCACGGCAATAGCTTTCCAGCCAGCACCTATGGTGTGATGCTCGACGCCATCCGTGCGCGCGGCTTTCGTGTCAAAGCGATTGAAAAACTGGGCCACAACCCGCGCTACCCCGTCACCAACAACTGGCCGCATCTGGTGCAAGAGCTGACCGACTTTGTCACCCCCTTGGCCAAAGACGAACCCGTGTTTTTGGTGGGTCACTCCTTAGGCGGCATCTTGAGCATGATGGTGGCGGCCAAAACCCCCGCGCTGGTACGCGGCGTGGTGTTGCTGGACGCGCCGCTGCTGGGGGGTTGGAAAGCCAAGTTACTCCAAACCGTGAAACACTTTCCAGGTGCCGAGGCTTTGTCACCCGCCTCTGTAAGTCGCAAACGCCGAGACACTTGGCCTGATGTGGACGCCGTGTTGGCACACTTTCAGCACAAGCGGATATTCGCCAAATGGCACCCCCAAGTGCTGCAAGACTATGTGAATCACGGCACGCGCGAAGAAGTCACGTCCCAAGGCAGCCGTCGGGTGTTGAGTTTTGACCGAGACATTGAAAGCGCGATTTACAACGCGCTGCCTGACCATTTGGAGCGCTATTTCAAACGCCACCCTTTGCAATGCAAGGCCGCCTTGATCGGGGGGTTAAGTTCACGCGAATTGCGCCAGGTCGGCCTGGACCTCAGCCACCGCATCACCAAAGGCCGTGTGTCCATGATCGATGGCACACACCTGTTCCCCATGGAGCAACCCTTTGTGGCAGCGGCCTCGGTGGAAGCCGCCTTGCTGAATTTAATGGGCTAAAAATACGCCGCAGCGCAAGGCATGAGGCAGGGGCAGTGGTCGATTTCGGTAACCGTATGAGGCCACTGCCCCTGCCTCATGCCTTATGCCTCATACCTTGCGCGAGCTCAGCAAAAAAATCAAGCCGCCCAAGTCACAGTGCCAGTCCACGCCGTAGCCAACACCACAATCCCAAACACAATCCGGTACCACGCAAACGGCACAAAGCTGTGAGTGGCGATGTAGCGCAACAGCCAACGCACACAAATCCACGCACTGATGAACGAGAACACCAGGCCCACGGCAAACACAGGCGCATCGGCCACACTGAGCAACTCACGTTCTTTGTACAAGCTGTAGGCCCCCGCGCCGATCAGCGTAGGAATTGCCAAGTAAAACGAAAAATCAGTGGCGGCCTTGCGTGACAAGCCCAACAACATTCCTCCAATGATGGTGGCCCCGCTGCGGCTGGTGCCTGGAATCATGGCCAAGCATTGCACCAAGCCCACTTTCAAAGCGTCCAGCGGCGACATGCTCTCCACATTCACGATGCGGGCGTTGTCGTTGGGGTGCACCTCTTCGCCCTCAGGCTTGGCGCGGCCCCAGCCTTCCGCCCACAGAATAATGAAGCCGCCCATGATGAATGTGCTCGCCACGACCGTGGGGGTGAACAAATGGGCTTTGATGAACTTGCCAAACAACAAGCCCAGCACCACAGCAGGCAAGAAGGCAATCAGCACATTGATGGCAAAGCGACGCGCTTCGTGTTGGGTCGGCAAGGCCAGCACGGTACTGGAGATTTTTTGCCAGTACACAATGATCACAGCCAAGATCGCACCCGTTTGAATGGCGATGTCAAACACCTTGGCCTTGTCGTCGTCCATACCGAGCAAAGCGCCGGCCAATATCAAATGACCTGTGGATGAAATAGGCAAAAATTCGGTCAATCCTTCGACCACGCCCATGACGGCGGCTTTGAGCAACAAAACGATATCCATACAAATCCTGTGAAACAGGCTTGATTATCTTCAACTGCATGTGGGTCGACTTGCTCCGTCAAAATTTGCCGCCTCACCTTGGACACATTTTGATGGTGTAGTTGGCTGATGGCGCGCATGTAGACCATCAGAGCGCGGCGTATCATGGTATGCAAATGTCCCTCAAACAACATCTACACAGTTACCGAATTCAAATTTTCATGGCATGCGTGGTTCTAGGCGTGGTGGCCTGGTTCGCTCAAGGCCTATGGCTAGGCCCGCAAACGCCTGTCACGCTGGTGGTGCAGCGCGATTTTGTTCAAACCGTGGTAGCCAGTGGCCGGATTGAAAGTCCCCATCGTGTGGATTTGGGTGTTCAGATCACAGGTACGGTCAAGGCAGTGCCTGTCAACGAAGGTCAAACCGTGACTGCTGGACAGCGATTGGTTGAGCTAGAAGACGCCGAGTTGGTAGCCAGTGCTCGGCAAGCCGAATTGGCGATCGCGCAGGCGCAAGCCAAGCTGCGTCAGTTACGCGAAGTGCAGGCGCCACTGGCCGAGCAGACCATGCGCCAAGCGCAAATCAACCAAGACGCCGCAACGCGCGCACGACTACGCACACAAGAACTGTTTGACAAAGGATTCATCGGCCAAGCGGCTTTGGATGAATCCATACGGGCTGAGCAAGTGATGCGCTCGCAACTCAAAATCACACAACAACAATTGAACAGCGCTCGCACCGGAGGCAGCGATCTGGCTGTCGCGGAGACTGCCTTGTCACAAGCTCAGGCAGGTGCAGAACTGGCAAGGGCTCGACTCGCTTACAGCAAGGTAGTGGCACCTGTGGCTGGCATATTGATTGCGCGCCACGTAGAACCTGGTGATGCGGTGCAGCCGGGCAAGGTATTGATGGTGCTTTCTCCTGAAGGGGAAACGCAGCTGGTGGTGCAAATTGACGAAAAACATTTGAACTTGCTTCAAGTAGGTCAGACCGCCTCGGTATCCAGCGATGCTTACCCCAATCAGCGCTTCCATGCAGAACTCATGTACATCAACCCAGGCGTTGACGCACAACGTGGCTCGGTCGAAATCAAACTGCGCGTCCCTCAACCCCCAAGTTATCTGCGTCAAGACATGACGGTGTCAGTCGACATCGAGGTGGCCAAACGCAGCCAAGCCGTGTTGGTCCCCACTGAGGCAGTGCACGACATGGAAAGCCGTGAGCCTTGGGTCTTGAAAGTGGTCAACGGCAAAGCCGTTCGCACGCCCATCCAACTCGGATTGCGAAGCCAAGGCCTGAGTGAAGTACTAGACGGTCTAGTTGCCAACGATCAAGTGTTGGCAATCGCAAGCCTGCCGGTGAACGACAAAGCCCGCGTTCGCCCCGTCTCAAACCTTGTGGCGAAATGAGCGCTGATACACACACACCGCCTAGCGGCTCGCCACTACCGCGTTGGATGCCGTTTGAATGGTTGGTCGCGTTGCGCTTTTTACGCGAAGGGCGTGTACAAACCATTTTCATCATTGGTGGCGTTGCCATCGGCGTCGGCGTGATCGTTTTCATGTCCGCCTTGCTCAGCGGTCTGCAGGCCAATTTTGTGAAACGCGTACTGACGGGCCAAGCCCATATTCAGTTGCTCCCACCCAAAGAAGCAGCGCGTGCACTGCGAGGTGCTGATCCCTCGCGCATCGAAGGCAGCATCGTGCAGCCTCCGCTGCAACGGCTCAAGAGCATTGACCAATGGCAAAGCGTGGCCGCTCAAATACGCGCCATGCCTGAAGTGAGCGTAGTCTCTCCGGCTGCCAATGGTTCGGCCTTGGTGATACGGGGCGATGCGAGCCGTTCGATCACGGTTGTGGGCGTGGAGCCCGAGCTGTACTTTCGCATCGTGCCAATGCCCGAAAAAATAGTGCATGGCACTGCGCGCATCAATATCAGTGAAATTCTGATTGGCACGGAATTGGCGAACGATTTGGGAGTCTCCGTGGGTGACAAGCTGCGCGTCACCTCTGGCAGCGGCAACGCCAACACGCTCACCATTTCAGGCATTTTTGATTTAGGCAACAAAGGCGCCAATTCACGCACCACCATGATGGCGTTGCGTTCAGCACAAAGCCTGTTAGGTCTGCCAGGCGGCGTCTCGGCATTGGACATCACCGTGCGCGACGTATACAGCGCTGAGCTTATTGCCCATCGAATCACGGCCCTCACAGGCGTCGAAGCCGACAGTTGGATCAAAACCAATGAGCAGTTTTTCACTGCCATCAGCGCTCAAACCACAGCGAATACAGCCATTCGCGTGTTTGTGGGTCTCTCCGTCGCGTTTGGTATTGCCAGTGTGCTGGTGGTTTCCGTGGTTCAAAAATCACGAGAGATTGGCATTTTGCGAGCCATGGGCATCACGCGGGAACAAATTCTGCGAATCTTCTTGTTGCAAGGCGGATTGTTGGGCTTTGGCGGTGCGCTGGTAGGCTCGGCTCTGGGTTCAGCGGGCTTATCCGTCTGGCAACAATTTCAACGCAATCCAGACGGCACCGTGATGTTTGCGGTGAATTTTGAACCCTTGATGTTTGCTACGGCCTTGCTGCTAGCCACAGCAACCGGTCTGCTCGCCTCGTTTGCACCTGCCATGCGCGCCGCACGCCTTGACCCTGTGAGTGCCATCCGTGGATAAGACGCCAACTCATCCTTGGGTGGTGCAACTGAAAGACGTATGCAAGTCTTTCAATGTGGGACAACCCAATGAAATTGAAATCTTGCATCACATCAACTTCAGCTTGGCACACGGTGAGTTTTGCGCCGTCATGGGGCCTTCGGGGTCGGGCAAGAGTACCTTGCTCAACATCATCGGCCTGCTGGACCGCCCTACACAAGGTCAATTGGCAATCACGGGCGAAGAAACCACGGGCTTGAATGATCAAGCCCTGACGCGTTTGCGCGGTCATGCCATTGGCTTTGTGTTTCAGCACCATCATTTGCTCAATGCCTTCACCGCGCTTGAAAACGTCATGATGCCCATGCTCGGCGCGACCGGGTTTCCCGCTCCTGACATTCAAGCACGTGCCCTTGAATTGCTCGACAGCGTTGGCCTTGGCCCTTATGCCAATCAGCCGTCCGGCAGCATGTCTGGCGGCCAGCAGCAACGCGTCGCTGTTGCACGCGCTCTGGCTATGAACCCAGCCCTGCTTTTAGCCGATGAGCCTACCGGCAATTTGGATACCAAAAGCGCCGATGCCGTGTTCGATCTCTTGCGTCGGGTGAGCCGCGAACAAGGCACCACCGTGCTGTTTGTGACGCATAACCCGGACTTGGCTACTCGCTGTGACAAGACCATCCAAGTGGTCGACGGGCGCGTCATTTAAAGCCTGTATAGCCGCCTAAAATCAGGGGATGACGAAACCCGCGACCCCTGCCACAGAACAAGACCACAAGCCCAGCAACTTTTTGCGCCAAATCATCGAAAACGATTTGGCCCAAGGCACTTACGCCAGCCGCCGCTGGGCGGGCAGCCCCGGTGACGCCGCACACCACGCCAGCGGCGAGCCAGACCCTGCCAAGATTCGCACCCGCTTTCCACCCGAGCCCAACGGCTACTTGCATGTGGGTCATGCCAAAAGCATTTGCATCAACTTCGGCTTGGCGCGCGACTACGGCGGCGTGTGCCACTTGCGCTTTGACGACACCAACCCCGAAAAAGAAGACACCGAATACGTCAACTCCATCATCGATGCGGTGAAGTGGCTCGGCTTTAGCTGGAGCCAACCGGGCAACGATGCGCCCTACCAAGCCAGCGACTACTTCGACTTCATGTACCGTGCTGCCGAGCATTTGATTCAAGCCGGCCACGCCTATGTGGACGAACAAACCGCAGAGGAAATGCGTGTCAACCGTGGCGACTTTGGCAAACCCGGTGTGAACAGTCCTTTCCGTTCGCGCACACCTGCTGAAAACCTCGCACGCTTTCGCGACATGCGCGACGGCAAGTTGGCCGATGGTGCAGCCGTGCTGCGCGCCAAAATTGACATGGCCTCGCCCAACATCAACCTGCGCGACCCGGCCATCTACCGCATTCGCCGCGCCACCCACCACCACACGGGCGACACCTGGTGCATCTACCCGATGTACACCTTTGCCCATCCCATCGAAGATGCGCTGGAGCAAATCACACACAGCATCTGCACCCTGGAGTTTGAAGACCAACGCCCGTTCTACGACTGGTTGATGGAGCGCCTCTCGGAAACCGTCACGTTTCCGGATGGAAGAACAGTGAGTGGCTTGCTGGCTAGTCCGCCACCTAAACAATACGAGTTCTCTCGCCTCAACCTCACCTACGTCATCACCAGCAAGCGCAAACTCGCACAACTGGTGAACGAAGGAAAAGTGAACGGCTGGGACGACCCCCGCATGCCAACAATAGTCGGCCTGCGCCGCCGTGGCTACACGCCTGAGAGTCTGCAACTGTTTGCCGAACGCATTGGCGTGACCAAGAGCGACAGTTGGATTGACTACAGCACGCTGGAAGGTTGCTTGCGCGAAACGCTGGAGAACACTGCGCACCGCGCCATGGCCGTGCTGGACCCTGTCAAACTCGTGCTCACCAACTGGGACGAGGTGATGGGCACGGACCACTTGGAGCCTTGCACGCAAGCTGCCCTGCCTCACGTTGAAGAGGGCGTGCAAGTGCCCACGCGCCATTTCAAAATTGGCAAAGAGGTGTGGATTGAGCGTGACGACTTCGTCGAAGTGCCGCCTAAAGGCTACAAACGCCTCTACCCGAGCAACAAGGTGCGCCTCAAAGGCGGCTACGTGATTGAGTGCACAGGCTGCACGAAGGATGCGAATGGTGTGATCACGCAAGTGCAAGCCACCGTCATCCCAGACACCAAGAGCGGCACCCCCGGCAGCGCCACCGTCAAAGCCAGCGCTGCCATCACATGGGTGGGCGTGAACGACGGCCTTGAGGCGCAAGTGCGCATGTATGACCGCCTCTTCACTGACGCTCAACCCGACGCAGGCGGCAAAGACTTCCTAGCCGCCCTCAATCCCGACAGCCTGAAAGTCGTGACCGCTTACGTGGAGCCATCCCTAGCCCACGTGCCCGCAGGTGCGCACTTTCAGTTTGAACGCCACGGCTACTTTGTGACCGACCGCGTCGACCATGCGGGGGGTCAGTTGGTGTTTAACAAGATCACGGGGCTCAAGGACACTTGGGCGAAGTAAGAACCATGATGCGCCCACAAACCATTCAAATATTTTTACCTGCAAGCGACCCGCGCAACTTGGCACGCAGTACCTCTTATATAAAACTCAAGCCATAAACACACAGCGCATCACCATGCAAAGCTAAAAAGCTTGCATGACTTCAAAACTCAGCACACCAGATCGTATTAGCAAATCTGCTAATATTTCACAAACGCAAAACTGGCAAATCACCTATTACAACGAGCGTGTTCAACGCGATGTATGGGCGATGCCCGCTGGCATCGTGGCTGACTATTTGCGGCTGAC
>Ga0228703_1001286_pt1 | contig 15599 bp, 13 predicted proteins | sample McNCre217_Aug_MG_3_FD_178020 | JGI IMG/M metagenome (GOLD analysis project Ga0228703, IMG submission 178020) | Freshwater microbial communities from McNutts Creek, Athens, Georgia, United States - 29-17_Aug_MG | ecosystem: Environmental > Aquatic > Freshwater > Creek | place: USA: Georgia... | reverse complement strand
CAGCCAACTGCGCGCTGTTGGCGAAGATCGTGTGGTTGCCCACGATGCAGTCATGCGCCAAATGCACATAAGCCATGATCCAGTTGTCATTGCCGACTTTGGTAATACCGGCATCGCCGGGGGAGCCTATATTGAAGGTGCAGAACTCACGAATGGTGTTGCGGTCACCAATGATCAACTCGCAAGGCTCACCCGCATACTTCTTGTCTTGCGGGATCGCGCCCAACGAGTTGAATTGAAAAATGCGGTTGTCATTGCCAATCGTGGTGTGGCCCTCGATCACGCAATGCGGCCCCACGGTAGTACCCGCGCCAATGCGCACATGAGGTCCGATGATGGTGTAAGGCCCCACCTGCACCGAGCTGTCGAGCTCGGCTTTGGGGTCAACAATGGCAGTGGCGTGGATAAGGCTCATCGTTAAGCAATAGAACGCATGGTGCACATCAGGTCAGCTTCTGTGGCGACCGCATCACCCACCTTGGCACGTGCTTTGAATTTAAAAATACCGGCCTTCATGCGGTCTAACTCGACTTCCAAAGTCAGTTGATCGCCTGGTTCAACAGGACGTTTGAAACGTGCACCGTCAATACCAGCAAAGTAATACACCGTCTTGTCATCAGGTGCAGCACCCAAGGTATCAAACGCCAACAAAGCAGCGGCTTGTGCCAAGGCTTCCAAAATCAACACGCCTGGCATGACGGGATGATGCGGGAAATGACCCATGAAGAACGGCTCGTTGATCGTCACGTTTTTGAGCGCTTTGATGCTCTTGCCTTTTTCAATTTCCAGCACGCGATCCACCAACAAGATGGGATAACGGTGAGGCAGTTGCTTCAAAATTTGGTGAATATCCATGCTCATTTTTTTTAACTTTCTAAAGCTGATTCAAGAGATTTGATGCGGTCGCGCAGACGGTGCAATTGGCGTAGTGTGGCGGCATTTTTTTCCCACGACGCATTGTCGTCGATTGGGAATACACCACTGTATTGCCCAGGCTGGCGAATTGAGCGCATCACCACAGAGGCCGCTGACACATGAACGCCATCGGCAAGCTCCAAATGCCCCAACACCACTGCGCCACCACCCACCGTGCAATTGGCACCAATGCGCGCGCTGCCAGCCACACCGGCACAACCCGCCATCGCGGTATTCGCGCCCACATGCACGTTGTGCCCAATTTGCACCAAGTTGTCGAGTTTGACGCCGTCTTCGATGACAGTGTCATCCAACGCACCACGGTCAATGCAGGTGTTTGCGCCAATTTCCACATCGTTACCAATGCGAACAGCACCTAATTGCTCGATCTTTTCCCAGCGGCCATCGAACAAAGCGAAGCCAAAGCCGTCGGCGCCAATCACAACACCTGCATGCACGATGCAACGCGCACCGATGCGACAGTCCTCGCCCACGGTGACTCCCGATTTAAGCCAGGTGTTTGCGCCAACATGTGCACCGCGCTCGACCACGCATAGGGGGCCAATGCGTGCAGTGGCATCCACCTTCGCATCGGGATGAATGACCGCGCTGGCATGCACCAACAGCCCGTCATCTACACGTGTGTGTTGACGCCACAGCTGAGTCAAACGAGCGAAATAGTGATACGGGTTATCTGCCACGATCAAAGCCGCACCGACCTGAACAGTCTCAGCCACAGAGGGCGACACAATGACACAGCCGGCTTGCGTGGTGGCCAGTTGAGATTGGTATTTGGGGTTGCTTAAAAAACTCAGCGCATCGGCTTGAGCTGTATCAAGCGGTGCGAGTTTTTGAATAAGGTGTTGAGGGTCACCGATCAGGCGACCACCCAAACTTTCAATAATTTGGCCGAGACGCAGTGCCACGGCAGATTATTTACCGGCGTTGATGACCTTGAGCACTTTGTCAGTGATGTCGTGCTTGGGGTTGATGTACACAGCTTCCTGCAACACCAGGTCAAATTTTTCAGCTTCAGCCACTTGCTTGATCACGCGATTCGCGCGCTCAAGCACTTGTTGAAATTCTTCGTTTTTACGTGCGTTGAGCTCTTCTTGAAATTCACGACGCTTGCGTTGAAAGTCACGGTCTTGCTCACCCAATTGTTTTTGGCGAGAAGCACGTTGAGACTCAGACAAAGTAGGCGCTTCGCGCTCAAACTTTTCAACAGACGTTTTCAAAGCGTTGCCAGCGTCATTCAGTTCTTTTTCACGCTTGGAAAACTCCTGCTCCAGCTTGGCTTGCGCTTGCTTGGCGGTGTTCGCTTCTTTGAAAATGCGATCGGTGTTGATAAAACCGATTCGGATTTCCTGAGCTTGAGCGCACAACGCAGCCAAGCCCAACACAACTGCTAAAGAGATTTGACGAGTAAACATAGTCATCAGAAAGATGTCCCGATTTGGAATTGCAACCTTTGGATTCTATCGCCTGGAAATGCACGACCAGGTCGTGCCCAAGCAAATCGCAGCGGCCCCATCGGCGAGACCCAGCTCAAGCCCACGCCATACGATGTACGAAGCAAACTCATGTCCATTTTGTCGTATTCACCGTAGACGTTACCCATGTCATAAAAACCATACAGACGCAAGCTGCGATCGTTGCCCGCACCAGGGAAAGGCATCAAAAACTCGCTGTTAAACGTGAGCTTTTTCGCACCACCAATCACAGGGCCTGTGATATCACGAGGACCCAAAGTGCCTTGCTCGAAGCCACGCACAGAACCTAAACCACCTGAGTAGTAGTTTTTGTAGAACGGTAAAGTTTGGCCTTGCAAACCTTTACCCAACCCTAAGTCCGCATTGAACGCAAAGGTGTATTGCTTGGTAATCGGAATGTATTGCTGGTATTGGGCGCCCAATTTGGCATAGCGAGCATCACCCATCGCCCCCAGCTCCGTGTTCAAACGAACAAACTTACCCTTATTTGGATTCAGATAGCTGTCTCGGCTGTCATTGGCCCATCCCATGGTGACCGGAACGTTCTTTGCCACGCATCCAAAGTGCTGACACAAATCGGCGTGTACGCCCAACATATTGGTACCGGGCACCAACTCCGTAGACTCAGCCGCTGCACCAACAAATACGCGGTCAAGCTCACTGAACGGCAAACCAAAACGGAGCCCCAAACCCGATGTGACCATTCGGTAATTACCACCCTGCTCCAAATACGGCTTGCTAGAACGGTGATAGAACTCAAACGTACGCGACACGCCATCCTCTGTGAAATAAGGATCCGTGGTGTTGATGACGTAATACTGGTTGAATTTGCTGGTGCTGACTTGCAAGCCAAGGTTGTGTCCTGAGCCAAAGACGTTGTCTTGTTGAATACCAAACGAAAGCGTTACTTTCTCTGCACTCGAAAAACCAGCACCTAGCGTCAGCATGCCCGTGGGTTTTTCAACCACGTTGACGTTCAAATCCACTTGATCTTGCGAGGATGGCACTTCTTGCGTGTCAACTTCAACGTCTTTGAAATAACCCAAGCGATTGACGCGATCGCGCGACAATCGAATTTTCTCGCCGTCATACCATGATGATTCTGTTTGGCGGAATTCACGACGAACAATTTGATCGCGCGTACGGTTGTTACCAACGATGTTGATGCGGCGCACATACGCACGCCGGGCGGGATCTGCCACCAACACCAACTTCACACGATTCGTGGCTCGGTCAATCTCTGGGCGAACATCCGTGCGTGCGAACGCAAAACCAAAATTACCAAAATATTCGTTGAAGGCTTTGGTTGTCTTGGCAACATCGTCGGCGTTGTAGGCTTGACCTGCTTTGATTTCAACCAATGACTTGAACTCATCGTCCTTGCCAAGGTAGTACCCCTCCATCGCAACTTCAGAGACCACAAAGCGATCACCTTCGGTCACGTTGATGGTGATGCTGATATCTTGCTTATTGGGAGAGATCGCCACCTGAGTTGAGTCAATACGGAACTCTAAGTAGCCGCGTGACAAATACCAAGCACGCAAAGTTTCGAGGTCGGCATTGAGCTTCGTGCGTGAGTAACGATCCGACTTGGTGTACCAACTGAGCCAGTTACCTGTGCCTTGATCGAACTGGTCCAAAAGCTTGGACTCATCAAATGCTTTGGCACCCACCACGCGCATCTCTTTGATTTTGGCCAAATCGCCTTCAACGACGGTGAACGACAAGTTCACACGGTTGCGCTCAGCAGGTGTGATGGTGGTGATGATTTCAGCGCCATACAAGCTGCGGTTCACATACTGACGCTTCAACTCTTGTTCTGCACGATCGGCCAACGCTTTGTCGAACGGACGGCCTTCAGCCAAGCCAATGTCTTTGAGCGCTTTTTTCAACGTGTCTTTGTCAAACTCTTTGGTGCCGATGAACTCAACCGCTGCGATGTTGGGGCGCTCTTCCACAATCAACACCAGCACATCGCCATTGACTTCAATGCGCACGTCTTTGAACAAACCCAGCGCGTACAAACTGCGAATCGCTGCCGCACCTTTTTCATCGGTGTAGTCATCGCCCACACGAAGGGGAATTGACGCAAACACAGTGCCAGGCTCAATGCGTTGAAGACCTTCCACGCGAATGTCACGCACATTGAATGGGTCTGCAGCCAGTGCATTGAAAGCCATCACCGTGCCAGCAATCAATGCAGTGGCATGCGCGAGTGTGGTGCGGCGAAATTGAGAAGTTTGCATAGTCATTAGGAGTATTTCGGGCAACTTAGGAAAGCCACCCCAAACGAACCACGTCGTTGAAGAGAGAAAAAACCATCAGCACCACAAGTGCCGCCATGCCAGCACGCTGCATGACATCGAGCCATTGAGGCGAAGGGGGTTGGCCTGTGCAGGCCTCATAAAGATAATACAACAGGTGCCCACCATCGAGCACCGGCAATGGCAGTAGGTTGAACACCCCGAGGCTGACACTGACCAAGGCCAAATAGCTCAGATACGCCCCGATACCCAGACTGGCAGATCGCCCTGCATAGTCAGCCATCGCAAGCGGGCCACTCAAGTTATCAAGCGAAGCGTTGCCTGTGAGCAAACGACCCAACATATCCAGCGTTAGCACGGCCACTTCTGATGTTTTGGAAACCGCCTCGGACAGACCGTCAAACAGACCGTATTGAACCCACACTTTGGCGGGCGGTTCGCCCACTTGCGCACCAATACGCCCAATGTACTGAGCGCCATCCATCCAACGCTCAGGCGTCACGTCGAATTGCAAGTGATGCCCTTGGCGCAAGATCTCCCACACTTGTGTCGTCGGCGCATGATCTGCGCCACTGCGCCGGACCATGGCACGCAACGTTGGCGCATCGCTGACCACATGGCCATCGATGCGCAACACCTCATCCCCGCGCTGCAATCCCGCCGTATGGGTAGGCAATCCAGCTTGCATCTCGCCGAGCACAGCGCGGCTCCATGCCGAGGTGAAGCCACGAGCTTGCCAAGGATTGCCGTCTTGCGAGGTTGCTTGCTCTGGCAACGAGGCCAAATGCAACGTATGCGATGTTTGTTTGCCTTGCGGCTGAATTTCTAAATACACCGATGCCGTGTCTTGCTGAAGCAGCCACCACCGCAACGCATCCAGCGAAGCAACCTCTTGCAAGTCATTGGGCGATGTGCCCACACGTCGCACCGTATCGCCACTGCGCAGACCTGCCGACTCGGCGACAGATCCAATCACAGGCGCAGCTAAGGTGGCTTGCGTTTGGTATTGCCCCAACCAAAAAGTGGCTGCATACAAACAAACCGCCAACAACAAATTAGCCAACGGTCCTGCCGACACAATGGCCGCCCTCGCCCACAACGGCTGGCGGTTAAATGCCATCGGCAAATCTTGCGGCGACACATCCCCCTCGCGTTCATCGAGCATCTTCACATAGCCGCCCAACGGAATGAGGCTGATGCAAAACTCGGTCGCTTGCCCAGGGTGTGGATGGCGAGATTGCCAGCGCAGCAAAGGCTGGCCAAACCCGATGGAAAAGGTCAGCACTTTGACCCCACAAGCAACCGCCACTCGGTAGTGCCCCCACTCGTGCACGGTGATGAGCACGCCGAGTGCGAGCAAAAAAGCCACCAGGGTCATGGCTTACTTGGCCAACAGACGCACAGCGTCTTCAGCCACGGCGCGCGCCTGCGCGTCTAGTGCCAACAGATCATCTAAGCCATGCGGCGCGGAGGGTGACAAGTGGGCCATGCAACTTTGATTCACGGCATGAATTTGGTCAAAACGAATGCGACGATCCAAGAATGCAGCCACCGCAATTTCATTGGCCGCATTCAACACCGCCGTGGTGCCACGCGGGCTGCGCAAGGCATCCCACGCCAAATGGATGCCTGCAAAACGTTCTGGATGGCCATGATCATCCAAGGCCTCAAAGGTCATGGCCGACAAGGCATGGAAGTCCAACGCTTGCGCTCCTGAAACCATGCGCTCGGGCCAGCTCAAGCCATACGCAATCGGCACACGCATATCGGGCGTCCCCAGCTGAGCCACCACCGAGGTGTCGCGGTACTGCACCATCGAATGGATGATGCTTTGCGGGTGAATCACCACCTCCAAACGCTCAGGCGGCAAGCCAAACAAATAACGCGCCTCAATCACCTCCAGCGCCTTGTTCATCATGGTGGCGGAGTCCACCGAAATTTTACGGCCCATCACCCAATTGGGGTGCGCGCACGCTTGCTCAGGCGTGACGTCTTTGAGGGTGGCTAAATCGCGGGTGCGAAACGGCCCACCTGACGCAGTGAGAATGATCTTCTCTACGCGCGCATCCCAAGTCGACGGGTCTTCTGGCAGCGACTGAAAAATGGCCGAATGCTCACTGTCAATTGGCAGCAGCGTTGCGCCACCTTGTTTGACTGCATCTAAAAACACTTCAGCACCGACCACCAAGGCCTCTTTGTTGGCCAAGAGCAGGCGCTTGCCTGCACGCGCAGCCGCCAAACAAGGTGACAAGCCTGCAGCGCCAACGATGGCGGCCATCACGGCATCGACGTCTGGGTGTGAAGCGATGTCATCCAAGGCCGCCGCACCACTCAGCACTTCGGTGGCCAAGCCTTCCGCTTGAATTTTGTCTTTGAGTTGTTGAGCCGCATCAGGCTGCACCATCACCGCAAAGCGTGGCTTGAACTGTGCACACTGGCGCAACATCAAATCAACTTGAGTAGCGCCTGATAGCGCAAACACATTAAAGCGATCGGCATGGCGAGCAATGACATCTAAGGTGTTGGTGCCAATCGAGCCCGTCGAGCCGAGCACGGTGATGCGCTGAGGCATCACGTTCAAGTGCACATCGGTGTGCATGTGCGTCACACCGATTGCGCCAACATCATTGCCAAGGGCAATGCGGGCAACAAGGCATCCACGCGATCGAGCACGCCACCGTGACCTGGCAACAATTGGCTGCTGTCTTTCATGCCTGCGCTGCGCTTGACCAAAGATTCAACCAAATCGCCTGCCACGCTCATCAGGGTAAGGAACAACGTTGCCAACACCAAGAACGGCGCGCCACGGTTGTACAAGCGGGTGTAGAGGCTTGGGCTATCTACCGCGTATTGCGCGTCCACCCAAATCCACACACAGGCCATGAGCAACACGCCAACCATGCCACCCCACACCCCTTCCCAGCTTTTGCCAGGACTGATGGCCGGTGCAAGCTTGCGACGACCAAACGCTCGACCCGAGAAATAAGCAGTAATGTCAGCCATCCACACCAAGAACAGCACCGACAACAAGAAGTTGATGCCCATGACTTTGGCTTGGTACATGGCCAGCCATGTGAGCCACAAAGCCAACACCCCCAGCACCAAACGCACAGCACGCGAAATCGTGGCCCAACGTTCGACGCCGTGGCGAATCAACCAGCCCGCCACCAACACCCACGCAGCACCCGTGATGCTCCACACATAAGTAGGTGCGTCATAAGCCCAGCGCGCGGACCATGCGTACAAACACAGCATCACGCACACAGCGGCCAAACGCAAAGAACCGCGCATGGCAAAGCCATTCAAACGCCCCCACTCCCACGCGCCTGCGGCAATGAGCAACAAAGTGATGCCAGCCAAAGGCTCGGCGGTATCAGCCAACAAAGCTGGCAGCAACAGCGCCAACAAAACCAGCGCGGTGATGACGCGTTGCTTCAACATCTGGCTTAGACCGCCATGATTTCTTGTTCTTTGCTGGCGATCAATTTATCAATCTCAGCAATGTGGCTGTCCGTCACTTTTTGGATGTCGGCTTCTGCACGCTTTTGGTCGTCTTCAGAAGCCAGTTTGTCTTTCACCAATTTCTTCACAGATTCGTTGGCATCGCGACGCAAATTACGCACGGCAATCTTGGCGTTTTCGCCATCGTTGCGAACCACTTTGGTCAACTCTTTGCGACGCTCTTCCGACATCGGAGGCATAGGCACACGAATCAACTCACCCATGGCCGAGGGATTCAAACCCAAATCGCTGTCACGAATGGCTTTTTCAATCTTGGCCGCCATCGGCTTTTCCCAAGGCTGCACGCTCAAGGTGCGGGCATCGAGCAAAGAGACGTTGGCCACTTGACTGATCGGCACCATCGAGCCGTAGTAGTCCACTTGCACGCTGTCCAACAGCGAAGGGCTGGGACGGCCTGTGCGAATTTTGGTCAAGCTGTTGCTGAAGGCCGCAATCGATTGGCCCATTTTGGTTTCGGTGGTTTTCTTGATGTCAGCGATGGTCATGTTGTGCTCCTCAGGTAGCAGGGTGAGGTTCTGAAAAATCGGAAATTAGGCGTGCACCAACGTGCCTTCGTCTTCGCCCATGACAACGCGCTTGAGCGCGCCGTTCTTGAAAATAGAGAACACCTTGATTGGCAACTTTTGGTCGCGGCACAAAGCAAATGCCGTGGCGTCCATGATGCCGAGGTTTTGACCAATCGCATCATCGAAACTCAATTCTGAGTAACGCGTAGCCTTGGGGTCTTTCTTGGGGTCTGCGGTGTAAACGCCGTCCACCTTCGTGGCTTTGAGCACCATTTCGGCGCCAATCTCGGCACCGCGCAAAGCCGCTGCTGTATCAGTGGTAAAGAATGGATTGCCTGTACCAGCGGCGAACACCACGACTTTGCCCTCTTCGAGGTATTGCAACGCTTTGGGGCGCACATAAGGCTCAACCACTTGGTCAATCGCAATCGCAGACATCACACGTGCGGTCATGCCTGTTTTGTTCATGGCATCGGCTAAGGCCAAGGAGTTCATCACCGTGGCCAACATCCCCATGTAATCTGCCGTGGCGCGGTCCATACCCACGGAGCCACCCGCCACGCCGCGGAAGATGTTGCCGCCACCAATCACCACCGCCACTTCCACACCGAGTTGCGTGACTTCATTGACCTCACCCACGATGCGTTCGATCGTGGCACGGTTGATACCAAATGCATCGTCGCCCATCAAGGCCTCCCCAGACAGCTTGAGCAAAATACGCTTGAAGGCTGGTTGAGGTGTGGTCATGAAAAGCTCCTTGATGTGTGCGGTGAAATTGGTGTACGGGGGATATCAAAAGGGGAGCCTAAGCCCCCCTTTATTTTTAAGCAGTTTGCTTAGCGGCAGCGACTTGGGCGGCCACTTCGGCTGCAAAGTCATCGACCTTCTTCTCAATGCCTTCGCCCACCACATACAAGGTGAAAGAAGCCACTTTGGTGTTGGCAGCCTTGAGCATTTGCTCAACGGTTTGCTTGTCGTTCTTGACGAAGGTTTGGTCAAACAAAGACACCTCTTTGAGGTACTTCTGCACAGAACCTTCCACCATCTTGGTGACGATGTCAGCAGGCTTGCCAGACTCAGCGGCTTTAGCAGCTGCGACTGAACGCTCTTTTTCGATCAAGTCAGCAGGCACATCCGCGCTGGTCAACGCCACAGGCTTCATCGCAGCCACGTGCATGGCCACATCTTTAGCAGCGGTTTCGTCGCCGTCGAACTCGACCAACACGCCAATGCGTGTGCCGTGCAAGTAAGCAGCCAATTTGTGTGCGCCGTCGAAACGCTTGAAGCGGCGGAAGCTCATGTTCTCACCGATCTTGCCGATCAAGCCTTTACGCACGTCTTCGAGCGTAGGGCCGAAAGTTTCTTGCTCGTAAGGCAATGCACCCAAAGCTTCAATCGAAGCTGGGTTGTGCTCAGCCACCAACTTGGCAGCAGCTTGGGCCAAGGCCAAGAAGCTGTCGTTCTTGGTCACGAAGTCGGTTTCGCAGTTCACTTCGAGCAAGGCACCTTTGTTGCCGCTGATGAAGCTAGACACCACACCTTCGGCGGTCACGCGGCTAGAAGCCTTGCCAGCCTTGCTGCCGAGCTTGACGCGCAACAACTCTTCTGCTTTGGCCATGTCGCCATCAGCTTCAGTCAAAGCCTTTTTGCACTCCATCATGGGGGCATCGGTTTTTGCGCGCAGTTCAGCGACCATGCTTGCGGTAATTGCAGCCATTTAAATTCTCCGTATTCAGTTCAAAACAATTTGGGTGTGAAAAAGGGGCTTCACAAGCCCCTTTTCAAGCTTGGGTTGCGCAATTAAGCAGCGACTTCAACAAACTCTTCGCCGCCTTCGGTCACAGCTTTGACCAAATCGTTGGTGGCGTTGGCACGGCCTTCGATGATCGCGTCAGCGATACCGCGCGCGTACAAAGTCACGGCCTTAGAAGAGTCATCGTTACCTGGGATGATGTAGTCGATGCCTTCGGGTGAGTGGTTAGAGTCCACCACACCGATCAATGGGATGCCCAACTTGCGAGCTTCAGCGATGGCGATCTTGTGGTAACCCACGTCGATCACGAAGATCGCATCAGGCAACACAGCCATATCTTGGATACCGCCGATGTCTTTCTCAAGCTTTTCCATTTCACGCTTGAACATCAATTGTTCTTTTTTAGACAACGCATCCAAACCAGCCTCTTGCTGGATCTTCATATCTTTCAAACGCTTGATCGATGTCTTGACGGTTTTGAAGTTGGTCAACATGCCACCCAACCAACGTTGGTCAACATAAGGCACGCCAGCACGTTGTGCTTCAGCAGCGACGATTTCGCGTGATTGACGCTTTGTACCGATCATCAACACGGTGCCACGGTTCGCAGACAGTTGCTTAACGAACTTAATGGCATCTTGGAACATCGGCAACGATTTTTCCAAGTTGATGATGTGAATTTTGTTGCGGTGACCGAAGATGAAGGGAGACATCTTGGGGTTCCAGAAGCGAGTTTGGTGACCAAAGTGGACGCCGGCTTCCAGCATATCGCGCATAGTGACTGACATAAAAATACTCCAAAGGTTGGGTCTAAAATCCAGCCCATCATCACCGCCAGTTTTCATTCTTGAAGAACCTTTGGCAACACCTTGATTGGACTGGTTTGCGAGTGATGTTTGTCCGAACTTGATGCAAATGCATCAAACCTCGGAAAAACCCGACGATTCTAGCACACCCAGACATGCCCTTACCCCCCATCCACACGCCTTCAACAAGGATTTACCCATGAAGGTCGCCGTGATTGGCGCAGGCGTGATTGGCATCACCACCGCGTACGAGCTGGCCACACAAGGCCACCAAGTCAGCGTTTTCGAACGCAATGGCGCAGCCGCTGAAGAATGCAGCTTCTCGAACACCGGCGTGGCTTCTGCCGGCTACGCATCGCCCTGGGCTCGCCCCGGCCTGTTCAAACACGTGCTGAGCCACGTGTGGCAACGCGATACGCCGCTGCGCCTATCCAGCCCCAGCATGGCCGATTGGCGCTGGCTGTGGCAAATGCGCAAGGCCTGCAACCCCACCACGTTTGCACGCAACCGTTCCAGCATGCTGCGTTTGGCCGAGTACAGCAGCCATCGCATGCGTACCCTCACCGACACACTGAACTTGGAGCACGAACGCAGCCAAGGCTTCATGGTGCTGCTGCGTACCGAGCGTGAAGTACAACTCATGCAAGACAGCTTGCAAGTCATGCGCGACGCAGGCTTGAGCTTTAAAACCTTGAACGCCGAAGAGGCCCGTGGCATTGAACCCGCACTCAATCCAGAAACTGCGCTGGCGCAAGCCATTCACTTCCCGGACGACGAGGTCGGCAACTGCCGCCAATTCACGCTGCTGTTGAAAAGCGAAGCTGAAGCCTTGGGTGTGAAATTCCACTTCAACACAGCGGTGCAGCCTCTCTCCAACGCACAACCCAAAACCATTCGCACCTCCGAACAAGACATGGGCGAAAAGTTTGATGCGGTCGTGGTGTGCGCTGGCCTAGCCAGCGCGCAGCTGGTGCGTCCATTAGGTCTACGCATTCCCCTAGCCGCCGTACACGGCTACGCCATCAGTGCGGCTGTGCGTGAGCAACTCGATGCGCCGCGCAGCGGCGTGATGGATGAACAATACAAAGTCGCCATCAGTCGCTTAGGGCAACGCGTGCGCGTGTCGGGCGGCTCTGAAATTGGTCGTCACTCCAAGCGCCACAATCCCGCGAGCATCAAAACTTTGTATCGCGTGTTGGACAACTGGTTCCCAGGCGCTGCACGCACACAAGACAACGTGCAAATCTGGAAGGGCTCGCGCCCCATGCTGCCCGATGGCCCGCCCATCGTCGGTGCCAGCGGCATTTCTGGCGTTTGGCTCAACCTTGGCCACGGCGCAAGCGGTTGGACGTTGGCATGCGGCAGTGCCCGCGCAGTGGCCGACAGCATCAACGGCAAAAGCCCTGACATCGACTTGCAAGGCCTTGCCCTTGAACGCTTGCATTTGCAACGATGAGCACACGAAGCCTGACGCAACACATCAGCAGCCAAGTCCAATGGCCACTGCACAACGTTGCGCAGACCCGAGCGATTGAACACCGAGCACAAGCTGCACTCCCTGCCTACACGCTGATGCAGCGCGCAGGCTTGGCCACCGCCCAGCTGGCGTTGGCGATTGCGCCGCACGCTCAAAAAATTTGGATTGCCTGCGGCCCCGGCAACAACGGCGGCGACGGGCTTGAGGCGGCTCTTCACTTGCACGCATGGGGCAAACAGCCGATCGTCACCTGGCTCAGCCAACCCGAGCAGTGTCCAGCAGATGCACAGCAGGCTTGGCAGCGCGCAAAAGATGCAGGCGTGGCATTTGCCGTACATCCGCCAGAGGACTTTGACCTTGCGATAGATGCCTTGCTTGGCATTGGCACACAACGCGCACCTGAAGGGCTGATGGCGCAATGGCTGCAAGCCTTGCAGAGCACGCCCCAACCCGTGCTGTGCATCGACGTGCCAACCGGCTTGCATGCGAACACAGGCGCATGGTCAAGCACCACAGCCGCACAAGCAACCAACACGCAACGCCACACCTTGAGCTTGCTCACCCTAAAACCCGGTCTGTTCACCGCACACGGGCGCGATGCAGCGGGACAGGTTTGGTTCAATGACCTCGGCATTCACGACTGGCAAACACACAACCCAACGGCTTGGCTGCAACAAAGTAAGCCATCAAACCTTCAGCCCCCACACAGCAGCCACAAAGGCAGCTTTGGTGACGTTTGCATCTTGGGTGGCGCGCAAGGCATGTCAGGGGCCGCTGTGCTGGCAGGCATCTCCGCCTTGCACGGTGGTGCAGGCCGCGTGTTTGTTAGCCTCATTGACACAACTGCGCAACACGCACTCTTCGCATATCCGCCCTTGATGTCGCGAAACGCTTCCGATTTAGACCTCGCCAACGCCACCGTGGTGTGTGGCTGCGGAGGTGGCGATGACATTCACGCCTTCATGCCTCAGGCGCTTTCAACATCACACCAATTGGTGATTGATGCCGATGCCTTGAACGCCATCGCACGCGACACATCGCTGCAGCGCTTGCTCATTCAACGCCACGCGCGCGGCAAACCGACCGTGCTAACCCCTCACCCCCTGGAAGCTGCACGACTCTTGCAATGCACGACGCAAGACGTACAAAACAACCGTCTATGGGCTGCGCAAACGTTGGCAGACAAGTTCAGATGCGTGGTGGTTCTAAAAGGGTCTGGCAGCACCATCGCCAGCCCACATCACACGCCCGTGATCAACAGCTCTGGCAATGCACTGCTGGCCACCGCAGGCACGGGCGATGTACTGGCAGGTTTGATTGGCGCCTACACCGCACGTCATGACGATGCATTTGACGCCACATGCCGAGCCGTGTGGGCGCATGGCCACGTGGCAGACACTTGGCCGCGCTCAGGCCCGGCACTCGATGCAGCGTCATTAGCTGCATCGGTGCGATAGCCCTTACTTGCGCGAGCGGCGGCTCTTGCTGCTGGGCTTTTTCTCGTGTGATTTACGAGCACCACCAGCCGCCGACTTGGGTTCACCACGGCCACCTTTGCCGCTGATTTTGGTGAATGCTTTTTTCACCGCCGTTTTGAAGTTCTGCATCGGTGACCCCGCAGCTTCTTTGCCATTGCGTGGCAACAACTCATCGACATCCCGCACCAAACGGAAATCAATCTTGCGACCATCGAGATCGACACGGCTGACTTGAATGCGCACGCGTGAGCCAATACCGTAGCGAATGCCTGTGCGCTCGCCGCGTAACTCTTGGCGCATTTCATCAAATCGGAAGTACTCGCCACCAAGCTCAGTGATGTGCACCAAGCCTTCGACGTACATGGCATCCAAAGTCACGAACAAGCCAAAGCCTGTCGCCGCTGTCACCACACCGCTGTATTCCTCACCCAAATGTTCGCGCATGTATTTGCATTTGAGCCATGCCTCGACATCACGACTAGCCTCATCGGCACGTCGCTCGTTGGCACTGCAATGCAAACCGGCAGCTTCCCATGCCTGTTGGTCTGGCGTCGGTTTGGTTTTGACGGCCAACTGAAGCTCAGGCTCACGCACGCGCGATGCCAAACGACGCGCCAACTTGGCATGTGCTTCGCCCGGCGTGGGCAAAGCTGGCAAGGTGTATTTGCGTTTCGTCAAAATCGCTTTGATGACACGATGCACCAGCAAGTCGGGGTAGCGACGAATAGGACTGGTGAAGTGGGTGTACGCCTCAAACGCCAAACCAAAGTGGCCGTTGTTATCGGGCGTGTACACCGCTTGCGACATCGAGCGCAACAGCATGGAATGAATCTGCTGGGCATCGGGGCGATCTTTGGTCGCGTCTGCAATGGCTTGAAACTCGGCAGGCTTGGGCTTGTCCCCCACCGTCATGCCAACACCTGTGGCTTTGAGATAGCCACGCAACAAGTCGATCTTTTCAGGGGTTGGGCCTTCGTGCACACGGAACAAGCCTGGGTGCTTGCTTTGCAAGATGAAGTCTGCACTACACACATTGGCGGCCAACATGGCTTCTTCAATCAACTTGTGCGCGTCGTTGCGCACACGCGGAATGATTTTGTCGATGCGGCCACTTTCGTCGCAGACGATTTGTGTTTCAGTGGTTTCAAAATCGACCGCTCCACGCACGCGACGGGCTTTGAGCAGCGCGCCATACACATCGTGGAGGTTGATCAAATCGTCAATGCGGTCTTTGCGTTTCGCGGCTTCCGGTCCGCGCGTGTTCGACAAAATCGCCGCCACTTCGGTGTAGGTGAAGCGCGCATGGCTGAACATCACCGCAGGATAAAACTGATACGCCTCCACATCGCCAGACGCGCTGATGAGCATGTCACACACCATGCACA
>Ga0228703_1001283_pt1 | contig 15612 bp, 16 predicted proteins | sample McNCre217_Aug_MG_3_FD_178020 | JGI IMG/M metagenome (GOLD analysis project Ga0228703, IMG submission 178020) | Freshwater microbial communities from McNutts Creek, Athens, Georgia, United States - 29-17_Aug_MG | ecosystem: Environmental > Aquatic > Freshwater > Creek | place: USA: Georgia... | reverse complement strand
GCCGTGGTTGGCACGCCTGTGGATGAAGTCGCACAACAACCACGACGCAAGCCATGCTGCGCCTAGCGCATTCAAAACCAAATTGGCGCATTTTTTCAAAGCCGTGTTTCACCCGTTTTTGAATGACCGCACAGGCACACGCAACCGCTGGGGTTTGGGCGCTGGCATCTTGGCCGCCATTGCCGTGTCGGTGGCCTTGCCTGTGGCAGGTCTAGTGGTGTTGAAAATGCTGCCGTTTGACAACAAGTCTGAATTTCAAGTCGTGGTCGACATGCCCGCTGGCACGCGGGTAGAAGAAACCGAAAAGGTCTTACGCGCTTTGGGCGCTTATCTGGCCAGCGTACCCGAAGTGACCGACTACCAAGCCTACGCAGGTCTGAGTGCGCCCATCAACTTCAACGGTTTGGTGCGTCAATACGATTTACGCACCGGCGGCTCAGTGGGTGACATCCAAGTCAACCTGCAAGACAAACACCAACGCAAAGCACAAAGCCACGCCATTGCCACCCGCGTGCGCCCGGCCTTGCAAGAGATTGGAAAGAAGTTCAACGCCAATGTCAAAGTGGTGGAAGTCCCGCCTGGTCCCCCTGTGCTGGCCCCCATCGTCGCCGAGGTGTATGGCCCTGATGATGCAGGCCGTGTCCAGGTCGCCAAGTCGGTGCGCGCGCTGTTTGTACAGCAGCAAGGCGTAGTAGACATTGACGACAGCAGCATCAGCCCGGCACCGCGGCAAGTGCTGTTAATCAACCGTCAAAAAGCTGCCCAAATGGGCGTGTCGCAGCAAGCCATCGTGAGCACCCTGCATGCTGCGTTAGGTGGCGAATCCACCGTTTACGCGCATGATCAAAACAAATACGCGGGTGCCATCGTCATTCGCTTGCCCAAAAACCAGCAGGACAAACTCGACACCCTGTTGAGCCTAGGGGTGCGCAACTCGCAACGTGAGATCACGCCCATCCGCCAACTCGTCACCGTCAGTGACACCTTGCGCGAGCAACCGATTTATCACAAAGACCTGCTGCCCGTGACCTATGTGGTGGGCGACATGGCAGGCCAGATCGACAGTCCCTTGTATGGCATGTTCGCCATGCGCGACAAGCTGGCCAGCATCACCACGCCCAATGGCAAGCCTTTGGATGAACTGTTCATCCGCCAACCGCTAGACCCGTACACGCAATACGCCATCAAGTGGGATGGCGAGTGGCAAATGACCTACGAAACCTTCCGCGACATGGGCGCGGCCTACGCCGTGGGCTTGGTGCTGATTTACCTTTTGGTGGTGGCACAGTTTGGTTCCTACTTGGTGCCGCTCATCATCATGGCGCCCATTCCACTCACCTTGATTGGCGTGATGCCCGGCCACGCTTTGTTGGGGGCACCGTTCACTGCGACATCGATGATTGGCATGATCGCCTTGGCAGGCATCATTGTGCGCAACTCCATTTTGTTGGTGGACTTCATTCGTTTGCAAGTCGCACAAGGCGTAGCGCTCAAAGACGCGGTGGTGTCTTCGGCCATCACTAGGGCACAGCCCATCGCACTGACAGGTTTGGCGGCCATGCTGGGGGCCTTCTTCATCTTGGATGACCCGATCTTCAATGGCTTGGCCATCTCTTTGATCTTTGGCATCTTTGTATCCACCGTTCTCACCTTGTTGGTGATTCCCTTGTCTTATTTCATGGCTTACCAACATCAAGCCCCAGCCCTGACCTCTGGAGAAAACGCATGAACTCTCAACGCACACCTTGGGCCATCACCAGCTTGGCCTTGTTCAGCGTATCAGCTCACGCCACCGATTTGATCGGCGCCTGGAAAGCCGCGCAAGAACGCGACCCCGAGCTTGCGGCTGCACGCGTCATCGTCGAACAAGCCGCCTATAAAAAAGACCAGGCCAGCGCCTTGTGGGAACCCCGTCTGGGCGCAGCAGCCACAGCAGGCATTGGCGGACAAGACAGCCGCACACAAGGCGCTGAAAGCAACGGCATGCGCGACATGTCGTTCAACACCTCGGTGAATGTGGGGGCATTGGCACGCGCCCAGGTGACCGCGCTCAAACCCTGGATCAGCCCCGAGCGCGATGCGCAAAGCCAGCAACTGCAACTGAGCGCAGACATGGCCGATGTGCAATGGCGGCAAGCCCAGCAAGCACTCATCTTGCGAACAGCCCAACGCTACTTGGATGTGGTGGCTGCAGAGCAAAGCCTGAGCATCGTGCAACGCCAGCAACTGGCGGTGAACCAAGCGGCCGCAGAAATCACCAAGCGCCAACGCGTGGGTGACGCCAGCGTGATGGACGTGCAAGAAGCACAAGCCCGTGTGTCGTCGGTACGCGCCCAGGTGCTGAACTTAGAAAACAATTTGGAAATGAAGCGTCTGGCTTATCGCCAATTGGTAGGCCAAACGCCGAACCCATTGGCCAGCCTCAAAGCCAGCACCGTGGTGGTGCCACCCGTGCTGGCCGATGCCAACACGTGGGTGATGCGCGCCAAACAACAGTCCACCACCTTGCAGCTGATGCAACTGCAACAAGCCATTCAAGGCCAAGAGGTGAAGCGCATCAAAGCTGGTCATGCCATGACGGTCGATTGGGTGGCGCAAGCACAGCATGATCTGCTGTCAGGCCAAGGCAAATTTGGCCAAGCTAGCAATCAAATGACACAGTACATGGTGGGCATTCAACTGCAAGCCCCTTTGAGCACCAACGGCGTGTTGCAAGCGCGCGAGCTGGAAGCCTTGAAGCAAATCGACAAGCTGCGCTTGGATCAAGAGGCTGTGGAACTCACCATCGAAGCGCAGGTGCGCGATGCCTGGCAAAACATCAGCAGCGCCCAGGTGCGCCTGCAAGCTCTCGAGTTGGCCGACAAAGCCAGCAAGGCCCGCTTGCTGGCCACCCGCAACGCACACCGCACCGGCGCACGCACCACCATGGAATGGCTGGGTGCTGATCACGATGCCGCACAAGCCGAATTGGCCTTGCTGCAACTGCGTATTCAGACTTTGATTGAGCGCTTGCGCTTGTACGCAGCCAGCAGCGAACTGGGCGAGACACAATTGCAAGAAATCAACGCCTTGCTGCAATAAATTTGGAGACCCCATGCATCGCAACCTGATAGAAGACACCCACGCCCTGCTGCACAGCACACACGCATCGTCCACGGCCCCCACACGCCGCTTGGCCTTGCAAACTGCATTGGGTTTGGGCTACGCCGCAGCTGCTGCGCCCTTGATGGCGCAAACCGCCATCAAAACCTCGGGCGAAGGCTTGATCGAGGGTGAGGTGATGATCAACGTCAACGGCTACCAAATGCCCGCTTACCGATCGGCTCCCGCAGGCAAAACCAATTTACCCGTGGTGCTGGTGATTTCCGAAATTTTTGGGGTGCATGAATACATTGCCGACGTGACCCGTCGCTTCGCCAAAGCCGGTTATTTGGCCATTGCACCTGAACTGTTTGTGCGTCAGGGCGACCCCAGCATGTATGGCGAGATCGCCAAGTTACAAGCTGAAATTATTTCCAAAGTGCCTGATGCTCAGGTGATGAACGACCTCGACGCCACCGTCGCGTGGGCTGCAGCCAACGGCGGCAACGCCGACAAAGTGGCCATCACCGGTTTTTGCTGGGGTGGGCGCGTCACCTGGTTGTATGCCGCGCACAACCCCAAACTCAAAGCCGGTGTGGCTTGGTATGGCCGCGTGGAAGGCGACACCACGCCCAATAACCCCAAGCATCCTGTCGATTTGGCGGCATCTATCAAAGCCCCGGTGCTGGGTTTGTACGGCGCAGCCGACACCGGTATTTCAGTGGCGTCGGTCGAACGCATGAAAAACGCCCTGGCACAAGCCGGCGCACAAGGCAATGTCGCCGCCAAGGCCTGTGAATTTGTGATGTACCCCGACACGCCGCATGCGTTTCATGCCGACTACCGGCCCACTTACACACCCGGCCCTGCCGTTGATGGCTGGAACCGCGCCATCGCTTGGATGAAGCACCACCTGTCTGCCTGAGCGCACGTGCTCAAGCCACAAATACCCGTGCTTTGCGTGGGATGAGCACCAAGGTATCGCCTTCGACAAACCCCTGTTTGTAAAACTGCTGGGCAGCAATTTGAGCTTCGATGATGTGCTCATCCGACGAGCTGTCACCTTCTGTGGCAATCAGCTCCAAACGTGCAATGGGTCCTACCACGATGGCGCGCGTGAGTTGCGCAATGATGCCTTCCTCCCCCCGCGTGTAACGTCGCACATCCAAATCGTGCGGACGCACATAGGCAAACGCTTTGGCGTCTTGTGCGGCGTGGTGTTCGGGGCTGGCCACGCGCACGGTTTGGTCTTCCACACCAATGTGCATTTCGCCTTCGTGGGCGCGACCATGGAACAAGTTCACATCGCCTAAGAAGCCGTACACAAAGGGGCTGGCTGGATGTTCCCACACATCTTGGGGCGAGCCCACTTGCTCCACGTTGCCTTTGTTCATCACCACCACGCGGTCGGCCACTTCGAGGGCTTCTTCTTGGTCGTGCGTCACAAAGATGGTGGTGACATTCAAGTCGACGTGCAAGCGGCGCAACCAACGGCGTAGCTCTTTGCGCACCTTGGCGTCCAAGGCGCCAAAAGGTTCATCGAGCAATAACACTTTGGGCTCGACGGCCAATGCGCGTGCCAAGGCAATGCGTTGGCGTTGGCCGCCAGAAAGTTGTGAGGGGTAGCGATCAGCCAACCAATCGAGTTGCACTAGGCTCAGCAACTCGTGCACCTTCTTTTTGATGATCTCTTCGCTGGGGCGTCCGCTGCGTGGCTTCACGCGCAGGCCAAAGGCCACGTTTTCAAACACGGTCATGTAGCGAAACAAGGCGTAGTGTTGAAACACAAAACCCACCTGGCGCTCACGCACATGCACGTGCGTGGTGTCTTCGCCGCTGAACAAAATCGTGCCGCTGTCTGCGGTTTCTAAACCGGCAATGATGCGCAGCAAGGTGGTTTTGCCGCAGCCCGAAGGGCCTAACAAGGCGATCAATTCGCCAGAGTGAATGTCTAGGCTCACATCGCCCAGCGCTTGAAAGTCGCCAAACTGTTTGTGGATGTTTCTGATTTCAATGCTCATTTTTTCGGACCTCGTGTTCTGATCAATCGGTGCGGGCTTTGAGATCGCGGGCATGCTGCCACTCGACCACCGACTTGATGCCCAGCGTCACCAAAGCCAGCAATGCCAACAAAGAGGCCACTGCAAACGCAGCCACCGACTGGTACTCGTTGTACAAAATTTCCACATGCAAAGGCATGGTGTTGGTCTGGCCACGGATGTGCCCTGACACCACCGACACCGCACCAAACTCACCCATGGCGCGGGCGTTGCACAAGATCACGCCGTAAATCAAACCCCACTTGATATTGGGCAAGGTGACATACCAAAAGGTTTGCCAACCTGTAGCACCCAAGACAATGGCGGCTTGCTCTTCGTCGCTGCCCTGAGCTTGCATGAGCGGAATCAACTCACGCGCGATGAACGGGAACGTCACAAACACCGTGGCCAACACAATGCCGGGCACGGCAAAGATGATCTGGATGTCATGCGCTTGCAGCCACGGGCCAAACCAGCCCTGTGCGCCAAACATCAACACATAAATCAAACCGGCCACCACGGGGGATACCGAGAACGGCAAGTCCACCAAGGTGGTGAGAAACGCTTTGCCTGTGAATTCGTATTTGGCAATCGCCCATGCTGCGGCCACACCAAACACCAAGTTCAAGGGCACTGCCACCAACGCAGTGAGCAAGGTCAAGCGAATCGCAGACCACGCATCTGGCTCTTGCAACGCCTGCCAATACACGTCCACGCCTTTGCGCAAGGCTTCGGTGAACACTGCCGCCAAAGGCAAGACCAAAAACAAAAACATGAAGGTCAGCGCCACGCCGATCAGGCTGTAGCGCACCCAGGCAGGCTCAGTGGTGCCAGCTTGCGTTCTACGCGAAGTGGGATTCAATGTGGTGCTCATGCCGGCGCTCCTGTACGGCGACGTTGCCAAGCTTGCAACGCGTTGATCACCAACAGGAGTGCAAAGGAGATGATCAACATCACCACAGCCACAGCCGTGGCACCGGCATAGTCGTACTGCTCCAACTTGCCGATGATGATGAGCGGCGTGATCTCCGACACCATCGGCATATTGCCCGCAATGAAGATCACCGAGCCATATTCGCCAATCGCACGCGCAAAGGCCATCGCAAAACCAGTGAGCAACGCCGGTGCGATGCTCGGAAAAATCACACGGCTGAATGTTTGCCAGCGTGTGGCACCCAAGCAGGTGGCTGCTTCTTCAAGTTCTTTCTCGGTATCTTCCAACACAGGCTGCACGGTGCGCACCACAAAGGGCAAACCGATGAAGATGAGCGCAATCACCACGCCATTGGGGTTGAACGCCAACTGAATGCCCAGGGGTTCGAGGTACTGGCCTACCCAGCCATTGCCCGCCAACAAGGCCGTGAGTGAAATACCCGCGACTGCAGTAGGCAAGGCAAAAGGTAAGTCCACCAAAGCGTCGACGACTTTTTTGCTGAAAAAGTTGTAACGCACCAGCACCCAAGCGACCAACAAACCAAACACCACATTGATCAAGGCAGCGATGAGTGAGGCACCAAAAGTCAAACGGTAAGACGCCATCACGCGTGGCCCGGTGACCGCCGCCCAGAACTGATCCCAGGTAAGCGTGAAGGTTTTGAACACCAAGGCAGACAGGGGGATCAGCACGATCAAGCTCAGGTAAGTGAGCGTGAATCCCAGTGTGATGCCAAAGCCTGGAAGCACACGCGCAGGCCGATGACCACGCGTTAGAGAGAACAAAGCCATGAAAATTATTTCACCGTTTAAATTTTTTCGAGCTGACCAAAGGCCAAGGGCTCACCCACCAAAGATTGCAGCAATGCCAGCCCCAAAGGCCAGTCACCAAAACCTGAATCAATGTTGATGTGGCCTGCGTTTTGCAGGCGCACAAACTCACTGCCCCAAGAACGCGCATAAGCTCCTGCCGTGCGCACGGGACAAAACGGGTCGTTGCTGCTGGCGACCAACACGCTGCGGTAAGGCAAGGCGTGGTACGGCACAGGTGCAAAGTCCACCAAGGCGCTGCGACGCTCTGGGTCAGCCGGTGCCACGAGCAAGGCCCCTTGAATGCGCTCATTGACCTCTGGCGGCAAATGGGTGGTGGCGATGCAACCCAGGCTGTGCGCTGCAATGACGACAGGCCCGTCTTGCGCCAAGATGGTGTTGCTGATGCCACGCACCCAAGCGCTGCGCACGGGGGAAATCCAGTCGTCTTGTTGCACGCGCACCGCGCCTTGCAACGACTCAGCCCATAGGCTTTGCCAGTGGCCAGGGCCTGAATCGCGCCAACCGGGAACGATGATGAGGGTGGGTGTTGTTGACATGAGCGGGATTGTTGGTGGCCACATCCAAATCACAAACGAATCATTTATTGTTTGCTTATTGCTATTTAATCTATGCCGCTTGCAACGCAATGGCATGAGACTTTTGTGACGCCAATGGATGCGCAGGACGCGCCAAACCCAAGTGTTCGCGCAAGGTGTGGCCCGTGTATTCGGTGCGGAACAAGCCACGACGCTGCAACTCAGGAATCACCAACTCGGCAAAGTCTTTCAAACCATGCGGCAAGGTGGGAGACAAGATGTTGAACCCATCCGCGGCACCTGTGGTGAACCAATGTTCGAGTTGATCGGCAATCGTCTCGGGTGTGCCCACCAAAGTCCAATGACCACGGCCAGTGGCCACGCGTTTGTAGAGATCGCGAATACTCAAGTTGTCGCGTTGCGCGAGCTTGTTGAACAACTCATGGCGACTCTTCCAGCCTTCGCCCACAGGCAAGTCCACGGGGAATGGACCATCAATCGGATAGGCCAACAAATCAATATTGCCTAAAAACGCAGAGAGCAAACCCACGCCCAACACGGGGTCGATCAACTCTTGCAATTGCTCAAACTTGTCTTGTGCCTCTTGCTGTGTACGCCCCACAAAGGGCGAGATGCCCGGCAAGATTTTGAGGCTCTGTTCAGTGCGTCCCCAAGCAGGCAAGCGCGATTTGAGCGCGCTGTAAAACGCACGCGCATCTTCCACGGTTTGTTGCGCGGTGAACACCAACTCGGCCGATGCCGCAGCCAAGTCTTGCCCATCATTTGAAGAACCGGCTTGCACCAACACCGGATAGCCTTGTGGCGCACGCGGCGCTTGCAAGGAACCCTGCACGTTGAACTTGGCCCCTTGATGTGCCAAGCGGTGCAATTTGCTCGGATCAAAAAAACGGTTGTGTGCTTTGTCGTGGATGAAGGCATCGTCCTCCCACGAATCCCACAAACCTTTGACGATGTTCACGTACTCATGCGCGATCTTGTAACGCTCCGCATGTTCGAGCTGATGTGGAAAGCCAAAAGCACGCGCTTCAAATTCACTGCCAGAGGTGACCAAGTTCCAACCGCTGCGTCCACCGCTCAGATGGTCCAGCGTGGCGAATTTGCGGGCCAGGTGGTACGGCGGCAAATAGGTGGTAGACACCGTTGCGACCAAGCCGATGCGTTCAGTGACTGCGGCCAACGCTGATTGCACCAGCAGTGGGTCAAACACGTGGGGCAAGGCGTTGCGAGCCAAGTTTTCGGCGGGCGCATCGCTCATGCCCACGTTGTCGGCGAAAAAGATGGCATCGAACTTGGCCGCTTCTGCCACGCGTGCCCACTCTTTCAAGGTGCTCAATTGGGTGTAAGCGCTGGGGTCTACATCGGGATGACGCCAAGCAGCCAGATGGTGTCCGGCGCCAAAGAAAAAGGCGCCCAGATGAAGTTGTCGTTTCGCGTGTGTCATGTGGAGTTTCTCCTTCTGAGCGCAGGCGTTACAGCTTGGCGATAGAAACTTCGGTCGACTTGACCAAAGCCACCACCTCAGAACCCACCACCAAGGCCAGGTCGTCGACCGAGCGTGTGGTGATGACGGAGGTGACGATGCCCCAAGGGGTTTCGACATCGATCTCAGAGACAACATCGCCACGAATGATTTCGCGCACTTTGCCTTTGAATTGGTTACGAACGTTGATGGCTTGAATGGACATGGGGTTCTCCTTAAATAGTCCGTGAAAAAAATAAAGTTAGACAGCCCAGCGCACACCGTGCACAGGCAGGCCTGGCCACGAGGTGTCATGGGCCGGTTGTTCTTCGTCGGGGTGTTGCAACACGCGGTCCAAGATGCGCTTTTCCAAAGCGGCAAACCTAGCGTCGCCACGTGAACGTGGGCGGGGCAAATCGATACGTTCATCCAGCGCAATGGCGCCCTCTTCGATCAAGATCACGCGGTCGGCCAAGGCGACTGCTTCTTGCACGTCGTGCGTGACCAGCAATGCGGTGAAGCCGTTGTCGTGCCAGAGTTGTTCGATCAAGGCGTGCATCTCGATGCGGGTGAGTGCATCTAAAGCGCCCAAGGGCTCATCGAGCAAGAGCAAGCGGGGGTTGTGTACCAAAGCGCGTGCCAAGGCCACGCGTTGGCGTTGACCGCCCGAGAGCTTGGCAGGCCATTCGTTCAAACGATCGCCTAAACCGACTTGCGCCAAGACCCTGGCCGCCGCCTCACGTTGCGCATCGGGCAAGCCCAGCGCCACGTTGTCGAGCACGCGTCGCCATGGCAAGAGGCGTGCCTCTTGAAACATGATGCGTGTGTCTTCGCGCAGTCCTTGAACCTCTTGCGCATTGACTTGCAGTTGGCCTTGCGTGGGCGTCTCCAGGCCTGCAACCAAACGCAACAAGGTGCTTTTGCCGCAACCACTGCGCCCTACGATGGCCACAAACTCGCCGGGCTCAATGGTGAGCTGGGTGTTGTGCAGCACTTGGCGTTGGCCATAAGCTTTGCCCAGGTTTTGGAGAGCAAGGCGTACACCGCCTGCGGTCGTGCTTATGCTTGTTGATGTGAATGTTGTTGTCATATCTGACTTTCGATCATTGGTAGCCGGGGTGCCAGCGCAACCAATAGCGCTCCAACCCTTTGGCAAACACGTCGGCCAACTTGCCCAACAAGGCATAGAGCAAGATGCCCACCAAGACCACATCGGTTTGCAAAAACTCGCGTGCGTTCATGGTCAAGTAACCAATACCAGCTTGGGCTGAAATGGTTTCAGCCACGATCAAGATGACCCACATCAAACCCAAGGAAAAGCGCAAGCCCACCAAGATGGACGACAAGGCACCGGGCAAGATGATCTGGCGGTACAAGCCCCATTGCGACAGGCCGTAGGTACGCCCCATCTCGATCAAGCCGGGGTCCACATTGCGAATGCCGTGAAAGGTGTTGATGTAAATCGGGAAGAACACCGCCACCGAAATCAAAAACAGCTTAGCGGTTTCGTCAATGCCAAACCACAAGATGACCAAGGGGATCAAGGCCAGCGCAGGAATGTTGCGCACCATTTGGATGGACGAATCGAGCAAGGTTTCGACCCAACGAATCGATCCCGTGAACAGCCCTAAGGCCAAACCCAAGCCGCCCCCCACTGCCAAACCCAACAAGGCACGGCCAGCACTGATTTGCACATGAGTCCACAACTCACCCGATTCAGCCAAGCGCCCAAACGCCTGCAACACAGCCAAGGGAGCGGGCAACACACGCACCGAAATCCAACCTTGCGAGGAAGCGATTTGCCACACGCTGACCAACAACAGTGGCACCAGCCAAGGCAACAAACGTTGCCCCACAGCTTGTAAAAGGTTTTGCAACTTCAGCCCAAGGCCCCACGCGTTTTGGGATTCGATATACCAAGCGGGCTGCGCAAAGGCAGACTCCACGCCGCACAAGGCTTCCAGTTCTTTTTGAGACATGGCGATTCCTTGGCGCTCAGTTCAAGTTCACCGGTGCGGCATGCAACAGGTTGAGCTTTTTCGGAATGAGCTTGAGTTCAAAGAACGTGTCGGCAATGCTTTGTTGCTCGTTCAAGATTTCTTGCGTCACGGTGGCGATTCCATAGGAAGAACGGTTGACGTAGACCTCGGTGATGCTCTTGTCTAAGCCCAGCACCTGAGCCAGCTCGGCTGCAGCTGCCGTTTTGTTCTTAGACACCCAGATGTCGATGCCGTTGATTTCCTCAATCGCGATACGCAACACATCGGCGTTGTGTGTGGCGAACTCGCGTGAGGTGAAGTAGTAGCCCCGGTTCTTGGCCACGCCTGTCGCATCGGCCAGCACTTGTGCATCTAAGGTTTTTTGGGCTGATGCGAGGAAGGGGTCCCAAATGATCCAAGCATCTACCGCGCCGCGCTCAAAGGCTGCACGCGCATCAGGCGGAGGTAGGAACACCGATTGCACGTCGCTGTACTTGAGGGCGTGTTTTTCGAGCAGCTTCACCAAGAAGTAATGCACGTTAGAGCCCTTGTTGTAGGCCACGCGTTTGCCTTTGAGGTCGGCCACGGTTTTGATGGGCGAGCCTTTGGGCACGATGATGGCTTCTAAGCGTGGACGCGGCACAGTGGCTGCGGCATAGACCAAGGGGGCACCGGCTGCTTGCGCAAAGATGGGCGGCGCTTCGCCCACATCGCCAAAGTCAATCGCACCCACGTTGAGGGCTTCGAGTTGCACCGGACCTGCGTTGAATTCGATCCAGGTCACGTTGACACCCAAAGGAGCCAAGCGTTTTTCTAACGTGCCACGGCCTTTCAAAATCGCCAGCCATCCTTTTTGATGGCCAATGCGAAAAGTACGTGTCAGCTTTTGTGCCAACACAGGCAAGCCTGTGCCCAAGGTGGTGAGCAGCGTGGTAGTGGCAACGGTCTTCGATAGAAAACCACGGCGGTTTGTGTGTGTTGCGAATGTCATAAATTTCCTTTTTGAAGAACAGCAGGCAAGGCTTCGCCCATGCCGCTTGTTCAGCGGTTGTGAGTGAATGTGGAGAGTTAAAAGAACGTGTGGGTGTGAACACCCAAGCACGACGATGTGCTTACACGCTACATCGCACCTGAGAGAACGGCACGGCCGAGAAACGCCCTGCATTGGTTAGCGTTGGGCCAATGTACTCGTTGATCAATGTGTTGACCGCTTCATCCAAACGGCCCCCTATGTCGTCGGCCACGTGGTAGCCGCCTTCGGGGTTGGGCACCACTTGCGCGTCGGTGGCGTAAATACCGGGCAAGATGTTTTTGGCACCCAAGGACTGCAGCACGGGCCGCAGCGCGTAGTCGAGCGCCAGCATGTGATGCGGACTGCCACCTGTTGCCAATGGCAACACGGTTTTGCCTTTCAAGGCGGTTTGCGGCAACAGGTCCAGAAACACTTTCAAGACACCGCTGTACGCAGCCTTGTAAACCGGTGTGGCCACCACCACGATGTCGGCCTCGGCCACTTGTGCCGTGGCACTCACCACAGCGGGGTGCGCAAAGTCAGCCAACACTAGCGCTTGCGGTGGCAAGTCACGCACATGCAGTTGCGCCACATGTGCGCCACGAAACTCAAGGCGCTGGCCCACCGCTTGCAGCAACGCGGCAGTGCGCGAGCGTTCGGAGGGGCTACCTGCAATCAATAGAACAGACATGCGTGGCTCATTTCTTCAAATAGATTTGGTCGAACGACGCGCCATCAATGAAGTGGTCTTTGTCTGCTTTGGTCCAGCCACCAAAGGCTTGCTCAATGGTGAACAAGGGCAGCTTGGGCAATTGCTTCACGTACTTGGCTTGTGCCTTGGCGGAAATGGGGCGGTAAAAGTTTTTGCCTGCAATGTCTTGGCCTTCATCGCTGTAGAGGTATTTGAGGTATTCCTCTGTCACTTTGCGTGTGCCTTTGCGGTCTACGTTTTTATCGACCAAGGTCACAGGAGGTTCGGCCAAGATGCTGATGGAGGGGTAAACAATGTCGACCTTGCTGCCGAATTCTTTTTCCAATAAATGCGCCTCGTTCTCCCACGAGATGAACACATCGCCTTGGTTGCGCTGGGCAAAGGTGACGGATGAGCCGCGCGCACCGGTGTCGAGCACGGGCACGTTTTTATAAAGCGCCGCCACAAATTGTTTGGCCTTGGCGTCATCACCGTATTTGCGTTTGGCAAACTCCCAAGCGGCTAAATAGTTCCAACGTGCGCCGCCCGATGTTTTGGGGTTGGGCGTGATCACGCTGATGCCGGGCTTGACCAAGTCGTCCCAGTCTTTGATGTCCTTGGGATTGCCTTGACGCACCACCAACACGATGGTCGATGTGTAAGGCGCTGCGTTGTGCGGCAAACGTTTTTGCCAGTCTTGCGGAATGAGGCCGCCGTGTTTGTAGAGCGCATCCACATCGCCCGCCAAAGCCAAGGTGACCACATCGGCGTCGATGCCGTCAATCACGGAGCGCGCTTGTTTGCCCGAACCACCGTGTGATTGTTTGATGCGCACGTCTTGGCCCGTTTGCGCTTTCCAGTATTTGGCAAAGGCGGTGTTGAACTCAGCATAGAGCTCACGCGTGGGGTCGTACGACACGTTGAGCAGCGTGACGGGTGCGGGCTGTGCCGCAGACAGGCCGCTGATGGCCACCCAACTGGCGGCGATGAGTGTTTGAAGAAAGCGTTTGCGTTGAATCATGTTGTTTCCTTTGTGTCTATCGAATTTGCGATGGACGGATTCTGTGAGGCCTGCACACAAAAGGGAACGACTGAGTTTTTGGTTGTTTATTACCCAAACATCTAAGGCATAGGCAGCAAGGGCGTGATCAAAAACAGGGGCGCAATAATATTCAGCTCAAAATCGAAGTCTTCATGCAGATCGATTGGATTCACTTCACCCCTTGGCCCTCATTGGCGGGTTGGCTGTTGCTGGGCTTGGCCGCAGCGTTTTTGCTGTTGACCAGCGGACGTAAAGTGCCCGATGCTCAGCTGATGGGGCGGTCGCACCACCTGCTCGGCCTGTACGGCGCGGCCGACACTGGCATTTCAGTGGCCTCGGTCGAACGCATGAAAAGCGCCCTGGCGCAAGCTGGTGCACAAGGCAATGCCGCCGCCAAGGCCTGCCAGTTTGTGATGTACCCCGACACGCCGCATGCGTTTCATGCCGACTACCGGCCCAGCTACGCACCCGGCCCCGCCGTTGACGGCTGGAACCGAGCGATTGCTTGGATGAAGCGGTATCTTTGAGGCGACGAACAGCGCTTACAAAATTTGGGCCGCTTCGTTGAAGGCGAAACGCGGCCCCCGTGGATAGACACCTGCAGGATCAGCCACGCCCAAGTTGATCAGAAAGTTGGCCTTGAAACGGCCATCGGCAAAGAAGGCCTCATTCACGGCTTGGGGGTTGAAGCCCGACATGGCACCGCTGTCCAGGCCCAACGCACGAGCGGCCAAAATCAGGTAAGCCCCTTGCATGCTGCTGTTGCGAGCGGCTGCAGCCTCGGCCATGGCTGGGTTGGCATCAAACAAGGGCTTGGCGTCATAACCCGGGAACTGTGTGGGCAGGTGGTCGTGAAAGCGCGTGTCTTGCGCCACGATCACGGTGACTGCCGCGCTGTTGACTTGCGGCACGTTACCGGGCATCAAGGCAGGAATCAATTTGGCTTTGGCCTCAGCACTTTTCAAGAACACATAGCGTGCAGGCTGTGAATTGAAGGCCGTCGGCCCCCACTTGAGCAAGTCGTACAACTGATGAATCACATCGTCTGACACAGGCGTGTCTTTGAACGCGTGAACCGTGCGGGCTTCGCGAAACAGTTGATTGAGTGCAGCGTCGTTGAGCGCATTGAATGACATGAGAAATTCCTGCTAAAAAAGAAGATCACAAAGATGGATCGGGTTGAAGATTATCAGCAGTGGCAATAATAAGCCCCTCACAAAGGAAGGTTTCATGCAGATCGATTGGATTCACTTCACCCCTTGGCCCTCATTGGCAGGCGGGCTGTTGCTGGGCTTGGCCGCAGCCCTGTTGCTGCTGAGCAGCGGGCGCATTCTGGGCATCACCGGCATTGTGGAAGGCTTGTTGCCCCCCAAAGCGGGCGACACCTCTTGGCGCGTCACCTTTGTGTTGGGTTTGCTGCTGGCCCCTGTGGTGGCCAAATGGGTCATGCCTGCGGGATTGATCAGCACACCGCGCATCGACGCCAGCTGGGTCTTGGTGGTGCTGGCAGGTTTGTTGGTGGGCTTTGGCACACGGTATGGAGCGGGCTGCACCAGCGGTCATGGCATTTGCGGTTTAAGCCGCTTGTCGCTGCGCTCTTTGGTGGCCACCTTGTCTTTCATGTTCACCGGCTTTGTGACGGTGTTCATCGTGCGTCACGTGATTTAAGGAGTCGCCATGTTGCAACGCGTGTGTGAATTTGTAGCGGGCTTGTTGTTTGGCCTGGGCTTGTTGCTCTCAGGCATGACCGACCCCGGCAAGGTGCAAGGCTTTTTAGATCTGGCCGGCGCGTGGGATCCTTCGCTGGCATTTGTGATGGGCGGTGGTGTGTTGGTCGGCCTGATTGCTTTTGGTGTTGCCAAAAAACGTGATGCCAGCATGCTGGGTGCGGCTTTTCATTGGCCACACATCACGCAGATCGACAAGCCGCTGGTCATCGGCAGCCTGCTGTTTGGTGTGGGTTGGGGTTTGGCAGGTTTTTGTCCAGGCCCGGCCCTGGTAACTTT
>Ga0228703_1001280_pt1 | contig 15639 bp, 15 predicted proteins | sample McNCre217_Aug_MG_3_FD_178020 | JGI IMG/M metagenome (GOLD analysis project Ga0228703, IMG submission 178020) | Freshwater microbial communities from McNutts Creek, Athens, Georgia, United States - 29-17_Aug_MG | ecosystem: Environmental > Aquatic > Freshwater > Creek | place: USA: Georgia... | reverse complement strand
GACCACTTTGTACCACGACTTCATTCAAATCAGTGATATCAGATTGGGCATGCAAGCAAACACTATGGGTAATGCCAGAACTTAGCAACATGCCTCTCAAAAACAGATTGAAATTCATATTTCTTTTTCGGAAATGTATCGTGCATATCAGGATCGTTACTTCCCATAGAGAACTTTAACGCAGCCCGCTAACTCCTGATATCGAACCACCCCTACTAAGCTATACGCCCTGCCTTACGGCTCTCAGACATTAAAAACACCGGCGCTCTAAACCTTATTAATAGGCCATAAAAATAAACATAAGCCACAGCAAACAAACCAATCAGCATTAACAGCACATTGGTTTGCTCATAAAAATACACCGCAAGCACAGCGGGCGTGGCAGCAAATCCCCACACAATCACGGCCACTTGCGCATTAGCGCGGTTTTTACTTTGGCTGGTGACATCTAGTGCGGGATTCAAAATCAAGCGTCGGTAAATCAAGGTATGCAGGTGCAGTGCATCTGGATGGTTAATGGGGTGCGAGCGAACAAACTTACGCCTATACATGCTGTAAAGCGTTTCTAGCAGCGGGTACACACCTACCAACACAGGTGCCATAGGCGAAATAACTTGAGTTCTGTGGGGCAGCAACAGCCCCAGCTCTACCACCCACAAACCCAGCAAATACGCGCCACCATCGCCTAAAAATATTTTGCCAAAGGGCCAGTTCCACATGGCAAAGCCGAGTGTGGCCACGGCGGTAATCAGGCTCAACCTGAACACCAAGCCATCGTCCACGCGCATGGCCAAGCTGGCCAGCCCCAACAGCATGATGATGACTGTGCCTGACGCTAAGCCATGAAACCCATCGATGATGTTGACGGAGTTAATAAACCCAGCCACAACCAAAAGCGTCAACAACAAAGCCACGCCAGGAAAAGTCAACAGCCAGTCTAAAACAGCAATATCTGTACGGGTCACGCCCACATGAAAAATGGCGTAAACAACACCCGAAGATAAACAGGCCAGCCACAAGCGCATACGGGGGGTGACTTTGTGTGTCAGGTCTTCCACCAAGCCCCCTAAAAATACGGGCATCGATGCCAACAGCAGCCACACACCCAGCAAGGTGTCGTGCGGATAGTAGGTTTGAGAAAACCACACACCACTGACAAGCCCCATCGAAATACCCACCCCACCCAAACGCGATGTAGGTTTTGTATGAAACTTTTGTACCCCTGCGTCTTTGTCTGACCCAAACTGAACTTTGGACAAGGCAAGAAAACCAGTGACGCACATGGCCACGAGAAGGCTTAATAGCAAAACCGCCCAGTTGATTGCCAATGCCATAAAGGCTACTTCCAGCGCCATGCAGCTTTGAGCATCGCCATTTGCGATGCACTTTGCGGGTCTTCTGAAGCTTTGCGTAATGCACGGCGCACAAAAGCAATTAGAACGCCTAGGAACAAGCCAGCAAAAGCAGACACGATGACGATGATGGCGCGTTTGGGCTTGGATTTACGCTCAGGCGCAACAGCAACATCAACCTGCTGAATCAGTGGGCCTTCTTTAGATTCATCTACACGCGCTGATTCATACTGCGCTACTAACACTCCAGCCATTGCCTCGCGGGCTTTGATGTCGCGATACGATTTAACAGCCAACTGCTCCATGGGAGAAGATTTTTCATCGCCACCTGAACCTTGCTCTAGCTTCTTTAACTGCGCGCGCAAGGCTGACAGTTCACCAGCCAAGCGTTGCACATCTGGGTTTTGCGGCGTTGCAAACTGGCTCATAGCAGCCAGCTGCACTTCTTTGGCGGCAATTTGCCCTCGCATTTCGGCACCTGCTCTGACAGCCGTTTCTGCAATAACCGCTGTAACTTGCATGCCAGACTTGTCTTTGGCCGTGCGGAAATTAGCTTCTGCCTCGGCCAATTCGGTTTGGTTTTTGGCAATGGCTTGCTCAAAAAACATACGGCGCTGCTGGGCGTCTGTGACCGCCAAGCGGCCCATGAGGCTACGAAGCTCTTCCACATGTGTGTTGGCCAACTTGGCTGCAAACTCGGGGTCTTTATCGTCTGCCTCAATGGTGATGAGGCCTGATTTTTTATCGGACGCGATTTTGACAATACCTTTGAGCGCTTCGCGGGTTTCAAGCAGCGTTTTTTTCTGGTAACGCTCTTGCAAATCTAGCTTTTTAATGACCGCGTTTTGCAAGCTCTCGCCTTGCATAAAAGCGATATACATCTCATCCGGGCTTTTAATGCCAGCAGCCCCCCCGGCCAACCCAGCCAAAGCCCCCAAGCTCGCCAACGCAGAAGCAGCACCACTTTGCTGCTGCTGAGGCGGCATCATCACGGTCTTAGCGGTGAAGATAGGCGTCATTAACAAGCTCACCACAATGGCCAGCGTGGTGGTGATGACGGGCACCGCAAACAGGGTTTTCTTTTCTTCACCCAGGGCAATAGCCAAGTCAATCAAGCTGATTTCGTCTTCTTCCGCCTCAATGGCAGTATTTGCAGTTTTGTTCAAATCAGACATCTGCAATCCTTAGTAGCCTAGGGCCTTCAAGCCCGCTGCGCCCAAGCCCAGTTGGTAGAAGATTTGGGTGATGTCTTTGGCATTGCGAATCACCGCGCTCCACACAGCCTCTCGGTCCAACTTATCGGGCATGACAATAGAGTCACCAGGCATGACCTTGGCGCTGTTGATAGAGCCACCAAACCAGCCACCTGTACCTGTCAAGGCAGAGCCGTCAGCGCGAATCAAGATCACCGAATCACGGTCTGCTCCAGAGCCAACACCTGCGGCGTTCAAGTAGTCTTGTACGGTTTTGCCTGTTTTGAAAATCAAGGCGGATTCGGTATTCACAGCACCGTAAACATACACAAAGTCTGGTCGGGTAGGAATGATCAAACGGTCGCCGTTTTGCAAACGGATTTCAGGCAAGTTGTTAATGTAGTTGTAAAGCTGGGGATCCAACCCCAAAGCAATGCGCCCTTCGGGCTTTAAGCTGCGCACACGTTCCAGCGCTTGTCGCTGGGCCTGTTGTGCCGCAAGAATACGGGCTTGCGAAATGGCCGCATCAGAGCTGGCACCCAAGCTTTGGCTGGCTTGGGCGAGTTGTGCGCTGGATTCTGTTTCTAAACGACGAACCAACTTATCAAGGTTCTCCACCTGGCTTTTGCGCACGTCTTCACGGTAAAAGGCAGAGCCAAACAAATAGGCATCATGCGTTAAACCGCCGGCACGTTGCAGCACATCGGACAGGTTTTCACCAGGTTTGACCTGATAAATACCAGGTTGCGCAACTTCGCCTTCGACGCGCACCATGATGCGGCGTTTGGCAATGGGTACACGCATATCATTCACGGAGAAAACGGTGACCACATCGCCCGCTTGCAGCAATTGGTTGTCTGGGTCTTTAGCGTCATTCAAAACACGTGCCAAATTAAAAGGCAGCAAGCTCACATTGAGGTTTTTGCGGTCTACACGCTCGATGACCGCATAGTCCCAATTGATTTCGTCGTACAAATTGCCCACCGACTCGGCCACCGAAGGCACGGTGTTTCGCTCGTTCACCTTGACAGGTGCCTGATTAGAGAACATGCGTGCTTGGCGCGATTCGCGGTAGGCTTCAATGGTTCTGGACTCTTTATCAATAATGGCAGTTCGACCGTCGTACGACTTTTCGCTGGGCTTATTGTTAGGCAACGGTGCGAGACCCCCTGGAACCAGGGTATTTGGGTTGGGTTTTTCTGCAGCGGCTATTTCTTTGAGCCTTGCTTCACGCAAGCCTTTTTGGTCAATGCGGGCATCGAGCACTGGGTCGTCCAGCAAGTCTTCTGACATGAGTTCACGCTCGCGCAAGGCTCGTTCGCGCTGATTGGCATCAAACAGCACCTCGTTTTGGCGGCGGATCGAGTCGCGGCTGATCAAAACTTCTTTGTTAGGAATCAGGTCTCGCACACGCATACCTTCACGCCAGGCCATGCGTGAAGGTTGTGCCACGTTGCCACGTAAGGTGACAGCGTTTGACAGCTCTGGGGTGATGGCCAGCACGGTGATCAAGTCGCCATTGAGCAACTCGGTTTTGAGGCCCTGGCCTTCCAGGGCAATGTCTTGCACGCGGCGGGGCTGTGTGTCTTTGGGGGTGAGCCGCTCCAGCACGGCGCGGCGTGGGTCTGCCACCACGGGCAAGCCACCTGCAACAGCCAACAGTTCTTCCAACGTTTCGGTGCTGGACTTCATTTCGTACACGGCTGGGTTGTTGACCTTACCCACCAAAGCCACATGGCCCACGGCCTGAGGAATGACGATCACGTCACCATCTACCAACTTGACATCACCCGCGCTGTTGCCTTGGGCTAAGAACGCATACAAGTCGAATTCGGTGACGATTTGCCCGCCGCGCTTGAGCTGTACACGGCGCATGGAGCCCGTGGCGTTAGGGCCACCTGTGGCAAACAGACCTGTCGACAGAGTGGACACGCTGCTCAAGGAATAGCTCCCTGGCCGACGCGCTTGACCCACCACATAGACGGTGATGGTGCGCAATTGGCCGATGGTCACGCTGAGCTGGAAGTCTTTGTAGTATTTGCCGACGGCATTTTTGATCACGCCTTCTGCTTGACCAAACTTCACGCCTGCGAGCGACACGGTGCCCACCTTGGGGATATTAACCATGCCATTGCGGTCTACCACGGCCCGCACATCCACCTCGAGCGAGCCCCAGCCGCGAATCAAAATCTGGTCGCCTGGGCCCAGCGGATAGTCGGCACTGACGGGCGAACTCTCGGTGGGGGCGAAGGGGCTGGGCCCTGGCTGGTTGGATAACTGGTTGCGTTGAATGAACTGCAGGTTCTCGAAAAAGACCGAGCCATACAGCGGCAGTTTGTAGCCCGTGGTTTCGAGCACAAACTTTTGAAAATCGTTGGCTTTGAGAGGCTCCAGCGGCTGGAACAAGCCTTGCCCGTTTTGATTGGGGTTGGGTAAGGGGTCGGCTGATCGAATCACGTTGTTGAGAGCACCACCCAGCCCTAAGTTACCAAGCCCACCGGCTGCACCTGCTCCGCCTGATACACCACCCAGCGCGCCTTGCATGCCCTGTGGCAACTGAAGGCTTTGGCTGGTTTGGGCCATTAAGACCGTTGCGCTGCACACGCCCGCAACGAGGACCAACCCACGGCTGAGAGTTTTTATTCGATCAAAAACCATAGTTACTTTCAAAGTATTTCTCATTGTAGTCAGGGTGCAACGGTCCCAAAGCGCCGTTCACGGCTGCTAAACCAGGCAAAAGCCTGCTGGAGCTGCTGGGTGTCAAAGTCCGGCCACAGCACGTCGGTGAAATACAGCTCGGCATAGGCCACTTGCCAGAGCAAAAAGTTGCTGATGCGCGACTCGCCGCCGGTGCGGATGAGCAGGTCGACCTCGGGCATGCCTGCGGTGCTGAGGTGCTGGGCCAGGTCTTGCTCGCTGAGGTTTTGCACATTCGCGCCGGGGTTAGCCGCACCCCACTGCTTAACGGCGTTGATGATGTCCCACCGCCCACCGTAGTTAGCGGCCACGTTGAGGGTGATGGTGTGGTTGTCCACGGTGGCGTTTTGCGCGGCTTCGATGCGCTGCTGCAACTCAGCCGGAAAGGCACTGATGTCACCCAGCACGTTCAGGCGCACGCCTTCGGCTTGCATGGCCTTCATTTCTTTTTCAAGGTACTGAATAAAGAGACCCATGAGGGTGGACACCTCGTCGCTGGGGCGGCCCCAGTTTTCGGTACTGAAGGCAAACAGGGTGAGGTAGTGCACGCCTTGATCGGCGCAGGCTTTGACCAGGTCGCGCACACCTGCGGCGCCCTTGGCGTGGCCCACGGTGCGTGGCATGTGGCGCTGCTTGGCCCAGCGACCATTGCCGTCCATGATGATGGCCACGTGCTGGGGAACGTTAGAAGATGGATGAGGATGGGCGCTGTTCACGGCTGGGATTATCGAAGGGATGACAGAGGCACAACGCCCATCAGGCGCTGACAGCCAGTGATTCAATGGCAATTTTGAGTTTTTGCGGTTGGCCCAAGAGCTCCACCAGCACAAAGGCGCGGGTTTCGCCATCGTGGGCTTGGTACACCCCTTCTAGGCCAGCCAAGGGACCGTGTGCAACCCGCACATTGTCGCCGGGCTCAAACAAACGGGCCACAGCAGCAGGCGGTGCCTCGCGCAAGAAATGGATGAATTCGGCGGGTACTTTGGCTGGCACATGGCCAAAGCTGACCAATTTGCTCACACCCAAGGTAGAGCGGATGGGCGACCAGTTGTGGTTGACGTCGTTGAGCCGGATGAACATGTAGCGACTGAACATGGGCTCGGTAACGCGGCTGACCTTTTGGCGGCGAACTTTTTCAACCTCCATCATGGGCAAAAAACACTCAAAGCCTTGGTTGAGCAGGTTTTCGAGTGCGCGGGCTTCTTGACGGGGCTTGGTGTGTACGGCGTACCAGGCGGCGGTGATGTTCTCGGAGTCGGTCATTTACTTTTACTTTTGAGTAGTTTACTCAAAAATCCGTGACAACCTTAATACAAAAAGGGGACAAACACCAACAACCCAACCACCACAGCGGCCGCACTGGCCAGCAACACGCCAGCCGCAGCCACGTCTTTGGCTTTGCCGGCCAAGGGGTGTTGTGCAGGTGATGCCAGGTCGACCACCCACTCAATGCCTGTGTTGAGCGCTTCGGCCACCCACACCAAGGCGATGGCGAGCACAAGAGCCAGCCAATCGGTGCGGCTGACTTGGCAGTACCCACCCGCAGCCACCACGCACACGGTGGCCACGGCGTGAATGCGCACATTGGGCTGCGTGGCCCACAGGGCTCGTAGTCCCTGCAAGGCAAAGCCCACGCTGCGCAGACGCCCCTGTAGGTACGACATGGTTAGCGTTACTTGATAGGCTGTTGGTACAACAAAGAGGCCGAACGCCCGGTCCAGCTCATGCCCAAACGACGGTCTGAGTTGGCGTCGGTGAAGTAGTAGGTGGTCAACATACCCGTGCCGGCACCAGCGGCCACGTCGCGCCAGTGGTGCTTGCGGGCGTCCACACGCGCATAGGCCACATAGCTGGCAGCCAAGTAGGCAGGTGCGCCGTATTCCCAGCCACCTTTCATTTGCATGTACTGCGCAGCAGAAAACGCCACCGCCGCGTGTGCAGAGGGAAAGCTTTTGTTGTCACTGCCATCAGGGCGCATTTGATGCGTGCTGGACTTGAGCACTTCCACAATGCCCAGGGTGACGGCTTCGGACTTGATGAGTTGCACCACGCCTTCGGTGTCGTCGTTGAGAAAGCTCATGCCAGCGGCAAAGGCCGGCAGGCCCATGGCAAGCAGATTGCCGTTGCGGGTCGTGCTGTCAAGCGCATGGGATTGGAATGACAGCAAGGCGATGCTGCTTGCGATCAGTGATTTGGAGATCTGTTGGAACATGGGTTTGGGGCCTTTCTTCTTGGCATTCTATAGACGCTGTGTGAAGCAAATTTCTTGGACAAAACAGGGGGCAACACGTTAAAGTTGCAGCATCGTTTTTATGAAAGCCCACCATGTCGACCAAGCCACACTTTGACCCTTCTGCCATGACCGATGCCATGAAAGAGCAAGCCCAGCAAATTTGGTTGGCCGGACTAGGCGCTTTTTCGAAAGCCCAGCAAGAAGGCACCAAGACGTTTGAAAAGCTGGTGAACGACGGCATCACCATGCAACGCAAGGCACAAGTGACCGCCGAAGAAAAGCTGGCCGAAGCGACCCAAAAAGTGACCCAAGTGGCCCACCAATTCAACGAACGCGCCACAGGGCAATGGGACAAATTGGAAAACATCTTCGAAGACCGCGTGGCCAAAGCCCTGACGCGCTTGGGCATCCCCTCTGCGGCCGAGTTGCATGCCTTGCATGCACGGATTGATGAACTCGAAAAACAGTTGGGCGACAAAGCGAAGGGCGTGGCCAAAGGGGCGGTCAAACCAGCAGCCAAAACCACAGCTACCAAAAAAGTAGCGGCCAAGCGACCTGCCGCCAAGAAAAAGACGGCCAAGTAATTGGGATCTGACCCCGATAAAGGCCGCGATAGATATGGCTAAAAAAGCGCCGCGCCGGACTGCTGAGCGGATTTTGGAGGTCACGCTGGACCTCTTCAACCGCTTTGGTGAGCCCAATGTGTCGACCACCTTGATCTCGGCCGAGCTCAACATCAGCCCGGGGAATTTGTATTACCACTACCCGGCCAAAGAAGAGCTGGTGAATGCGCTGTTTGTGCGCTACGAGTCGGCGTTACACGAGCTGCTAGAGGCAGCACCTGGCGTGCACGATGTGGAAGACGCTTGGTTTTTCATGCACACGCTGTTTGAGCTGGTGTGGCAGTACCGCTTTTTGTACCGCGACTTGAACGATTTGCTGAGCAAAAACCGCCGACTAGAAACACACATCAAAGACGCGCTGCTGCACAAGACCACCGCATTTCGCGCTGTGCTGGACGGGCTGGAACACGCCAAAGTGCTGCAGATGACCGCGTCTGAACGCGAGGTGACAGCCACGCACATGGTGGTGATGCTCACCTGGTGGCTGAGCTACGAGTATGTGCGCGACCCACGCCACGCGCTGGAGCCTGAAAGCGCACAAAAGTCTTTGCTACGCGGCGCCAAACATGTGTTGGGCTTGCTGTTGCCCTATGCGGCATCTGAGCACAAACCGCATTTGGGGCAGTTGCTAGCGGCTTATTGAGCCAACCAAGCCTCGACCAAGCGCACCCAATAAGTCCCCCCTAAGGGAATCAGGTCGTCATTGAAGTCGTAATTGGGATTGTGCAAGGTGCATGGCCCCTCACCGTGCCCCATCTCGCGGTGCACGCCGTCGCCATTGCCAATGAAGCAGTAGGCCCCTGGCACGGCTTGCAACATGTATGAGAAGTCTTCAGCGCCCATGGTGGGCTCTTGCTCCACCACATTGGCTTCACCCACCACACTGGCCATCACGCCTTGCGCAAACGCGGTCTCCGCCGCATGGTTGATGGTGGGTGGGTAGTTGCGTTCAAATTCAAAGCTGCAGGTCGCGCCAAAAGCGGCGCAGGTGTGCTGCGCCACCTCGCGCATGCGTTGCTCAATCAAGTCCAGCACCTCCACGCTGAAGGTGCGCACTGTGCCTTGCATTTCGCACACATCGGGCACCACGTTGGTGGCCTCGCCGGTGTGGATCATGGTGACCGAGATCACGCCTGCATCGAGTGGTTTTTTGTTGCGGCTGATGATGGTTTGAAAGGCCTGCACCATTTGGCAGGCGACCGGCACCGGGTCCACTCCGTTGTGCGGCAGCGCGGCGTGGCTGCCTTTGCCGTGGATGATGATTTTGAATTCATTGCTCGACGCCATCACCGGCCCGGCGCTCAAAGCGAACTTGCCCACCTGCAGGCCCGGCCAGTTATGCATGCCAAACACGGCTTGCATGGGGAATTGGGTGAACAAGCCATCGTTCATCATTTCGCGGGCGCCACCCCCGCCCTCTTCTGCCGGCTGGAAGATGAAATAGACCGTGCCGTCAAAGTTTTTAAACCGTGCCAAGTGTTGAGCGCCTGCCAGCAGCATGGCCACATGGCCATCGTGGCCACAGGCGTGCATCTTGCCCGCGTGCTGACTAGCGTGAGGAAATTGGTTGAACTCTTGCACGGGCAAGGCATCCATGTCGGCGCGCAGGCCAATGGTGCGGTCGCTGGTGCCGTTTTTTAAAACGCCCACCACCCCTGTGCGCCCCATGCCACGGTGCACCTCGATGCCCCATTCGGTGAGCTTGGCCGCCACCACATCGGCGGTGCGCTGCTCTTCAAAGGACAGTTCGGGGTGAGCGTGAATGTCGCGGCGTACAGCGACTATGCCAGCGGCTTCGAGTGCGAGTGAGTCGAGGACTTTCATAACCCTCAGTCTAGCCGCAGGCAAAAGCCTACGCTATCCGGGGATTTCACCCCCCATGCAAGGCCTTATTGCTTGTCGATTTTGGCTTTGACGATCACGTCATGCCAGCGACGAATATCGGCAGCCAGCACCTCGGCGGCTTGCTCAGGCGTAGAGCCTTGGGCGTTGAGGTTCACATCGGCCAAGCGTTTTTTGACGTCAGGCATGTCCATGATGGTTTGGATTTCGCGGCTCAGGCGCAGCACCACCTCGCGGGGTGTGTGCGAAGGCACGGCCAAACCGTTCCAAGACGAGGCCTGGAACTTGGCCAACGGGCCACCGGCTTCACGCACGGCTGGCACATCGGGCATGCTGGGCGAGCGTTTGTCCCCCAACAAGGCCAAGGGACGCACCACATTCGATTTGATTTGCGGCATCAAGGGGCCGACGATTTCCACCATGGCATCCACACTGCCCCCGCGCAAAGCCGTGATGACAGGCGGCGTGCCATTGAACGGCACGATTTGCGCCGACAAGCCCGATGAGCTCAAAAACAACTCAGCCGCCAAGTTTTGGGTGGTGCCCACCTGGGGCGTGCCAATGTTGAGCTTGCCAGGGTTGGCACGGCCATAGGCCAGCAGTTCGGCAAAGGTTTTGAAGCGCCCGCCTTCGGCAGAGGCAATCACCAAATCAAAGGTGGCCAACTTGGACACGGGCGTGAAGTCTTTGACGGTGTCAAACGGCAGGGTTTTGAACAGCGAGGCGCTGACTGCCGTGCCGCTTGAGATCAGCAACATGGTGTGGCCATCGGGCTCGGCACGCGCCACCATTTCACCCGCCACGATGCCGCCTGCGCTGGGTTTGTTTTCAATCACCACCGCTTGACCCAAAGCCTCGGCCAGCTTTTGACCCACGGTACGTGCGGTGATATCCGCCGCGCCGCCTGCCGCATTGGGCACCACGATCTTGATGGTTTTCGAGGGGAAGGTTTGAGCCAGGCTGCTTGCACTGGCCAGCAGCGTGAGGCTCAACGCCAGCAGTGATTTTTTGAATAGGGAAAGAGAGCGTTGGGATGTCATAGCGGTCCTAAAAGCTGCGTGCAGCCAGGGGGAGATTAAAGCGCGAGTCTACGCTGCGCGATTTCAAGCAAACCATCAAAGATCAAGGTGTCGATCAGTTCAAACTGCACCGACATGCTGGGCGCCATCTTCCAGCCCGCACCGCCCGTCATGTAGCACAGCGGTTCGGCACCGCAGTGTTGGCGCACGTGTTGCACCATGCGCTCAACCGCCCCTGCAATAGCGTAGGTGCCGCCACTGGTGAGGGCATCGCTGGTGTTGGTTGGGAACTCGCACACATCACCGGTGGGCACACGCAGTCCGGCGGTGCCAGACTCCAGCGCGCGCAGCATGATGCCGTGGCCGGGCAAGATGAATCCACCCAAGAATTTGCCATGGGCATCAATGGCCTCCACCGTGACGGCCGTGCCCACCATGACCACCACCATGGGGCGGCGGGCTTGCTTGTCTGCTTGCGTTTGTTGCACCATGCGGGCGTGCGCACCAACCATGGCGACCCAACGGTCAGCCCCTAAGCGTGTGGGATGGTCATAGCCGTTTGTCATGCCTGCTTCGGCAGCCGACGAAACAGCCCAATGTGGGGTGAAATCCCACAACTCCATTTGTTCTTCGACGCGGCGGCGAATCGCTTCGCCTGCCACGATGCATCCCAGCATGTGCGTGGGTTCGGGCAGATCGCGCCAGTCTTCGTCAGCCAAGCGGTCGATGTTTTCTAAGAACACCGCGCCATGGCCCAACAACTTGGCGCCCGGCGCGGGCTGGTCGTAATGAGCCCATTTCAAGCGGGTGTTACCCACATCAAGCGCAAGGAAAGTCATGGCTGAAAGAAATTAGTTTTGGCGCCAAGGCAGGCCGCGCATGCGCCAACCGCCTTTGAAACCACGATGGCCGTTCTCGTTGGCGTCGCCCTCGAAGCCTTCGAGGATGTTGTAGGCCTCAACGCCCAGCTCGGTGGCGCGTTTAGCCGCAGCAATCGAGCGCACGCCGCTGCGGCACAGCAGCATTACTTTTTGGCCATTGGCGGCGTTGCCAATGGCTTCATCAAACAAGGGATTCATGGCCATGCCGGGCCATTGCTTCCAGGCCACGGCCACGGCGCCGGGTACAAAGCCGACCCACTCGCGCTCGGCATCTGAGCGCACATCGACCAACACGGCTTCGCCGTTTTGCAGCCATTGGTAGGCCAACTCGGGCGAGACATCGCCCGCGTACCCTTCGGCGGGCACAGGCTGGGCGTGGGGGTGATTGCGCGTCATGAAAAACAGAGCCGTTGAAAACCTGGGCAAGTATAGAGACTAGGGGCTCGTTGAGCAGGCCACACAAGAGGAAACCCCTAGGTGGCCCAAGGCTCAGACCTTAATGACCACCGCCCAGATAAGCGGCTTTGACAGCCGGATCGTTCTTCAAGCGGCTGGCTTCGCCGTGCACCGAAATGCGGCCGTTTTCGAGCACATAGCCGTAGTCGGCCACATTGAGCGCTGCGGCAGCAAACTGCTCCACCAACAACATGGTCACGCCCTGGCTTTTGAGGTTCTCAATGATTTTGAACACCTCTTCGACCAGGATAGGCGCCAAACCCATGGACGGCTCGTCGAGCAACACCACCTCGGGGTTCAGCATCACGGCGCGGGCCATGGCCAGCATTTGTTGTTCGCCGCCCGACAAGGTACCGGCCAATTGGTTACGGCGCTCTTTGAGGCGGGGGAACAGGTCCATGGCGCGGTCCAAGTCACCGGCCACATCACCCTTGGGGCGGCTGCCGGTCAAGCGTGGAAAGGCACCCAAGGTGAGGTTGTCGGTCACGCTCATGGTGGCAAACACGCGGCGGCCTTCGGGCGAATGGGCCAAGCCGCGCTTGGCAATCGCAAACGACTCCATGCCATCGATGCGCTCGCCATTGAGCGTGATTTCGCCTGCGGTGGGCGCGATCATGCCGCTGATGGCGCGCATGGTGGTGGTTTTGCCGGCGCCGTTGGAGCCAATCAGGGTCACCACTTTGCCTTTGGGCACATCCAGCGAAATGCCGTGCAGCACGTGAACTTTGCCGTAGCCGGCTTCCAGATTTTTAATCGTCAACATCTCTTGTTCTCCGTCTGCGTTTAGGCTGCTGTTCCGCCGAGATAGGCTTCAATCACCTTCTCGTCGGCTTGCACTTGGGCAGGCAGACCTTCTGCAATCTTTTGGCCGAAGTCAAGCACCGAGACGGTGTCGCAGATGCTCATCACCACGTCCATGTGGTGCTCGATCAAGATCACGGTGATGCCGTGGTCGCGGATCTTGCGGATGATCAACACCAACTCTTTGATGTCGGGTGCGGTCAAGCCGGCTGCGGGCTCGTCCAACAGCAGCAGCTGCGGATCCAGCGCCAAAGCACGGGCAATTTCCAGCAAACGTTGCTTGCCGTAAGGCAGATTGCGCGCTTGTTCGTCGGCCAAATCGGCCAAGCCCACAAAGTTCAGCAAGCCCATGGCGCGTTGGGTGGCGGCTTCGTCTTCGTGCATATAGCGCGAGGTGTTCAAGGCCACGTCTACAAAGTTGCTGTGGAAGGTGTGGTGCAAGCCCACCAACACGTTTTGCAAGGCCGACATTTCGCCAAACAGCTGCACGTTTTGGAAAGTGCGCGCAATGCCCGATAGCGCGATGTCTGACGAGGTGCGCCCCACCACCGATCGGCCTTGGAACTCGATGCTGCCTGCGGTGGGCACATAAATGCCGGTGAGCACGTTCATCATCGTGCTCTTGCCCGAACCGTTGGGGCCGATCAAACCGTGGATGGTGCCGCGCTTGATGCGCAGATCCACTTGGTTGATCGCTTTCAAACCACCGAACTGCATCAGCACTTCTTTGGCCACCAACAGGTCTTCGCCATCGGCTTTGACGGCACGAATGATGGGGTCTGACGATGTGTTGACATCCGAGGCGCTGTGCACAGGTGCCGCTGCACCACGACGCGCAAACAAGGTGCGCACAAAGCCCACGATGCCGTCTTGGAGGTAATAGACCACGAACAAAATCATCAAGCCGAAGATGGACAAGCGCCAGTCGGTGATGTTGTCCAACCAAAAAGCAAACGCAGCCAAGGCGGCTGTGCCCACCACCGGGACCGCCATGGTTTTGAAGGTGGTCATTTGACGTGCCACACCAATCAGCGCGCCAACCAACATCAGCACCGCCAAACCGCTGGCAACGACACGGAACATTTCCAAATCGTCCAACAGCTTAGGCAGCAACACAATGATGGTGGCCCCCAACAAAGCGCCAATGCGTGTTTTGCGACCACCCATGATGATGGCCAGCAAGAACATCACAGTGAGTTCGTTGTTGTAGGTGTTGGGCGAAATGTATTGCTCTGAATAAGCATACAAGCAACCCGCCAAACCGGCAAAGCCCGCGCTGATCACAAAGGCATACACCTTGTAGCGGTACACCGACACACCCATACAGTCAGACGCCACAGGGCTACCACGCAAGGCCTCGAAGGCACGCCCGAGTTGCGAGCGCAACAAACGGTGCACCACCAACAAAGACAGCGCCGTCATGGCGCAGACCACCCAGTAAAACGATTGTTCGTCAAACTTGTAGCCCGCTACGGTGGGCTTGGGGATTTTGATGCCCATGGGACCTTCGGTGAGGAAGGTCATTTCGTTGATCAAGATTTGGATGATGGTGCCAAAGGCCAAGGTCACCATCGCCAGGTACGGGCCTGACACGCGCAAAGCAGGCAAGGCCAACACCGCACCAAACACGGCCGTGACGGCGATGCTGGCTGGCAAGATGAGCCAAAACGGCGCGCCGACTTTGAGGAACAACACACCGGCGGTGTAGGCCCCAATGCCAAACAAACCAGCGTGCCCCAAGGACACCTGACCGGTGTAGCCGACCACGATGTCCAAGCCGAACAACAGGATCGCGTAGATCATGATGGTTTCGACCAAGTGGATGTAGTACGGGTTGTGTGTGAACACAGGCACCAAGGCCAGCAGCACAAAGCCAACAATGGCAGCAACTAGATATTTGCGATTCATGGTCAAACTTTCTTGATCGCAGATTTACCAAACAGTCCGGCAGGCTTGACCGCCAAGACCAAGAGCAACAACACCAAGCCGGGCACGTCTTTGTAGCCGGTGGAGATGTAAAAACCTGTCGTGGTTTCGGCCACACCCAAGATGATGCCGCCCACGATGATGCCCATGCCGCTGGTCAAACCACCGATGATGGCGACCGCAAAGGCCTTCAGCCCCAACACCGCGCCCATGGTGGCACCGGTCAAGGTCAGGGGTGCAATCAACACGCCTGCAAACGAGGCGGTGAGTGAGGACAAGGCATACGAAAAGGTGATCACCAAGCCTGTGTTGATGCCCATCAGTTTGGCGGCATCGCGGTCGTTGAAGGTGGCGACCACGGCCTTGCCGTAAATGGTTTTGCGGTTGAAGAACTCCACCGCCAACATCATCAGCAAAGCGCCGGCAATCACCAACAATTCCATCGGCAACACGTTGGCGCCCAAGACTTTCATCGGGGCTTCTGGCAGAGGCGATGGAAATTTCAAATCGTCGCGGCCCCAAATGTTTTCGGCCACGTTTTTAAAAATAATGCCCAAGGCGATGGTGGACATGATCCAACCAAACTCGCTTTTGATTTTGATGGCGGGTCGAACGC
>Ga0228703_1001279_pt1 | contig 15648 bp, 14 predicted proteins | sample McNCre217_Aug_MG_3_FD_178020 | JGI IMG/M metagenome (GOLD analysis project Ga0228703, IMG submission 178020) | Freshwater microbial communities from McNutts Creek, Athens, Georgia, United States - 29-17_Aug_MG | ecosystem: Environmental > Aquatic > Freshwater > Creek | place: USA: Georgia... | reverse complement strand
GCTGAGAAGCCCTCGATGGTGTCCTTTAGTGGAACGGTCGAACCTGCAACACCGGTGAACTTGGTAGCCATGTAGGTGTTCTGCGATAGGAATCGCTGGATACGACGTGCGCGTGAAACGGTGATCTTGTCTTCTTCAGAAAGTTCTTCAACACCAAGGATGGCGATGATTTCCTGAAGTTCCTTGTTCTTCTGAAGGATCGACTTGACCAAGGTTGCGGTCTCGTAGTGGTCCTTCGAAATGTAACGAGGGTCCAAGATACGTGAGGTCGAGGTCAGTGGGTCCACCGCTGGGTACAGACCCTGAGATGCGATTTCACGAGAAAGCTCGGTGGTCGCGTCAAGGTGAGCGAAGGTGGTTGCCGGGGCTGGGTCGGTGTAGTCGTCAGCAGGCACGTAAATAGCCTGTAGCGAGGTAATCGAGTGACCACGGGTCGAGGTGATGCGCTCCTGAAGGAGACCCATCTCGTCAGCCAAGTTTGGCTGGTAACCCACTGCAGAAGGCATACGGCCTAGAAGGGTTGAAACCTCTGAACCTGCCTGAGTGAAACGGAAGATGTTGTCGATGAACAACAGAACGTCCTGCTTCTGCACATCGCGGAAGTACTCCGCCATGGTTAGCGCCGATAGCGCTACGCGAAGACGGGTGCCAGGTGGCTCATCCATCTGACCGAAGACCAGTGCAGTCTTGTCGATAACGCCTGACTCGGTCATTTCGTCGATAAGGTCGTTACCTTCACGGGTACGCTCACCAACACCGGCGAATACAGACACACCATCGTGGTTTTCTGCCACACGGTAAATCATTTCCTGGATTAGAACGGTCTTACCAACACCGGCACCACCGAACAGACCAATCTTTCCACCCTGTACGTAAGGGGTAAGCAAGTCGATGACCTTGATACCGGTCTCGAACATGTTGGTCTTTGACTCAAGCTGGTCGAACTTAGGAGGCTGACGGTGGATTGACCAACGCTCGTTAACCTCAATCTTCTCGCCCTTAGCTGCGTTCAGAACCTCACCGGTCACGTTGAATACGCGCCCCTTGGTGACGTCACCAACAGGAACAGAGATTGGAGCGCCGGTGTCGGTAACGACGCCGCCACGGACCAAACCGTCAGTTGGCTTCAAAGCAATAGCGCGCACTAGGTCATCACCTAGGTGCTGAGCGACCTCGAGAGTAAGAGTGCTCTTCTCGCCGTCTAGGTCGATCTCAGTGGTGAGCGCGTTGTAGATAGCTGGGATGGCATCGTGAGGAAACTCGATGTCAACCACTGGACCGGTAACGCGAGCAATGCGTCCGGTGCCGGTTGCAGTTTTTGCAACCTTCTTCTTGGTCTCGGCCATGTCTCTTTCTTTCTCTTAGTCTTCGTTGCCGGCGGAAGACAATGCGTCTGCTCCACCAACAATTTCGGAAATCTGCTGGGTAATCTCAGACTGGCGAGCTGAGTTGCTCAGTCTGGTGTAGTTCTTGATCAACTTGTCGGCGTTATCAGTAGCTGACTTCATAGCCTTCTGACGTGCAGCGTGCTCAGATGCTGCTGACTGCAACATCGCGTTGAAGATGCGGCTTTCGATGTAGACGGGAAGCAAGGCGTCTAGAACCTTGTTCACGTCTGGCTCGAACTCGTATAGCGGGAAAACCTCGTTGTCGGCAGGTGCCTCGGTGCCTTCAACTACCTCTAGAGGCAGCAAGCGAACAACTTCAGGAACCTGAGCAATCATCGAAACGAAACGGTTTGAAACCAAGTGGATTTCGTCCACTCCGCCGTCTGCATAGTCGGTGTTGAATGCTGCGACGACCGCGTCGGCGATCTCCTTGGCAGTGTCAAACACTGGCAAGTCGGTGCCACCGATCCAGCTGCGGACCGATTCACGACGACGGAAGTTGAAGTTTGCTACAGCCTTGCGACCAACCAGGTAGTAAACAACTTCTTTGCCCTGCTCAACGAGAAGGTTAGTTAGCTGCTCGGCTTCCTTTAGAACGTTCGAAGAGAACGCTCCGGCAAGACCGCGGTCAGAGGTAAAGATAACTACCGCTGCGCGATCGATACGGGCTGGCTCGGTGGTTAGTGGGTGGTCAACGTTTCCGAAGGTAGCCACTGCCGAAACAGCACGAGTCACGGCGCGTGCATACGGGTTTGCCGCTGCAAGACGCTGCTGTGCCTTGTAGATTCGCGAAGCAGAGATTAGCTCCATGGCACGAGTGATCTTCTTGGTGGTCTGTGCAGACTTAATTTTTTGTCTGTAGACGCGAAGTTGCGCTCCCATGTCTCTCTCCGTTCCTTAAATAAAAGTTGTTTGTTAGGCGTAGAAGTTATTACTTCTTAGCAGCTGGCTTCTTTGCAGGAGCCTTCTTCTGCTTGACGATCTTTTCCTGCTCAACGTCGTCTTCGTCTAGAACTGATGCGTCGCCTGCAGATGCAAGAGATGCGCCAGTTGAAGTAGCGAAGCCACGCTTGAACTTAGCCACGGCCTTTTCTAGCTCAGCGACGGTGTCGCTCTCTAGCTTGCTGGTCTCGCGGATGGTGGTAAGGATCTTGGTGTTGCGACGTAGGCTCTCTAGAAGCTCTGCCTCGAAACGAAGCACGTCTTCAACTGGAACCTCGTCAAGCTTGCCGGTGGTACCTGCCCAGATAGAGACGGTCTGCTCTTCAACTGGGAATGGTGAGTACTGAGGCTGCTTTAGAAGCTCCATTAGGCGAGCACCGCGAGCTAGCTGCTGGCGTGAAGCCGCGTCTAGGTCAGATGCGAACATTGCGAACGCCTCAAGTGCACGATACTGAGCTAGTTCGAGCTTCAAGGTACCTGAAACACCCTTGATGCCCTTGACCTGAGCCGCACCACCAACACGTGAAACCGAGATACCTACGTCAATTGCAGGGCGCTGGTTTGAGTTGAACAAGTCTGACTGCAAGAAGATCTGACCGTCGGTGATCGAAATCACGTTGGTTGGAATGTATGCAGAAACGTCGTTCGCCTTGGTCTCGATGATTGGAAGACCGGTCATCGAACCGCCGCCTAGCTCGTCGTTTAGCTTGGCACAGCGCTCAAGTAGACGTGAGTGTAGGTAGAAGACGTCACCTGGGTAAGCCTCGCGGCCTGGTGGACGACGTAGTAGAAGTGAAACCGCACGGTAGGCCTCTGCCTGCTTCGAAAGGTCATCGAAAATGATTAGAACGTGCTTGCCGCCATACATCCAGTGCTGACCAATAGCAGAACCGGTGTATGGAGCTAGGTACTTGAAACCAGCTGGGTCTGATGCAGGAGATGCCACGATGGTGGTGTACTCCATAGCGCCGGCCTCTTCAAGCGCGCCCTTTACAGAAGCAATGGTCGAACCCTTCTGACCGATTGCAACGTAGATGCATCGAACCTGCTTCTTAGGGTCCTTAGACTCCCAGTTAGCCTTCTGGTTGATGATGGTGTCGATCGCGATAGCGGTCTTACCGGTCTGGCGGTCACCAATGATTAGCTGACGCTGACCGCGACCAACTGGAATCATGGCGTCAATTGCCTTGATACCGGTCTGTAGCGGCTCGTGAACAGACTTACGAGCCATAACACCAGGAGCCTGAAGCTCAAGTGCACGACGTGCCTCTGCCTTGATGTCGCCTAGACCATCGATTGGGTTACCTAGTGGGTCAACAACGCGGCCGAGGAACTTGTCACCGACAGGTACTGAAAGAACTTCACCGGTGCGGTGAACTTCCATACCCTCGACGATGCCTTCGAAGTTACCGAGGACAACGGTACCGATCTCGCGCTCGTCTAGGTTCAGGGCTAGGCCCAGAGTGCCATCGGCGAACTTAAGAAGCTCGTTAGCCATTGCACTTGGTAGGCCTTCAACGTGAGCAATACCGTCACCGGCATCGATTACGTGGCCTACTTCTGCGCGAGAAGCCTTGGCTGGCTCGTAAGACTTAACGAAGTCCTTTAGAGCGTCGCGAATCTCGTTCGGGCTGATTTTCAGATCTGCCATCTCGTTCCTCTACTTCTGGGGCGAACCCCGGTTGGTCTTTCTAGGCCAGTCGCCGAAACGACTGAAGTTTGTGGGTCAGTTCGCTAGGCGAGCTGAAGTTTTGCTTGGAGCAATCTTGCGCTGAGGCTACCGTCGAGGATCTCTCCGCCGACCTGTACCTTCATTCCGCCAAGGATTGATTCATCAATCTCGACGTTTAGCTTCAAGCTCTGTCCGTATGACTTGGCTAGAACGGCTTCGAGACGCTCTAGCTGCTTGTCGCTAACTGGTGCTGCCACGGTTACGGTTGCGACTAGACGCTCAGCGTAAGCAGAAACCTGCTTGCCGAACTGGTCTAGCGCTACAACAACGCGACGACGGCGGGCACCGGTAACTGCACGACGGATAAGCACTGCTGCTTCATCCGAGGCTTTGCCCTTCAACAAGGTCGCGACCAAGGCTGCTTTAGCCTCATCGGTTGCGGCGTTGTCTCCGAGTGCAAACTGAAGTTCCTGGTCAGAGTCGACAGCGGTCTGGAAGGCGAATAGTTCGCTCTCCACGGTAGACAGCTTCTTACCCTTGGCCGCAATGGCGGCAACCGTAAAGACCGCGAGCTGCTCGAAAGCTGCTACGAGGTCTTGACCGGTTGACCAGCGGAGGCCAACTAGGGAGTTTGCGAACTCAAGTGCTGGGGCCGAAACACCCTTACCGAAAACTGCGGTAAGTGCGCCTGACTTGGCCTTTGCCTCGGCGGAAGGGTCCGAGAGGATGCTACGCAGCTGAGCTGACGATGCAACGGCTGCGCCGATTGCAAAGATCTCTTCTGCGAACTTGAGGTCGGCCTTAGCTAGCAGAGGGTTCAATGCCTCTTTAGCTGCGGCTAGTGACTGCCTAGTTGAACTCGCCATTACTTCTTCTTGCCTACCTTGTCACCGGCTTCTAGGTCGGCCAGGAACTGGTCGACTACGCCGGTTGCAACTTTTTCGTTCTTCAGGCTTGCACCAACAACGCTTGACGCAAGGTCGATGGCTAGTGAGCCAACCTCTGCGCGAAGTGAGATTAGAGCTGCCTGACGCTCGGCTTCGATCTGAGCCTTTGCGGTCGCGGTTAGACGAGCTGCCTCAGAAGATGCCTGCTCCTTAAGTTCAGCAAGAATTGCTGCACCTTCGGCGCGTGCCTCTTCACGAATCTTGGCTGCCTCGGCGCGTGCCTCGGCCTGCTCGGCTTCGATGTTCGCAGTCTTAGCTGCTGCCTCGGCCTGAGCCTTCTCAGCTGCTTCGAGGCGACCTTCGATTGCCTCGGTGCGAGAGTCAAGATTCTTCTTGAAGTTCGGTAGAACGCGAACCCAGAAGAATGCCAACAGAATTACGAAGACAACCGACGACCATAGGAGATCGGCTGGAGCAGGTAGAAGCGGGTTATGAGCCTGCCCCTCCGCTGCAGCTTCAATGATCCTAGAAATCATGGTTTAGATCCTGACTGATTAAGCGAAGATGAATGGGGTTGCAAGACCGATAAGCGCAAGTGCCTCGGTGAATGCGATACCAAGCCACATGGTGACCTGTAGCTTTGCAGCTAGTTCTGGCTGGCGAGCGATTGACTCGATGGTCTTTGAAACAACTAGACCTACACCGATGCCAGGGCCTACGGCTGCTAGACCGTAGCCGATTACTGCGATGTTGCCTGAGATTGCGGCGATGTTAGTTACGTCCACTTGTGTATCCCTTCCGTGGTTTTTAGAACTGACGGTTGTCAGATCTGCTTAGTGCTCGTCTGCCAAGGCCAACTGAATGTAGACCGTGGTCAGCAGAGTAAATACATAGGCCTGTAGGAACGCCACCAACATCTCGAAGAGAGTGAAGACGAAACCGAACAGGAAGGTTCCTGCACCAAAGGCCTTGAAGAAGCCCTCTGCGTTGAACAGGAAGAATGAGGTTGCCGAGAAGCAGAGAACTAGCAACAAGTGACCAGCAATCATGTTCATGGTCAAACGAAGAGCCAGAGTAATCGGGCGAAGAATGAAGGTCGAGAGAAGCTCGATTGGGGTTACCAGGATGTAGAAAGCTGCTGGAACACCGGCTGGGAATAGCGAGTTCTTGAAGAAGTGCACACCGTGCTTCTTGACACCCGCGTAGATGAAGGTGAAGTAAGCGGCGACAGCCAAAACCAAAGGCAAACCGATAAGCGCGGTGCTAGCAATGTTTAGCGACGGGATGATACCGGTGATGTTCATGCCGAGCACGATGAAGAAGATGGTTGCTAGCAGCGGAAGGAAGCGGTCGCCATCCTTTTCACCAAGCTGCTCGTGAGCAATGCTCTTGCGAACGAAGTTTAGGGAGATTTCACCCATCAACTGGAAGCGGCTAGGAACGTACTGCTTGTTCTTGTAGGCCTTCTTGAAAGTGCCTGACCAGAGGAAGAACAAAACCAGCAAAAGAGTGGTGACGAGCAGACGAATCATCATGATTCGGTTTAACTCGAAAGGGGTGCCCGCAAAAAGAACTACATCAGGGTAAAACTCGCCAATGCTAGGCGCCTCAAATGAACTACCCGACGTGTCGGTGGTGGTTGCTTCTGAGAGCAGACCTAGAACTTTAGCTAGCAGCTTGAACTCCTGTGTCGGGGCAAGACGGAATGCCTTGCGGCGATTTACAGTGTGATGTCATCAAAACCCTTTGATAACCAGATGAGTCTAACAGGAAAAACCCTTTGAAAATAACGGTTTTACCTAGGTTCGGCGAAAAATTTAACTGAAAGCGCTTTAGTTTTCACCAACGGTGATTCGCGACTTCAAAACGATCAGCGAATCGATCACCAAAGTGCCAAGAATTGACGCGACTAGAGTGAAAAAGAGCACCGGTCCGGCGATGAAAGCCGCACCCTTCAGCAACGCAATCAAAACAATAAATCCGATCAGTTTGACAATCCAGCCGCCCAAAACCACGCCAAAAAAGCCACCCAGCGAAAGCTTGCCACCGAAGTAGACCGATACCGCGGTCAGGCTGCTGAAAACCAGGGCGAGACTGGCACCAATTAAGCCACTGACTAGACCGGCAACTCCGGCGAAGACAAGCCCCAATCCCCCGCCCAGAATGGCGATTGCCGCGACCAGATAAAGGCCTTGCTTCAGTACTGCTGAGAATACTTGGCTGATATTGGTTGGCTTAGACATTTGCACTCTCTCGGTTTGCTGCGCGGTTTTTCAATACCGGCCAGACTGTGAAGGTTGAGGCGGCGATCAATCCGACGACGGCGAACAACCATACCGCCCAGTTTGGGACAAAGAAGAACATTAGACAGGTCATCGAAATTAGTGCGGTCCAAACGTAGAAGACGAGCACGGATCCCAGGTGAGTGTGACCGAAGTCTTGCAGACGGTGGTGAAGGTGCTGACGGTCGGCGGCAAACGGTGATTTACCCGCACGAAGCCTCCTGGCCACCGCAAGAGTGAAATCCAGCAGCGGAAGTACCAGGATCGCCAACGGCAGGATTAGCGGGATGAATGCCGGCAGGAAGTCATCCTTGGCGGCAACGTGAGGGTCGACCTGGCCGGTAACAGTTAGGGCAGAGACCGCCATGAGCATGCCTAGGAGCATGGCCCCCGAGTCACCCATGAAGATCTTGGCTCGGTGCCAGTTATAAGGCAAGAAACCAACACACATTCCGATGACCACTGCAGAAAGTACCGAGGCGAGGTTGAAGTAGTTGGTCGGCGAGGTCTGCTGTGAGAGCAGATAGCTGTAGGCGAAGAAAACCGTAGTGCCAATCAAGACAACGCCGGCGACTAGCCCATCCAAGCCGTCAATGAAGTTGACCGCGTTCATGACCAGCACCGTTAGAAAGACCGTTGCCACGAAAGAGAGACCGAAGCTTCCGATCGTGATGCCGGCGATTGGCAGCGAGACAATTTGCACACCCTGCCAGGCAAGGATGCCGGCAACCACGAACTGACCGGCCAGCTTCAGAGTCCAGTCGAGGTCGTAAAGGTCGTCGAGGAAGCCGATCAGGGTAATCAGGAAGGCAGCGCCAACAATCGCTAGAACACGCCCCGGCTCAACGAAAACGCTGTGGAACCATCCCAGGCTGGCAGAGAAGGCCATGGCTGCGAGGAAACCGGCAAACATGGCCACGCCACCCAAACGAGGGGTAGGTCGGGTGTGGGAATCACGAGCACGGATCTGCGGGTAAAGCTTGTATCGGTGGCTGATTTTTAGGGTCGCGAAAGTACCAAAAAAGGTTACGACCGCCGCGAAAAGCATGGTCAGAAGGTAGGCGCGCACTAGCTTGCGACCTCGGCCAGAAGATCTCCGGCAATCGTGCGAATTTTGTCGGCACTCAAGGCGCCGGCGCGCACGATACGAATCTTTCCGGCGGTCTGAAGCTGCCCGTCAACATAGCTGTCGGATACATCGGTTAGATCAAGGATGGTTGAAGCCTCACCCTTCGGGCTGGTTCCGCCATCCAGGTACACCTGAACGCTCTCGCCGAGGTAGGCCTCGGCCTGCTGACAGGTGATAGCGGCCGGTTCGCCGGTCAGGTTGGCGCTTGAAACCGCCATAGGCCCAACCTCTTCTAGCAGGGCTAGGGCAATCTTGTGATCGGGCATGCGCAGCGCAACAGTTCCCTTGGTTTCGCCGAGGTCCCAGCTGAGCGAAGGCTGCGCGCGAAGGATCATGGTGAGGGCACCGGGCCAGAAGGTTTCGGCCAGACGCAGGGCAACCTCGGGAATATCGTGGGCCAGAGCCTGCATTGTGTTCACGTTAGCGATCAAGACCGGAGGTGGCGATTGCGGGCCACGCCCCTTGGCAGCTAATAGGGCTTGAACTCCCTTTGCTGAGAACGCGTCGCAGCCAATGCCGTAAACGGTGTCGGTGGGCAGAACGACCAATTCATTGCGACCCAGCGAAACCTTGGCCAAACGCATGCCGGTGAGCAGGTCAGTGTCTAATGCACAGTCATAAATACGTGACGCCACTGTCTCTCCTGCCCGGTTGCTTCGAAAATCTAGATTACTTAATGGCGGTTACGGCTCGGTATCGATCGGTTAGATCTTTGTGAGCACGAACCTCGCGCCATCCATCAGCCAATAGTAGTTGACACACCTGGTCAGACTGTGAGTCTGCGTGCTCAACAACCAGAACACCACCGGATACCAGCAGGCGTTTTGCGGTTGCCGACACCAGGTGCATCACCGACATTCCATCCTCGCCGCCGTAAAGGGCCAGGGCCGGGTCATGCGCACGCACCTCTTCGTCACGAGGGACCGCGTCGAGAGGAATATAAGGCGGGTTTGAAACCACTACGGATACGCGTTCGTTCAATTCATCGAAAGCATCGGCAAGGTCACCCTGGATGAGGGTTGCGTCGCCCAGTTTGGCGTACTTATCGAAGTTGGCTCGAGTAAAGGGAAAAGCCTCATCGGATTTTTCCACGGCAAAAACCTTGGCGGTCGGGTTTTCGGTGGCCAGCGCTAGTGCGATAGCGCCAGAACCGGTTCCCAAGTCGACGGCGATTGGGTTAGGGGTTCCGGAGGCAAGCGCATCCTTGACGGCATCGATGCCAAGCTGAGCAACGAACTCGGTCTCGGGGCGCGGGATGAAGACCCCCTTGCCAACCTTTAGCTCGAGCTGCCTGAAATAGGCGACGCCGGTGATGTGCTGAAGCGGTTCGCGAGCCAAACGACGAGCGTAAAGGTGGGTAAGCGCTTCGGCTTGTTGGTCATCGAGAGCCGCGCCGATCAGAATCTGCGCCTGCACTCCCCCGCGACTAAGCCCAAGGATGTGACCGGCGAGTAGTTCTGCATCAGCGGTCGCCGATTCGATACCTACCGAATCAAACCGCTCTGCTGCATGTCGAACTAGGTCGCCAAGTAACAAGGTGTTCGCTACTTAGCTTCACCGATAGCGGCGAGACGCGCCTCTTCATCCATCTGGATTGCCGACTGAATAACCGGCTCGAGAGCGCCATCCATGACGGCATCTAGGTTGTATGCCTTGTAACCGGTGCGGTGATCAGCGATGCGGTTTTCGGGGAAGTTGTAGGTGCGAATGCGCTCTGAACGGTCAACCGACTTCACCTGCGACTTGCGGGCTGCCGACTGTTCTGCTTCGAGAGCCTCCTGCTGGGCCGCAAGGATGCGGGCACGAAGCACACGCATACCGGCTTCGCGGTTCTGCAGCTGAGACTTCTCGTTCTGCATCGCCACGGTAATACCGGTAGGCAAGTGGGTGATTCGAACGGCCGAGTCGGTGGTGTTAACCGACTGACCACCAGGGCCCGATGAACGATAAACATCGATGCGGAGGTCGTTCTGGTTAATTTCGACTTCTTCAGGCTCGTCAACTTCAGGGAACACCAGCACACCGGCGGCTGAGGTGTGGATTCGGCCTTGAGTTTCGGTTGCTGGCACACGCTGAACGCGGTGCACACCACCCTCATACTTCAGGTGCGCGTGCACACCCTGGGCAGGGTCGGTGGTATTCGACTTGATTGCCAACTGAATGTCCTTGATGCCGCCGAGGTCAGACTCGTTCTTATCCAAGATTTCAGTCTTCCAACCCTTCGAGTTGGCGTACTGCAGGTACATGCGGAGCAGGTCGGCTGCGAACAGCGCCGACTCGGCGCCACCTTCACCGGCCTTGATTTCCATGATTACGTCGCGGCCGTCATCCGGGTCGCGTGGAATCAATAGTCGGCGAAGCTTTTCATTGGCCTCGTGAAGTTTCTGCTCGGTGGCAGGAACTTCTTCGGCAAAAGCCTCGTCCTCTTTGGCAAGCTCCTTGGCCGCGGCTAGGTCATCCGTGAGCGTGTTGACCTGGTTGTAGGCGTTGATGATTGCGCTCAGCTCGGCGTAGCGGCGGTTAAGCTTCTTCGCCAGGGCTGGGTTTCCGTGCAGCGCAGGGTCAGACAGCTGAGTCTGAAGGTCTGTGTGCTCGGCAATAAGAGGTTGTACCGATGAAAGCAATTTTTACTCCGAGTCAGAACCGGTTGGAACTGGCATTGACTTCTGAACCTGCATCAGGAACTCGACGTTGCTCGAGGTTTCCTTTAGGCGGCTCAACACTAGCTCAAGCGCCTGCTGCTGCTCTAGACCGGCAAGTGCGCGGCGAAGCTTCCAAACAATCTTGGTCTCGTCTGGGCTCATCAGCATCTCTTCGCGACGGGTACCCGAAGCGTTGACGTCAACTGCCGGGAAGATGCGCTTGTCAGCAAGTGCGCGTGACAGGCGAAGCTCCATGTTTCCGGTTCCCTTGAACTCTTCGAAGATAACCTCGTCCATCTTTGAACCGGTCTCGACAAGAGCGGTTGCCAGGATGGTGAGCGAGCCGCCATCCTCGATGTTACGGGCAGCACCGAAGAAGCGCTTTGGTGGGTAAAGCGCCGATGAATCGACACCACCCGAAAGGATTCGACCAGAAGCTGGTGCGCTTAGGTTGTAAGCGCGACCCAGACGGGTGATTGAGTCGAGAAGAACGACCACGTCGTGACCAAGCTCAACCAAACGCTTCGCGCGCTCGATGGCTAGCTCGGCTACGGTGGTGTGGTCTTCGGCAGGACGGTCGAAGGTCGAGGCGATAACCTCACCCTTCACGGTGCGCTGCATGTCGGTAACTTCTTCAGGACGCTCGTCAACTAGAACGACCATTAGGTGAACCTCAGGGTTGTTTACCGCGATTGAGTTCGCGATTGCCTGAAGCACCAAGGTCTTACCTGCCTTTGGAGGCGAAACAATCAAACCACGCTGACCCTTACCGATTGGTGAAACCAAGTCGATGATGCGGGTGCTGAGCTTGTTTGCTTCGGTCTCTAGACGTAGACGGGTCTGAGGGTAGAGCGGAGTCAACTTCTGGAACTCGACGCGGCTTGCAGCCTGCTCCTGGGTTAGACCGTTGATCGAGTCGATGCGAACGATCGCGTTGAACTTCTGACGACCCTGGTTGTCATTTTCGCGAGGCTGGCGGATTGCACCGACAACTGCGTCACCCTTGCGAAGTGAGTACTTCTTGACCTGGCCGAGTGAAACGTAAACGTCGTTTGGACCAGGAAGGTAGCCGCTGGTGCGAACGAACGCGTAGTTGTCTAGAACGTCGAGGATACCGGCGACTGGAACTAGAACGTCATCCGGTGAGATTTCTGGCTCGGCCTCGTCGTATGGGTTGCTGTTGCCGCGGCCACCACGACCATTGCGGTCACGGTCACGGTAACGGTCGTTGCGGTTGCGGCTGCGACCGTTGCGTCCGTTGCGACGCTCGTCGTTGAAGTCGCGCTCGTTGCGTGAGTCATTGTCACGGGTTGAGTTGTCGCGGTTCTGGTTGTCGCGTGGCTCGCGAGCCTCGCCGCCTTCGCCGTTTGACTCGCCGTTGCCGCCCTCAGAGCGCTCGCCGCCGTTGCGGTTGCGTCCGTTGCGGTTGCGGTTACGGTTGCGTGAGTTGCCTGAACGCTCTGAGCGCTCGCCACCCTCGCCGTTACCTTCTGATGAGTTTGAACCTTCGCTCGAAGAGCCCTCTGACTTTTCAGCCTTTGGCTCGCGTGCTGGCTTCTCTGCCTTCTCGGCCACAGCGGCATCGGTTGCCGGCTTAGCCGCACGTGAGCGGGTGTTCTTCTTTGGTGCGTCTGCCGATGCAGAATCGGTTGAAGCTGGTGCTGCCGCAGCTGAGGTTGCCTCAGGAGCTACTGCTCCGGCTTCAACGCGACGACCGCGACGAGCTGCTGGCTTCTTGGTTTCTTGGATTTCATCCATGTGGTTTGTGCTCTTTCTTGAGTATTTCAGCGACTCAATGTTTTTGAGATTTTCGCTGGCCTGCACGGTTCTTTAGAACTTGACCGTGCGTGATCGCATTAGATTTGCGAGGATTTGCGCGTCTTTTAGCTGATTGCTAGAGACTTGCGCTTGCTTATTGGTGCACTACTACTGTAGCACCCTTGAAGTCGACCGCTAGCAAAAGCGCCTTCCACTGTGGATAGTTCTTTGCTGCCAGTGCGGCTGCTTCAAGTCTCTGTGCCGGGCCACTGGCTAGAACAAGCACGGATGGGCCTGCGCCCGAAACAACCGCAGCGTGGCCGTGTTCGCGCATGAGCTGAACCAAAGCGTAGGTTTCAGGCATCGCGGCAGCGCGGTAATCCTGGTGCAGCTTGTCTTCGGTAGCGGCCATCAGGAATTCAGGGCTCTGGGTAAGCGAAGCAATCAGCAGCGCCGAACGTGAAACGTTGAATACCGCGTCGTTGTGTGGAACCGATTCTGGCTGCAATGAGCGGGCCAGCGCAGTCGACATCTTGAAACTTGGCACGAGTTCGAGGAACGAAACACCGCGGTGCACGAATAGCTTCTTGTGGTGTGGGCCCTGCTCGTCTTCCCAAGCGATGGTGAGACCGCCAAACAGCGCTGGAGCGACGTTGTCCGGGTGCCCCTCTAGCTCGGTGGCTAGATCGAGAAGATCTTTATCCGTCATCTCGACAACACCCTGCAACAACCCCTTGGCTGCAATGATTCCGGAAACAACTGCGGCGCCAGATGAACCCATGCCGCGGCCGTGAGGAATGATGTTGTGAGCCTTCAGGCGTAGACCAGGAAGTTGCTGACCAAACTTCTTGAAAGTGAAAGCAATCGACTGAACGACAAGGTTAGATGCGTCGGTCGGAACCTCGCCCTGCCCCTCACCGTGAACCTCGACAAAGGCACCCTCGCCGGCGACAGCCTCAACCTCTAGCTCGTCGTAGAACGATAGAGCGAGGCCAAGAGTGTCAAAGCCAGGGCCAAGGTTGGCCGAGGTGGCCGGAACCTTGACGGTGACTTTTCTGCCGATAAGAGAGGTCATGATTACTTCTTTGAAAGACCTAGACGCTCAGCAACGGCCTCAACCTTGTTGGCTACAGCCTGTGGCTTGATGTCCTTGCCGCTCTCGGTCTTTAGCGCCCACATCGGGTCCTTTAGACCGTGACCGGTGACGGTTACCACGATGGTTGAGCCGGCTGGAACCTGACCCAACTTTGAGTGCTTGAACAGACCAGCTGCACCGGTTGCCGATGAAGGCTCGACGAACACGCCAACCTCCTGTGACAAGAAGCGGTGCATCCAAAGGATCTCTTTGTCAGAGGCGTAACCAAACTGGCCATCGCTCTCTGCCCGAGCGGCAAGTGCAAGGTCGTAGGAAGCTGGGTTACCAATGCGAATAGCGGTTGCAATGGTGTCAGGCTTCTTTACCGGGTTACCGAAGGTGAACGGCGCTGAACCCTCAGCCTGGAAGCCCCACATCTTTGGCAAAGCCTTGATGCGACCCTCGACTAGGTCCTCCTTGTAGCCCTTTGAGTATGCGGTGTAGTTACCGGCGTTACCGACTGGCAAGACGTGGAAGTCAGGTGCGAAACCTAGCGCGTCGACAACTTCGAATGCGCCGGTCTTCTGACCTTCGATGCGGTCTGGGTTAACCGAGTTGACCAGGTGAACCGGGTAGTTCTCGGCAAGGTCGCGAGCAAGGTCTAGACAGTCGTCGAAGTTACCCTTTACCTGAAGGATCTGCGCCTTGTGGGCAACAGCCTGGCTCAGCTTGCCAAGAGAGATCTTGCCCTTTGGCACCAAAACCACCGACTGGATTCCAGCCGCGGCTGCGTAAGCAGCAGCTGATGCCGAGGTGTTTCCGGTCGAAGCGGCGATAACTGCCTGAGCTCCGTGGCCGACTGCCTTCGAGACAGCCATAGTCATACCGCGGTCCTTGAACGAACCGGTTGGGTTCATGCCCTCAACCTTAAGCAGCACGCGCTCGGCGCCGACTAGCTTGGCCAATGCCGGAGCTTCAACCAACGGTGTGCCACCCTCACCAAGGGTGATCACTGGGTTGTCGCTTGAGATGTCAAGACGGTCGATGTATTCGCGGATAACTCCGCGCCACTGGTGAGCCATTAGATTCCTTCTACTCGGATTACTGAAGTAATAGATTCAACCGCGGCATTTGCGGCTAGAGCCTTGACCACTGACGACAGCGAAGCCTCGGTCGCAACGTGGGTTCCTACCTCGAGGGTAGCGGTTGAGCGGCGCTTGCCACCGTTTTGGCGCACCGACTGTTCAACCGTTTCAATCGAAACGCTGTGATCTGCGAATACATTTGCGATCTTTGCCAGGATGCCAGGCTGATCGGTCACCTCAAGGGTGATCTGGTATCGGGTGTAGGCGCGGTCGATTGGCAAGATGGCAAGGTTCGCGTGCACTGAATCGGCAAGACCAGGTCCACCAGCCACGTGACGCTTCGCCGCAGAAACCAGGTCACCCAAAACTGCAGATGCGGTCTGAACTCCACCGGCACCGGCACCGTAGAACATAAGAGAACCGGCTGCCTCAGCCTCGACGAAAACTGCGTTGAACGCACCGCGGACTGCACCGAGTGGGTGGTCGCGCTCGATTAGAGCCGGGTGAACGCGAACCGAAACGCCGGCCTCGCCGTTTTCATCGGCTTCGACGCGCTCTGCAATTGCAAGCAACTTGATTACATAACCGTCGCGCTGAGCGGCGGCCATCTGCTCTGCGGTTACCTTGGTGATTCCCTCGCGGTAAACCTGCTCTAGCGGAACCTCGGTGTGGAAAGCCAAATTCGCCAAAATCGCGGCCTTCTGCGCAGCATCGAAAGCCTCGATGTCTGCGGTTGGGTCAGCTTCTGCATAGCCAAGTTCGGTTGCCTCGGCCAGCGCATCATCGAA
>Ga0228703_1001277_pt1 | contig 15675 bp, 15 predicted proteins | sample McNCre217_Aug_MG_3_FD_178020 | JGI IMG/M metagenome (GOLD analysis project Ga0228703, IMG submission 178020) | Freshwater microbial communities from McNutts Creek, Athens, Georgia, United States - 29-17_Aug_MG | ecosystem: Environmental > Aquatic > Freshwater > Creek | place: USA: Georgia... | reverse complement strand
GCGAATAGAACTACAAGTTTTATTTCCCCTGTAGCGTGATTGACGACAGCAACACAATGTCAATAAACGTAACGAGTCCAGGAGGACACTATGTCGAACCTAAACAAGAGCGAGCTAGTAGCAGCAGTAGCAGCACACACCGGTGAGTCACAGGCAGCAGTCAACCGCGTTGTTGACGCACTGTTCGAGACCATCGCAAAGACCGTCGCTAAGGGCGGAAAGGTCACCATCCCAGGCTGGCTATCAGTTGAGAAGGGTCACCGCGCAGCTCGTCAGGGCCGCAACCCACAGACTGGTGCAACCATCCAGATCGCAGCAGCTAACACCGTTAAGGTTTCAGCTGGTTCAAAGCTAAAGGCTGCAGTTAAGTAATAACTGTTTCCTAAGAGTGCCCCGGCTTCGGCTGGGGCACTTTGCTTTAACCGAGTTACCCTTGAACTATGACCGATAAGAAAAAGAGCCGTCTGCTCGTGACAGTCCAATTCATTTTGCTCGCGGTGATTTTCTTTGTTCCGACCGGCCCGGTTTCGGAAGCCGCACCGGCGTGGGTGATCAGTCTCGGGTCTCTTATGGTCTGGCCGGGCTTGGGCATTGTTTTACTTTCGATTTTCAAACTCGGCCAGTCGCTGACAGCGAGTCCGATTCCAAAGGAAAGCGCCGAACTCAAGACCGACGGACTCTACAAATGGATTCGCCACCCGATTTATACCGGTTTGATGTTGACTACCCTCGGCATTGCTCTTGAAGCTGGATCAGTCGCGAAACTTTTCTTTGTAGCGGCGCTGATGTTCCTATTTGATTACAAAGCCAAATATGAAGAGTCGTTCCTGATTAAACGTTTTCCGGAATACCGCTCATACATGTCAACGACCGGAAGGTTTGTGCCTAGGCTTAATAGGTGAGCAAACCAACCCCACTTTTTAGTCGCGCGAGCGTGGCCTTCGGCCTACTCACCGTGGCGATGGTGGCGGCGGTCATGGTCGGCATGATCTTGGGTGGGGCCGCGGCTCCGACCAAGTTGGCTGACGCCGGAGACCTCGTTCGCTGGGGATTGCCGCTGGCCAAGGGTGCAACCTACCTGGGCACCGCGGTTGCGGTCGGAAGTCTGGCATTCGCCGCCTACGCGCTCTCGGCAAAGACCGCCCAGCTGACCAAGGCTATGAACCTCGCCGCGCTTGGCGCCGGCATCTGGACTATCTTCGGCGCTATCACTTTGCTCTTCACCTACCTGTCGGTAACCGGTTCGGCTTTCTCAACTTCAGACACCTTCGGGCAGAGCCTGTGGCTTTTCATCACAACCATTGAACTTGGTCGTTACCTGGCCTTGAACCTGCTGGCCGGAGCCATCCTTACCGTCTTGGCGCTTGGCTTTCAAAACCTCACCTCGGCCCTGCTGTTGGCCGCTCTAGGCCTGCTTGGGCTGGTGCCGCTAGCACTGACCGGTCACGCCGCCGGTGCAGCCAACCACGCGATGGCGGTCAACTCGATTGGTTTGCACCTGGTTGCCGTGACCATCTGGGTTGGCGGTTTGGTGGCACTAGTGGTGGTTCGCGATTCAGATCCTGAGCGCCAGGCACACCTGGTCAAGCGCTATTCAACCCTGGCTCTGATTGCCTTCATGATTGTCGCCGTCTCGGGTATCGCGATGTCGGTGATCAACCTGGGTAAGTTTGAAAACCTCTTCACCCCGTATGGCCTGTTGCTCGCCCTTAAGGTCGGAGCCCTGCTCTTGCTCGGCGCGATCGGAGGACACTACCGCTACCGTCTTATCGGTCGCATGGCGACCATCCCGGCGAAGGCCAAGGAATTCTGGCTGATTGTCATCGGCGAACTGTTGGTCATGGGTGCCGCAATTGGTCTCGGCACTGCCCTGAGCCGCACCGCCCCGCCGGCCGATCCTTTGGCCAACTTCGTGCCAACCCCGGCCTCGATTCTCACCGGCGAACCGCTGCCAAGCGAGCTTCTGCCAATCACTTGGTTCACCGCCAGGAAGATCGACCTGCTTTGGTTGGTGATCGCCCTCGGTGCGATCACAATCTACCTGTTCGGTGTCTGGCGTTTGAAGCGTCGTGGCGATAAGTGGCCAGTGGTCCGCACGGTTTCCTGGATCACCGGTTGGCTCTTCATGATCTACATCACCTCCGGTGCGCTCAACGTCTACGAGCAGTACCTATTCTCGGTGCACATGATTTCGCACATGATGTTGACCATGGGTGTCCCACTATTTTTGGTTCCGGGTGCACCGGTTACCCTTCTCGTCCGCGCCGCTGCAAAGCGCAAGGATGGCTCGAAGGGTCTGCGCGAGTGGGCGCTTTGGGCGGTCCACACCAGGTGGGCACAGTTGGTAAGCAACCCGATCTTCGCTGCGGTCAACTTTGCCGCTTCGCTTGTGATTTTCTACTTCACCCCGATCTTCGGCTGGGCAACCCGCGAGCACGTGGGCCACGAATGGATGATCATCCACTTCGTGATTACCGGCTACCTATTCATCCAGGCATTGGTTGGAATCGACCCGGGGCCACGCCAGTTGCCACACACGATTCGAATCATGCTGTTGATCGGCACCCTGGCCTTCCACGCCTTCTTTGGTCTCGCCCTGATGACCGGCAGCGGCCTGCTGCTGGCCGACTGGTATGGCGCGATGGGTCGAACCTGGGGAGTCGACCCAGTAGCAGACCAGCAAAACGGCGGCGCCATCGCCTGGGGTATCGGCGAGCTGCCTTCGGCAGCACTGACCCTGATCGTTTGCGTGCAGTGGTTTAACTCGGGAACCCGCGAAGCCCGCCGCCTTGACCGCGCTAGCGACCGTTCGGGCAACAAGGACATTGAGGATTACAACGCCTACCTCGAACGTCTGGCCAAGATGGAGGAGCGCCGCTAATGCAAGCCGTGACGCTATCCACCGAGCAGCAGGCCCTCTTCGATTACATCGAGGGTTCTGAAAACAACATCTTCGTGACCGGCCGAGCCGGCACCGGCAAATCGACCCTGCTGAGCTACTTGATTGAAAACACCAAGAAGAAGGTCGCGGTTTGCGCACCAACCGGTGTTGCCGCCCTCAATGTCGGCGGAGTTACCATCCACTCGCTCTTCGGGTTTCCGTTTGGCATCCTTGGCACCGAGGATATCGGTCGTCACCTAAACCGCCGCACCCGCGAGGTCTTGGGGGCAATCGACATGCTGGTCATCGACGAGGTCTCGATGGTCAATGCCGACCTGATGGACACCATGTCTCGTGCGATGGGTATTGCCCGTGGTCGCCGCAAGCTTCCATTCGGTGGTGCGCAGGTGGTCATGTTCGGCGACCCATACCAACTGGCTCCGGTGCCGGGCAATAACGAAGAGCGCGCCTACATGGCTGAGAACTACCAGAGCAACTGGTTCTTCGATGCCCATGTCTGGCGCGAGGATAGCCTCGAGCGTTACGAGCTTAGCGAAATCTTCCGCCAGCACGACGAGCACTTCAAAGAGATCTTGAACGCCATCCGAGATGGTTCTTGCACCCAGGAGATGCTCGACTACATCAATAAGTGCGGAAACCGATTTCCGCCGCACGATGACGTCATTCGTCTGGCGACCATCAATGAGAGCGTCAACTCGGTCAACCGCCACCGCATGTCTCGCCTCGAGACCAAGCCAAAGACTTTCAACGCCATTTTTAGCGCCGCGGATGAAAAGGCCTTCGGCCGAACCCTGCCGGCCGAGCCGGTTCTAGAGCTCAAGGTTGGCGCTCAGGTCATGTTCATCAAGAACGACGACTCGAGCACCGTGAAGAACCCGAACGGCACCGGTGTGCTGAAGCGCTGGGTCAACGGCACCATCGGCACAGTGGTTGATCTGCCAAGCTCAGGCGGCGTGGTCGTCGAAGTTGACGGCGAAACCTTTGATGTCGGGCGTTCGACGTGGGAAAAGGTTCGCTACGAAATTGACGAGCAGTTCGACGAGACCCTGGGTCGCGTCAAAGAGGTTTTGGTGGCTGTTCCCTTGGCCGAGTTCCAGCAGATTCCGCTTCGCCTTGCCTGGGCAGTCACAGTGCACAAGTCACAGGGTCAGACCTACGACGAGGTTGTCATCGACATGGGCCGCGGCGCCTTCAGCCCGGGTCAGACCTATGTTGCACTAAGCCGCGTTCGCTCGCTCGAGGGGCTCTACTTGACCCGCGCGATTCGCATGAGCGACATCATGGTTGACCAGGATGTGTTGCGCTTCATGTCCACGGTTTCACAAAGCGCTGTTGCCAAGTTGTTCTAGAGACTGTGAGACTGGGAGCATGAAGAAACTCGGAGCGTTTATCGTTCGCAGGAGCAAGATCTCGCTGTGGGGTTTCATCGCCCTCATCCTCATCTCAACCGTTTGGGGCTTTCAAGCCTTTGGCGGCCTAAAGGCCGGAGGATACGACGACCCAGGCAGCGACTCGGCTCGAGTCGTCAACGTCTTGCGTGATGAGTTCAAGCAGTCTCAGCCGGAGGTCATCATCCTGGCCGACTTTGCCGACGGCGCCGATCAGCCGGCCAGCGCAATCACCGGCAAGCACCTGGTCGATGAGCTCAAGCAGATTTCGGGTGTCGAAAAAGTCAGTAGCTATTACAGCCTCGGCAGCCCGGTTTCGCTGCGCAGCGACGATGGCAAGGCTGTTTATTTCTTCGTCGACCTAAACGACTCGGTCAACCAGGCTTCAGTGGCCGGCAAGATTGCCGACCAGTTCACCGGCAAGTATGAGGGCGCAAAACTTTATGTTGCCGGCTACGCAGCCATGGCGCACTCGATTAATGGCGCGATTTCGAAAGACCTCGCCGCAGCGGAATCGATCGCGATTCCGTTGACCATGCTGCTTTTGGTTTTCGTATTCGGTGGCCTGGTTGCAGCCGGCTTACCGATGCTCGTCGGTGGTCTCGCCATCCTTGGTTCGTTCTTCTTTGTTTGGTTGGCGACCCAGTTCACCGACACTTCGGTGTTCGCCCTGAACCTAATCACCGGCCTCGGTCTCGGCCTCGGAATCGACTATGCACTGCTCATGGTCAACCGCTTCCGTGAAGAGCGCAAACACGGCACGGATGTCGGCGCCGCCGTGCAGATCACCCTGGCCACCGCCGGCAGAACCGTGTTGTTCTCTGGAATCACCGTGGCCATCGTGCTCGGTTCGATGCTGTTCTTCCCGCAGTATTTCTTGAAGTCATTTGCTATCGGCGGCGTAGTCGTCGTGCTGCTCGCGGTGGCCGGTGCACTGACCGCTTTGCCGGCGATGCTGAACATCCTTGGTGATCGAGTAAACAAGCTCAAGGTGGTTCGCGGATCAGCGACCCCGAAGGAGTCAGGCGCCTGGGGTTCGATCGCTCGGTTCGTGATGCGTCGCCCGCTGCCGATTCTGCTGGTTACCCTGATCGGTCTCGGTGGGCTCATGAGCCTTTCGAGCGGAGTGGTTTTCGGTCAGGTAGATGACCGCGTGCTGCCGGTGACCGACCGTGCCGTGATCGCCAGCAATGTGATTCGCGATCGCTTCAGTGCTCGCGAGGGTTCGCCGGTAGACATCATCATCAAGGGTGCTTCGTCAGACGAAATCACCGCCTACACAATCGCGCTGTCTAAAGAGCCGCACATTGTGCGTGTGCAGAGCACCGCGGGCATTGCCCAAAAGGGCGCCTTGGATGACGGCTATGCCCCGGCCTTCGCCGACTATGCGGCCGGCTCGAATCAGCACGTCGTCGCCATTCACGACATCGACTCTCGATCAACAGCCGGTCTGGATTTGACCCGCGAGCTGCGCAAGCTGACGATCGGTAAAAAAGAAATTTTGGTCGGCGGCTCCGCCGCGATTTACACCGACTCACAGATCGGAATCGAAAAGAACCTACCCAAGGCGGTCGGGTGGATCATCGCCTGGACTCTGGTCTTGTTGTTCTTATTCACAGGCTCGATTCTCTTGCCAATCAAGGCGGTTTTCTTGAACGTGGTTTCGCTGGGTGCGACCCTAGGCTTCTTGAACTGGGTCTTCATCGGCGGGCACCTGAAGTGGCTGATCGGTGACTTCTTTGTCACCGGCACCATCGACACCTCGACCCTAGTGCTGATCGCGATCGTCGCCTTTGGCCTCTCAATGGACTACGAACTCTTCCTGCTGAGCCGAATCAAGGAACAGCACGAAGCCGGGCTCGGAACTACCGAGTCGGTTGCTGTAGGTCTTCAGCGCGCCGGTCGAATCATCACCGCGGCCGCCCTGGTCTTGGCATTTAGTTTCGTGGCATTCATCAGTTCGGGCGTGACCATCATGAAGATGCTGGGCCTTGGAATCGCCTTCGCGATTCTGCTCGATGCGACCATCGTGCGCGCATTGCTTGTGCCGGCGCTGATGCGTCTTCTGGGTGACGCGAACTGGTGGGCCCCGCGTTGGATGAAGTGGATCTACAAAAAAGTTGGGCTCGATCACTAAGTAGACTTAAGCCATGCTTATGTCAGACCGCGATATCCGCGCATCAATTGAAGCCGGCCAGATCGGCCTTGAGCCGCTAGACATGTCGCTTTTGCAGCCGTCATCTTTCGACGTGCGCATCGACCGTTTCTTCCGCCTGTTCGATAACCACAAGTATGCGTTTATCGACCCAGCCGAGCAGCAGGATGACCTAACCCGTTTTGTCGAGGTTGGCCCTGATGAGCCTTTCATTTTGCACCCGGGCGAGTTCGTCCTAGGTTCTACCTACGAGTTCGTGAAGCTTCCTGACAATGTGGCTGCACGCCTCGAGGGCAAGAGCTCACTTGGTCGCCTAGGCCTGGTCACCCACTCGACCGCTGGCTTCGTTGACCCTGGCTTCAACGGCCACGTCACCCTTGAACTTTCAAACATGGCCACCCTGCCGATCAAGCTTTGGCCTGGCATGAAGATTGGTCAGCTTTGCTTCTTCCAGCTCAGCTCACCATCAGAGACCCCTTACGGTTCAGAGAAGTACCTGAACCGCTACCAGGGTCAGCGCGGGCCAACCGCCTCACGTTCATACATGAACTTCTACCGCACCGACGTCGGCAACGAGCCGCTCGAACAGTAGTAATTTTCAAAATTTGCGCGTCCCGCTAACGCGGGATTTGATTTCTACGTAATGTAGAAATAGGCTGTTCTACACAACGTAAAACAACTCCGGGAGTTCCATTGAAAACCTCACTCAAGATTTCTTCGGTCGTAGCCGCTGCAGCCCTAGCGCTTGCTGCAACCACCCCTGCTTCGGCACACATCGGAATTCGCCCAGGCGTCGACGCAGCAGGAAGCACCACTTCGGCCCTAACTGCAGGAAAGAGCGGCGTTCTAAACTTCCGCATTGGCCACGGTTGCACCGCCGAAGAAACCAATCTGATCGACCCAAACACCGGCAAGAGCCTAGAGGGCACCAAGTGGGGCACCCACGCCTTCAGCGTCTCCGTTCCTGTTGTTGCACAGGGAGCAGCCGGCACCACCGTTCCTAAGGCACAGTACGTTCCAGGCTTCAAAACCTCATTGGCCAAGGATGCCAGCGGAAACTACATCGTTACCTGGACAGCAATTTCACGCGACTTCGACATCCCAGATGGCCCAGAAGTGACCGACTCATCGATTGCAGCTAACCAGTACGCCGACTTCGGAATCAACATCACCTGGAAGGCAGATCAGGCTGGAAACACCGTCTTCTTCCCGGCGAAGCAGACCTGTATTGTCGACATCCCTGGCTTGAGGGCAACCAAGAAGACCAAGAAGATCAACCCGCGTCAGCACCTAATCTTCAACGACTGGTCGGTCACCGATGGCTCTGGAGCTGACACCGTCAAGGACAACACCGAGCACAACACCGCGCCGAGCGTAGTGGTTCTAAAGTAAGTTCACTTTGAAAAAAATTGCTGCTGCGCTAGCGCTGGTAGGGCTAACCTTCGGGTTTGCTCTACCAGCGTCTGCGCATGCGCAACTTCTGATTGCGAATCCAAAGATCGGTTCAAGCCTCTACTTGTTGCCGAGCAAAGTTCAGTTGACCTTTGATGACAATCTGATTGACCTTGGCGGCGCTTCGAATCAAATCGAAGTTACCGACCCCAAAGGAAAGCGAATAGACTCGGGTGCGACACGAGTCGACGGGTCGACCCTCGCCGTTCAACTAAAGCCCGACACTTTGCTAGGCAAATACGAGGTCACCTATCGAGTCATTTCAGCCGACGGACACCCGATCAGTAACAGTTTTCCGTTTTACCTCGAAAAGAAACCGAACCCAAGAGTTACAAAGAAGCCGTCACCTAAGAGGAAAAAAATTTCTTCCTAGTCGCACGAAGCAACTGCGAATCCACGCGCTTTAGTGCGTAAAGATCGGCATCAATTTCAATGAGGCGATCAACCTCGTGAACGAGCGCGCGGGTGGCGGTCAGCCAAGGTGAAAGAACGCGAACCAGGGCGGCAAGCTGCCTAAGGGCATTGTGCCTACCTCGGATGTGCCCAAGTTCATGCCAGAGCACGGCTTGAAGCTCATTCTCGCTGAGACTCTCAGTGGCAACGCGTGAGATCAAGATACGTCCGCGCACTGCGGCCGCCAGGTAAACCGGCAGCTCAACGGTCAACACCTGCCTTCCCTCGAAAGCCATCCATGGTTTCATTGCGGCATCAAGCAACGGAGTCACTTTGCGAGCGGTGGAAACCAGAGGTTCAAGCCGCTGATTGATAAGAGCGAGAGCGATGCCTGAAATCGCCAGGATGAGCCATGGCGCAAAACTCAGCAGAAGAGCAAGCTGCCAATCGGGCGAACCGAGCGGGGAGGATGAAAGTTTGGCGTAGGTGCTAAAAACGGACGCGACGGCGACCGACATCGCCAATAAGGCACCGATCCCGCTAGACAGCAATGCACTAAACCAAAGGGCCAAGCCCAGTCTCGGATACTTTGAAAATCGCCCAACTAAGAGCACCGGTGCCAAAGTTGTGACCAGAATTACCCATTCGAGTGCAATGGGGATTACTAGCGGGGACACAGGTTTGGGTTAGTTCTCGAGGCTCTTGCGAAGTGCGGCAAGATCGGCCTGACTCAACCCCGAAGCAAAGTGACTGAATGCAAGCGCTGGATTCGTTGCCCCGGAAACCAGCTTGAGCATCTGCTCGGCTGTGTGCTTTTCTCTTGACTGGGCAGGGCTGAACAGGAACGCGCGTCCTTGGCCAGCCTCTCGAGTCACCAAACCCTTGTCGGTTAGGCGCGAAAGCACGGTCAAAACAGTGGTCAAAGCCAGCTCGCCATCCGGGCTGATACGCTCGAGAAGTTGCTGAGATGAGACGGCGCTCGCCGAATCCCAAAGAGCATCAAGGATGAGCTGCTCGAGCTCCCCTTGTTGGCGTCCACGCTTAGTCATAGAATCATTCTACAAAATGTCGAACTGCCTCGAAAGGCTGAAATGAACAAGTTTGCAAAGGTCCTCGCCGCCCTCGCGCTAGCCGCAGCCACTTTGCTTCCTAGTCAGACAGCCTTCGCCCACGCCGAACTTGAATCCTCGAACCCTGAGGCCAACTCGGTTATCGGAGCGGCTCCTTCGTTTGTCTCGCTAACCTTCGGTGAGAAGCTGATGGTCATGGATGGTCAAAAGGACGCAAACCAGATTCAGGTAACCGACGGCCAAGGAACTCGTGTCGACAACGGTGACTACCAGGTGACCGGGGAGGTGCTGACCGTTACGCTCAAGCCAGACCAGTCCGACGGCACCTATAAGGTTGACTATCGCGTGGTTTCTGAGGATGGTCACCCAATCGAGGGCGTCTATGAGTTTAACGTTAACGGCATGGCTCGCTCTGGCGAGGCGACCCCGATGGCGGTTGACGACCAGAGCCCAATGCCGGTCTTGTATGCCGCCCCGGCGGCTGAAGCCCCTAACGGTGTAGCAATCGGCGCTGGTGTTGCGGTTGGTGCTGTGCTTATCGGCGGAGGAATGTTCTTCCTATTCCGCCGAATCAAATCTCAGCAAAAATAAGCGCAGAGATTGCGGCGAAGGCAATCGCACAAACCACATCCATGATGCGATTGAAGCGCGCAGACTTCATGGTTTCGCTCAGCTTGACCGCGGCATAAACAATCACGGTCTGCCAAATCAGTGCCATGCCGATGAAGATCGACGAAAGCACGGCCAGCTGAACCGGAACATTGGTTGCCTTGCCGATGAAAAGCGGGAAGAAAGCTAAATAGAAGAGCAGCGGCTTCGGGTTGGTGATGTTGCTTATCAAACCCTGCATGAAAGGCGAACCCTTTTTAACGCGAGCGCCTTCGGCGCTTAGGTCAGGCATCGACGGCTTCAGCGCAGCGCGAGCGGCCATGAAGGCAAGGTAGGCCATGTAGATGCCGCCGAGAATCTTGAGCACCAGGATGGCAACGGCGATTTTCGAGACCACCAGGCCGACACCCGAAATCATCAGGAGCGCCTGGGTAGTGTTGCCGAGGTTGATTCCCCAAAGAGCTGCCATGCCATCCTTGACGCCGCGAGAGTGCGAAATGCGCAGCAGCACGAAAGAGTCGGCGCCGGGCGACAGGATGATGATTGCCGAAGCCAGGCTAAACGGCAGCAACTGGCTGAAATCGAGCATGACTAAAGTCTAGGCAAAGCCGAGCGCTAGTTGCTGGCCAGCAGTGCCGGGTTTGGGTGAACCTTGAGCAGCAACCACAGGCCAACAGCCAGCACCAGCACGATGCCGATGATTCCGAAGATCGCGGTGTGGGCGATTCCGAAGGCCGCGGCTGCAGCGGTTGCAAGCCACCAGAAGCTTGGTGACAGGAAGCTGGCCGCGCGACCGGTGGTTTGGTAAAGCCCGAACAGTTCGCCCTCGCGTCCGTGCGGGGTGAACTTGGCCACGAAGGTGCGGCTCGAAGCCTGGGCTGGGCCCACGAAGAGGCAGAGTGCGAGGCCGCCAATCCAGTAGGTAATCTGGCCGGCACCGGCGAACACGAAGACTCCTGTTCCAGCAATCAGCAGGCCGAAAAGTGAAGCCGCGATGGTGTTGCGGGTTCCGATGCGCGAATCGAGCACGCCACCGAGGGCTGCGCCAAGACCGGCGAAGATGTTGGCCGCGATACCGAAGAAGATCACCGCGGTCGGTGAGAAGCCGAAGGCGACCGAACCAAGGATGGCGCCATACGAGAACACGCCGGCTAGGCCGTCGCGGTAGATTGCCGAGGCAACCAAGAAGCGCAGAGCGTCTGGCGAGTCTTTGCGCAGGATGCGTAGCTGTGACCAGAGCTTTGAATAGGCGCTGATCAGGCTCTCTTTGTCACGACCAGGTTTTGCCGGTAGTTCAGGCACCCAGATAGCCAATGGGATCGTGAAGATGGTCATCCAAGCTCCCGCGAAGAGGAACATGACTCGGATGTTCTCTGAGTTATTGGTCGAAACCCCGAACCACGGGGTGGTTGGTAGGTAGAAGCCGACAAGCGAGAAAAGTAGCAGCAAGATGCCGCCGACGTAACCGAGCCCCCAGGCGAAACCGCTGACCTTTCCGATGTTCTTCTCGGTGGTCACCTGCTTGAGCATCGCGTAGTAGTTGATGAAGGCCGACTCTTGAACAACCGAGCCGAGGGCATACAGAATCAGGCCGAAGATCAGGAACTCTGGGCTAGGCGCCACGAAATAGCAGGCAAACATGATTGCAATCAAGACGCCGCTGTTGATCAGTAGCCAGAGCTTGCGCTTGCCAGACTCGTCCGAGCGGCGGCCGAAGACCGGGGAGATAACCGCCACAAGGATGCCGGCGATGACGTTGGCCACCGATAGCGCTTGGGTGTTGACATCGGGGTTACCGAACGCACTCGAGGTGATGTAGGTGGCGAAGATGAAGGTCTGAATGATCGTCGGATAAGGCTGTTCGGCCCAATCCCAGAGGGCCCAGGCCCAGGTGGCGATTCGACGAGGTGTGCTGGCAGCGATGGCAGTCATGCCTTCAGGCTAGCGGTTTGGGCGTGCCGCGGCGCGCATCCGAGGCGGAATAAATGGCGATTTCTGAGAGTTTGCTCAAAGTTGAGTCGAGTGGACTCAACTTGCTTGACAAGATTTCACTCGGGTGCGAAACTTGAGTCAACATCGCTCAAGTCCGAGCGAGAGGGTAATAAACAGGCGGGCTCAAAAGGCCCAAGAGGAGAAACATCACAATGGCACGTGCAGTAGGCATCGACCTCGGAACCACCAACAGCGCAGTATCTGTTCTAGAAGGTGGCGAGCCAACCGTCATCGCTAACGCAGAGGGCTTCCGCACCACCCCATCCATCGTGGCTTTCACCAAGGATGGCGAAATTCTCGTAGGCGAGACCGCAAAGCGTCAGGCAGTCACCAACGTTGACCGCACCATCGCATCGGTTAAGCGCCACATGGGAACCGACTGGACTTTCGCAGTCGATGACAAGAAGTACACCCCACAGGAGATCTCGGCTCGCATCCTTGCGAAGCTAAAGCGTGACGCAGAGACCTACCTTGGCGAGGCTGTCACCGACGCAGTTATTACCGTTCCTGCATACTTCAACGACGCAGAGCGTCAGGCAACCAAGGATGCCGGTGAGATCGCGGGCCTAAACGTGCTTCGCATCATCAACGAGCCAACCGCTGCCGCACTTGCTTACGGCCTAGACAAGGGTAAGGAAGACGAGCTCATCTTGGTATTCGACCTTGGTGGTGGAACCTTCGACGTTTCACTTCTAGAGGTTGGCAAGGATGAGGGCTTCTCAACCATCCAGGTTCGCGCAACCTCAGGTGACAACCGCCTAGGTGGAGACGACTGGGACCAGCGCATCGTTGACCACCTAGTCAAGAAGTTCAAGGAGACCTCGGGCGTTGACGTCTCGAAGGACAAGATTGCTCTTCAGCGTCTAAAGGAAGCAGCCGAGCAGGCAAAGAAGGAACTTTCACAGTCAATGACTGCGAACATCCAGTTGCCATACCTCTCACTAACCGAGAACGGCCCAGCCAACCTGGACGAGACCCTAACCCGCGCACAGTTCGAGCAGCTAACCGCTGACCTACTAGAGCGCACCAAGAAGCCATTCAACGACGTAATCAAGGAAGCCGGCGTAAAGGTTGCCGACATCGCACACGTTGTTCTCGTTGGTGGTTCAACCCGTATGCCTGCTGTTTCAGAGCTCGTCAAGAGCCTGACCGGTGGCCGCGAGCCAAACAAGGGTGTAAACCCGGATGAGGTTGTCGCGGTTGGTGCATCGCTACAGGCTGGTGTTCTAAAGGGTGAGCGCAAGGACGTCCTACTCATCGACGTGACCCCACTTTCTCTCGGTATCGAGACCAAGGGTGGAATCATGACCAAGCTGATCGAGCGCAACACCGCTATCCCGACCAAGCGTTCAGAGACATTCACCACTGCTGATGACAACCAGCCTTCGGTTTCGATCCAGGTTTACCAGGGTGAGCGTGAGTTCGTTCGCGACAACAAGTCACTCGGCAACTTCGACCTAGCCGGCATCGCACCAGCACCACGCGGTGTTCCACAGATCGAAGTGACCTTCGACATCGACGCCAACGGTATCGTCCACGTTTCTGCAAAGGACAAGGGCACCGGCAAGGAAGCATCTGTCACCATCACCGGTGGCTCATCGCTTTCGAAGGAAGACATCGAGCGCATGGTTCGCGAAGGTGAAGAGCACGCTGCTGAAGACAAGAAGCGTCGCGAAGAAGCCGACACTCGCAACTCAGCTGAGCAGATCGTTTACTCGACCGAGAAGCTAATCAAGGAGAACGACGAGAAGCTACCTGAGGACGTAAAGACTTCGGTTCAGGCAGATGTTGACGCTTTGAAGACCGCGCTCGCCGGAGAAGACATCGATGCAGTCAAGTCAGCTTTCGACAAGCTAGTCGAGTCACAGCAGAAGTTGGGCGAGGCAATCTACGCAGCGCAGCCAGCAGAGGGTGAAGAGGCAGCAGCCGAGGCTTCGGCCGAGGATGTTGTTGACGCCGAGGTTGTCGACGAAGACGAAGAAGAGAAGAAGTAATGACCGACGAGAACCAGAACGAGGACGTAGCGCCTGAGTCAACCGACGAGGTTGACCAGGAGCTCGCCGACCTCGTCGAGGAGACCGGGCCGATCAGCAAGGAAGCCGAACTCTTGGCTGACTTGCAGCGTCTGCAGGCCGAGTTTGTGAACTACAAAACTCGCGTCGAGCGTGACCGCGATGTGGCTCGCAACGCAGCAATCGCCGAGGTACTTCGCGCGATTCTGCCGGCCCTTGACGACCTGAGCCGCGCAGAGGCACACGGAGACCTTGAGGGTTCACCGTTTGCCGCGGTGGTTGGCAAGCTTCGCAACGCCGGTGACAAGTTTGGCCTAAAGGCGTTTGGTGAGAAGGGCGACAAGTTCGACCCAGAGATCCACAACGCCTTGGTTCAGACCCCGTCGGCCGAGGTCACCGAGAACGTCATCGCTGACGTTGTCGAGCCGGGCTTCATGCTCGGTGACCGTCTACTTCGACCAGCAATGGTCGCGGTACACATCCCTGCATAAATAATTCACACCAACAAAGAGGTTCGCTAAAGATGGCAAGTCAAGACTGGTTCGACAAGGATTTCTACAAGATCCTTGGCGTATCTAAAGACGTGTCTGAGGCCGAGCTGAAGAAGACCTATCGCAAGCTCTCACGCCAGTTTCACCCAGACACCAATCCGGGTGATGCAAAGGCAGAGGCTCGATTCAAGGAAATCTCTGAGGCCTACTCGGTGCTGTCCGACAAGGCACAGCGAGCCGAGTATGACCAGGTTCGCGCTATGGGCAACGGTGCAAGATTCACCGGCGGCCAGGGCGGCGGATTCCCGGGCGGATTCCAAGGTGGAGCCAACTTCGGTGGCGCCGGCTTCGAGGATGTCTTCGCGAACCTCTTTGGTGGCGGTGGGGGTGGCTTCGGCGGCCCTCGCGGGCCACAGCGAGGCCAGGACCTAACCACCTCGCAGACCCTCGACTTCATCGATGGCGTGAAGGGCACAACCATTAAGTTGTCTCTACGCGCCGGCGCTGAACCGACCACAATCAAGATTCCGGCCGGCGTTTCTGACGGCCAGAAGATCAAGATTGCGGGCAAGGGAAGCCCATCACCAAACGGCGGCCCAGCCGGTGACCTAATCATCACCGTGACAGTCAAGCCGCACCCGGTATTCACCCGCGATGGCAACAACATCCGTGTGGTGGTGCCAATCACTTTCAGCGAAGCCGTGCTGGGCGCAACCATTCAGGTGCCAACCCTTGGCGGCGACCCGGTCAAGCTAAAGGTTGCTCCAGGCACCCCGAATGGCCGAGTGCTTCGCGTGAAGGGTCGCGGTGTCGTGACCGCCAAGGCCGAGGGAGATCTCTTGGCCACCGTTGAAATCGCAGTGCCAAGCCACGTAAGTGACAAGGCAAAGAAGGCCCTCGAGGAATTCGACGGTCTCCTCCCGGATGAAGATCCACGCGCCGACTTGCTAGTCAAGGCCGGCCTTCTCTAAATCTCAGATAAGGGAGGCGTGAGATGGAACAGTTCGACGAGAACACCCCACTCTTTGTGATTTCGGTTGCCGCCGAACTCGCAGTCATGCACCCGCAGACCCTGCGTCAATATGACCGCATGGGCCTAGTGACCCCGAGCCGCACCTCTGGCTCGAGCCGTCGCTACACGATGCGCAATGTCGCACAGCTTCGCGAAATCGCCCGCTTGTCGGCCGAGGGAGTGAGCCTCGAAGGCATCC
>Ga0228703_1001276_pt1 | contig 15682 bp, 17 predicted proteins | sample McNCre217_Aug_MG_3_FD_178020 | JGI IMG/M metagenome (GOLD analysis project Ga0228703, IMG submission 178020) | Freshwater microbial communities from McNutts Creek, Athens, Georgia, United States - 29-17_Aug_MG | ecosystem: Environmental > Aquatic > Freshwater > Creek | place: USA: Georgia... | reverse complement strand
TTTGATCCGCCGTATACACACAACGGTAGCACAAGATGCAACGGTTCATGTTCAATTTAATGTTTTCACCGAGATCAACCGGCTCAAACGTATTTCGTTCCTCGACAGTTCGCGTGGAGGAAACCCCATGCTCAAAGGAGAAATCTTGTAAGTGACACTCACCCGCTTGGTCACAAACGGGGCAATCCAAAGGATGATTCAACAACAAGAATTCAACAATGCCTTTACGCGTTTCCAATACCTGCTCGTTAACCGTATTCTCAACGATCATACCGTCTTGAACTGCAGTGATACAAGCTGGAACCAATTTAGGCATCGGACGAGGATCCTTCTCAGAACCCGCCGTCACTTTCACTAAACAAGCACGGCACTTGCCACCCGAACCTTTCAATGGCTCATAATAACACATCGCAGGAGGTGCCACATCCGGGCCGATCATACGAGCAGCCTGCATAATGGTGGTTCCCGGTTCTACATCCAGGGTGATGTTGTCAATCGTTACTTTCATAATCTATCATCTAGCGGGTCAATCCCGATTAATTGCTATGTAATTCAGACCAACGGTCCATAAATAAAGCAGCCGAATAATTCACTGCTCGTTTTTTTAATTCTTGCTGATACGCAGCTTGCTGTTCGGAATCCAATGCCAAAAGAGCCTCTATTCGCTCCACAAAGCCATCCACATCCCAGCTTTCCACTAATAAATCATCGAGGCCCGACAAAAAATCATTCACACCACCACTTGCACGAACGCCCACAATCGGGCGCCCCACATGGGCAGCTTCCAACATCACCAAAGGAAATGGATCCTCACGGGATGAAAGAAAAAAGACGTTCATCGCTTCGAAATAAGGCCGACTGTCGGAACACACCGGTAGCAAATGTACCTGATGGTTTACATCCCAAGCCTCCTTATTCGAAACCAAATCTTTCGAATATTCATTGTCCAATAAGCCTAACCAAATAAAATGCACCGTTGGCATTTTAGCAATCAATTTCTTGGCAACCTCTAAAAACACATCAGGCCCCTTGCGCCATTCAGCCAATCCACAGCTAAATACGATGGGTGAATCCGTTGGAATACCCAAATTCGCCCGAACCGGATCTTGCATATTATTCGTCGCTTCAGGCAGTTCAATGATTGGTGGCAACAAATCTATTATCGACTCATCGACTCCAACCTCCGTCGCTAAAACCGACTTCACTAATCCGGAAACAGCATATACCCGACTAAGCGCTGTAGCCATGAATTTGCGATCCTCCTCTGACGTAAAGGTCTTAATCGAATAACTCAATTCATGCACATAAACCTCAAAGGGCACCTTTAGTGGAATCAATTCCCGCAGTAAAGAAACGGACGAAACCGTATTCCCAATAATGCAATCAAAAGATTCCGACGCTAATGAGGCCATAATAGCCGCCACTTTGCTCTTACTTGGTGTCTTGTCCCATTCCCCGTCTTTCCGGAGCATAGGTATTCTTTGTTGAACCCTGTACCAAAGCGGACGATCTGTCTTCCAAACCCACACTTTGGCCACTTTTTTATATTCTTCCAATAAACTTCCGCCGTCTACCAATAACAGGAAATTCGTTAAACCCTGGGCCTTGCGTTCCCTCAACCAATGTAGGAGAACCAATTGAGCCCCAGCACGATTTGCGTCATGGCCGACAAAAAGTTTCTTGCTCTCAGTCATGTAATTTAATTAGACCAACTCGCCCCTGGTCGCATATACACAGCACCTGGTTTCGTTGCTTCCTCTGGATTCGTTACATGCCATTCAAACTCATCACGGAAATGACGAATCGCAGCGGCCACTGGCCAAGCTGCCGCATCCCCTAAAGGACAAATCGTATTTCCTTCAATCTTCTTCGCCACATCCACCAATAAATCGATGTCTTCCAAACGTCCCTTACCTGTCTCAATACGCTTAATAACCTTGTCCATCCAACTCGTTCCTTCACGGCAAGGAGAACATTGTCCACAAGACTCATGGTGATAAAAACGTGCGAAAGTTAAGGTGTTATGAACAATACAAGTCGTCTCATCCATCACGATAAATCCTCCTGAACCTAACATCGTTCCGGTTGCAAAACCACCTTCCGATAGGGATTCATAGGTCATCAAACGCTTCTCGCCCGCATCGGTTGTTAGTATTTTCTCCGCAGGTAAAATCGGCACAGACGAACCTCCAGCTACCACAGCCTTCAACTTATGTCCTTCCCGGATACCTCCGCAATATTCTTCCGAATAAATAAACTCCTCTACCGTAATTCCCAATGGAATCTCATACACACCCGGCTTGCGAATATGACCCGAAGCCGAAATCAATTTCGTTCCCGTACTACGTCCTACCCCAATCGCCGCATACGCATCTCCTCCATTATTCACAATCCAGGAAGTAGCTGCAATTGACTCCACGTTATTAACTACCGTTGGGCTCTGCCACAAACCTTTCACCGCTGGGAATGGAGGTTTGTTCCGTGGATTACCCCGTTTACCTTCTAATGATTCCAACAAGGCTGTTTCTTCTCCACAGATATAGGCACCCCCACCCGGCTGTACAAATAGATCCAAGTCATACCCTGAACCCAAGATATTTTTTCCTAATAAACCTTTATCATAAGCCTCTTGAATCGCTTTTTCAAGGATATTGATCACATACATCAACTCCCCACGAACATAGATATAAGAGGTATTCGCACCTAAGGCAAAACTCGACACAATCATCCCTTCAATCAAGGTATGCGGCGATTTCCACATTAAATAGTGATCCTTGAATGTTCCTGGCTCAGACTCATCGGCATTACATACCAAATAACGAGGCACACCTTCCGGCTTCGCCAAAAAAGACCACTTCATTCCCACCGGGAAACCAGCACCCCCACGACCACGTAATCCAGACTTCTTGACTTCTTCCGTCACCTCATCCGGGGTCATTTTCTTAAGTGCCTTCTCGACTGCCTTGTAACCACCGTTTTTCATGAAAACATCGATGGTCTCAATTCCGGGTACGTCTATATGTTGAGTTAAAATCTTCATCCTCGGCTTATTTGCTTAATTCATCAATAATCTGATCCACTTTCTCATTCGTCAAATGCATGTAGTATTTCTCACGAATCTGGAACACAGGGCCCCAACCGCAAGCTGCTAGACACTCCACTTCCTTGATCGTAAACTTACCATCCTTCGTCGTTTCGCCCGTTTGAATACCCAAACGCTTCTTCAAGTGATCATACACTTCCACCCCACCCATCAAACAACAAGGACCCGTACGGCAATATTCAATCACATGCTCGCCCACGGGCTCCAAATGGAACATCGTGTAAAATGACGCTACCTCATATACCTCAATCGGTGCAATCGATAGCAAAGACGCCACGTAATCCATCACCTCGGGAGAACACCATTTCCATTCTGCTTGCGCTAAATGAAGAATAGGCAATAAGGCCGACTTCTGTTTTCCGTCCGGATAACGGGCAATAATTTTTTTCACTAGGTCCAGCGTTTCGGCTGGAAATACAATGTTGCTCATATCTTATGTATCTAACTCACCCGCAATAACATTCATGGATGACATCGTAACAATCGCATCCGACAAACTCGTTCCTTTGATCATCTCAGGGAACGCTTGGTAATAAATATATCCTGGACGACGGAATTTCAAACGGTATGGCGTCCGACCACCGTCAGAAACCAAATAGAATCCTAATTCCCCATTTCCTCCCTCAACCGAGTGATATACCTCACCTACCGGTGCATCAATCTCACCCATCACAATCTTGAAGTGATAAATTAAGGCCTCCATATTCTTGTATACCTCTTGCTTAGGAGGCAAGTAGTAATGCGGCGCATCTGCGTGGTAAGGTCCTTCCGGAAGATTATCAATCGCCTGTTGGATAATGCGCAAACTCTGCCACATCTCCTCCTCACGAACCAAGAAACGATCATAGGTATCCCCCTTCGTTCCTACGGGCACATCAAATTCAAAATCTTCGTAAGATGAATAGGGATTCAATGCACGAACGTCATAATCAACACCCGCCGCACGTAAGTTGGGCCCCGTAAATCCATAGTTCAATGCGCGTTCTGCCGAGATTCCTCCCACATTCTGCGTACGGTCCATGAAAATACGATTACGCATCACCATGCCTTCAAATTCCTTCAAAGCCGCTGGTAACTCCTTCAATAACTTCTTGATCTTCTCAATGGCCACCGGCGTAAAATCACGCTCCATGCCTCCGAAACGACCCATATTAGTTGTTAGACGTGCACCGCACATCTCCTCATAAATCTCATAAATAAATTCGCGCCATTGGTATACATACAAGAAACCGGTTAAAGCTCCCGTATCCACCGCTAGAATCGAGTTACAAACAATGTGATCCGTTAAACGAGCAAGCTCCATCATGATCACACGCATGTACTGCGCGCGTTTCGGCACCTCAATGCCTAATAATTTCTCGACCGTCATGTGCCAACCCATATTGTTAATCGGGGCTGAACAATAATTCATCCGGTCGGTCAACGTCGTTATCTGATAAAATGGACGACGCTCTGCAATTTTCTCAAACGCACGGTGGATATACCCCACTGTCTGCTCGGAGTCCACAATCGTTTCCCCATCCATCGTTAAGATGTTTTGGAAAATACCGTGGGTAGCAGGGTGCGTAGGCCCCAAATTCAGCGTTGAAAGCTCGTTCACATAAGGACCGCCCTTTTGCGTCTTATCTAAACCAACATTTGGATTATTTACTAAGGCTACTTCTGACATGCTTGTTGGCTTTTATCGTCCAAATAATTCATCAATTTTATCGTGACGCGTCGCGTCCTCTAACGGATATTCCTTCCGCATCGGATGGTAATCCATCTCGTCCATATTCAAAATACGAGTCAAATTAGGATGCCCATCAAAAATAATTCCGTAAAAATCAAAGGCCTCACGCTCCATCCAATTGGCTGTCGCGAATAAACCCGTGATTGTTGGGAAATGTGGCGCTTCAATCGGTGCATAAGCCTTCATCATCAACCGTACATTGTTCTCCAAACTGTGCAAATGATAGATAACTCCTAACTCTTGACCTTTCGCATCGGGAAAGTGAATCCCCGCTAAATCCGTTAAGAATTGAAATTTAAATACCGGATGGGCATACAAAAAGTGAAACATCGGAACGATGTTTTCTACCCCCGTGGTAAACTGCAAAATACCATGTGACTCCGTTACTCCATAAACCGCATCCGCTCCAAACTGGGCAACCAATGCGTCCGTTATTTGTTGATTCTCCATGTTAACTTATTCGATACCGTAAGATGCCAACAAAGCCTTGTACTCAGGCTCGTTACGACGGCGTGTAGATTCATTTTTGGCCAATTCCTGGATCTGCATAAAGCCATCCAAGATTTGCTCAGGACGTGGCGGGCAACCCGGCACATAAACGTCCACCGGAATAATCCGATCGATTCCCTGCAACACCGAATAGGTATCAAAAATACCGCCAGAACAGGCACAAGCTCCTACCGATAGCACCCAACGGGGCTCTGCCATCTGTAAATACACCTGCTTCACCACCGGAGCCATTTTCTTGGAAATCGTTCCCATCACCATCAAGACATCGGCTTGACGGGCAGAAAAACTCAAACGTTCCGCACCAAAACGACCAATATCATAATGAGATGCCATCGTCGACATGAACTCAATCCCGCAACAGGACGTCGCAAATGGCAAAGGCCAGAGCGAGTTCGCACGAGCCAAACCGACCAAATTATCTAAACTTGTAGCAAAAAAACCTGCTCCTTCAATTCCAGGAGGCGCTTCAGCAACATTAACCGTTGAATTACTCATATCTTTTTATCTGATGAATGATAAACAAGGACCTAAGCCCAAATGTTTATTTCTCCCACTTTAAAATTCCTTTTTTGATTACGTACACAAAGCCCGCTAACAACAGACCCATGAATACCAACATATCATAGAAGCCATTCCATGACAATTCGCGGAAATTAACCGCCCAAGGGTACATAAACACAATTTCAATATCGAAAAGCACGAATAAGATCGCAACAAGAAAATACTTGACAGAGATGGGTGTACGTGCATCACCGATGGACTCAATCCCGCATTCGAAGGTATCGTCCTTCTTCGTCGAATGGCGCTTAGGACCCAAGGCATGCGTCGCAAACATCGTTGCAAAAATAAAGGCTAAGGCTGCCAGAAGCTGAACGAATATCGGCAGAAAATCTTGTGGTTGATAGTTCATTACAAAGGCTTAAAAAATGAAGCCGCAATTTACTTCATAAAATCTAAAATTTCAGATTTTTAAGAAAAAAATCACGGTTTAAAATACGCATATTTTCAGATTCAAGTAATTTTCGAAGAAGGTGAAAAAAAATCAAAAAAATCCTGTAATTTTGTCCGGCAAATAAGAGTAGTTCTCACACTCCATCAAATTATTTGCCATGCTCGATTCCAACAAATTTCTTTTTGAGGCTTTAACATACGATGACGTATTGTTGTTGCCCGCCTATTCAGAGGTTCTTCCCCGCGAAGTAAGTACTGCTTCTCGCTTAACTCGTAACATCACCCTAAACATTCCAATTGTTTCTGCGGCGATGGATACGGTTACGGAAGCCGACCTTGCGATTGCCTTAGCACAGGAAGGAGGAATTGGTATCATTCACAAAAATATGACGATTGACCAACAAGCCGCTCAGGTTCGCAAAGTGAAGCGCTCCGAGTCGGGCATGATCATCGATCCCGTTACTTTAAAGGATAATCAAACTCTTGGAGATGCCCAACGAATCATGAAGGAATTCAAGATTGGTGGCATTCCCGTGATTGATGATGCGGGACATTTGGTGGGAATTTTGACGAATCGTGATTTACGATTCCAAAAACAGACAGCTCGTCCTGTTGCTGAAATCATGACCAAAGACAATTTGATCACGGCGAAGGAAGGCATCAGCATGGAAGAAGCCGAGAGCATTTTACAAGAATACAAAATCGAAAAATTACCGATCATCGATAAGAACGGTAAGCTCATCGGTTTGATTACCTATAAAGACATCTTAAAACGCAAGTCACATCCGTTGGCATCGAAAGATTCCTTGGGTCGTTTGCGCGTAGGGGCAGCCGTTGGGGTCACCCCTGATTTAATTGCCCGTGTACAAGCCCTAGTGAATGTGGGCGTGGACGTCATCAGCATCGATACGGCACATGGTCACTCGAAAGGTGTGATTGATGCTTTAAAAAATGTAAAAAAATCATTCCCTAACCTGGATGTCATTGTGGGTAACATCGCGACAGGTGAAGCAGCGGTGGCTTTGGCAGAAGCTGGAGCCGATGCGGTGAAAGTTGGCGTAGGGCCAGGAAGTATTTGCACCACGCGTATCATTGCGGGTGTTGGAATGCCTCAATTAACAGCCGTATACGAAGCTGCGAAAGCATTGGCGAAATACGATGTACCTGTCATCGCTGACGGAGGAATTCGTTATTCAGGTGATGTGGCAAAAGCGATTGCTGGAGGAGCGAGTACCGTAATGATGGGTTCTTTATTAGCCGGAACCGATGAGGCACCGGGCGAAATGATTATTTTAGAGGGACGTAAATTCAAATCGTACCGCGGAATGGGATCTTTGGAGGCCATGGAAGACGGTTCGAAAGATCGTTATTTCCAAGACGCGGAAGATGACATCAAAAAATTAGTTCCGGAAGGAATCGTTGGACGTGTTCCATTCAAAGGTTCGGTTACTGAAATTCTTTATCAGATGGTCGGCGGATTAAAAGCCGGAATGGGTTACTGCGGAGCGTCAACCATCGAAGCGATGCAACAAGCGAAGTTTGTCAAAATCACTTCGGCGGGAGTGAAAGAGAGTCATCCACACGATGTGAGCATTTCGAAAGAAGCGCCGAACTATTCAGCGAAATAATAAAAAAGGCCTCGTTCATCGCGAGGCCTTTTTTATGCTTGATAATTCTGAATCGTGTCGACGAAGCATTGAACTTTGTCGGGATGAATATCCGGATATACCCCATGCCCTAAATTGGCAATGTATCGTTGGGTACCGAAAGCCTTCAACATCGCTTTCGTTTCCGCTTCCACCGTCTTGAAATCCCCATAAAGCGCACAAGGATCTAAATTTCCTTGCAAGGTTTTGTTGGGGCCCACCAATTTTCTCGACTCCGTGATATCCATGTTCCAGTCCAAACCAATCGTCGCACAGTTCAATTGAGCCATTTCCTCACGCGCAAAGAAAGCGCCTTTAGCAAATAGGGTAACAGGAACTTCGTCAATCGCATCACATATTTGTTTTAAATAAGGCGTTGAGAATGCACTGTATTGAATAGGCGATAAAATTCCCGCCCAAGAATCAAATATTTGCAACAAATTCGCCCCTGCGGCAACTTGCGCTTTCAAATACGATATCGTCGAATCTGTAATTTTCTGAAGTAAGGCATGTGCCAATTCCGGCTCCGCGTAGAGCATTTTCTTGGCTTGCGAGAAGGTTTTCGAACCACGTCCTTCTACCATGTAACAGAATATGGTAAACGGCGCACCGGCAAAACCAATCAAAGGTACTCGACCTGCTAATTCTTTCTTGACAATTTTAATGGCGTCCAACACATATTTCAAATCCTCCTCCGGATTCGCATCCCGAATTTTAGCAAGATCGGCTACGGAACGAATGACATCCGGAAAAACCGGACCTTTTTGCTCTTCCATCAAATAAGGCAAACCCATCGCCTCAGGAACCACGAGGATATCCGAGAAAATAATCGCAGCGTCCACGCCAAAACGATCTACCGGTTGGATCGTCACTTCTGCGGCCATTTCGGGGTTTGTAGCCAATCCAATAAATGAACCGGCTTTGGCACGCACTTCGCGGTATTCAGGCAGAATTCTACCCGCTTGTCGCATCACCCAAACGGGTACGCGTTCTACAGGTAAGCCTTGCGCAGCACGAAGAATTAGGTCGTTTTGTAGTTTTTCCATATGCTTATTGAGCTTGCAAAGATAAGGAAAAAAGTCGCTACTCAGTAGTCAGTGGGCAGTAATCAGTAGTCAGTGGGCAGTAATCAGTAGTCAGTAGTCAGTGGGCAGTAGTCAGTGGGCAGTAACCAGTGGACAGTAATAAGATTTTTATATTCTCTGTCGATTATCAGCCAAATACTTTGACAAAGCTATTCTTCATCGTTTTTTCAACCTATCTAAATCAAAATTTATGAAGGTAACCAAATTCGAAGACTTAATAGTTTGGCAAAAATCAATTGATATTGCTGTAATCCTCCATATTCATTTTGAAAAACATACTGACTTTGGATATTCAAATCAAATCAGAAGAGCTGCTTTTTCCATATCAAATAATATTGCTGAGGGATTCGAACGATCAACGAATAAAGACTTTATCCGATTCCTAAATATTGCCAAGGGCTCATGCAGTGAAGTTAAATCAATGCTTTATTTAGGTTTCAAACTTGGCTACTACACTGATATTGAGATGAAAAAATATTTTAACCTAATAGATGAAATAGGGAAAATGATATATTCATTAACTAAGTCACTTAATATTAAAACATAATTATAATTTACTGAATACTGATTACCGCCCACTGACTACTGACTACTGACTACTGCCCACTGACTACTGACTACTGACTACTGCCCACTGCCTACCGACTTTTTTTCCTTACCTTTGCCTCTCAATTACATCCTATGTCACAACTCATTGCACGTTTCGTCACCAGCAACACAGATTTCAAAGCCTGCCCTCCCGCACGCTTTCCGGAGTTTGCCTTTATTGGTCGGTCCAACGTAGGCAAATCCTCCTTGATCAATTCATTGACCTTTCACAAAGGACTTGCCAAAACCTCGCAAACACCCGGAAAAACCCAATTAATCAATCACTTCATGATTGATGAAAAATGGTACCTTGTCGATTTGCCTGGCTACGGATTCGCGAAAGTAAGTAAAGAAAAAAGACGCGATTTCGAGAAAATGATCTTCGATTATTTGATTCATCGCGAAAACTTGACCTGCTTGTTTGTGTTAATTGACATTCGATTAAAACCCCAAGCCGTTGACATCGAGTTCATGAACCGCATGGTGGAACATGAAATTCCGTTTCATTTGGTGTTTACGAAGGCCGACAAGCTTTCCCAGAAACAAATCAATGAAAGCGTAGACGCCTATAAAAATTACCTGCTGGAAATGTGGGATGCCCTACCCGAAATATTCATCACCTCCGCTGAAAAGCATGTAGGCCGCGAAGAAATTTTGGCCAACATCGAGGAATTAATTCAATCATCCCCTTACAAAATAGGGAAATCTTAATACTTTTGCAGCCATCATTAGCTATAAACACATGGAATTATTAAACGAAGTTGCTCACATTTCCGGAAAACCGGGATTATTTAAAGTGTTAAAACCAACCCGTACCGGCGTTATCGTTGAAACACTCGATGCAGCCAAGCAAAAATCAGTCGTAGGAGGCCAAACGCGTATCTCCGTCCTAAAAGACATCTCTCTTTACCTAGATGATCACCAAGACAGTACCTTACCTCTTGCCGATTTATTTCTACAAATCCATGCAAAATTCAACGGCGTTCTCCCTTTAGAACCAAAAAAAGCAGCTGATGCAGAATTGTACGCCATCTTAGGTGATGTCGTTCCAAATTACGATTCGGATCGTGTGTTTGCGTCCGACATCAAAAAAATCTTAAGTTGGTACCTGATACTTTTCACCAACCTTCCTGAATTATTCCCTGCGAAAGCGCCGAAAGCCGCAAAAGTAGAAAAAGAAGTAAAAGAAGCGAAGGAAGAAAAGGAAGCCAAACCCGCGAAAAAACCAACCGCGAAAAAAGCAGCAAAATAATATAAGCCAACATGGAGGAGGTCATCCGCATACGGCCCATTGAAGCCCAGGACAATCAAGCCATTGCCGAAATTATACGTACGGCATTAGCTGAGTTCGGGGCCAATAAACCCGGGACCGTATACTTTGACCCAACGACCGATGCGCTGTACGAACTTTTTCGTACGCCCGGATCCTACTATTTCGTCGCGACAGATTCAGAAAACCAGCTAATCGGTGGATGTGGCATTTTCCCCACAGCAAACCTTCCGGAAGGCACCTGCGAACTCGTAAAACTCTATGTAAAAAAATCCGCGCGCGGAACGGGAACAGGAAAACGACTCCTCGAAAAATCCTTGGAATGGGCGAAAGAAAATGGCTATCACCAAGTCTACCTGGAATCCATGCCGGAACTGGCAAAAGCCGTTTCTATCTACGAAAAATTAGGGTTTGAAAAGCTCTCCCATCCGCTTGGGAATAGTGGACATGACGGATGCGATATTTGGATGATCAAAAATCTATAAAAAAAGGCCTCGATTGATTCGAGGCCTTTTTAGTTATTTCAATGAGTTGATATACTTTGCTAATTTCACCGCATCTTCCTTCGGAACATTTGTCATCGGTGCCATCGGCGGATAACCTGGCCAGTTAGATGGTTGCGGCTTCGCAATCAAAGACACAATCTTATCGACTGAATATTTTTTCTTCGCCACATCTTTGTAAGCAGGTCCCACCAAACGGGCATCTACTTTGTGACATGCAAAACATGTATACTTTTGCATCAATGGCTTAATGTCTGCCGGAAAATCTTCCGCCTTCGCTTCAAATCCAAACGCAGCAACTCCCAAAGCCACTGTCATAATTAATTTAGAGATCGTTTTCATATATAAATTTTGTATTCAGGTTTATACCTTTAAAGCACCAAATTAAAGCATTTTTTGGGAAAAATCTATCCCTTTTTTACAGAATCCACCGCATTTCTGACACTTCCGTGTTTTTCCAATAAAGCCGCTGCCTCCTCTTCACCCACTCCCGTCGCCTCACAAACCATCCGAATGGCACGCAAAACCAATTTATGATTGCTCAATTGCATATCCACCATCTTGTTTCCCCGCACACGACCCAAGCGAATCATCACCGCTGTAGAAATCATGTTTAAGACTAGTTTTTGGGCAGTTCCCGACTTCATACGCGTACTTCCCGTGACATATTCAGGTCCCACAATGACTTCCACTGGATATTGAGCCTCCGCCGCAATCGGACTACCGCCATTGCAAACGATGCAACCGGTTAAAATGCCTTTGGCATTTGCCGACTTCAAACCTCCAATCACATAAGGAGTCCGACCCGATGCCGCAATCCCAATGACCGTATCCAAAGCGCCAATATCATAGGCCTCCATATCCTTCCAAGCCTGTTCCAGATCATCCTCAGCATTCTCCACCGCCTTCCGAATCGCACCATCCCCACCCGCAATGATTCCGATAACCATGTCAAAGGGAACCCCGTAAGTTGGCGGACACTCCGAGGCATCCACAACACCCAAACGTCCCGATGTCCCTGCTCCGATGTAAAACAATCGACCTCCTTGCTCCATGCGCGGAACAATTTGGTTCACCAAAGCCTCGATATTAGGTATTACCTTTTCCACCGCCAAAGGAACCGTTTGGTCCTCCGCATTGATTTGTCGCAAAAGAGTATCGACCGACTGTTTATCGAGGTCCTCGTATTTCGAGCTGGATTCTGTCGCCAGCAATGTTAAATTCTCTGCCATCCTATTTCGATAATTCCTTGTAATTCGCGAAGAAATGTGGAATCGTTTCAATACCCTTGTAAAAATTGAATAAGCCGTAATGCTCATTTGGGGAATGAATCGCATCCGTATCCAAACCAAATCCCATTAAGATCGACTTCACACCTAATTCCTTTTCAAATAAAGCCACAATCGGAATACTACCTCCTCCTCTCGTCGGAACGGGTTGTTTTCCAAATGTCGTCGCCAAAGCATCCGATGCTGCTTGAAATGCAATGCTGTCGGTCGGCATCAAATAAGCCTCGCCACCATGATGTGCCTTCACCGTAACCTTCACGCCTTTGGGAGCAATCGATAGAAAATGCTCGGTAAAGAGTTTTGTGATCTCATCCGATTTTTGATTCGGTACCAAACGCATCGAAATCTTCGCATAGGCCATGGATGGCAAAACCGTTTTAGCCCCTTCCCCGGTATATCCACCCCAAATTCCGTTCACATCCAAGGTAGGACGAATGGAAGCACGCTCTATCGTCGAATAACCCTTCTCGCCATGCACCGCCTGAATGCCCAGATCTTTTTGATATGCATCCAAATCAAAGGGAGTCTGCGCCATCGCCGCACGATCTGTGGCACTCACTTCCAAAACGCCATCATAAAAACCAGGAATAGTAATGTGATTAAACTCGTCATGCAGGGACGCGATCATTTGACATAAAATATTGATTGGGTTGGCAACTGCTCCGCCATAAACCCCTGAATGCAAATCCCGATTAGGTCCCTGAACAGCTACTTCCATGTAACTCAAGCCCCGTAATCCTACATCAATCGATGGCGTATCATTGGCAATGATTGCCGTATCGGAAATTAAAATCACATCAGCCTTCAATAATTCCTTGTGTGATTCCACGAACAAGCCCAAATTATCAGAACCTACTTCCTCCTCACCCTCGATCATAAACTTCACGTTGCATGCTAATTCGCCACTGGCCAACATCGCCTCAAAAGCCTTCACATGCATAAACACCTGACCTTTGTCATCACAGGCTCCACGTGCAAATATCAAGCCATCCTTGATTACTGGCTCAAAGGGAGGGTTATCCCAGAGATCCAAGGGATCCGCAGGTTGGACGTCATAATGTCCATACACCAAAACCGTTGGCGCATTCGGATCAACCATCTTCTCACCATAGACAATTGGAAATCCAGCTGTCTCCTCTAAACGAACTTCTTCAGCACCTGCCTTGCGCAAATGCTCAGCCACCCAATCAGCCGTTTGGCGAACCGAATCTGCATAAGCAGGATCCGCCGAAATAGACGGGATACGTAAAAAATCAAGTAATTCAGCTAAAAAACGATCGCGATTGGCGTCAATATATTGTTGAGTCTTTGTCATGATATTTGTTGGCGGACATATTTTTCATTCCACAAACAAATATAAAAAAATAAACCGAGGCTTTACTTCTTTGAAGGGATCAGATACATGCGATTTTCTTTGCCCTGAAAAATACGAACAATGTTCATTCGGTGCGTGAAAACAACCAAGAAGGCAATAAAATAACCAAAGTAGATGAGGGTCGGAATTTCCTCACCAAATACCCCATAGGTCAACAGAATAGGGAAAACCAACGAAGCCACCATGGAACCCAAGGAAACATAATGAGAAATACCAAAGACCACGAGAAAAACTAGGATACTAACAAGGGCTGCCATAGGGTGCAAGGCTAAAACCATACCCAACGTGGTAGCTACACCTTTACCTCCTTTAAAATCGCAGAAAATTGGTAACAAATGACCGATGATGGCTAGGAACCCAAAGAAAATTTTCAAGGTCACACAAGTCTGCCAATCAATCAAATGGAAATAGTACATCACCGCCGCCAAACCTGTGGCCAGAAAGCCTTTCAAAGCGTCCACAAAAAGCACGATGCTGCCAGCCTTTTTTCCTAAAACCCGAAAAGTGTTGGTAGCCCCTGCATTTCCGCTACCCTGTGTGCGAATATCCACACCATGGTACGTGGTACCATACCAAATTGCAGTCGGGATAGAACCCAATAGATAACTTAAAATGGAAAGGCCTGCAATAATAAAAATCATAAATCGTTTAAAGGCATTTTATTGCCGTTTTCAAATATAGGCCCCAATAGACCTAAAATCAAGAAGATTAAAAAAGTTCTTGAAATGTTTAAATTTTCGTCTTTATAATATACCAAAAAGCACCATTAGAATGAGAAATTGATGGATACCATCAAGCGAAAACGCTGCGGATTACCATGATCCAGGTAAGTCAAGCGATGAAATGCTTGCAGTCGGAAGATTTTGAAAATATTATCAATTCCATAGCCCACCTCCACAAAGGGTTTATTGGGATCTAAGGAATCAAAGGCATATTGATCCAAGAATTTAGACTTCAATGGATTATTTACATCCTTCATGATTTCTTTGTTGGCATTCCGCTGACTACCCACCACCATGTTCGTGCTGGCAATAAAACGCCACTTCAATTTTTTAATCAAAGGTAAACGATTAAAGAACAAGCCTTCAAAATTATGATTGTATTGCAGGGAAGCATATTGATCACTGACAAATTCAAAATAATTCATGGTAGAGAAGGCGCTCCGAACAAAGAAAAAAGTTTCATTTCCTAAATGCGGAAACAACAAGGGAGCGGGTAAATTGGAAGGAGTATAACCTGCGGTTAAGGTATAATCCGACCGGCCTATTTTCCCTAAACGGAAAGTTTGATAGGCTTTTAACGTAAATCGTTCGTAATCAAAATCCCCACCCAAGAATCCTTTAATACCGCGCTGATATTTAAACGTAATTACAGGAATTCGCTTGGTGGCCAAGGTGATTTTTTCATTCCCATTCATGATGTAGGTCTCATTTCGCGCGAAGCGGGCTTCCAAGGTCACGAATGATTCTTGATAATAATCTTGAACGGGCGAATTAGCACCTAATTCCGGATTTAAACGAAACTGAAAACGGAACAAGGGATCAAATGATCGCGTATTCACCGAGGTGGTTACACTCAATCCTTTGATTAATTCGGTGCTGAAAAAAGCCTCACTTTCTCTGCGGAAAAA
>Ga0228703_1001274_pt1 | contig 15700 bp, 17 predicted proteins | sample McNCre217_Aug_MG_3_FD_178020 | JGI IMG/M metagenome (GOLD analysis project Ga0228703, IMG submission 178020) | Freshwater microbial communities from McNutts Creek, Athens, Georgia, United States - 29-17_Aug_MG | ecosystem: Environmental > Aquatic > Freshwater > Creek | place: USA: Georgia... | reverse complement strand
TGCCTCGGCACGCGAAAGGTCGTCCATCGCTGGGAAGAATGCGCGTAGAACTTCAGCCACTGCGTTGTTGCGAGCCACATCGCGGTCGCGCTCAACGCGCGCCTTGTAGTTCACAAACTCGGCCTGTAGACGCTGAAGGTCTGCAAGAAGCTCGGCTTCCTTGGAGATCGGACCTAGGTCCTCAACCAAGTCGGCGAGCGCCTCGTCAATCGCGTCGGTCTCGCCCGCTACATCCGCGGCGTCGGCCGCAGCTGCTGCCTGGTCTGCCGCAACCTCGTCAGGCTGCTGGTTTTCCTGTTCGCTCATTACTTCTTCTCGTCTTCGTCGTCTACAACCTCGGCGTCAACTACGTCTTCGCCCGATGCTGCTTCGCCCTCAGCTGGTGCCTCTGCCGAAGCTGCAGCGTAGATTGCCTCGCCTAGCTTCTGTGCGCTGGTGTTCAGCTTGTCGAGTGCCGACTTGATTGCTTCGATGTCTTCGCCAGCAAGCGCGGTCTTTAGAGCGTCAACGTCGGCCTGAACCTCGGTCTTTACGTCCTCAGGAAGCTTCTCGTCGTTCTCCTTGATGAGCTTCTCGGTGCTGTAAACAATCTGCTCTGCGCTGTTGCGGGTGTCCTGGTCTTCGCGACGCTGCTTGTCTTCTGCAGCGTGCTCTTCGGCCTCCTTCACCATGCGCTCGATGTCGTCCTTGCTCAGGCTCGAACCACCGGTGATGGTCATCGACTGCTCCTTGCCGGTGCCCTTGTCCTTTGCAGAAACGTGGACGATACCGTTGGCGTCGATGTCGAAGGTGACCTCAACCTGTGGGATGCCGCGAGGCGCTGGTGCGATACCGGTTAGCTCGAAGTTTCCAAGCGACTTGTTGTCCTTGGTGAACTCGCGCTCGCCCTGGTAAACCTGGATGCTCACCGATGGCTGGTTGTCAGCTGCGGTGGTGAAGGTCTCCGAACGCTTGGTTGGGATCGCGGTGTTGCGCTCGATGAGCTTGGTCATGATGCCACCCATGGTCTCGATACCGAGGCTCAGTGGGGTGACGTCGATGAGTAGAACGTCCTTGCGCTCACCCTTTAGAACACCAGCCTGTAGCGATGCACCAACGGCGACAACCTCATCAGGGTTTACACCCTTGTTTGGCTCCTTGCCGCCGGTCAGGGTCTTCACGAGCTCTGCAACTGCAGGCATACGGGTCGATCCACCAACCAGTACAACGTGGTTGATGTCTGAAAGCTTTACGCCGGCTTCCTTGATTACGTCGTTGAATGGCTTCTTGGTGCGCTCGAGTAGGTCAGCGGTTAGCTGCTCGAACTGGGCGCGGGTGATGGTCTCATCGAGGTTGGCTGGGCCGTTCTCAGTGAGGCTTAGGTAAGGCAGCTGAACGTTTGCCTGAGTAGCCTGCGAAAGCTCCTTCTTGGCCTGCTCTGCTGCTTCCTTTAGACGCTGAAGCGCAATCTTGTCCTTGCTGACGTCAACGCCAGTGGTCTCCTTGAACTTCTTTACTAGGTGGTCAACGATGCGCTGGTCCCAGTCGTCTCCACCGAGGCGGTTGTCGCCCGAGGTTGCCTTTACCTGGATGGTGCTGAAGCCCTCATCCTTGCCAACTTCTAGAAGCGAAACGTCGAAGGTACCGCCACCAAGGTCGTAAACGAGGATGAGCTCGTCTTCCTTACCCTTGTCTAGGCCGTAAGCAAGTGCGGCAGCGGTTGGCTCGTTGATGATACGTAGGACGTTCAGACCCGCGATCTCACCGGCTTCCTTGGTTGCCTGACGCTCAGCGTCGTTGAAGTATGCAGGAACGGTGATAACTGCGTCGGTGACTGCTTCACCAAGGTAGGTCTCAGCGTCGCGCTTTAGCTTGGCGAGGATACGTGCCGAGATTTCCTGAGCGGTGTACTTCTTGCCGTCTAGGTCAAACTTCCAGTCGGTACCCATGTGGCGCTTTACCGAAGCGATGGTGCGGTCAACGTTGGTGACTGCCTGACGCTTTGCGGTTTCGCCAACTAGAACTTCGCCATCCTTGGTGAATGCAACCACCGATGGGGTGGTGCGGAAGCCTTCAGCGTTGGCGATAACGGTTGGTTCGCCACCCTCGAGGACCGATACGGCCGAGTTGGTGGTTCCGAGGTCAATACCTACTGCACGAGCCATTGTGTTGTCTCCTTGTTGTTTCTTTGGATCTTGGGTTGAGGCGCAACCGATAAGTTGAGCCGCTTGGACTCAAGTTTGACATGCCGGTTTTTGGAAGTCAAGTATTTTTGGCAAAACTTGAGTGGACTCGACTCAACTTTGGGTTTTGGGGCCTGTGCAGCCGAGAATTTAGCGTCCGGCATGTCACAGTTGGCCATCAATGGGCGGTTGACAAGGGTAGGTTGACTAAGTTGGAGATATGACTGAAAGCGCGGCATCGAAGCCAACCAAAGCACAGCGCAGAGCTACCTTTGCATGGGCTCTGTGGGACTGGGCAGAGCAGCCTTACCCAACGCTCATGCAGACCTTCATCTTCCCGGTTTACCTCGCCGGTTCGGTCGCAAGTGCGGCCCAAAACCCAGATCAGTCCATCGGATGGGCGCTTGCCATCTCGGGTATTGCACTTGCACTGATTGCGCCGGTTCTAGGGCTTCGCTCCGATGCCAACGGCCGCCGCAAGTTCTGGCTACTTTTCAACACCTTTGTGCTGGCGGGCATCACCGGCCTCAGCTTCTTTGTTGAGCCAAAGCCGGAGTTCTTCCTATTCGGACTTATCTTGTACGGTCTGGGTTCGGTTATTCAGGAATCAGCGTTCATCAACTACTACGCGATGCTCAAGGGCGTATCAACCGAATCGAACATCGGCAAGATTTCGGGAACCGCCTGGGCGTTTGGTTACGTGGGCGGCATCATCCTGTTGCTCTTTAGCCTGGTTGGTTTCGTGCTCCCGGCAATCAGCACCCCGCCGGGCCACCCTTGGTTTGGTATTCCGCTGACCGGCGCTCTGCCAACCCGAAGCGTGTTCCTGTTTGCGGCCGCTTGGATTGTGCTGTTCACCATCCCGATGGTGCTCTGGGTTCCGGAAACTCAGAAGCGCGCGAACGCCAAGAAGGAATCGATCATCGCTTCTTACGTGAGCGTTTGGCGCGGACTCGCGAGCCTTCGTCGTCAGGCTCCGGAGACCTTCAAGTTCTTGGTTTCGTCGGCCATCTACCGTGATGGTTTGGCCGGTGTGTTCAGCTTCGGTGCCGTGCTCGGAACCTTGGCTTTCGGCTTCTCGCAGACGTCAATCATCTTCTATGGAATTGCAGCGAACATCGTTGCCGGCATTGGTGCCTTCATCGGCGGCCGTTTGGATGACCGCTTCGGCTCGCGCGCGGTCATTCTCGGTTCGCTCATCGGTCTCATCGTCGCCGGTTCATGCGTCTTCATCTTCGCCGGCTTCGGCCCAATCACCTATTGGATCTTTGGCCTGTTGCTCACCCTGTTCGTTGGACCGGCTCAGGCTTCAAGCCGCACCTTCGTGGCGCGCTTCACCCCGCACGGTCGCGAAGGCGAGGTCTTCGGGCTGTACCAGTTCACCGGCCGCGCGGTCAGCTTCCTCTCGGGCACGTTCTGGGCGCTGGCGATTGGCATCGCGGTTGCTCTGGGCAACACCGGCAAGCACGCCACCATCTATGGCATCTGGGGACTCATGGTCATTTTGATCGTGGGCGCTTGGCTACTTAGCCGCGTTCACCCGAACCCTGCGGTGCTTGAGGATAACTAGGGCGCGAGGGTAACCAGATCGCCCGCGTAACTGCGGCGGGGGTTTCTACGCATCGTAGAATAGAAGCATGTCTACTCGCGCCCGAAACGAACTAGAGAGCCAGATTTTGGCCGTGCTATGGGATGCCAAGGCCGCCCAAACCGAGCCGCTTTCGTCACAGCAGATTGTTGACGCACTCAAGCCATCCGGCGAGTTGGCCCTAACCACTGTGCTCACCGTGCTCAGCCGCCTGGGCGACAAAGGTCTGGTAAACCGAGAGCCTGGCGAAGGCCGTTCGCTGATGTTTTCGGCGGCGCAATCTCGCGAGGAACACAACGCAGATCTAATGCTCCGCATCCTCGACACCAGTGAAAACCCGGCACTCGCCTTCTCGCACTTTGCCAGCGGCCTCAGCGCCGACCAGCTCGCACAGCTCAAGAAGTCGCTCAACGACAACTAGCCCATGACCGGCCAACTCACGCTCGCCCCGCTATTCCTGATGTGGGTGATGCTTGTGACAGTTGGATCGCCACTGATTCTCGGCGGACGTAAAACCCTCCAGCGCCGCCCTCGACTCGGCCTAATAGTGTGGTTTACCCTACTTCTCAGCGCATTCTTGGCCGGTCTCGCGCTGGTCGAGTTGATCTTCCTTTTCGTGCTGGAACTCTGGATGCATCTGTCCACCACATCGGCCGGGTTGCAGAATCTAGCGGTAGTGATTTTCCAGAGTCTCGCGCCATGGGTGCTCCTAGCAGGCGGCAGCGGTCTACTCGTTTTAATCAACGCCAGGCTAGAACCGCTCGGTCAACAGGCCGCACAGATGAAGGCCGCCTTGGATACCGAACTTCCCGCCGACTTCAACTTCGAAGGTGTGCCGGTTAGCGTTGTGAGCGTGGGCTTCCCATTGGCATTCGTCGCCCGCGTGGCCGGCAGGAATCGAATCGTTATTTCGTCCGGTGCGAAGGCACTTCTCACCGATGATGAATTAAACGCAGTGCTCTGGCACGAGATCGGCCACATCTGGGGTGGACACAACTTGCTTCGCCGAATCGCCTATCTCGTGAAGGCGATCACACCGCGCCTACCGGTTAGCCAAGCGATGGTTGCCAACGTGGAACTGCTTTGCGAGTTGGAAGCCGATGGTTTCGCGGCAAAGCGCACTCAGGCAAAAGCCCTCGCATCGGCGCGCGAAAAGTTTGTTTTCTAAGGGTCAACGCCACCGGGGTAGGCCGCGAGCCGGAAGTGGCTACTTCTTCTTGGCCAGCTTTAGGTAGAAGAAATAGGTGCCGGTGACGGGGTGGCCGTCGTCGGAAATCACCTTGTACTGAACCTCGTACTTACCGTTTGCGAGCCCCGGCTTTAGACCCACCGAGACGGTTGCGCCATCGAGTTTGGTTGCCCCCGACTCGACGTGCTTCTGTGCGGCGTTGGTCACCACAATCTGGTTTCCACCGGCGAGATCGACAAGGTTATCGTCGAACACCAGGGTAACCTTGGCAGGCTGCTTGGCCAATGTTGAGCTCACGGCCGGGTTTGTGGTCAGCAGCTGTGCGTGCGCGAAGGCTGGTGCTGCAGAGATTCCACCAACGAACATGGAAGCAGAAACCGCCACGGCAGCTAATGCGATGGCGGTCTTGCGCTTGAAAGTCATACGACTACTTTACGGTCACGCTCGGTGCGGTGTTGTGCTCGGTGTCTCCCGAGATGACTGCAGCGCTGCCATCGGTGATGTCCCACGAGTTGTAAATGGCGTGGGTGGTTGCCGGAATGGCGTTAACCGCCGGGCGCTTCTTGGTCTTTGGCTTGCCCGGTACCCCCGGGATGTCTACCAAGCAGGTCTGAACACTCTTGAAGAAAACAGTCTTACCGCTCTGGTCCGCAGCCCACTTGATCTGTACGCCGAAGTCTGCGTAAAGGTTTGCAGCGATGGTTGGGTCGGTTACAGTTGGGCCATCTGGAATGTCAAAGTCACGGCTGATTGCGGTCCAAGTGACGGTGTAAACGCCAGTTGCGCTCTTGGTCAGGCTGGTCTTGAAGCCAGGCACGTACTGCGGCTTCGGAACGGTGGTTCCGGTGCCCTGTGCAACAACTGGGATGTCGACGCTGAACGAGTGAGTTCCCCACTTGGTGCCGGTTAGGCTCTTGCCGGTGCTCGGGTCTACGAGATTGGTCTCTGCTGCGGTGCAGCCGTGGCCAACACGGAAGAGGAGCACGCCCTGCTGTCCGGCGGTTAGTGCCGAGGTGGTTGAACCGGTCGCGTCAACGCCCGGGCGGATGCTGATGTGTGCGCTTGCTGGGCTCGCGAAAGTCATCGCGAGGACGGTGGCAGCAGCGGTTGCAGTGGCGGCGATTTTGAAAGTGCGCAATTTGAGCCTTTGTTCTACGTTTTGTAAAACAAGTTTACTTCTACAGATTGTAGAACTGCAACCCCGGTGGGGGTTTGCGCTAGGCGTGAGCCTTACTGCTGCTCTAGTGGCTCCGAGCCAACATCGGTGATGTGGAAGTTTAGGTGGCTGCGCGAAGCGGTTGGGCCGCGCTGACCCTGGTAGCGGTTTAGGTACTTGGCGCTACCGTATGGGGTCTCCGATGGCGACGAAAGCTGGAAGAAGCAAAGCTGTCCAACCTTCATGCCTGGCCAAAGCTTGATTGGCAGGTTCGAGACGTTTGCGAGCTCGAGGGTGACGTGACCCTTGAAGCCTGGGTCTACGAAGCCGGCGGTCGAGTGGGTCAAAAGACCGAGGCGACCTAGCGACGACTTACCTTCGAGGCGAGCCGCGATGTTGTCCGGGAGGGTTACAAACTCGTAGGTGCTTCCGAGGACGAACTCGCCTGGGTGCAGCACGAATGCCTCGTCGGCGGCAACCTCAACGAAGTGGGTGAGGTCGGCCTGCTCTTCGCGAGGGTCGATAAACGCGTACTTGTGGTTGTCGAACAGGCGGAAGAAACGGTCCAGACGCACGTCGATGCTTGATGGCTGGATCAAGTCGATGTTAAGCGGGTCTAGGCCAATACGGCCGGCTTCGATTTCTGCGCGAATATCGCGGTCTGACATAAGCATGGTTCAAGAATAGCGCGTTTGTGGCGCGCAAAAACGATAGCTAGTGCGCCAAACCGGCCTTGTTGTAAACCCACTTGAGCCACTTTGGAGCCCACCAGTTTAGGTCGCCAAACAGGCGCATCAGAGCCGGCACCAAAAGCGCGCGAACCACGGTTGCGTCGAGCAAGATTGCGAAGGCAACACCGAGTCCGAGCAGCTTCATGATGCTGACTCCGGACGTGCTGAAGGCGAAGAACGAAACCGCGAGGACGCCGGCGGCAGTGGTGATGATTCGGCCCGAGTGCTGAAGCCCGAAGCTCACCGAGTCGATGGTCGAGCGGCCCTTGTCGTGCTCTTCCTTGATGCGGCTGAGTAGGAACAGCTCGTAGTCCATGCTCAGGCCGAACGCCATCACGATGACCAAGACCATCGTCGATGAGTCGATTGAGCCGGTGACCTGGAACGGGCCGACCAACCAGTGCAGGTGTCCCTCTTGGAACACCCAGGTTAGGAAGCCGACGGTTGCACCGAGCGACAGCGCGTTCAGGATTACCGCCTTGATCGGCAGGATGACCGATCCGGTGAACAGGAACAGCAGGATGAGCGTTGCGAGCATGAGCCAACCGAGGGCCTTGCCCAGATTGTTGCTGATGCCGAGCAGCGAGTCGGTGTAAGTGGCGGCCGAACCGCCGACCTTCACGTATGCGATTGGGGTGTCGATTTTGCGCACCTGCTTGATGAGGTCGAAGCCGGCGGTTGAGCGCGGTTCAACATCGCCAATCGCCTGAACGCGAACGAAGCCGTCGGCGCGATAGCTTGCAAAGTAAGGCGCGTAACCAGGGTCTAGGTTGCCGTTCTGGGTGATGCCCATAGGGCTCTGCACGCGGATGATGTGCCCAACCTTGCTGAGTGCATTGGTGTAGTTGATCAACTGGTTCTGGCTCGGGTTGCGCAACAGCACCTCGATTGGCGAACCCTCGCGACCGCTGAAGCGGTTGCGAATGAGGTCGCTCGCCACGGCCACAGAGTTCTGCTTTGGCAGGATGCGATCGTCAACCTGACCGAAGCTGGCCGTGCCAGCGAGCGATGTTAGACCACCGAGCAGAACCAAAACGATGAACAAAATTGGCAGCGGCCGGCGCATGACCGAACGGCTGATCTTCTCCCAGAGACCGGTGTCCTTAGGCGCAAGGTCTCCCTTGAGCACCTTGAACTTGTTGACGCGGTCGCCAAGCAGATTGAGCGCGGCAGGCAGAGCGAAGATGGCACCGAGCATCGCGAAACCGACCACGCTCACTCCGGCGATTGCGAAGGTACGCAAGAAGTACTGCGGGAAGAAACTGAGAGCGAGCATGACAACGGCAACAGTCAGTGCCGAGAAGAACACGGTTCGGCCCGCTGTGATAACCGTGGTGAACACGGAGTCTTCAACGCTCTTACCGGCGGCACGCTCCTCGCGGAACCGGTTCACAATAAGCAGCGCATAATCAATGCCGAGACCCAGCGCCAGACCGGTGATGAGGTTGATTGCGAACACCGATGTGTCTGCGGTTTGGGTTGCCAGCCAAATGGCAAAGAAGCTGCCGAGCGCTGCGATGGCAGCAACGAGGAATGGAAGGCCTGAGGAGACCAGCGAGCCAAAGACAAACAACAACAGCACAATGACGATTGGCACCGCGACCGACTCGGCTCTTGCGAGGTCGCTCGAGATCGATGAGTTGATGGTGTAACTGGTTGCAGCCCAGCCGAGAACGTGGCCGCGAGCGCCGTGGAAGTAACCGTCGTACTTGGCAATCAGGTTCTTGGCAACGTCGTTCGACTTCGCGTTCTTATCGAAGTAGGCGAAGAAGTAGACGGCCTTGCCATCGGTTGAACGCAGTGAGGATGGCGACTGCAGCGTGTAGTAACTGGTGACGCGCTTTACGCCGGTTTCACCTGCGATCGACATGCGCAGCGCCTGACCGATTTTGACCGAGTCTGGGTTGTCGGCAAGATTCTTGAAGTCGACCACCATGACGATGTCTGGCTGGGCCTCTTTGAAAGTGTCTTGAAGTACGCGAGTGACCTTGGCGGAGTCTGAACCTGGGTCGTCATAGCCGCCGGACTTAAGAGCGCTAAAGCTCTGGAACCCCCAGATTGTGCTGAGGAGAATGAGCGCGAGGAAACCGAAGAGAACGGTCTTGCTGCGACCCACGACGAGCTTGGCTACTGACTTCATACCTTGAATCTACCTTTGTTAGGTCGCCGATGGTTAGTCGAAGATTTCGTCCTCGAGCGGCTCGCGGCCACCATTCATGAAGCGAACCACTGCAGGGTCCACGGTGATGTCGGCCATGCGGATTGCTCGGGTGAGGTAAAGGCCCTCGAGTGCGCGAACGCGGCTGAGCGCAACATAGGTCTGACCCGCGCTGAATGCACCTCGACCCATGTCGATCTGCACCTCATCGTAGGTTTGACCCTGACTCTTGTGCACGGTCACGGCCCATGCCAAGCGCAGCGGAATCTGACGGTATTCGGCAACCGGAACTGCCACGAGCACTTCCTTGACCTTCCCGGTTACTTCGTCGAACTGCTCGTCAATCTCGTAGCGCACCTTTTCCCAGATGCTTACACCAACGTCGAGGCGTCCATCCTCGGTCTCCACCACAACGCCGCCCGAACTTGGCAGCTCGACCACGGTGCCGATGGTTCCATTCACCCAGCGCTTGAGGGCGATGCCATCCTTGCCGCGCTTGTTGCCGTCGTCGTTCTTGATGAACATAACCTGCGCGCCAACCTTGAGTTCAATCACCGGTTCGGCCGGCAGAGTATTGCCGAATGCCTTCTGGTCGCCCGCGCTGAATCCAGCGTGGAACAACTTGGATGGGTTGTCGATGCGGGCTAGGCGATCGAAGTTCACGCTGTTCACGGCATCGTTTGTGGTCGCCAAACGGATGACGTTGTCGTGGGGTGGCCAGCGGTTTCCGGCCTTGTTGATTACGTCGAGCATCTCCTGGTTAGCCTGGCCGATTCGAATGGCGTTCAAGATTTGCTTGAAGTCTTCGTCGTGCTGGCGGAAGATCTCACTCAACTCGTAGCGCTCGAGCGAATCCTTGCGCCAAACGTGAGCGTCGAAGAACCAGTTGCTCTGGTAATGCTCGGCCATGTAGGCGCGGTCTTCCGGCCCACCCGGTACCGGCGCGAGCTGATACGGGTCGCCAAACATGACAACCTGAGCGCCACCGAAAGGCAATTTTGGGCGGCCCTTGGCAATACCCATCGCGGTGTCAATCGCGTCCATCATGTCTGCGTTCACCATCGAAACCTCGTCGATGATGAGGCAGTCGATTGCCGCCAAGACCTCGCGCTTGTTGCGGCTCAGGTGGTGACGAAGATTCTGGGTGCCCAAGATGCCGAACGGGAAACCGAACAGCGAGTGGATGGTTGCGCCACCAACGTTGAGCGCGGCCACGCCGGTTGGCGCACAGACGGCAACCTTCTTCTTAGTGTTCTCAATCAGGTGGGTAAGAAGCGTGCTCTTTCCGGTACCGGCGCGACCGGTCACGAAAATGTTGTTCTCGGTGCTCTCGATGTACTCGAATAGTTGCTGCTGCTCGTCGCTAAGGGTTACTACCTTCACTTGCCGTCCCCCTCAGTTTCGCCCGAGCTCGAGCCCGAATCCGCACCCGCGCCCGCAGCTCCCGTGTCGTAAATGTCTGCTTCAAGTTCTCGTTTGCGGCGCTCTTCGGCGGCCGCGCTGCGCCGTGCAATCTGCTCGAGCATCTGGTTGTAAGCCTCAACGTCCTGATTGCCGCCGCGGTCGCTAGCGCGGTCGAGGCGCTTGGCGTCACGGCTGTCCGACCTCGCCCACTGCACCGAAACCATCAGGGTTAGAAACGCCGCTGGGAACTCGCCAATACCCCATGCGATGGCACCGCCGGTCTGCTGGTCCATCAGTGGCGGCTGACCCCAGGTTCGACCCATCGCGCCATACCAGTCGGCAAGTAGCAGGCCGCTGCCCTGCATCAGGCTTAGCCCGAACAGCGCATGGAAGGTCAGGGTTCCAAGGAGAATCATGAGGCGTACCGGGTAGTTCATCGCCTTTGGTCCCGGGTCAATGCCCACCAGCGACTGCACAAACAGGTAGCCGGTGATGAGGAAGTGAACGATCATCCACTCGTGACCGAGGTGGTCGCGAGCAGCAAAACCGAACAGCGGGGTGAAGTAGAAGATGACGAGCGATGCCGCAAAGTTGATGCCCGCAACGTATGGGTGCGAGATGAACTGCGCGTAAGGAGTGTGCACGCCCCAGAGCACCCATTCGCGAACGCCACGAGACTCATCCTGGCGCTTCGCTACCGCACGGCTGAGTAAGGTAATCGGCGCACCCGGAACCAGAAGCAACGGGACGGCCATAGTGAGCGACATGTGCGAAATCATGTGCACGCTAAAGAGGTAGCCCTCGTAAACGTTCATGCTGCCGTTGGTGATCCAAGCCAGCAGAACCATGCCAGATACCCAGCTGATTGTGCGGATAACCGGCCAGGCATCGCCGCGCTTACGAAGCTTGGCAACGCCCCAGAGATAGAACGCAATACCGAAGGCCGCAACAAGCAACCAGATGAGGTCGATCTTGTACTCGGTGATCCAACGCAGGGTGGTCAGTTCCGGTGGCAACTTTTCGCCGGTGAGAATCTGCGCAGGGGTCGGGTTGCTGAGGTCTACATTGCGAGCCGGCGGTGCGGTGTGCGCGAGCGCGGTGGCAAGGCCCATCGCTGCACCCATCAGCACGGTTTCAACCACGGCAAGTTTGAAGAAGCTCAACAGTTTGGCATTGATAAGGCTGCGACGGTACCAAGCCCCAAAGCCACCGAGCACGAGCAGAATCAAACTCTTGAGAACAACGATGCGGCCATACGGGGTAACCAGTTCGGCAAACGAATTCAGGCGAACTGTGGCCGAGGCGATACCCGAGACGGCAACCACGCCGTAAGCGAAGAGCGCGAGGCTCGAATAGCGCTGAACCATGCCGCGGGTTTCGGTTTCGTCGTTGCCCTTGCCAAGTGCAAGTAGGGCCATCAAGCCACCAACCCAAATGCTCACACCTACGAGGTGCAGACCAAGTGCGTTCACGGCCATCGAGTGACCGTTGGTGCCGGCCGCGTGACCGCTAACCGCGAGCGGAACCAGTCCCGCGAATGCGGCTGCAGTGGTGATTAGGCTGCCGCGAAGTCGGGTGAAAGTGAGCGCCAAAACCGAGGTGGCCGCTGCCGATGCAACGTTGAGCGCGAGCGACTGACCAAGTGCAATCTGGCTGACGAACATCCAGAAGCCCGCGCCGAAAGAATCGGATGCCGAAAACGCTAGTCCGGTGACCGATAGATAGGTGAATACCGTGGTCAGAATGCCGAACACTGCCCAGATTGCAGCCGAGAAACTCGCTAGGTTCAGCAGGCGTCGCAACTGCCAGGTGCCATCGCCGGCAGCAAACACGGCCATCACCAACGAACCAATCGCGGTGGCCATTGCGAAGTCAGTTACTCCGCGGATGATTGGCAGCCCCCAGCGCACAATCGGACCGGGATCGGAGAGCACATAAGGTGCCGCTGCGTTGCCGATAACGAGACCAACTGCGGATGCCACAACCATCGCCGCAAGCAGCAGTAGCCCACCGCGCAGAGCGCGCGAAGACGATGGGGTTGGAGTGGTTGTGGTCACCTGTTAAGCCTATTGCCGCCCCGGACATGTTGGCTCCAGTTGGGCAGGCAATGTGGTTAAAACAAAAGTGCGGTGCCCCGAAGGACACCGCACCCTATTAGCTAGAAGTTAATTACTTAACTGCTGCCTTTAGCTTGCTACCAGCCGAAACCTTTACGGTTGCTGCAGCTGGGATGTTGATGGTTGCACCGGTCTGTGGGTTGCGACCGGTACGAGCTGCACGGTGGCCCTTCTCAACCGATAGCCATCCTGGGATGCTAACCTTGCCGCCACCAGCAACTTCGCCAGCGATGGTCTCGAACAGTGCGTCTACAACGCGGTTTACAGCTGCCTGCGACTCGCCGGTCTTCTTTGCAACTGCCTCTACTAGTTCACTCTTGTTAAGCGACATAATGGTCCTCCTGAACCTTCGACGTAATGACGTTTCGTCCTTTCGAAAGTAGCATCGCGCCACCGGAAAATAGCCATTTGTGTCGGTGTGTTGCGAGCAAAATTGGGCGTTTTGCCCTTATTTCACGCGGATTTTGGTTTTACTTGAAGGTTTTGCCGTTTTAGTTGAATGTTTTAATACGCCGATGCGAAGCCCGGCTTAAAGCGAAAACCCCACCAAACCGGTGGGGTTTTCTAAGTTTTTGGGATTACCAAGAAGACTTGGTGATACCTGGTAGCTCACCCTTGTGAGCCATGTCGCGGAAGCGAACACGCGATACGCCGAACTTGGCGAGGAATCCGCGTGGACGACCATCGATTGCGTCGCGGCCGCGTACGCGAACTGGCGATGCATCCTTTGGAAGCTTCTGTAGGCCTAGACGTGCTGCTTCGCGCTGCTCGTCGGTGCTGTTTGGGTCTACTAGCGCCTTCTTTAGGGCTAGACGCTGGTCGTTGTAGCGAGCTACAACTACCTTGCGCTGCTCGTTACGAGCGATCTTGCTCTTCTTTGCCATTTTTAGCGCTCCTCGCGGAATTCAACGTGCTGACGCACAACTGGGTCGTACTTCTTAAGTACTAGACGGTCTGGGTCGTTGCGACGGTTCTTCTTGGTCACGTAAGTGAAACCAGTACCGGCGGTCGACTTCAGCTTGATGATCGGACGGATGTCCTTGTCCTTCTTAGCCATTCGGGATCTCCTTAGATCTTCTCGCCACGAGCAAGAAGCTCAGCAACTACAGCCTCGATGCCGCGTGCATCAATAACCTTGATGCCACGTGCGCTGAGGGTAAGAGTTACGTTGCGCTTCAACGAAGGCACGAAGTAGGTCTTCTTCTGGATGTTTGGGTCGAAACGACGCTTGGTCTTGTTCTGAGCGTGCGAAACGTTGTGACCAAACTGTGGTGTGGTCTGAGTTACCTGGCAAACAGCTGCCATTTCGTCTCCTTTTGGGGGCAAGCCCCTAATAACCCGATTGGGAAAGAGCTTGAAGTTTGTGGTTGCTCGCAAGGGCAACTTCTCAAGTTTAGGCGAGGTTACAAGCCTTAAGCAAGTCTTGCTCTTAAACTAGGCCGATATTTTCGCTTAATTTCGGCGCGTTGCATTGCTGACACACCCCGAAAAGCTCAATTGTGTGGCTCACCTGACTGAACCCGTGCTGCGAGGCAACCTTGTTGGCCCAAGTCTCAATCTCGGATGCCGCAATCTCAACGGTTGTGCCGCATTCCGAACAGATCAGGTGATGGTGGTGGGCGTCACCGCAGGCGCGGAAAAGCGTTTCGCCGGTGGTCGACTGCAGGCTGTCGGCTTCATCGGCGGCGGCAAGGTCTGCGAGCGTCCTGTAAACAGTGGCCAACCCGATGGTGCTGCCGTGGTTCTTCAAAACGTGGTGCAGATCCTGCGCACTCACGAAGCCCTTGGCCTCACTCAGCGCGTGACGCACGGCATCCTTCTGCCAGGTATTGCGCTTTACGGTCATGCCGCCACCTCGGCTTTCTCTCCGCGGTTTTTAGTTGCCCATTCGATGATGCGGCAAACCAAATAAATTAGGAACGAGATTGAAGTCACATACGGGCTGATTGGAAGGCCTGCGCCTAGGGCGAGCAGGATTCCGCCGAGGACAGCGATCAGCGCGAAGGCCACCGAAAGAAGAGGGACCAAGACAGGCGACTTGGTCACGCGGATGGCGGCAGCGGCCGGGGTCACCAAAAGGCTCAAGACCAACAGGGCGCCGACCACCTGAACGCTCGCGGCAACGGCTAGGCCGAGAAGCAGCATGAACACAACTGATAGACCGCGGATCGGGACACCGCGCGCGGCAGCCACATCGGCGTCGAGGCTCGCGAAGGTAAGCGGTCGCCAGACCACAATCAGGGTGACGAGGATGAACAGGCAGATTCCTGCGAGCCAGACCAGCTGCGGCTGGTCCACTGCGACGATCTGGCCGGTAAGCAAACCGAACTTATTGGCTGCCTGGCCTTTATAGAGCGCGATCGCCAAGATGCCAAGACCCAGGCCGGCCGGCATGAGCACGGCAACTATGGAATTTCGCTCGCGGGCCTTTGCGCCCAGCACCCCGATGAGACCGGCGGCTACCAGCGAACCGATAACCGAGCCGAGCACCACATCGGTGCCCGCCAAAAGCGCGAAAGATGCACCCGCGAAACTGAGTTCACTGATGCCGTGAACCGCGAACGACATGTCGCGGGTGTTTACGAATACGCCGATGAGACCGCCCACGATGGCGAGCAGTGCACCGGCGATGAGCGAGTTGGTAACCAGCGGGATGAGCTGGCCGTAGTCGGCGAAGTTGAAGATGACCGGGAAGTTGCCCATTAGTGCCACTCCTCGTCCGGGTGGTGGTCGTGTTCGTGAACGCCAACCACGACGATGCGGCCCTGGTTGCGAACCACGTCGACGGCGGTTCCGTAAAGCTCACTCAGCACTTCGCTGCGCAGAACTTCATCGGGGGTTCCGATTCGGAACTGGCCGTTCGCGAGGTAGAGCACGCGGTCGACCATTCCGAGGATCGGGTTCACATCGTGGGTCACAAAAAGCACTGCCGCATTGTGTTCGCGGCGCTCGGTTTCGAGAAGTTCGGCAACGGTTCGCTGCTGGTGCAGGTCGAGGGCGCTGAGCGGTTCGTCGGCGAGGATGAGGTCTGGGCTGCCGATGACTGCCTGACCAACGCGGAGTCGCTGAAGTTCGCCGCCGCTGAGCTTGCCCACGGTCTTGTTTGCCAGGGCCGATGCCTCAACAGAAGCTAGCGTGCGCTTTACTTTGACGCGTGCGTCTCGGGCAGTCTTGCTCAGGAACCAGCCGATTCCC
>Ga0228703_1001272_pt1 | contig 15726 bp, 16 predicted proteins | sample McNCre217_Aug_MG_3_FD_178020 | JGI IMG/M metagenome (GOLD analysis project Ga0228703, IMG submission 178020) | Freshwater microbial communities from McNutts Creek, Athens, Georgia, United States - 29-17_Aug_MG | ecosystem: Environmental > Aquatic > Freshwater > Creek | place: USA: Georgia... | reverse complement strand
ATGTGGCAAACTTGATGCATGGCTAAAGACGTGCACCCACCTCGCGGAATGCGCGATTTCCTTCCACTCGAGAAGACTCGTCGCGACCAGGTTTTGACTACTATTCGCGAGACTTACCTTGGCCACGGATTCCAAGAGATCGAAACTCCTGCCCTCGAAGACCTTGAGCGTTTGACCTCCGGCCAGGGTGGCGACAACGAAAAGCTGGCCTTCCGCGTGATGAAGCGCGGTGCCGAGCTCGAGTCTGCACTTGCTTCAAACAACGGTGAAGACAATCTCGCCGACCTCGGTCTGCGCTATGACCTGACCGTGCCGCTAACCCGCTATTACGCGACCAATCGTGCCAAGTTGCCTACCGTTTTCAAGGCGTTGCAAACCGGGCCAGTATGGCGTGCCGAGCGCCCACAAAAGGGTCGCTACCGCCAGTTCGTACAGTGCGATATCGACATCATCGGCGATGCCAGCATCCTTGCCGAAATCGAACTGCTGAATGCTTCGCTCGACGCCTTGACCGCAATCGGTTTGAATGACGCGACGATTCGCGTGAACCACCGAGTGCTGCTGGCTAACCTGCTTGAGCAGTTGGGCGTGCCAGAGGCTGGTAAGGGTTCGGCCATGATCACAATCGACAAGCTAGACAAGATCGCCGCCGAGGGCGTTGTGGCTGAGCTGGCCGAAAAGTTTGACGGGGGCGTAGCCGAACGAGCCGCGGCTTGGCTGAACGCGATTGCTGGCGACCTTCCGATTCCCGTCGAACTACAAGAAATCTTCAGCGCGATCGAGGCTCGCTTCGGCGCTGGCCGCCTGCGCTTCGACCCAACCCTGGTTCGAGGAATGGGTTATTACACCGGCACCATCTTCGAGATTGAGCACCCGGAATCTGGTTCTTCGATTGGCGGTGGCGGTCGCTACGACGGCATGGTTGGTCGTTGGTTGGGCGCGGATGCCCCTGCAGTCGGCATCTCGATCGGCTTCGAACGTGCGGTTGATCTGGTCGAGGCAAATGTCGACAACAGCAAGTCACTGGTGCTCGTGCTCGACAGCGCTGCGCCAGCCGTAATCGGAAACGCCCTGAATGTTCAGCAGCAGGCAATCGAAGCGGGTTACCGTGTGCGCCTAGAGCAGCGACCAAAGAAGCTCAACAACTTGCTAGACAGCATGGCCGAGCAGGGCTTCGGTTCGTTTGCGACCATCGGTGAAGAGTTTGTGAATTTCACCGACTTGTCGCTGCGCAACATCGCTAACTAAGCCGTAACTCAGTAAACTAATAACCATTACGACGACGTTTTTGCGCCGTCTGGCGCGTCTAAACCGCCCAAAACAAGGAGACATTACATGTCAATCATCGAAGCCATTGGCGCTCGCGAAATCCTAGACTCACGTGGAAACCCAACCGTTGAGGTTGAGGTTCTTCTAGAAGACGACAGCTTCGGCCGCGCAGCCGTTCCGTCAGGTGCATCAACCGGCGCATTCGAAGCGCACGAAAGCCGCGATGGCGACAAGGGTCGCTACCTAGGCAAGGGTGTTCAGAACGCGGTTAAGGCTGTTGTTGAGACCATCGACGAGGCCCTTGTGGGCTTCGACTCACAGGACCAGCGCCTAGTTGACGCAGCCCTTATCTCACTTGACGGCACCGCTACCAAGTCAAACCTCGGCGCAAACGCCATCCTTGGTGTTTCAATGGCAAACGCTCGCGCAGCTGCCGAGTCAACCGGCCAGCCGCTATACCGTTACCTTGGTGGCCCAAACGCACACACCCTGCCTGTTCCACTTATGAACATCATCAACGGTGGAGCACACGCTGACACCGGTGTTGACATCCAGGAGTTCATGATTGTTCCTCTAGGTGCGCCTACTTTCTCAGAGGCGATCCGCTGGGGTGTTGAGGTTTACCACGCACTAAAGGGTCTGCTACACAGCAAGAGTCTTTCAACCGGTCTAGGCGACGAGGGTGGTTTCGCACCTGAGCTTCCTACCAACGCTGCTGCTCTTGAGCTAATCGCCGAGGCAATCGCTAAGGCTGGCTACAAGCTAGGCACCGACATCGCACTTGCACTAGATGTTGCAGCAACCGAGTTCTACTCAGAAGAGACCAAGAAGTACACCTTCGAGGGTCAGGAGCGCACCGGCGACGAAATGATCGCCTACTACGCAGACCTAGTTGCTCGCTTCCCACTAGTTTCAATCGAAGACCCTCTAGCCGAGGATGACTGGGCTTCATGGACCAAGATGACCGCTGAGCTTGGCTCAAATGTTCAGCTTGTTGGCGACGACCTATACGTAACCAACCCATCACGCCTGCAGAAGGGCATCGATGAGAAGGCCGGTAACGCCATCCTTGTGAAGGTAAACCAGATCGGTACCCTAACCGAGACCTTGGATGCAGTTACCCTTGCACAGGTTCACGGCATGAAGGCGATCATCTCTCACCGTTCAGGCGAGACCGAAGACACCTTCATCGCTGACCTAGCCGTTGCAACCAACGCTGGCCAGATCAAGACCGGTGCACCTGCTCGTTCAGAGCGCGTTGCCAAGTACAACCAGCTTCTACGCATCGAAGAAGAGCTAAGCGATGCAGCGTTCTACGCTGGCCGCTCAGCTTTCCCTCGCTTCAACGGCTAATCAAGAAGTTCTAGAAACCGGCGTCTGATGAAACGACCAATGCCCGCCCAGGGCAAAAAGTCTGCTCGTAAGGCGCCGGTTTCTGCTTCTCGTTCACAGGCAACAACCGAGTGGATGCGCGGAATGCGCCTCAACACTTACACGCTAACCCTTTTGGCCATGATCGTGCTCGGTGTTCTAACCCTGGCTCCTCGAGTTCAGGAATGGTTTGTGCTCCGCCAGCAGGTGGCTCAGGCTCAGGCGGATGTTGCCAAGGCTCGCGCCGATGTGAAGAACATGGAAACCGAAGTGAAGCGCTGGGAAGATCCCGTTTACATCCGTTCTCAGGCTCGCGATCGCCTTTACTACGTGATGCCGGGCGAAGTCTCGTACCTTGTGATGGATGCGAACGGGGTGGATGCCTCGGATAAGTCTGGAACTGTTGGCGCGATGCTGGCTGACCAGCGCAACTACGGTCAAATTTCAAAGTCAATCAAAGAAACTCGAAACAACTGGGTCGACTCGGTATTGCAAACCGTGATTGTCGCCGGCATCGACGAACCGAAAGCAACTTCAAACTAATGCCACTAACTCCTGCAACCGAGGCTGACATCGCCGAGGTTTCTCGTCAGCTCGGTCGCCCTGCCCGCGACATCCGTGCCATTGCAGCTCGCTGCGTATGTGGCAAGCCGACCGTCGTTCACACCGCTCCTCGACTCAGTGACGGCACACCTTTTCCGACCACCTATTACCTGACCCACCGAGGCGCAACCTCTGCCGTTTCGACGCTCGAGGCCAGCGGTCTGATGGCTGAACTTCAGCAACGCCTGGCGGATGAGCCAGAGCTCGCTGCCGCCTACCAAAAAGCCCACGAGTCATACATTGCCGATCGCGATAGGACCGGTGCCGAGCTCGGCTTGGAGGTGCCTGAAATCGCAGGTATCTCAGCCGGCGGCATGCCTACTCGCGTGAAGTGTCTTCACGCTCTAATCGGCCACTCGCTAGCGGCCGGCCCGGGAGTGAATCCAATTGGCGATATCGCTTTGGAGCTCTGCAGTTGGAGCCCGAATCGCTGTGTCTGCGAAAGTTTTTAGAACCACCCCTATTGTTAGAACAAATCAACTAAGTGAAGGTAGTAAATTAGAACAATGCCTGCAAATAACAACGGTGCCACAGCACCAAAGATCCTTATCGTCGGTGGCGGATACGCCGGTTTCTACACTGCCTTCAAGCTCGAGAAGCTTCTTGGCAAGGGAGAGGCCGAGGTCACGCTAGTTGACCCGCTGCCATACCTTACCTACCAGCCATTCCTACCTGAGGTAGTCGCTGGCTCGATCGAAGCACGTCACGTTGTAACTTCACACCGTCGCCACCTTCGCAAGACCAACATTGTTGCCGGCAAGGTGACCAACGTTGACCACAAGAAGAAGACCGCAACCATCGAGGTTGCTGGCTTGAAGCCTTATAAGCAGAGCTACGACCAAATCGTGGTTACCGCTGGTGCCGTCTCTCGCACCTTCCCGATTCCAGGTGTTGCAGACAACGCAATCGGCCTAAAGACCATCGAAGAAGCAGTCGAGATCCGCAACCGCATCCTGACCAACCTAGACAAGGCAGCAAACCTGCCTGCTGGTGCTGCTCGCGACCGTTTGCTCACCTTCGTAGTTGTTGGTGGCGGTTTCGCTGGTATCGAGACCTTCGCAGAAATGCGTTCGCTGGTCAGCTACCTACTTCGTTACTACCCAACCATTGCTTTCGAAGACACCCACTTCCACCTAATCGAGGCCATGGGTCGCATCATGCCTGAGGTTTCTCTTGAGACCAGCCAGTGGGTTATTGCCAACCTTGACCAGCGTGGTGCCAAGATCCACCTAAACACCCAGCTTCAGTCGGCCGTGAACGGCAAGATCGAGCTATCAACTGGCGAGAGCTTCGAGTCAGACGTAATCGTCTGGACCGCTGGCGTCATGGCTCACCCATTCGTTCGCAACACCGACCTACCTCTTGACGAGCGCGGTCGCATCACCGCGAAGGCAACCCTTCAGGTTGTCGAGGGTGAGAAGATCATCGCTGACGCTTGGACCGCAGGTGACGTCTCGGCAGTGCCAGACCTAACCGGTGGTGGCGTGGGTGGCTTCTGTGTTCCTAACGCCCAGCACGCTGTTCGCCAGGCCAAGTTGCTTGCCAAGAACGTCGTTGCTTCGCTTCGCGGCGAAGGCATCAAGGAGTACTACCACGTCAACCTAGGCGCAGTTGCAGGTCTTGGAATCGGTGTTGGTGTATTCCAGTTCCGCAAGCTGGCCATCAAGGGTGTAATCGCATGGTTCATGCACCGCGGTTACCACGGTCTAGCCATGCCTATGTGGGAGCGCAAGCTTCGCGTATTCTCAGGCTGGATCTGGAACTTCTTGCTACGTCGCGACATTGTCGCCATCTCAGCAACCAAGGACCCACGTTTAGCATTCGAGACCTTCGCGTCTCGTCCAAAGGCTTAACCAAAGCTAATCGGAAAGGGATGTCGAGAGGCATCCCTTTTCCATTAGCCTCCATAGCCCAATGGCAGAGGCAGACGACTTAAAATCGTCAAAGTGTGGGTTCGAGTCCCACTGGAGGCACCACGAAAATGGGGTTGGCAGTAGCCAGCCCCATTTTTATTGACCAGTGGGCGAGAACCCAACTCGGGGCCCCATTTGAAAAATGGGGCGGGGTGAGAGCACCACTGGAGGCACCAATCGACTAATCTGGAGATGTACGACAGGGGAGCGCCGTAAGGCGCTGAGAGTGTGATTTCACAGACCCTCGAACCTGAATCCGGGTAATTCCGGCGGAGGAAGTCGAGCATCTCAGCACGCTTACCATTTGTCTATGCAATGGTCACAAGCCTGAGCGTTTTCAAAAGGTAATCGGGCCCTCTTCCATTTCTATTAGGAAGAAGCAGATTATGAGCAACACCGTTTCAAACAAAGTCTCGTTCTCATGGCGAGCAATCGATCTGGTAACCGGCGCCGTTTTGGCAGTTGCGTTGGGCGTAGCCTTCTGGGGTTTCGACGCGCTGGTTTATCCCGTCATCGGCCTGGTAACCGCCGGATTTCCACCGCTTGGTGGTTTGGCCACCGGAGTCTGGATTCTCCCAGCTGTAGCCGGAATGCTGTTGATTCGTCGCCCCGGAGCCGCGCTATTCGTCGAGCTAATCGCCGCGAATGTTGAGCTAACCCTTGGCAATACCTGGGGTGTCACAGTGCTAATTTCGGCGCTGTTGCAGGCTGCCGGTGTTGAGATTGTCTTCGCGCTATTGCGCTATCGCCGATTTGGTTTCGGTGTCGCAGCGATTGCCGGTGCGCTCTCGGCGGTATTCGAAATCGTTGGTTACGAACTAACTGCCTACTACGCAGACTATTCGCCGATCTACAAGGTCATCCTTGTGGTTTGCGCCGTAATCTCTGGTGCGCTGGTTTCTGGAGGCCTTGGTTCGCTGTTGATTCGTGGTTTGGCGAAGACCGGCGCACTTAATGCATTCGCTGCTGGTCGCGAAGCCCGCTCAAAGTAATGCCATATAACTCGCAGAGGGCAGTCCAGGTCACTAACCTGACCTGGACGCCTTTTGCGAGTCGCACCCCGCTGCTACGAGACATTTCATTTTCGGTGAACCGCGGCGAACGGGTTCTCTTAATTGGCCCGAGTGGTTCGGGTAAGTCAACGCTTTTGCGAGCCTTGGCCGGTGTTCTGACCGACTCCGAGAGCGGAGATTTGGCCGGATCGATCAGCGCCGATTCAGCAGGGCTATTACTTCAGGACCCAAATGATTCACTGGTTTCCGACACCATTTACCGCGAAGTCGCTTTCGGTCTCGAGAACTCGGGTGAGCCTCGAGATGCTATGCCAGGCAAAGTTCGTGAGGCGCTAAAGTCGGTTGGGCTTCAACAGCCCTTACAGCACCCATCAATCGACCTTTCAGGTGGCGAGATGCAGCGTATGGCTTTCGCTGGCGTCATTGCTTCCAGCCCGAATTTGCTGCTACTCGATGAACCGACCTCGATGCTTGACCCAGAGTCTGCGGCCTCGGTTCGTGAAACTGTCGAAGCGCAGCTGAATCAGACCGGTGCTGCGCTTATTGTCGTGGAACATCGTTTCTCGGATTGGCTCGACTTGGTGGATCGGATTTTGGTGCTCAACAATCACGGTGAGCTTATCCTTGACGATCAGCCGAGCAAACTTCTTGCTGAACACAGGGAACAGCTTGAAGACCTGGGCATTTGGGTTCCTGGCCTTTCAAATCCAACCCCAGATGCCGTTGCACTCGGCGCATTTGAGGGCGGAAAGCTAACTGTTCTTGCTGGACCTAGCGGTGCCGGAAAAACCACCGAGTTGAAGCGCCGGATGCGCGCGGACCCTCATTCGACCTCCATCCAGCTGGGGGTAGGTTACGTTCCTCAACAGGCCGAATTGACCATCCTCGGCAACACGGTTTTCGAATCTGCCCATTTCACGGCTGAGCGTGCCGCCGTTGGTCTTGCCATCGATAAGGATGTGGCCCTTGAAAGAACCAGGGCTGCGCTTCGGGCGTTGAGAGTCGCTGAACTAGCCGAAGTGAATCCTTACGAGGTGTCGGGCGGCGAGCAACGGCGCGTTGCTTTGGCGACGGCACTGGCATCTCAGCCCCAGTCGCTTTATCTCGATGAACCAACCGTTGGCCAGGATCGTGACAGCTGGGCGGCGATTGTCGGCGCGATACTGGCTGCGCGTGCGGCGGGTATGAAGGTGACCATCGCCACGCACGACTCCGATCTCATCGCCTTGGCGGACGAAGTCATTCAAATCGCGCCAACCGTCGCTGAATCCTCTGATACGGCGCAACCTAACGTGAGCGGTCTGGTTATCTTTGCGGCACCGCTGATCTTGCTTGCGGGTTCGCTGGCAGTGACCGCGGTTGTCAAGGGTGCCCTTGCGTTGACCGCTCTTGTAATAGCGACGCTCATTCTTCTAGTCAGCGGTTTCAAGATTGAACGCCCAAAGGCATTCATCCCAGGATTGATCGGTATCGCGTCAATCGGTTTCTCAAACTGGTATCTGAGCCCGGCGCTAAACCCGCAAACCGGCATTACCGCGGCGGCGCGAGTTGCACTGTTCGTTGTGCCCGGAATCGCTTTGGCGATGCATTTACGGCCAATCTCACTGGGTGACCAGCTAGGGCAGGTTCTTTGCCTTCCCGCTCGTCCGGTAGTAGCCGCCGTTGGAGCCATGCAGCGAATGCGCAGTCAGTTAGAGCTTTGGGACGAATTACGCTTTATTCACCAGATACGTGGCGTAACCGCTGGTCGTGGGCCGCTTGGGCGTGTAAAGCAGTTTGCGCCGTTGATTTTTGCGCAGCTGGTGCAGTCGATTCGATCCGCAGGCACCACGGCTGTGGCGATGGACGCCAGAGGATTTTCGAGGCCATCGGCTCAAAAGGATAGAACTTGGGCGCTTGCTGCGACGTCGGGAAAGCTAGACGTCTTAGTTGTTTTGCTAGCGCTGGGAGTTTCGGTCGTTGCCTGGTTTGCCGGCTAAACGCGCGGTCTAAGGATTAGGTTAGGAAGCTCGGGCGCAGGTGTTCGGGCGCCAATATGGTCTGCGAATGCCGGGATGCTTGCGTCGGCTCGATTCCATCTTTCTCGGACTTCGACTATTTCTTCGTGGCTGCGCTCGATGAAGTTCCACCACATCACTATCGGCTCGGTGAACGGTTCGCCACCGAGCAAGATCACGATGGCTTCATCCTGGCCGGCGTTCCTGAGCTTCGTGGTTGCAGCACCTGCGCCTATGAATTCAATCGAATGCAGTGGAACATCCTCGCCGCCTACCGAGAGTGCACCTTGTACATTGAGAAACCCATGCTCGAATTTTTGATCAAGCGAAAGAGCTAGTTCTGCTCCGGGCGCGAGCCTAAGCTCGACTCCGACCAGTGGGCTAAACAGTTTTGTCGCGGCTCGTTGTTCTGGAAAACCAGAGAGTTCGCCGGCAAAAACAGTCGCCACGGCGCCTTCGAATTTCACCTTGGGTAAAGTGCCTTGATGTTCAAATTCCGGAACCATTTTGCGAACCGAATCGGGTAGGGCAATCCAAAGTTGCACTGCGTGTAGGGTTTTAGCGTCGGCCATCGAAAGCTCGCTGTGAGCGATTCCGCGCCCAGCAGTCATCAGGTTCAGTTGCCCAGGTTCGAGGTGTTGAATGGTGCCGATGCTGTCGCGGTGCTCGAAGCGCCCCTCAATCATCCAGGTGGCAGTCTGCAAGCCCGTGTGTGGGTGGGCTGCAACCACCATGCCGTCGGTCTGAGGTGTTGGGCCGAAGTGATCGGCGAAGGCCCAGGCGCCGATCATGCGCTTGCGCGCATTCGGAAGCGTGCGCCGCACTTCAATTCCAGTGCGGGTCGAAAGCTTCACATAGCGTGGCTCAAGCAGCATGTCGGTTCTCTTTAGTGGCGGTGGTGAAACGGTTGCAGTGCATCATCCGGAATCTGACCGAAACGACCGTATTGGTAGTCTTCCATGGCTTGGATGATGCCGGCCTTGTCGTTCATCACAAACGGCCCATAGGCAACCACGGTCTCCTTGATTGGCTGCCCGCCCAGCAAGAAGATTTCGAGCGCGTTGTGTCGGGAATCTTGCTTTTGGTCGGCCGTAATAACCAAGCGGTCTCCAGCGCCAAAAACGGCAAGCGAGCCGGTTGAAATTTTCGCTTGTGGGTTTGAGTCCACCGATTCGCCTACGGTACCTTGGCCGGCGAGCGTATAGGCGAGCGCGTTGAATTCAGGGTTCCACGGAATCGAAACTGAGGCGCCTGGCGCGATAGTGATGTGCGCGATGGTCATCGGGGTCTGCGATTTACCCGGGCCCTTGTGGCCGTCAATTTCACCGGCAAGAACACGGATGAGTGACCCGCCATCCTGGCTAGAGACCAAGGCAACGTCGCCACCCTCGAGGCTCTGGTAGGCGGGGTTGATCATCTTTTTGGCAGCCGGCAGGTTGATCCAGAGCTGGATACCGTGGAAGACTCCACCGGACATCACGAGTGCGTCTGGTGGTGTCTCGATGTGCAAGACTCCGGAGCCCGCGGTCATGTACTGGGTAGCTCCATCCTGGATGGTTCCACCACCACCGTGACTGTCTTGGTGCTGAAAGGTGCCGTCGATCATGTAGGTGAAGGTTTCGAAGCCGCGGTGTGGGTGCCAAGAGGTTCCGCGGGGTTCGTAAGGGGCGTATTCCACTTCACCCATCTGGTCCATGTGAATGAATGGATCAAGGTCTTGGTATGGAACGCCGGCGAAGGCACGGGTTACCGGAAAGCCATCGCCCTCGTAGGCCTGCGGGCCACGGGTGACAGACTTGACTGTACGAGCGCGACCGGTGGCCACTTCGAGTCGGGGAAGTGTGAGTGTGTCGGCGGTAACTGCTGGCATGGTGCCACGCTCCTAATTCTGTGAACTTACCTAGAATACATCCTTGTAAAGCCCCTCTAGACAAATCTTATTCCCGTAGCATTTAGCCATGGACATTTCATTGATCGTAGTCATCGCAATCGTAGCCATTATCGTAATTTTCCTTTGGTCAACCTACAACGGTTTGGTCACTCTAAATGTGCGCGTGGATGAGGCCTGGAGCGACATCACCGTCCAGTTGAAGCGTCGTGCGGATTTGATTCCAAACCTGATCGAAACCGTCAAGGGCTATGCAACTCACGAGAGCTCGGTTTTCGAGAATGTGACTCGCGCTCGCGCAGCCACCATCTCGCCAGAGACCATGGGCAACCCGGCCAAGGCCGCCAAGGCCGAAGGTGAGTTCCACTCGGCAATGAAGAGCCTTTTCGCTGTAGCCGAGGCGTACCCACAGTTGCAGGCCAACCAAAACTTCCTGAGCCTTCAGGCCGAGCTAACCGACACCGAAGACAAGATCATGGCTGCTCGTCGCTTCTACAACGGCGGCGTTCGCGAGTTGAACACCAAGATCAAGCAGTTCCCTCAGGTGCTATTCGTTCGCGGTCTAGGCTTCAAAGAGCGCGAGTTCTTCGAAGTTGCCGAAGCCGCAGCAATCCAAGAGCCACCAAAGGTTCAGTTCTAAACTGACCAATCCTCTGACTCAATCAAGCATCTCGAGGGGCTGAATGTATTCGGCAATCGCAGCTAATAAGCGCAATACCGTCATTATCATCGGGCTTTTCGTTGCCCTACTCGCCGGCATTTCGCTCTGGTGGGGCTATACCAGTGGCAATGGTTCGAGCGCGATTTTGATTGTCGGGTTTGTTCTGCTCTACACCGTATTCCAGTACTACATGGCGGGTTCGCTCGCGGTAGCGATGAGCGGTGCTCAAGAAATTCAGAAGAGTGACAATCCGAGACTTTGGCGCATCGTCGAAAACCTCTCCATCTCCGAAGGTATGCCGATGCCTAAGGTCTACATCATCCCGGATGAAGCACCGAATGCCTTCGCCACCGGTCGTGACCCAAAGCATGCGATTGTGGCCGCTACCACCGGTTTGCTGGCCATCATGGATGACAAGGAGCTAGAGGGCGTAATGGCTCACGAGCTCGGGCACGTCAAGAACTACGACATTCGAGTTTCAACGATCGTCTTCGGTTTGGTGAGCGCAATTGGCGTGCTCGCCGACATGGCCATCCGAGCCTCATTCTTCGCCGGAAATGGTCGTCGCGATAATCGCGATGACGGAGGTCTGGGAATCGCCTTGCTGGCAATCGGAATTGTTGCCAGCATTGTTGCCTTCTTGATCGGGCCTTTGGTCAGCGCGGCCGTCTCTCGTCAGCGCGAGTACCTTGCTGACGCCACCGGCGCCCACACCACTCGCTACCCTGAGGGGCTTGCGAGCGCTCTAGAGAAGCTTGGCCAGTATGGGCGACCATTGCGTAGAGCATCTTCGTCAATGGCTCACATGTACATCTCAGACCCGATCAAACCTGGGCTCACTGAACGCCTGTTCTCGACCCACCCGCCGCTTCCGGCGCGAATTAAGAGACTGCGTGAGATTGGCTCGCGCTTCTAAGTGCTGCTGCTAGGTTGCCCTTTTCGGCAATTTCGATTGACGGCAACCCCTGCCAGTCAGCCGCATCTCGCAGATGCTTGGCTAAGTCGCTGGCGATTGAATCAATAGCCGAAGCCTTCAAGTCGGGCTCGTGCCAGGATGACTGGACCAGCAGTGCACCCGATTTGCGCTCGCTCTTTAGGTCGATGCGACCAACGAGACTCCCGCGGTGCAACAGGGGGAGCGTGTAATAGCCGTAAACGCGCTTTGGTTCGGGGGTGTAAATCTCAATCTTGTAGTCGTAGTTGAAGATTCGATTGGCGCGATCGCGGTTTCGAGTCAGCGGATCAAATGGGCTTAGCAGCGTTACATGGTTTGGCTTAGCCAGCTTTCCAACCTCGGATTTCCAATCTCGATGTAGGTACGCGAGTTCTTTGAAGCCCTCGACCTGCACCTCGACTAGTTCGCCGGTTGCGACGAGTTCGGCCACACGAGGGGCAACCCTGTCGATCTTCAGGCGAACGAAGTCAGCTAGGTCTTTGACCGTGGCTACGCCATCGGCTTTTGCTGCGCGGCTGATCACCGTGCGCAAATCCGCGTCGTAGTCGGGTTTAGGGTCGACCATTCGGGCGTAGGTCTCGGCGTTCAACACCTGCTCGGCAAGTGCGTAGCGGCGGCTGAACTTGTCGCGGCCAGCCGAAACGACTTCGCCGGCCAAAAACATGCGTTCGAGGCAGGTCTTTACATCGCTCCAGCCCCACCAAGTACCTTTGCGCTTGTTCTGGTCGTGTTCGATCTCTGAAATGGTTAGTGGTCCTCGGCTGCGCAACTCATCGCGAATCCAATCGAGAAGCGGGCCATGCTCGGCCACCAGTGCAGCCCAACCGCGTTTACCGTAGCGACGGTCATCGGTTCCGTAGCGATACCAGTCCATGCGAAATCGATGCAGTGGCAGATCCTCGGTTTTGATCCAGGCGGCTTCATGTGCCCAGTATTCGATAAGTTCGGCTTGCTTTCCGGTCTCGGTCAGTGGGCGGGCGGCATCATCCAGGGATGATTTGTCGTAGGCCCCGATTCGTGAAAAAACCGGCATGTAGTGGGCTCGTTCGAAAACGTTTACCGAGTCGAGTTGCAGCAGAGTTAGTTTCTCCAGTGTCGCCACCGGAGTAAGTTTATTTCCCGCTTTGGTTGGCTTTGAGGCGAGGCCTTGCGCATGCAGCACCAGTAGACGTGCTTCATTCAAACTAAGTTGTTCAGGCATCGGTTCCATTTCTCAAACTAGACTCGATACCAGCATAGAAACGAATGAGGTCCTGAAATGTCAACACCGGTGGTTGCGCCGACTCTAGAAGAGTTTGAGACTGCACACGAGAACGTTGCTCAGGTTGCCATTCAGACCCCGGTTTTGCACAGTCACTACCTCTCCGAATTGGTCGGCGAGGATGTCTACCTCAAGTGTGAGAACCTTCAGCGCACCGGCGCATACAAGCTACGTGGCGCTTTCAACCGCATGTCGAAACTGACTCCTGCCGAGCGTAAGAAAGGTGTTGTGGCGGCCAGCGCCGGCAACCATGCCCAGGGCGTAGCCCTTGCCGCTAAGAAGTTGGGCATCAAAGCGACTATCTTCATGCCGGTTGGTGCATCACTCCCGAAGTTCCAGGCAACCAAAAACTATGGAGCAGACGTAGTCCTCGAAGGCGGTGTCTTTGCCGAGACTCTAAAGGCTGCTCAGGCTTACTCAGCAAAGCACGGTTCTATCTTTATCCCGCCTTTTGACAACATTGATGTTGTAACCGGGCAGGGCACAGTCGGGCTCGAAATTCTCGACCAGGTACCTGATGTTCAAACCATCCTGGTGGCAATCGGTGGTGGCGGTTTGGCTGCCGGTGTTGCTGTTGCCGCAAAACTAAAGGCAGCCCAGCAGGGTCGCAAAATCAAGGTCATCGGCGTTCAATCGAAGAACGCAGCCTCGTACCCGCCTTCACTAAAGGCAGGCAAAGAGGTTGAAATCAAGACCGAGCGAACCATCGCCGACGGAATTGCGGTTGCGAAGCCTGGGCACATCCCGTTTGAGCTAATCGCAAAACACATCGACAAGGTCGTCACCGTCACGGATGATGAGATCGCCAAGGCTATCGTTGTGCTTCTCGAGCGCGCAAAGCAGGTCGTCGAACCTGCCGGCGCCGCCGCCGTGGCCGCGCTTATGTCTGGTGCCATCAAGCCGAAGGGTAAAACTGTTGCCGTGCTTTCCGGCGGCAACATCGACCCGCTGCTGATGCAGAAAATCATCGGCTTCGGTCTGACCGCTTCAGAGCGCTACACGACCATCTCGGTGATGCTTCCAGACCGTCCTGGCCAACTGGTCAAGACCGCCGAAGCGATTGCCGCCGCCCAGGGCAACGTGGTCGAGGTGCTGCACACTCGCCATGGCGAAGGTCTTGAGATTGGTGAAGTTGAACTTCGCGTATCGGTCGAAACCATGGGTCACGAGCACCGCGAACGAGTGCTGACAGCACTTCGTGAAGCCGGCCTTCAGCCACGTATTTCACAGGCTTAAAGCAAACCCCCAGACCAAGGTCCGGGGGTTTTCACTTGGTTAGCTAGCCAAGAAAGTTCTTAACCTCGAGAATCTCAATCGAGCGCTCTTTGCCATTTGGTGCGAAGAATGAGACGGTGTCGCCAACTTTGGCGCCCATAATCGCAGTGCCAATCGGGCTGTCTGGGCTGTAAACCTCGATGTCGCTGCCTTCGGCAATCTCGGCGCTGCCAAGCAAGAACTCGAGCTCGCTACCGTTCATGGTCAGGCGAACCACGGTGCCCTGCTCGACAATGCCGTGTGATTCGCGAGCTTCGCCTACGACGGCATTGGCAAGGATGTTTTCAAGTCGAGCCGCACGCGCCTCGATCTTGCCCTGCTCCTCTTTAGCAGCGTGGTAACCGCCGTTTTCCTTGAGGTCACCCTCTTCTCGTGCCTCTTGAATCTTCTTAGCGATATCTTGACGCGCGACGGTCAAAAGGTACTCGAGTTCGCTCGCGAGGCGATCATACGCTTCTTGGGTAAGCCAGGTTGCTTCAGGGGTTTCAGCCATAATCCCTCTAGTTTATTTGAACCAGCAGCGCTCTACGTTTGCCGAGACGCCCTGATATGTCGTGTTTACCTTGGTGTCGATAGCTGCTGCGGTACCTAGGGTTGCCGAAACTGTGACCTCTTTGTAGCCGACAACGCTGAAATCTGTGCTCAAAACACGAACGGCACAAATGCCATCCTGCTTGGTTGGGTTGCTAACCAGGATGGTGACTGCGGCCTGCTGGTTGCTGGTGATATCAAAATTCTTGATTTCGGCGGTCAGCCTGGCTGGCGAAGCGAAGTTCACCATAATCGACCAAACGAAAAATGTAATCACCAATAGGCTGCCAACGGCTACCCAGAGGACGCGCTGATTTCTCGCCTTGGCCTTGCTCTTGCCATAGCGATTAGCGAGATATTCGTTGGTCATCGGTTTAAGGCTATCGAAGTTAAAGCGCGATACTTAATGCATGCACATTTTGCTTTCAGCGCTTCTAGCAGCCACCCCGTCGCCTTCGGCGTCAGCCGACCCGTCAGAGACTTTCTACAGTCCGGGAACCATCGGCTTCATCATGACTTTTCTCGTGACCGCCGGTGCCGTTGCGCTCATCTTCGATATGGTCCGCCGCATTCGCCGCGTTCGCTACCGTGCCGAAATCGCCGAGAAGCTTGAGGCTGAGGCGCAAGCCGCTAAGGATGCCAAGCCGGTTGCGGCGAAGGCTAAACCTGCGGCTGCCAAAGCAAAGCCGGCGGCGAAGGCTAAGCCTGAGCGTCCAGCGCCACCGGCTAAGCCAAAGCGCTAGTTTTAGCTAAGCTCCGAAAGAGCCAGCTGCCGGGTGCAACGCGATCAGTAGCGCCGCGGTCCAGTGGCAAAGAAACGCCACCACGGTTAGTGAGTGGAAGATCTCGTGGAAACCGAACCTTCCTGGAAATGGATTCGGTCGTTTGAATCCGTAAACGACGGCACCCACGGTGTAGCAAAGGCCGCCTACCAGAATCAAAATCATCATCGGTGCGTTCGCGTTGAAGAAATCAACGATGTACGCCAT
>Ga0228703_1001270_pt1 | contig 15758 bp, 14 predicted proteins | sample McNCre217_Aug_MG_3_FD_178020 | JGI IMG/M metagenome (GOLD analysis project Ga0228703, IMG submission 178020) | Freshwater microbial communities from McNutts Creek, Athens, Georgia, United States - 29-17_Aug_MG | ecosystem: Environmental > Aquatic > Freshwater > Creek | place: USA: Georgia... | reverse complement strand
CTCGCCTCTGTACCTGGCCGACTACGTGAGCGACACCGACGGCACCGGCATCGTGCACTCTGCCCCTGCCTATGGTCTGGATGACTTCAACTCCTGCGTGGCCCACGGCATGTCCTACAACGACATTCTCAACCCCGTGCAGGGCAACGGCGTCTACACCGACGAGCTGCCGCTGTTCGGTGGCCTGCACATCTGGAAGGCTGTGCCGCGCGTGCTCGAAGTGCTGGCGCAAAGCGACCGCTTGCTGGCCACCGTCAAAATCACCCACAGCTACCCGCACTGCTGGCGCCACAAGACACCCGTGATCTACCGCGCCGCGCCGCAGTGGTTCGTGCGCATGGACGAGGGCACGGGCGTGTTCGAAGACCCGGCCCAGAAGCCGGCCAAGACCCTGCGCCAGATCGCGCTGGACGCCATCGAGCAGACCCAGTTCTATCCCGAAAACGGCCGCGCCCGCCTGCGCGACATGATCGCCAACCGCCCGGACTGGTGCATCTCGCGCCAGCGCAGCTGGGGCGTGCCGGTGCCCTTCTTCATCCACCAGGACTCGGGTGAGCTGCACCCGCGCACCCTGGAGATCCTGGACCAGGCCGCGACCATCGTCGAAAAAGGCGGCATCGAGGCCTGGAGCCGCGTGACCGTGGAAGACATCCTGGGCAAGCAGGATGCGGCCCACTACACCAAGAGCACCGATATTCTGGAGGTCTGGTTCGACTCCGGCTCCACCTTCCGCCATGTGCTGCGCGGCAGCCACAAGGACGCCTACGCCCGTGCGCCCCACCACGCGCAGGGCCCTGAAGCCGACCTCTACCTTGAAGGCCACGACCAGCACCGCGGCTGGTTCCACTCCTCGCTGTTGCTGGGCTGTGCGTTGGAAGGCCGTGCACCTTACCGCGGCCTGCTCACGCACGGCTTTGCCACCGATGGCCAGGGTCGCAAGATGAGCAAGTCGCTGGGCAACACCGTCGACCCACAAAGTGTGACCAGCAAAATGGGCGCCGAGATCGTGCGCCTGTGGGTGGCCAGCACCGACTACTCGGGCGACCTGAACATCGACGACAAAATCCTGGCCCGTGTGGTGGACGCTTACCGCCGCATCCGCAACACGCTGCGTTTTTTGCTGGCCAATGTGAGCGACTTCGACCCGACACAAGACACCGTGCCCGACGACCAGCTGCTGGAGATCGACCGCTACGCGCTGGCCCGCGCAGCCGAATTGCAGGCCGACATCCTGCGCCACTTCGAGGTCTATGAATTCCACCCGGTGGTCAGCAAACTGCAGGTGTATTGCTCGGAAGACCTGGGCGCCTTCTATTTGGACGTGCTCAAGGACCGCCTCTACACCACCGCGCCCAAGAGCCTGGCACGCCGCAGCGCACAGACAGCCCTGTGGCGCATCACCCATGCCATGCTGCGCTGGATGGCGCCTTTCCTGTCCTTCACTGCAGAAGAGGCCTGGGTCAGCTTCGGCAGTTCCGAATCCATCTTCTTCGAGACCTTCAGCAAGCTGGGCGCACCCGATGCGGCCTTGCTTGCGAAGTGGGCCCGCATCCGCGAGATCCGTGATGTCGCCAACAAGGACATCGAAGCCGTGCGTGCAGAGGGCAAGGTCGGCGCTTCGCTGCAAGCCACGCTGCAACTGACCGCCACAGCGGCCGACCATGCACTGCTGGCCAGTCTGGGCGATGACCTGAAGTTCGTGTTCATCACTTCCGAGGTCACCTTGCAGGCAGGCGAACAGCTGGCGGTGCAAGTGGCAGTGAGCGAAGCGGCCAAATGCGAGCGCTGCTGGCACTACCGGGATGATGTGGGCCACGACGCCTCCCACCCCACCCTGTGTGGACGCTGCACCAGCAACCTGCACGGCGCGGGCGAGACCCGCAAGGTGGCCTGAACATGGCCAAGGGCAAAGGCGCTCGTACCGGTGGCCGCGCAGGGGGCAGTTCCGGCAGTGGCTGGCTGCTCTGGATCGGCATTGCCGTGCTGATCGTGGTGCTGGACCAAATCAGCAAAGTGCTGGTGCTGGGCAGCTTCCAGTACGGTGAAAGCCTGCCCCTCACCTCGTTCTTCAACCTGGTGCGGGTGCACAACCTGGGCGCAGCGTTTTCCTTTCTGGCAGGCGCCGGTGGCTGGCAGCGCTGGTTTTTCACGGGCCTGGGGATCGTGGCTGCTCTGGCCATGGTCTGGCTGCTGCGCTCGCATGCGGGCCAGCGCCTGTTCTGCGCGGCCATCAGCTTTGTTTTGGGCGGGGCCGTGGGCAATGTGATCGACCGCCTGCTGCACGGCTACGTGGTGGATTTTCTGGACTTCCACTGGGCCACCTGGCATTTTCCAGCCTTCAATGTGGCCGATTGCGCCATCACGGCAGGGGCGGCCCTGCTGATCCTCGACGAACTGTTGCGCGTGCGGCGCGGTCGTTGAACGGTTAAGCTCTCGCCCCTGATGGCGAAATACGGAGACGACACCATGCCTGGCCTGCTGCCCCAAATCGACCCCGATGGTCTGCTCGAGTTCTCGGTGGTCTACACCGACCGTGCGCTCAACCACATGTCCAAGCGCTTTGGCGGCGTGATGAACGACATCTCGCGCATGCTCAAACAGGTCTACAAGGCCCACTCGGTGGCGCTGGTGCCTGGAAGCGGCACCTTTGGCATGGAGTCGGTGGCCCGCCAGTTCGCCACGGGGCAGCACGTGATGGTGATTCGCAATGGCTGGTTCAGCTTCCGCTGGACGCAAATCTTTGACATGGGCCACATCCCCAAAAGCCACACAGTGCTGAAGGCCCGCCGCGCGGCCGATGGCACACAAGCCGCCTGGGCACCCGCGCCGATTGCCGAGGTCACTGCAGCCATTGCCAAAGAACAACCCGCCGTGGTTTTTGCCCCCCATGTGGAAACCGCCGCCGGCATGATCCTGCCCGACGATTACCTCAAAGCCGTGGCCGATGCGGTGCATGCAGTGGGCGGCCTCTTTGTGCTCGACTGCATCGCCTCGGGCGCCATGTGGGTGGACATGCAGGCCACCGGCGTGGATGTGCTGATCAGCGCACCTCAGAAAGGGTGGAGCAGTTCTCCCTGCTGTGCCATGGTGATGATGAGTGAGCGCGCCCGCAAGGCGATTGAGGGCACCACCAGCACCACCTTTGCCATGGACCTGAAAAAGTGGCTGCAGGTGATGGAAACCTACGAGGGTGGTGCCCACATGTACCACACCACATTGCCCACCGACGCCCTGCAGCGCCTGCAACAGGCCATGCTGGAAACCGAGGCCTATGGCTTCGACAAAGTGCGCGAGGAACAAATGGCCTTGGGTCAGGGTGTGCGCGCCTTGCTGCGCGAATACGGCTTTGCCAGCGTGGCTGCCCCTGGCTTTGAGGCACCCGGCGTGGTGGTCAGCTACACGACCGACCCCGGGATCCAGAACAGCAAGAAATTCCTGGCCCAAGGCCTGCAAACCGCTGCAGGCGTGCCATTGCAGTGCGACGAGCCGGCCGATTTCTGCACTTTCCGCATTGGTCTTTTTGGCCTGGAAAAGTGGCACCAGATAGACCGCACGCTCTCGCACCTGCGGTCCGCACTGGACGTGGTGGCGCCCAAGCAAAAGCTGGCGGCCTGAGGCATCGAATCGACGCGCACCCAGGCGCGCGTCAATCCACCTCGTGCAGCCAGTGGCGCTGCGCCGCGAGCACCGCTTGCGGGTAGGCGCCCTGTCCCCGGGAGCCGTTGTAGCGCCCCAGGCCCAGGAACAGATCGCCCCGTTCGCTGTCCAGGTAATGCCGCAAGATCACGCAACCAAAACGCAGATTGGTTTGCAGCTGGAACAAACGGCTTTCATCGCCATCGCCAATCAGGCGGCTCCAGAACGGCATGACCTGCATATAGCCCCGTGCACCCGCGCTCGACACGGCGAACTTGCGAAACGCACTTTCCACTTCCACCAGCCCCAATACCAAAGACAAAGGCAGGCCGGCACGTCTGGCCTCGTACCAGACGGTTTGCAAAAATTCCTGCCGTTCGACAGGATGGGGCTTGTAGCGGGCCAGGCGCTGGCTGGCGTGCTGGAGCCAACGCGCGTAGGCTTGCTGGTGTTGGACACTGGGCAGCAACGGATCGGGGGGCGCGGCACCCGCCACGGCCGTGCTCAGTGCTCCCCGCACCGCGTCGCCCAGGGGTTCTTCCAGTTGGCGCCCCGCCCAACTGGGCAGCGAGCAAGCCGACCACACGGCCATCCAGGCCACGCGCAGGCCCTGGCGACGTGAGCGTGACGCCGGCGCGCGTTGCATCAGGGCCGCATCAGGCGCTCAAGCGCCCTTTCACATGCGCCACAACTTCGGCTGCAGCCACTTTGCTGGCTTGTTCGTCACGGCGGTGCTGGTACTCGACCACACCCTCCTTCAGACCTTTGTCACCGATCGTGATGCGGTGGGGCACGCCAATCAGCTCCCAATCGGCGAACATGGCGCCCGGGCGCTCACCGCGGTCGTCCAGGATCACATCCACACCTGCCGCCAGCAACCCGCTGTAAATGCGTTCAGCTTCAGCCTTGACGGCTTCGCTGCGGTCCATGCCGATGGGACAGACCACCACAGTGAATGGCGCAATTGCATCGGGCCAAATGATGCCGCGCTCATCATGGTTCTGTTCAATGGCTGCTGCCGGCAGACGGGTGATGCCGATACCGTAGCAGCCCATTTCCATCAGCTGGGGTTTGCCATCTTCGCCCAGGAACGTGGCATTCATGCTCTTGGCGTATTTGGTGCCGAGGTAAAACACATGGCCGATCTCGATGCCGCGCTCGATGGCCAGCTCGCCTTGGCCATCGGGTGATTTGTCGCCTGCCACCACGTTGCGGATGTCGGCCACCAGATCGGGTTCGGGCAGATCACGGCCCCAGTTCACGCCGGTCATGTGGAAGTCCACATCATTGGCGCCACAAACCCAATCGGCCATCTGTGCCACATCGCGGTCGGCCACCACCTTCAGTGATTTCTTCAGATTCACTGGGCCGAGGTAACCTGGCTTGCAGCCGAAATGGTCTTCGATCTCGGCCAGGCTGGCAAAACGGAAACCGCCTTCCATGCCCGGCAGCTTGCCCACTTTGACTTCGTTCATGTCGTGGTCGCCACGCACCAACAGCAGCCAGACCGTGGATTTTTTGACCACGCCCTGCTCATCCAGTTCATCGGTGGCCAGCACCAGGGATTTGACGGTGGTGGCCAGAGGGATGTTGAGCAGCGCGGCCACGTCTTCGCATGTGCTCTTGCCCGGCGTCGGGGTTTTGGCCATGGCCTTCGTGGCAGCGCCACGCGGGCCCACCGGAGCCAACGCTTCGGCTTTCTCAATGTTGGCCGCGTAGTCGCTGCCCGGGCAATAGACGATGGCGTCTTCGCCAGTGGCGGCGATCACCTGGAACTCTTCGGACAGATCACCACCGATCGCGCCACTGTCGGCCGCCACGGCACGGTAGCGCAGGCCAAAGCGGTCGAAGATCTTGCGGTAAGCCTGCGCCATGTTCTGGTAGCTGGCTTTGGCGCCAGTCTGATCCTTGTCGAAGCTGTAGGCGTCCTTCATGATGAACTCACGCCCACGCATCAGGCCAAAACGCGGACGGCGTTCGTCACGGAACTTGGTCTGGATCTGGTAGAGGTTCTTGGGCAACTGCTTGTGGCTGCGGAATTCCTGACGTGCCACATCGGTCACCACTTCTTCGCTGGTGGGCTGAACAATGAAGTCGCGGCCATGGCGGTCCTGGATGCGCAGCAACTCAGGCCCCATTTTCTCGAAGCGGCCCGTCTCCTGCCACAGCTCGGCCGGTTGTACCACCGGCATGGTCATCTCGATGGCCCCTGCGCGGTCCATCTCTTCGCGCACGATGGCCTCCACCTTGCGGATCACACGCAGGCCCATGGGCATGTAGTTGTAGATGCCAGCGCCCAGCTTCTTGATCATGCCGGCGCGCATCATGAGCTTGTGGCTGGCAACTTCGGCGTCGGCGGGCGCTTCCTTGAGGGTGGAAATGAGGAATCGGGAGGCTTTCATGGGCAGGTACGAGGGAAATCAGACAGGACCCAACGGTGTGCCACGGCGACGGCCGTGCATAATGGATCCAATTTAAAAATTTGGGGTTGATTATGCTGGATCGGGAAGGCTTCAGGCCCAACGTCGGCATCATTCTGCTCAACCAGAAAAACCAGGTGTTCTGGGGCAAGCGCATCCGCACCCACAGCTGGCAGTTTCCGCAAGGCGGCATTGACCGTGGCGAAAGCCCCGAGCAGGCCATGTTCCGGGAACTGCATGAAGAAGTGGGTCTCCATCCGGAGCATGTGCGCATCGTGGCCCGAACCCGTGACTGGTTGCGCTATGAAGTGCCGGACCGCTATGTCCGCCGCGAGTCTCGCGGTTTCTACAAGGGTCAAAAGCAGATTTGGTATCTGCTGCAGATGGTGGTCGGTGACCACCATCTGAACCTGCGTGCCACCGATCACCCTGAATTCGACGCATGGCGCTGGAACGATTACTGGGTTCCCCTCGATCTGGTGATCGAGTTCAAACGTGGCGTCTATGAAATGGCGCTCACGGAACTGGTGCGTTTTCTGCCTCGAAACGACCGCTACAACCGCTACCTGCGCGGCAACAGTCCGCACCCTGCCCGTTCCGGGCCAGATCTGCTGGGCGCCCAACAACAACCGTTGCACATGGAACTGCCACCTGGCGCCAGCTTCGATCCAGACCCACAGTCTGGGCAATAACACCTGTCGTCGAAACCTTGCCGCCCACTAGGAGCGGCGATCGGGTGGATTGTCCGGATTCAATTTAAAGATGGCCGTGATGTCATCGAAGCACGCACAAAACGCATCGACAACAGCGGGGTCGAATTGCGTTCCTCGGCCACGTTCAATCGCCGCCTTTGCATCGTTCAGACTGAGCCCGCTTTTATAAGGTCTGGAGGAGATCAGCGCGTCGAACACATCGGCGACAGCCATCAAACGCGCCGATGCAGGAATTTCCTCACCCTTGAGCCCGTCGGGATACCCCAGCCCATCCCATTGTTCATGATGCCAATGCGCGATTTCTATGGCGATCTCCATGAACCGGAATGAGTGTGGAACCGACTCCACAGCCTTGCGCAATAAGTCAGCACCGCGCTTGGCATGGGTTTTCATGACCTCCCACTCAGGCGCCGACAGTCGATAGGGTTTGAGCAATATGCCCTCGGGAATGCCCACCTTGCCAATGTCGTGCAAGGGTGCGCCCATGACCATCCATTTCAGATTTTCGCCAGCGAGGACATCGGAAAATCTGGGGTGATTTTGCAGCGCTTTGGCCAGCACTTCCACATAGCGCTGGGACCTGACCAGATGACAGCCCGTCTCGTAGTCACTGGCCGTGGCAAGATTGGTCAGCACCTTGATGACCAAGTCCTGCAAATGCTCGTAATTGGCGTGAACCCGCCGAACTTGAGCCAGATCGGTGCCCATGACATGGCCTCCGTTGCAAGAATCACGATTCAAAGTGTCTTCCCTCTCCACAGGTCATTGCTTATGATTTTACATATCTTTACAATGCCCTTTGTCTACCGCACACCAGATGCCCACGCAGGCCATGCCCCACTTCGGTGCCTACATGCGCTTTTTGCGCTTGTCGGCACAGTTGCGCGCAGCTTATGCCACTTTGAGCGCCAATGAATTGGCCTTGTTTGAAGAAATCGTACTGGCCTGGGCACAATCCAAACCCCTGTCCGTCAGTCAGGCCATAAGCATCAAACGCCTGGGCGCCCACGCCACCCTGTTTGCCCGATTGGCCGAGCTTCGCCAGCAGGAGCTCCTCGAGACCGTCAAACATGACACCGATGTCCGAAGCAAGTACCTGATACCTACAACAAAAGGATTGGCACTGATGCAGCAACTGGCCGAAGCTTTGCTAGTGAGCCATGCGGCCTCATCTCCCGAATAAGCCCTGCGCACCGTCTGGCCAATGCATCCTCGCATGAACAGATGTTCGTCTATAGGACAATCAGGGCATGTCCACTGCATCATTTATAGAATCATTGACATCCATGGCCTACCGAATGGCCAGCTACATGGTCAACAATGTCATCGACGATCCAGCCATGTTGGCCATCATTTTCTGCTGACCTCACGCCGAATGACGGGCATTCAACTGCCATAAAGCTTGCCGTCACCTTTTTGCCATGCACAGCCCAACTTTGCTTTATTCGGTATCCATTCTTGTAGCCTTGATGACAGGCATCCTGTTTGTTGCCTGGAAATCCACGCAAGTCTCTGGGATAAGGGAGTGGTTTCTGGGCTTTTTGTTTGCGTTGTTGAACATCGTTTTTTTCCTGAAAAGAGAGTTCTTTTCCGAGGAAATTTCCAGCCTCATCCTCCATGCCCTGCTTTTGGGTACAGGCGCAACCACATTGATCGGCACCTACCGGTACCTCGGGCGAAAAGACATACCGTACAGCGTGATCTGGCTCACCGTGCTGATCACGCTGATTGGCATCTTCACGCTGGATCTCTACCTGAATATCCCCGTGCATTTGTACAGGTTGGTCAGCATCATGACGGGCGTCTTCTTCGTTTGCGCAGGAAGTGTCATTTGGCCCACCCATCCCAACCTCTATCGCGCGCGGGTATTTTTCTCTGTGATCACTGTGGTTCACGGCATTTTCATGTGCGCGAGAATTTTCTTGTTCACCGGTAATTTCTCAAATCCTACGTCGAGCCAGATGGCTGTGCAAAACGTGCATCTGATTCTGATCGAACAGATGATCATGGCTGTTCTGTTCGGATTCGGCGTCATGCTGCTGGCCAATGAACACATCACATCACAGCTCAAACTGCTGGCAGATCTGGATTCATTGACCAACCTTTACAACCGCCGTGCATACCTGAAAAACCTGGAGCAATCCATCAGTTTTGCCAATCGGACCCAAAGGCCTCTGTCTGTGCTCGTGATTGACATCGACCACTTCAAGAACATCAACGACAGCCATGGACACGATGCGGGCGATGTGGTGCTGAAAAGCATTGCCAACACGGTTCAGCACTGCCTTCGCACCGAAGACGTCATGGGCAGAATGGGGGGAGAAGAATTCTCCGTTTGCCTTCCCAATACCGGACTGGAGTCCGCACTCCTCGTGGCCGAGCGCATCCGCAAAGCCATCCACGCAACCGCCATCAGCGTTGAATTGGCAGACATTTCCTGCTCGGCCAGCATTGGCGTGTCCACCCTCCGAGAACTTGAGTCGCCGCGCGACATCTTGCGCCGCAGCGACCAGGCCATGTATTTCGCCAAAGCCAATGGGCGCAACCGCATTGAATATGCGGTTTGATGAGTGATCTGGGGCTTTGCTCCCGATGTCATAGGGTTAGCTCGGCATTGAAATTTAACCGATCGTTAAGTAAATTCGGACATTGGACTATTGAATTTCCCCTCATCTCGCCCCGCCATGAAACGCCGCTCTCTTCTCACCGCACTTACCGCCGCCAGTGTCATTCCACGTGCTGTTCTGGCACAACCTGTTTCAGGATTTCCCAATCGACCAGTGACCCTGGTGGTGCCTTATGTGGCGGGGGGACTCACTGATGTCATGGCACGAGTGATCGCCCCACCCTTGGCGCAAAAGTGGGGTCAGAACGTGGTGGTCGACAACCGCGCAGGGGGCGGTACAACCATAGGCACAGGTTTTGTGGCGCGCGCGCCGGGTGACGGTCATACCCTGCTGATGACGGCCTTCGGTTACATCGGCAACCAAATCATGTTGCCCAACCTGCCATATGACCCTCGTGCATTGGCGCCTTTGGCCATGGTGGCCGACAGCCCCAGTGTGCTTTATGTCAGCGCACGTTTGCCGGTCAACAACCTGGCCGAGTTCATCGCCTATGGCAAAGCCCATCCTGGCCAGTTGACCTTTGCCTCGTCTGGCAATGCCTCCAGCCCCCACATTGCCGCTGAGCAGTTTGCTGGCATGGCGGGTTTGCAGATTCTGCACATACCCTATCGCGGCAACGGCCCTGCCATCAACGATCTGCTTGGTGGCCAGGTGGATGCGCTGTTTGATTCACCCGCCACCATGTCGCATGTGGCAGCCGGCAAGCTCAAGGTACTGGGCCACGGGTACGACCGACCCAACCCGCGTTTACCTCAAGTCCCTGCCATCAGTCAGTCGGGGATCCCAGGGCTTGAGCGCTTCAAGGCCGGTGGCTGGTTCGGCATGTTCATCCCCAGCGCCACCCCCGAGCCACTGCAACAACGCATTCACAACGATATCCGCAGTGTGCTCGACATGCGGGAAGTCCGCGAGGCCCTGGCACGTACTGGCGTTGACCCGCGCACGATGACACGAGCCGAATTTTCAACCTATCTGCAAAGTGAGCTTGAGCATTGGGGACCGGTGATCCGCTCACGCAACATCCGCCCCGATTAATTGAAACGTGGATCTCCATGCAAAGAGCATCCACATTCACCATTCCTCACAGACACCGCCCAGCCCCAACACACCCGGGTGACACTGTTGCGAGCTCAGGATGGGCCTAGGGGAAATTACTAATATTTAAAAATACTGTTTGCCTCACCATACTTGCTGACTCCGACCTCAGGCTTGAACATGGCATCTGTCTTACTTCAAATTGTCTGTAAACCCCTCCCCTTTACCGAACAAGGGGAAGTGATTGAGAGTCTCAAAGACGCTGCCGAGCTTTGGCGCAAGGCCGGCGCAGAAGTCAAGGTCTATTCCGTTGCGGTTGGCGAGATCGGCAAGTTGCTGTTCACCGCCAGATGGAAAAGCTATACGGATTACGGAGAAACGATGGACCGACTGACCAGCGGTGAATCCGTTCAAACTTTGATGGGAAAGATCTTGAACTCTGGCAAGGTAGAGTGGGTCAGGGGTAAATTGGCTCGGGAATTACCGATTTAAATGCGCTTCTGCCATAGCGCCATTCCAAACTAGCCAGTCACCGCCTGGACTGGTTCGCTCTCGCGTTTTGTGGCCGTTCTTGGGCATTCAATGCCCATCTCGTGGACTCGAGATTCTGGAGAGGCCATCGGCAACTCGCATCTTTCAGGTTTGCTACAATCTATGGTTCTACTTCGGGGTGTAGCTTAGCCTGGTAGAGCGCTACGTTCGGGACGTAGAGGCCGGAGGTTCGAATCCTCTCACCCCGACCATTAAGGTCGAATCCATAGACCCACCGTTCACGCAAGTCGACGGTGGGTTTATTTTTTTCGACGCTGAGTAGCTAAGTTCGCACTGTGCTACAAAAATTCTTGCAATGTGGCGTTTTCAGCACGCCGCAGGCTCTTTTTTCGCAATGGGATCGGCTGGAGGGTGCTGGCGCCCGAACGGAGCGGGAGGGGGTCAGCGCTTTGCGCCCGCCTGCCCCCTAGTTCTTGCTCGACCAGGTTAGCTACTCGTACGCTGTGCTGATGCTGAGCACCTACGAAATTTGGGCCGCAAACGATGGGGCCTACAGCCCGAACAGGCACCGAACCCTGCCCATCCCCGCAACCATCACCCCCATTGCCAACTACCCCAGCAAGCTACGCATCTACATGACCAATGCGTCGCGCTTCTGGCAGGTGCGATGCTTCTTCAAAGGCAAGACCTACAGCCAGAGTCTGCGAACCAGTAACAAGACCAGCGCCATCAGTCTCGCCAAGCAGTTCTTCCACATCAAGTCAGCAGAGCTGTACGGGGAATCAATCCAGCAACGAGCCAGCGACACCCTGTTCGCAGATGTAGTGCCTGCGACAATCGCGCTCCAGCAGGCCCGTGTACAGCGTGGTGAATTGAGCAGTGCAGGCCTGCGCATTTTCCAAAACCGTCTGCACAAGACCATCGTGCCCTACTTCGGCAACTTGGCTTTGACCCGCATTGGCTACACCCAGCTCAGCAATTTCATCCAACAGCTCAGCGCCAACGGGATGACCACCACAACCATCCAGCAACACGTGGTCGCCACCAGAAAAATTTTCAGCTACGCCTATAGCGTGAACCTGATCGCCTCTGTTCCCAAGTTCCCCGCCATCAAAGTCACCAGCAAGCCGCGTGGGAGCTTCACCCTTGCCGAATACAGGTTGCTGGTACGCACCGCCCGCCGATTGGTTGGGGAGCGGGTGCCCATTTCCACCACACAGCGAAGCAAGAGGGGCAAGGAGCATGTGGACCGTTATGCAGAGATCACTTGCGACCTGCATTGGCTGATTCGTTTTATGGTCAACAGCTTCGTGCGCCCCAGCGACATCAAAAATCTCCAGCACAAGCATGTCACTGTCATGCGGGGCAAGCACACCTACCTGCGCCTGAACCTGCCCGAAAGCAAGCTACACGATAAGCCCATCGTCACCCTACAGAGCGCTGTGGACGTCTACGAGCGGTTGCTGGCGCACCACAAGGCGCTGGGCTTGGGTGGGGCTGACGATTACCTGTTCATGCCCACCCAGCCAGACAGGGGCAAGGCGCTGGAGTTTTTGGGGTGGCAGTTCAAGCATGTGCAGGCGGTGGCGGGAGTTGGCGAGAACAAGGCCAACGGCAAGAACCGCACTCTGTACAGCCTGCGGCACACGGCCATCACGCTCAGGCTGTTGTACGGGGGCAAGATCGACTTGCTGACGCTGGCACGCAACGCCCGAACCAGCGTAGAAATGATCGAAAAGTTCTACTCCTCCAACCTGTCGGCGGAGATGAACATCGACTTGCTACAGGGGCGGCGGTGATCTTGTCGCGTTACACGACAATACTTAAATTGAGGTGAAAATGAACTGGCGGAGAGCCCCCCCAAGCAACGGGATGTACCGGAGTAACAAATGAGGAATTTTGTATTTTTTATTGGCGCAGTTCTTTTGGCCTACGGTCATCCAGTGTTGGCGAACGAAGCCGCTAAATGTTACGAAAAGGCTTGGGGACATCCAAACGATGGCGGACTGGGCCTAAATAGAGGGCAGGCAACAAGTTTGTGTAACGGTGCAAAGAACGCAATGGAAGTAACCAGTTGCTTTGAAAAGGCTTGGGCACATCCTGACGATGGTGGGCTTGGACTCAATAGAGGCCAAGCTGTCGCTCTTTGCAACGGCACAAATGATGCTGATGAAACAACCAAGTGCTTTGTAAAGGCATGGGCACATCCAAGCGATGGAGGGCTCGGATTACATAAAGGTGGAGCGGTGGATTTGTGCTCGTCTGCACCCAAATCTCGCTAGGTCAGCACCATAAATTGATCTGCAATGATCATTTACACATCAGCTCTTGTGGTGTTAGAAATCGATCAAGTATCCGGATAGGGAATGTCTAAAAAGGTAACCACACAGGACTTCATCCGGCGTGCTCGTGAAGTGCACGGAGAAAAATACGACTATTCAAAGTCAGTCTATGTGTCAGCTACCACCGATCTCACAATCATCTGCCCAATACATGGGGAATTCCAACAGCGTCCCGCAAATCACAACTCAGGACGCGGGTGTCGTGAGTGCGCAGGGAATAAGCCACTAACGGTCGAGAAATTTGTTGAGCGCGCTCAAGCCGTGCATGGAAATCGGTACGACTACTCGCAAGTCAAGTTTGAAGGTGTCGAGAACAAGATCACGATCATTTGCCGCGAGCATGGACCGTTCCAACAGCGTGTAATGGTGCACTTGAAGGGCTTCAACTGCCCAAAGTGCGGGCGGGCGAAGGTCGCTGACAAACTGAGCCACTCGCCGGATCGATTCATACAGGATGCAAGAACGGCGCACGGTGACAAGTACGACTACTCAGAAGTCGAATACGTAAATGCGCTGACAAATGTGAAGATCATTTGTCCCGAGCATGGTGCGTTCTTCCAAAAGCCCGCCAATCATGTTCGCGGGATTTCATGCTCGAAATGTAGTGACATCATTGCGGCTGACAAACGTAGGCTCTCAACCGAAGAGTTCATAGAACGTGCTCGCGCGGTTCATGGTGACAAGTACGATTACGCGCGTTCTAACTACATCACTTCTCACGGCAAGGTTGAGATCATCTGTCCAGAGCACGGTTCTTTTTGGCAATCACCCGCAACTCACACTATGGGCAATAAAGCGGGTTGTCCGGGCTGTGCGGTTTCCGGCTTTGATCAAACCAAGCCTGCGCTTCTCTACTACCTAGCCGTGCTTACCGATAACGATGAGACGTTGTACAAGATCGGCATCACGAATCTCACTGTGCAAAAGAGATTCCCCAACGTAGACCTTGCCAGAATCCGTGTGGTCAAGACTTGGTCTTTTGCCTATGGTGGTGACGCCGCCAAGCGCGAGATCGCAATCCTGCAAGAATTCTCCGACGATCTCTATACAGGTGTCGACGTACTAATTGGCGCAGGGAATACTGAGCTTTTCGTGCGCGATGTACTAGAGCTAGATGCTGAGACAGGACAGCATGAATACAAGCAATGGAAGCAGAACAGCTTGCTCTAGCTGTATGGCTAGCCTAAGTCTCCATCTTAATTGCGCCGAATAGCCTCAGCCCGGACGCATCTTGAGTGCTGTTTTAGGGCTGATTTGAGTGCCGCGTGACAGCGGTAACGAGACCGACGAAAAAAAGCCCGCACAGTGGCGGGCTGGGTAAGTGCAGTGCCGCTTGGCACTGCGGTTGTCAGCTTGTTCCATTTAGAACAACTTATGTGGCGTCCTTGCTGTTGACCGCATTGGCGGCGGTGCCATAGTCCCATTTGCTGGGATCGACTGCAGTGCCGGGAGCTTCTTGCTTGAGCTTTTCGTAGCGTTGGTTGCGGCGCTTTTCGAAATACTCGGTGGCTTCCTTCTTGATCACGAGCTTGATCGGCAAGCGTGTTGCAATTTCATCGAAGGCTTTTTGCAACAGACGGAAATCAGCATCATCAACCTGTTTGGTGAAGAAGACGTTGGCTACGCAGAACGACATGGTCTTCTTGTCCAGCTTGAACGGCGACACGCTGTTGTTAATAGCGCGAGTCTTCTTAACAAGGTCATCTACCTCCCCGCCAGTCAGATCACACAGGCGATAGCCGTTGGCAACGCAACGCTCGAAATCATCGGCAGGCATTTGCGTCAGTGCATAGATGCTGGTCCACGCCGCAGGCAGTTGATCAGCGTACTTGATCATGCGGGGGTAGACCTTGCCAATCGCAAGGAACTTGCGAATCGTGCTGGAATCCTCCTTATAGCCGATGTTCTTGCAGAACTCATTAAATTCATGATCGGACAGAATTTGCTGGGCCTCGTAGACAACACGACACATGTCCAAAGCCGCCACTGCCGTTCGACGCTGTTGTGCTTTAAACAGCCAGACGTATTCATGGCGAGTGTGAGCAGGAATATTCGTGTCGTCAATTTCCCAGCTGTGCTCCACCTTCGCGGGAGAAACATACTGGGTAATGCTGTTGCCCTGCTGATCAGCCAAACGGTTAGCGACGGCTACTACATCTGCCGCATCTTGCGCGATGGTTTCCTCAATGGCCTGGTTCTTCAAGGATTCAGCCAGGTCTTGTTTTTCTTCAGCGTCCAAATCTTTAGACAGCTCGTCGAAATCGCGTCCGGCGTCTACAACACGAGACACAAGCGTCTTCTTTACAGAGCCGATTTGAACAGTGACGTTCGGCACGACCTCATCAGAGGCGGGGTTGGTGGAAGTGGTTTCGGTGAAGGTAGGTTGCATGTGATTTCTCCTCAATGCTGGTTAAAAAAGACCGTCTTCAGCGGCCATGCCAGAAACTTGATGTGTGTTCGTTGCCGGCATGTTTTGAAGTCTAGGTTTGATAG
>Ga0228703_1001268_pt1 | contig 15780 bp, 20 predicted proteins | sample McNCre217_Aug_MG_3_FD_178020 | JGI IMG/M metagenome (GOLD analysis project Ga0228703, IMG submission 178020) | Freshwater microbial communities from McNutts Creek, Athens, Georgia, United States - 29-17_Aug_MG | ecosystem: Environmental > Aquatic > Freshwater > Creek | place: USA: Georgia... | reverse complement strand
TTTTGCGGGTCGGTCGTGGCGAGCACAAATTTCAAATACTCAGGCGGCTCTTCGAGCGTCTTCAACATCGCGTTGAACGCGGTGTTGGTGAGCATGTGCACCTCGTCAATCATGAAGACTTTGAAGCGGCCTTGCACGGGCTTGTAAACAGCCTGCTCCAACAAACTTTGCACTTCGTCCACACCGCGGTTAGATGCGGCATCGAGCTCGGTGTAATCAACAAAGCGGCCTGCATCAATGTCGGTACAGGCTTGGCACACACCGCAAGGTTCCGCAGTGATGCCGCCTGTTCCATCCACGCCTTGGCAATTGAGCGATTTGGCCAGCACGCGCGACACCGTGGTTTTACCCACACCGCGCGTACCGGTGAACAAGTAGGCGTGGTGCAAACGCTGGGTGGTCAGCGCATTGGTCAGCGCCTGCACGACGTGCTCTTGCCCCACCATCTCTGTGAAGGTTTTCGGGCGATATTTGCGAGCGAGCACGAGGTACGACATAAGCCAAGCATTCTATGTGACCTACAATAGACCTCGACGGGCCTCCTCACATGGTGAAGCGGCCAACCGGGTCAGGTGGGGAACCAAGCAGCCCTAACTGTGGAGCCAGTGCTGAGGGTCGGGCCCGTCACCTCTATACAAAAGCTGTTCAAAGCGCTCGAAAACCCTAGCGCCATCCCCTCTGAATTTACCTAAACTGAGGTTCTCTGCTTGGAGGACCTATGAAGTTGCATCGTTTCTTTTTGATTGCTTGGCCATCTGCCCTCGGCGCAGCTTTGATGGAGATGCTGGTTTTTTCTGTGCTCGACCCAATGGACATCCCAAGCGTTGAACACGCCATGGGTCTCTCATCTCAAGGCGTCTACACCATGGCTTTTTTTGTATTTTGGGCGGCCATCAGTTTTGCTTGCACGTTGACGCTTTTTTTAGCGCAACCTGTCGGTACGAAGCACGCACCTATCTGAGTCAAAACAGGTAGTGATCCAAGAGCAGCGCAGCAAATAGAGCTGACAAATGGATGAGCGAAAAACGGAATGTTTTTCGGGCCAACTCATCCGAATACTCACGCATCAGAGCAATCGCATAAGCAATAAACCCCACGCTCAACACTAGGGCCACACCCAAATACAGCCATGAGCTCATGCCAATGGCGAATGGCATCAAACAAGCCGCCATCAAAAGAACGGTGTACAGCAAGATTTGCAAACGCGTGAAACGGTTTCCGTGCGTCACAGGCAACATGGGCAAGCCCGACTTGCGGTAGTCTTCGACGCGATACAAGGCCAAGGACCAAAAGTGCGGCGGAGTCCAGAGAAAAATAATCAAGAACAAAATCAGCGCTTGAGAGCTGACCTCACCCGTGATTGCTGCCCACCCCAAAAGCGGCGGCATCGCACCCGATGCACCACCAATCACAATGTTTTGCGGCGTCATGGGCTTGAGCACCAAGGTGTAGATGACCGCGTAGCCAATGAAGGTGGCAAAGGTCAGCCACATGGTGAGCGGGTTGACAAACACATACAGAATGAACGAACCCAACGAACACAGCGCCGCTGAAAAGCACAAGGCTTGTGCATCAGACAACTCACCTCTTGCAGTAGGACGCCACGCAGTGCGGCGCATCTTGGCGTCAAGTGTTTTTTCCACCAAGCAGTTAAAGGCGGCCGCTGCGCCCGCTACCAGCCAAATGCCAAAGCACGCCCAAGTGATGCGTATCCATGCATCCAATGATGGCCAACCAGGAATAGCCAACACCATGCCGATCAGGGCACAAAACACAATGAGTTGAATCACACGCGGCTTGGTAAGTGCGTGGTATTGGCGGAAAACGTCGGCGGTCATCATGTGCATGCTCTCGTCATCAACGTCCAGGCTTGTCCCACACCACACTTGCCATCAGTAGCTTTTGCAGCATGTTCTTTGCCGCACTCGCCTGCTTGCCTTGCATGTCTGCAGGCATACGCAACATCGCGTGACCTTGTGGATCAATCACAAACAATTGTTGCGTGACTTGATCCAAAGGCATATCGCCCAACCAAGCTTTCAGCGCAGGCTCTGTGATTCGTAACACAGCCGTCTCCGCCAATAATGGTTGGACCTGCGGATTGATGGCACTATCGTCTGTCACCAACCAAACTCGGTCCACACGGTCTTTGTCCTTATTGAGCATCTCGCGCAATTGACGCTGAATGAACAAATGTTGCGCACACTCAGCGGCGCACGTGCCAGACCCTACATTGACCAATAACCATTGCCCTTTGAGTTGCGACAGTTCAATAGACTGCCCTTGCGCATTGACCAGCGCGAGCGCAGGCATAGGACGTGCAGGATGAATCAGCTCACCAAAGTTAGCTTGTCCTGTGGGCTTGATGACAAAGAACACAAAAATGGCCAAAAGCACAGGCAATGAGCAAGCCACCAGCATTGCCAACAACTTGCCATGCCCCGAAGGTGGCAACGCTGTCAAATGCGGATCAGGCAGTGAATGCACAGCCATGCTCAATGGCGCATCTGTTGTTACGTGTTTGGATTCGGTCATAAAAATTTAATCGGTTGCTTTGCGGTAACTGCTGCGGACAAAAAATCCCAACAGCACCAGAGCCATCAAGAACCATTGTGCCGCATAGCCCTTGTGCATCGGTGCTTTGTTGGACAGTTCCGGCCACTCTCTGACCAAACCATCTGACACGTCTGATTCAGACATCAAAATCACAACAGGTTGGAACGGGTGGTTGTGTGCCGCTTGAATTTCATCCAAGCGAATACGCGTGCGAAGTGCGCCTGTATCGCCTACAGATTCAGACACAAATGCTGGCGCTTTCCCAAATGGCAATGACACACGCCCCTGCACCTCCACACGACCCGCAGGTACCGCCACCTCGGGCAGCACAGAGCGTGATGTGCCCCACCCCACCCAACCGCGATTGACCAGCACACGCACCTGTGTGCCTTCGATCTGCAGCGGCGTGATCACATGAACGCCAGGGCGGCCTTGGTACTGTTGGTTATCGAGGAAAAACTGCTGGCTCGCATCAAACTGGCCACGCACCACAACCGAAACACCATCCACCTCTTGTGGGTTGACCGTTTGCGCGCCTAACAACAATGGATTGGTGGCAGAGCGTTGATCGCGCAAGGCCACTTGTGTTTCAACATCTACGCCTTTGGACCATTGCCACCAGCCCAAGCGCAGAAAAACCACCATCAACAGACAAGTGGCAACGAAAGGAATCCAACGAAATTGAAATTGATGCATGAAGGGGTAAAAATGTGCGGATAATTCCACGCATCACATGTCACGGAGATAGGTCATGATTGGCAAACTGCTCGCAGTACTTTTACTGCTGATTATTCTGGGAAGCCTGTTCACTGCCCTTTACCGTTTGACACAAAAGAAAGAAGACAGCGCGACGGTTGTTAAAGCCTTAACCCTGCGCGTGGGCTTGTCGATTGGCTTATTTATCGCGCTGTTTGCCAACTACTATTTCGGCCTCATCCCCTTGCGAGGATGAAGCCAGGTGTGACGGTTTACAACCAGTAAACGAACACGAACAAGATCAACCAGACCACGTCCACAAAGTGCCAGTACCAAGCCACGGCTTCAAAGGCAAAGTGGTTGTGCTCTGAGAAGTGGCCTTTCATGCAACGACCCAAAATCACGGCCAACATAATGGTTCCGAGTGTCACGTGCATGCCGTGAAAACCGGTCAAGATGAAGAAGGTCGCGCCGTAGATACCAGCACCCAAGGTCAAACCGAGTTCGCTATAGGCATGGGCATATTCATAAGCTTGGAAACCCAAGAAAATTGAACCCAACAAAACCGTCAAGATCAGACCCCAAATCAAATGTGAGCGCTTGTTTTTGATCAAACCCCAGTGCGCCCAAGTCAGGGTGGCTCCAGATGTCAACAACAACAAAGTATTCAGCGCAGGAATGCCCCATGGACCCATCGGCGTGAAGGGATCACCCATTGGACCGCTGGATGGCCAAGCAGCGGTGAAACCCATGTAGGGGTTGAGCGCTTCTTCATAGCTAGCCAACTCTGGCAATGCAATACGGCGTGCGTAATACAAGACACCAAAGAAACAGGCAAAGAACATCACTTCAGAGAAGATGAACCACACCATGCCGGTGCGATACGAACGGTCTTCCCACTGGGTGTAGCTGCCGTTTAAGTTTTCATGAATGATTTCGCCAAACCAACCAAACAGCACATACACAATCATGGCAGCGCCAATAGGCATGCCCCATGCACCTTCGGGTACAGCATTGACTTTCAAAATCAGGCCCAAGGCCATCAAGAAAATACCAATCGACAGTGTCGTTGAGTAGTTACTAGCTGCAGGCACAAAGTAGTGGCCTTTAGCGGTGTGTCCAGTGGTATGGCTCATGGTTTCCTCACAATTTCAATTGGCTGTAATTTGTAGACGCATCGGCCTGAGTTTTGATGGCTTCAAAGAAGGTGTATGAAAGCGTCAAAGTATTCAGACTGGGGTCAATGTCGTTGCTGATGTAAAAAACAATAGGTAGGGTTCTGACTTCTCTGGCAGCAAACGTTTGCTGGTTGAAGCAAAAGCACTCTACTTTTTGAAGATAAGAAGCACCGTTGGCGGGTGTCACACTCGGAATGGCTTGCCCCACGAAGGGCTGTCCGGTGACGTTTTCCACCACATAGTGGGTGTAGACCATCTCGCCCGGGTGCACCTGCATCGAAAAATGTTCCGGTTTGAAAGCCAAGCCAGCACCAGGCATGGCATGACTTAAAAACTGCACTGTCACCAACCTAGAGGTATCGACCTGTGTGTTTGAAATGGCAGCGACAGCCTGAGCGTTGGTCTTACCGTTGATACCGGTCCATTTGCAAATCACGTCATACAACGGGACCATCGCAAAACCCAAGGCCGAGAACAACACTGCAACACCAGCCAAACGATAGGCCAGTCGCAAGTTTTGTTGATCACGTGCGGGGGTTTCAGACATCTTCAAACAGGACGGAATTTCCACAGCGTGATCAAAAAGATGACCACCACCATGGCAACCAACTTCAACGCCAAACGAGCGTTTTGTTGGTCGTTCTTAGATTCGATGCTCATGGTTCAACCTAGATATCAGTCGATTTTGGGTTGAGTTTCAAAGGTGTGATAAGGCGCAGGAGATGGCACAGTCCACTCCAAGCCAGTTGCACCTTCCCAGCTGCGGTCCTCAGACTTCTTGCCTTCGCGAATGCACTTCAGCACGATGTAGATGAACAACAAGTGAGACAGCCCCAAGATGAACGCACCGATGGTGGAGAGCTTGTTCCACTCTGCAAACATCAATGGGTAGTCTGGGATACGACGTGGCATGCCTGAGAGCCCCACCAAGAACTGAGGAATGAACGTCAGGTTCACACCCAACATCACGATCCAGAAGTGGATGCGACCCAGCTTCTCGTCCAACATGTGGCCTGTCCACTTAGGCAGCCAGTAGTAAATGGCAGCCATCGAACCCATCACGGTCGTGGGATACAAGGCATAGTGGAAGTGCGCCACCATGAAATAAGCATTGTGGTACTGAGGGTCAGCCGCAGCATCTGCCAACACCAAGCCGGTCAAACCACCCCAACCAAAGAGGATGATGAAGCCCAAGGCAAACAGCATGGGTGTTTCAAACGACAGCGAACCGCGCCAAACTGTGGCGATCCAGCAGAAGAACAACACAGCCAAAGGCAATGAAATCAACATCGTGCTGTACATGAAGTACATCTGCGCATTCACGGACATACCGCTGGTGAACATGTGATGCGCCCACACCACAAAGGCCAAGGCACCAATGGTCCACATGCTGTACACCTGAGCTTTGTAGCCGTAGGTTTCTTTACGAGAGAAAGCGCTCAACACGTGAGGAATTGCACCGGTGATAGGCAGCAACAACACATACACCTCTGGGTGACCCATGAACCAGAAAATGTGTTGCCACAAAACGGGGTCACCGCCACCTGCGGCGTTGAAGAAGTGCGTGTCAAAGTGACGATCCATCAACACCATGGTCACACCACCTGCGAACACAGGCATGATGGAAATCAACAAAATAGCAGTCACCAAGAAGCCATGTGCGAACAAAGGCATCTTCATGAAGGTCATGCCAGGAGCGCGCATGTTGACGATGGTCACGATCACGTTGATCGAACCCAAGATGGATGACACACCCAGCATGTGGATCGCAAAGATCGCGAAGTCCATGCCCCAACCGCTTTGCAGCGACAAAGGTGCGTACATGGTCCAACCGGTATCCACAGCGCCTGGGCCAATGTTGGCTAGGCCCAAGAAGAACGGCAAGGTCAGCATCACAGCAGCTGGTGGCAAGATCCAAAAGCCCCAGTTGTTCAAGCGAGGCAACGCCATATCAGGTGCGCCAATGACCATGGGCAACATGTAGTTGGCCAAGCCGGTGGCCACAGGCATCGCAAAACCGAACACCATGATCAAACCGTGCAAGGTGATCAGTTGGTTAAAAAACTCAGGTTGCATCAACTGCAGACCGGGCACAAACAACTCAGCACGCACGCCCAAAATCATGGCGCCGCCCATCAGCAACATCGTGATACCAAAAATGAGGTACATAATGCCAATGTCTTTGTGGTTGGTCGTTTGCAACCAGTGGCGAATGCCACCGTGATGATGATGCGCATCATGTCCTGCATGAGCCATATCGTGCGTCATATCGTGTGCCATGAACTTTCCTTTGATACTGATTTATTGTTTTAAGTGCCAGACTTTTGGCGGCTTGCGATCCATGCCTTGAATTCTTCTTCAGGCACCACATTCACCACCACAGGCATATAGGCATGCTCTTTGCCACACAGCTCAGAACACTGGCCACGGTATGTGCCTGGTTTTTCAACTGTCGCCCAAAATTCGCGCAAGAAGCCGGGAACCGCATCACGCTTGACACCAAACGCAGGCACCCACCAGCTGTGGATCACGTCATTCGATGTGGTGATGAAGCGCACCTTCTTACCCACTGGTAACACCAAGGGGTTGTCCACTTCGAGCAAGTAGTTTTCGCCCTTGGCTTCTTTGTTGTCGATTTGTTCACGAGGCGTGGTCAAACGGCTGGTGAACTTCACGCCTTCAGCTGGAAATTCGTATTGCCACATCCATTGGCTGCCTGTGACCTTGACCACCAACTCAGCATCGCTCTTGGAGTCTTCGTACATCTTGACGGCGTGATAGGCAGGAATACCAAACACACCATAGTCGATGACCAACAACACTGCAAAGGGCGCCAACACAAACAACCATTGCTTGGTTGAGCGAGGTGCTGTAAAGCCAGCAGCCTGATGACCTTGTGACTTGCGATGCGCCCAGAATGAATACAACATCAAGGCCAAAACACCGCAAAAGATGATCAAGATAATGATCATGAACAGGTTGTGCACGTGCAGCGTTTCACGCGCAATTGGTGTCACTGGCTCTGGAAAGTTCCATGTGTAGCCTGCCAATACGCTTTGCGTCATGAGTGCCGCAAATGCACCAGCCATCCATTTTTTCAAGCCCCGCATATCTTCTGTCCTTTTATAAATTCTTTGAATGCTCATTTTGGTGATGACTTAAAAGCTATACACAGACGACACGCCTGCTAGCCCCGTCACAAACACCATCAACATGGGTGCCACCGACCAAGCCATCTCTGCCAAAGTCGATGTATGAAAGTGCTCATCTGCATGCTTGTGGTGGTGCCAGTGCGATGCCAAGATGGCTGCAAAAACCACAGCAAACATGACCACCGAAGCACCCAATAACCACTCGCGAGCAGCCAGCGTGAATTGCAAATCAATCATCGCCGCTACCTTTTAACGAAAGCGATTGGGTTGAATGGTTTGCATCGTCGTGGGCAAGCTTTCCACATAGCGCGCAATTTCTTTGAGTTCTTTGTCAGAGAACTGCTTCACAACGCCACCCATGATGGGGTTGCTGCGGCCAATTTGTGGCTTGTTCTCTGTTTTGTAAGCACGCAAAGCTGCGTACACATAGTCAGCATGCTGACCTGCAATTTTGGGATACGTGGGTGCAATGGGCTTAGCCAAACCTGCACCGTGACAAGCGATACAACCGCCCTTTTCCACCAAAGCCGCACCGACACTTGTGTCGATTGGCTTAGCAGGCGTCTCTGACGTCAAAGCTGTTGACTCATAGTAAGCCCCCAAGTCAGCCATGTCTTGCGCTGTCAGCGACAAAGCTGTGGTTGCCATTGAAGGGTGCTTGCGAGCCCCAGTTTTGTAATCATTCAATGCAGACACGATGTAGCCAGCACTTTGACCAGACAACATCGGCACACGATACACCTCTGGAAAACCCGTGTGATATCCCCTGATGCCATGGCAACCGATACACAGTGCATTTTTTTGGCTTCCTGCTTGCGCATCACCTTGTTGGGCATGAACGGAATAAATAGGACTTAAGCACACTGCTGCAAGGAGACCGGCCATCAACTTCTTCATCTATATCGCCTTTAGGGTTTGATCTAAATCAATGGATATTATTAGCAATTAGGATGCACACTCAGGGCAGTAGTTACCACTAGATCGCAGACATGGAGAATTCAAAATTGCTAGTAAATCGTAAAAATCTACTAATTTTTAGTATTGTGCTGGCATTTTGCGTGATCAGTTTGGGGGCGTATGTTCGCCTATCGGATGCAGGCTTGGGCTGCCCTGACTGGCCCGGGTGCTATGGCAAGTTATTGGGCGTCCCTGATGGCCATCACGAAGTCAACGAAGCAGCAGCAGCCTTCCCCCACGCGCCTGTAGAAACTGGTAAAGCTTGGAAAGAAATGATCCACCGTTACTTGGCTGGCATTTTGGGCTTGGTGATTGCCACACTCGCAGCACTCGCTGTTTGGCCGCGACGTCAAACAACAGTGACTCCACACATTTTTTTAGTCGGCTTGGTCGCTGTTCAAGCAGCTCTGGGTATGCTGACGGTTACTTGGTTGCTCAAGCCCGTGATCGTCACCATGCACTTGTTGGGTGGCATGTTGATTCTCGCCACACTTGTAGGCATTCAAGCAACCGAGTCCACGGCTCATATTCGCACCACCACACTTGGTATGAAAAGAGCGGCATGGCTCGTGACCGCGCTGATCCTGGTGCAAATTGCACTGGGTGGTTGGACCAGCGCCAACTACGCCGCCATGGCGTGTTCAGATTACCCACTGTGCCAAGGCCAATGGATGCCAGCAGACATGGACTGGTCACATGCCTTTGTGTTCAACCGTGAATTGGGCCAAACCAGCGATGGCCAAATGCTGAGCCTGCAAACGCTGACCGCCATACATTGGACACATCGTTGCTTCGCGCTGGTTGTTTTGGCTGCATGTGTGTCGTTTGCGTTGCGTCTTCACAAAGATCATCAAACTCGTACGATGGGTCGAATGTTGCTCGGTGCAGTGGTGTTGCAAGTGGTATTGGGCATTAGCAATGTTTGGTTGCAATGGCCGTTGGGTTTGGCAGTGTTACACAACACAGGCGCTGCAGTGTTATTCGCTGTAACGATTTACACAACCCTGCAACTGCAACGCGCACAAAGTTAAAGACCACCATGAAAACCCCATTCAGCCTCTTGCTGGCGAGCTTTCTATGCCTAGCCTCGCTGGGTTCACATGCAAGTGATATTGCCGAACGCATCAAGCCTTGCGAAGCTTGCCACGGCAACCAAGGTCGCGCAGGGCCTGATGGGTACTACCCACGCTTGGCAGGTAAGCCTGCAAGTTACCTGTACAACCAAATGGAAAATTTTTCACAAGGCAGACGCCGCTACACCATGATGCGCCGCATGATGGAGCCACTGTCACCGCAATACCAGCACGAAATAGCTGATTACTTTGCCAGTCTGCAAGTCCCTTATTTGCCGCCCAGCGTCAAGACGACTGCACCATCTACTGCGCAGATGATGCGCGGCAAACAGTTAGCCTTACAAGGCGATTCAAGCTTGAATATTCCCGCATGCAACAGCTGCCATGGAGACAAGCTCATGGGCAACTCAGCCAACGTGCCTAGCTTGCTGGGCATGCCTGCGGCCTACCTGGGTGCGCAACTCTCTGCGTGGTCGCAAGGTGACCGAACAACCATTGCGCCCGATTGCATGGCAGACATCGCCAAACGCCTTACTGCCGACGATGCTGCCGCCGTCACAGGCTGGTTGTCAGCACAGCCTATTCCGCAAAAAACCACAGCCATCAAAACTGCACGCACAGATTCACATGTACGCTGCGGCAGCGCACCTGAACTGCATGGAGCGATGAAATGAAATCATGCAGCCTCACATGTAAATGGCTAGCAGCAATCGTCCTGTCTGCCCTACTTGGCCTCAGCGCATGGGTAACGTGGGACAACTGGGGACGTTTTGTTGTCACTGCTGATGCAGCACCTGCCGACACACTTCCAGCACAGCAAGCTTTGGCTCGCGGTGAATACCTTGCGCACATTGGCGGGTGCATCGCTTGCCACACCAACAAAGGGGGAGCTCCATTGGCTGGAGGTCGCGGCATTGACACTCCATTTGGTGCAGTCTTCAGCAGCAACCTCACGCCATCCCAAACGCATGGCCTAGGCACGTGGACGGCTACTGATTTTCAAAATGCACTGCACTGGGGGCGTTCACGTGATGGGCGTCTGCTTTTGCCGGTCTTCCCCTACAACCACACCAGCGTGTTCACATCGCAAGATGTGCAATCTATTTTTGCTTGGCTGCAAACGGTAACACCCGTCGACAATGAGCAACCCGCACATCGCCTCACATGGCCACTGGGCACACAACCTGTCATTGCCGTTTGGCGCTCGCTGTTTTTCAACCCCACGCCTTTTAAAGAAAACGCCAATGAATCGGCCGAATGGAACCGCGGTGCTTACTTGGTTCAAAGTGCAGGACACTGTGCTGCCTGCCATGGCCAGCGCAACACATTGGGCAGTTTTCCAGCTGTGGATGATTTATCAGGTGGATTTTTGTCACCCCAAATGTGGCTCGCACCTAGCTTGATCGACGCCTCACAAACGACCATCGCGAACAGCACCGTCAACGACACCGCTGACCTATTGCGTATTGGCCAAAGCCACTCAGCCCACGCAAGCGGACCCATGGCTGAATTTGTGCAGCACTCTGGCCAGTACTTGACCCAAGCAGACGCTTTGGCGATTGCGCGCTATTTGAAATCCAAAAGCAAAGCCGACACACCCAGCAGCACGTCCCGCAGTTTGCACATGGCCACCTCTTCTCCTGCTGCACAAACGCTGTACCAAACACACTGCGCCTCTTGCCACGGCAAAAACGGCGAAGGCAAACCCCATGCATACCCTGCGCTCGCGGGCAATCCGGCTGTGGTCTTGACGCAACCCGAAAACCTCATACAAATGGCACTGTATGGTGGCTATGGCCCCAGCACAGAGGGACGCCCTCGTCCATTCGGCATGCCACCGTACTTGTTCACACTGGACAACCAACAGATCGCAGATGTGCTCAATCACATTCGCAGCCAATGGGGCAATCAGGCACCTGCAGTGAGCCCGATACAAGTTGATCACGTGCGAGCCGCTAGCTATTAAAAATATTTCAGTTAATCGCTCAAGTTACCTCAACCCATACCGATAAAGAAGTGATGGCCGAAGAAACGACTGAAGTAGCGCAAGAAGACTTGACGACAAGCACCCCCGAAGTGTCCGAAGGTTCAGACGCGCCTGTCGAACTTGCATCAGAAACAGAGACGCAAGCAACAACAGAAGCTGAGGTTCAAACTCAAACCGAAGCACCTGCACAAACCACCGTTGACAACGATGTCCAAGCAGGGGCTGCTGATAACACGCCAACAGAATCTGCCACATCACAGACCAGCGAGCCAGAGCAAGCCAAAGAGCCTGACGAGCTTCAGCCTTTCATCGACAAAGCCTTTGAAACGATTCAGCATGACGTGGAACTTGTAGCGCTAGACAAGTTCTTGCGCGCACACATCAAGACATTCCGCGAAGAGTGGGATATTTGGCCTGACAGCGCCAAAGACGCCTATGTACACATGATGACGTCACAGCTTTTGCAACGCAAAGCGGTTGAAACACGCATCATGAATTACGAAGAATTCAAGCTACCCGTGCCATCAGCTCAAACCACCTTGTTTGAGTCCATCAAACAGTCGCAGATCAAGCCGAAAAAATGCGTACCTGTGCTGCTGATGCCGCCCAACCTACGCCCTACTTATTCCCTGAAGAAGTAGTTTTGGCCTTTAAGTAATCGGCCAAACCCGCATTATTCAAACGCACGCCACTGCTGCCGCTGTCTTTGGCCACCGCGCCACGAATTTGCTTGATCAGCAGCCCCTTCACATCGCCTTGCATGGCCTGTGTGCGCAACGCCACATACCGCACCTGCGCTTTGGCCGTGTCCATCTTGGATTCGGACATGGCTTGCAGCCACAAGCCATCGTCACGCTTGCCCGCTTCTAGCTCACGCAAAACCAGGGCGCGAACCATATTGGAAGATGTATCAGACATAAGCGGGCTCCGAAAAAACAAAGAGTGCACCAATTCTGCCAGTTGAAGTAGTAAATTCAACAAATCAACATTTGGAAATCGACCTATGCCCGAACTGTTTGGCTCTGATGCCTATGCCCCCAAAGAAATTGCCGCAAAAGTAGAAACTGTAGGCGTGGCCAAAGCGCACATGGCCACCCTACCCTTGGTCATGTTGGGTTTGCTCGCTGGTGCATTCATTGGCTTGGGCGGTTTGTTCTTTGTCATCGTCAAGTCTGATGCCAGCTTGAGCTTTGCGGTCAGTCAGCTCCTGGGTGGTTTTGTGTTTTGCTTAGGACTGATCTTGGTGGTCGTTGCCGGGGCTGAACTTTTCACAGGGAACAACCTGCTGGCGATGGCTTGGGCCGATGGGCAAATCACCACACGCGAAGTACTGCGCAACTGGTTATGGGTGTGCGCAGCCAACTTTGTAGGCACCACGGGCCTGGCGCTGCTGGTGTACCTAAGCGGTCACACGCATGCCAATGGCGGTGCGATTGGAGCCACCGTCTTGAAGATTGCGCTCAACAAACAAAATTTGGTGTGGCACGAAGCCTTTTTCAGAGGCGTGTTGTGCAACGTCTTGGTGTGCATGGCGGTTTGGATGGCCATGGCGGGGCGCAGTGTGATGGACAAGGTGATTGCCATCGTCTTCCCCATCACTGCATTTGTCGCTGCAGGGTTCGAGCACAGCATTGCCAATATGTATTTCATGCAGCTCGCGCTCATCATTCAATACTTCGAACCTGCGACTGCAGGTAACGCACTGAGCGCGGCAGGCATGTTTGGCAATTTAGTGCCCGTGATTTTGGGCAACCTCGTGGGCGGCAGCGTGTTTGTAGGCTTGACCTACCACCTCATCTACCGCGTGGCGGCAGCCGCGCAGCCAGCGAACACACCACTGATCGAAAAAAGTTAGTCGTCGGTCGAGGCGTTCATCGCCTCTTCCATGCCTTGCAGCAACGTTTCAGCCTCGTGTGCGCCCGACAAGCCCACTTGACGGTTGAAGATGAAAAACGGCACGCCCGTGATGCCCATTTCACGCGCAGCCTTGTCGCTGTCGATGGTTTGGCTGTGCAACGCTGAGTTTTGCAAATGGGCTTCAGCCACGGCGCGGTCCATACCTGCCGATTCGGCAATGTCCATCAGCACCGAAGCCTCGGTCAAATCCAAGCCGTCAATGAAATACGCTTTGAAAAAAGCCTCCACCATGGCGTCTTGCTGCATGCCGGGCTCAGACACGGCAATCAGGCTGTGCGCCACCACGGTGTTGGGCTGGCGGCTGATCTTGTCAAAAGCGAATGAGATACCCACTTCTTTACCGACGCCTGCCACGCGCTCGTAGATGGCGCTGGCTTCGTCACCAAATTTGTTCGACACATAGTCCGCACGGGCCATGCCCTCGGGCGCCATGTCTGGGTTGAGCTGAAACGTGTGCCAACGCACCTCAGGGTCCACATCGGGGTGCTGAACTGCCAAAAGTGCCAAAGCCCGCTCTAAACGGCGTTTGCCCACATAGCACCAGGGACACACAACATCGGACACAACATCAATGGTGAGAGTTTTCATAGGGGTACTTGGTTTCTGCCACAATGCCCCAACTGTAGCTCTATCGCCAATTGAAAGAGGAAATAACGACCATGGCCAGCGATTTGATCAAACACATCACCGATTCCAGCTTTGAAGCAGACGTTTTGCAAGCTGACAAGCCCGTCTTGGTGGACTATTGGGCCGAATGGTGCGGCCCTTGCAAAATGATTGCCCCCATCTTGGACGAAGTGGCCACTGCCTACGAAGGCAAGCTGCAAATCGCCAAAATGAACGTGGACGAAAACCGCGACATCCCAGGCAAATTGGGCATCCGTGGCATTCCTACATTGATGGTCTTCAAAGGCGGCCAATTGGCAGCCACCAAAGTCGGCGCCATGAGCAAAGCCCAGTTGACCGACTTCATCAACCAGCAATTGGCCTAATTCAGCGCTAAACGCTTAGTTCTAGAAAGCCCGCAGATTGTTCAGTCTGCGGGCTTTTTTCCTGTCATAATCCGTTTCGAATTCACCTTGCGGCCCATGAGGCCACTCGGCTCCCCATCAGGGCTTGAATTCCGGTCCAGAGGTATTTCTCTCCTCGCTCCGACCCCTCCCCCCAATTTTTTAACGAACTCCCTTCTGGAGTCCCAAGATGCATCTGAACGAACTCAAGGCACTGCACGTGTCTGAAGTGCTGAAACAAGCTGAAGCCCTCGAAATCGAAAACACTGGCCGCATGCGCAAGCAAGAGCTGATGTTTGCCATCATCAAAAAGCGCGCCAAAGCGGGCGAACAAGTGTTTGCCGACGGTGTGCTCGAAATCTTGCCCGACGGCTTTGGCTTCTTGCGTAGCCCCGACACGAGCTACACCGCTTCGACAGACGACATCTACATCAGCCCCAGCCAAGTGCGCCGCTTCAACCTGCACACCGGCGACATGATCGAAGGCGAAGTGCGTATCCCCAAAGACGGCGAGCGCTACTTTGCCCTGACCAAGCTCGACAAGGTCAACGACGACCTGCCTGAGAACAACAAGCACAAGGTCATGTTTGAGAACTTGACCCCGCTGTTCCCCCGCGAACAGATGAAGCTCGAGCGCGAAATCAAAGGCGAAGAAAACATCACCGGCCGCATCATCGACATCATTGCGCCCATCGGCAAAGGCCAACGCGCCTTGGTCGTTGCCCCGCCCAAGAGCGGTAAGACCGTGATGATGCAGCACATCGCTCACGCCATTTCAGCCAACTACCCCGACGCCCACATGATGGTGTTGTTGGTGGACGAACGCCCTGAAGAAGTGACAGAAATGCAGCGTTCGGTCAAAGCCGAAGTGATTGCATCTACCTTTGACGAACCCGCCGCCCGCCACGTGCACGTGGCTGAAATGGTGATCGAACGCGCCAAGCGTTTGGTGGAACTGAAAAAAGATGTGGTCATCTTGCTTGACTCCATCACCCGCCTCGCCCGCGCTTACAACAACGTGGTGCCCTCATCGGGCAAAGTGTTGTCAGGTGGCGTGGACTCCAACGCCTTGCAGCGCCCAAAGCGCTTCTTCGGTGCAGCCCGTAAAGTGGAAGAAGGTGGCTCCCTCACCATCATCGCCACTGCGTTGGTCGACACCGGCAGCCGCATGGACGAAGTGATCTTTGAAGAATTCAAAGGCACAGGCAACTGCGAAATTCACCTCGACCGCCGCTTGTACGAAAAGCGCGTGTT
>Ga0228703_1001265_pt1 | contig 15804 bp, 15 predicted proteins | sample McNCre217_Aug_MG_3_FD_178020 | JGI IMG/M metagenome (GOLD analysis project Ga0228703, IMG submission 178020) | Freshwater microbial communities from McNutts Creek, Athens, Georgia, United States - 29-17_Aug_MG | ecosystem: Environmental > Aquatic > Freshwater > Creek | place: USA: Georgia... | reverse complement strand
TGATGGCGATGTTCAAGGTCATGGTTGCACTCTACACGTTGCGGGTGGATGAAGGACGTCGGGGGTTCACCAATAAGGCGGCGCGGGTGGTGGGGCTTTTGAGTTGTTTCAGCCACCACTGCAAAGCGCGGCCTCCGCGCTCACCCTCACTGCCATCGGGAATACGCCAAGCGTAACTGAGTTGCGAGACGCGTTGTGGACGTTCGACATCGCGCACCAGCAAACGACCCGCATCGACCAAGGCTTGTGACAGCGACTCGGGCACAAAACCCACGCCCAGCCCGCGTACCTGCGCGTCAATCTTGCTTTGCATATTGGGGACGGTGAACACATCTTGCCCAGGGAGTAAGCCCACGGTCATACCGGCGCCGCGTTTGACCGAGTCGGCCACGGCCACGGCACGGTGTTGACCAATCAACGCATCGCTCAGTGGTGTTGGCGCATGGGCCAGGGGGTGTTGGGGTGAGACGGCAAAGACAAAACGCATGGGCCCCAAAGGTTGGCTGTGAATGCCCGTGGCCGCACCGCTGTCGCCGGGCGTGCCGGGAATGCCCAAGGCCAGATCGGCTTGGCCATTGGTGAGGGCTTCCAGTGTGCCGGTGAGTGTTTCGTCACGCAGTTTCAAACGGGTGGGCGGTGACTGGGCCAAAAAGGCTTCGCATAGCTCCATGATGGTGACTTTGTCGATGATGCCGTCCACCGCAATGGTGAACTCGCTTTCCCAGCCCGTGGCCACGCGTTTGACGCGGTTGGCAATGGCATCAATATCGGCCAACAAGCGCTCGCCTTCGCGCAGCAATTCATGGCCTGCGGCCGTCAGTTTGGCTTGGCGCGAGCTGCGATCAAAAAGCAGCACATCGAGGGCGTCTTCAATTTGCCGCACCCGGTAGGTCAGGGCGCTGGGCACCAAATGCATGGCACGTGCTGCAGCGGCAAAGCTGCCCGCTTTCTCAATGGCATGCAGCATGGCCAAAGAGTCCGGGGTCAACACGTCGCGGGGGGAATTCATGAAAACGCCTTGATCGTTCAAATTATTTGAATGATGCCATCAAACGTCCTGCATTGCAAAGCCGCAGGCCACGCCTAAAGTTCAGTGCATAGGAGGTGCAACCATGTTGACCGTTCGCAAATCGCAAGATCGCGGCTATGCCGACCACGGCTGGTTGCGCTCATTCCACAGCTTTTCATTCGCCAATTACTACGATCCAGAGTTCATGGGCTGGGGTAATTTACGCGTGATCAACGAAGACCGCATTGCCGCAGGCACAGGCTTTGGCACCCACGGCCACCGCGACATGGAAATCATCAGCTACGTGCTGAGTGGCAACTTGGCGCACAAAGACAGCATGGGCAATATCAAGGGCATTCCCCCTGGTGATGTGCAGCGCATGAGTGCGGGCAGTGGTGTGATGCACAGCGAGTTCAACCACGCGCCCAACGAGACCACCCACTTTTTTCAAATTTGGATCGAACCCAATGTGCGCGGCATTGTGCCGAGTTACGAGCAAAAAACCGTGCCAACTGCTTCCAAGCGGGGCGCACTCAGCCGCATTGCGGCGCCCGAAGGCGGCGTGATTCAGATTCACGCCGATGCCACCTTGTATGCGGGTTTGTTCGATGGTCAAGAGTCTGCGCAACTGGAGATCGCCCCGAATCGCAAAGCCTATGTGCATCTGGTGCGCGGCGCTTTGCATGTCAACGGCGTGGCCTTGGCCGAAGGCGATGCGGCCCTGTTGGACAACGAACAGCGCATCGTGCTTGACCATGGGCAAGAGGCCGAGGTCTTGGTTTTTGATTTGGCACCTTGAGTCCCACACGCATTTCAGTTTTTCAACTCACTTTTTTCACCCCTCTCAACTTAGGAGCTTCACATGACTAAAACTGTCGTTGTTTACCACTCAGGCTACGGCCACACACAACGCGTGGCGCAATTCGTCGCCGAAGGCGCAAAAGCCACCGTCATTGCCATCGATGCAGACGGCAACATCACCGATGCCGATTGGGAAACTTTGGATGCGGCAGATGCCATCATCTTTGGTTCACCCACTTACATGGGCATGGCCTCATGGCAGTTCAAGAAGTTTGCCGATGCCACGTCCAAGCGTTGGTTCAGCAGCGCTTGGAAAGACAAAGTTGCCGGTGGCTTCACCATCTCGGCCAGCCCCAGCGGAGACAAGTTGTCGACCATTCAATACTTCATCACCTTGGCCATGCAACAGGGCATGGTGTGGGTGGGTCAGCCTGCTATGAACGACGGCAACATCAACCGCATTGGTTCTAACTCAGGTGTGATGGCGCAAGTCGGCCCCACCAGCCCAGCGGCTGATATTCCCCAAGGCGACTTGGACACGGCCAAAGTCTATGGCGAACGCGTGGCCGCAGTGGCTGCCAAATTGCGCCGTTAATTTGCGCGCACGCTAGGCACGCTGCACCAGGCGGCGTATGCGTGGCGTGTGAAAAAAAGGGCAGGTCGTCAGACCTGCCCTTTTTCTTTGGGTAGCATGGCCCCATGAAAATCATTCAACTGCTGCCTTGGGCCGATTGGTTTGCACTCGGTTTTTTTGTGTTGGTTTGGGTAGGCTACGCCTTGTTCGCCAAACATTGGAGCGATGGCCAGCATTCCATCTTGGCCATGACCAACCGTTACCGTCACCTGTGGATGTTGCAAACCACGGCCCGCGACCCGCGCATGCTGGACGGCATCATCACGCAAACGCTCTCCAACACGCCTGCGTTTTTTTGCTCTACCACTATTCTGATTTTGGGCGGCTTGTTTGCCCTGTTGGGCACCACCGATAAAGCGGCTGAACTGGTGCGCGAAATTCCCTTTGCCGAGCAAACGCCCATCTTGGTGTTTGAGTTCAAGATCTTGATCTTGGTGGTGATTTTTGTGTATTCGTTTTTTCGCTTCTCATGGTCGATGCGTCAGTACACCTTTGTGGCGCTGTTGATCGGTGCCATGCCACCGGCCAGTAGTTTTGAGAGCGACACAGCAGACAACAGAATGCATTACGCTGACCGCGCTGCAGCGATGACGGGCTTGGCCGCTGAGACCTTCAACGGTGGTTTACGTGCTTACTATTTTTCGTTTGCTGCGTTGGGATGGTTTTTTTCACCCGCCGTGTTTGTGATGGCCACCATCTTGGTGGCCGGTGTGCTGTACACCCGCGAATTCAGGTCTGAGGTGTTGGCTCTGCTGCAGGAGTGAGTGGAAAGGTGCCCTCGGGCGTCAAGCCCGTGGCACTCAAATCAGCGCCTACAGCACGGCGCTCGTCAAACACAAAGCAGCCTCCGTCATAGTGGGCACTGCCCACTTCTTCAAAGTATTTGAGGATGCCGCCTTCGAGTTGGTACACATGCGGCAAGCCCGCATTGCGCATGTAAATGGCGGCTTTTTCGCAGCGAATGCCGCCGGTGCAAAAACTGATGACGGTTTTGTCCAGCAGCTCGTCTAAGTGCGCTTGCACCGCTTCTGGGAATTCTGTGAACTTGGTGATGCCCCAGTTGATGGTGTTTTTGAACGTGCCCGCATCCACCTCAAACTGATTGCGTGTGTCCAGCGTGACCACCGGGCGGCCTTCGTCGTCATGGCCTTGGTCGAGCCAACGTTTGGCAGTCTCTGGCGTGACAGCTGGTGCTCGACCTTGTGCCGGACGAATGCTGGGGTGGTTCATGCGGATGATTTCATTCTTCACCTTGACCAGCATTTTGCGAAAGGGCTGGGTGGCTGACCAGCTTTCTTTGGGAGCGAGGTCGGTCAGGCGTGCATCGGTGCGCAGCCAGTCGACAAAGCCGCGCACATCCTCAGCGCGTCCGGCCAAGAAGAAATTAATGCCTTCTTCTGCTATCAGGATGGTGCCTTTGAGCTGGCGCGCCAAGGCCTGGTCCAGGCAAGGCTGGCGTAGGTCTGTCGCGTCAGGCAGGGCGACAAATTTGTAGCAAGAAATATTCAGGATTTGGTTCACCCAACGATTCTATGTAACGGCGTGTCCCTACAATCTGAGGCATGTTTGTTCACCTGCGCCTTCACTCCGAATTTTCTGTCGTTGACGGGACCAACCGCATCGACGAGGTGGTGAAAGCAGCCGCAGCCGACCAACAACCTGCACTGGCCATCACAGACATCAACAACCTGTATGGCGCCATCAAGTTTTACAAAGAAACCCGCGGCAAGGGCGTCAAGCCCGTCATCGGCGCCGAGATTTACTTAGAGAGCCTTACCCAAGACGCAGCGCAGACGTCGCGCATGGTCTTGCTGGTGCAAACCCATCAGGGTTATCTGAACCTGTGCGAACTCATCAGTCGTGGCTGGACGCAAAATGTTCACAGAGCTGTGGCTGTTATCAAGCTGGAATGGTTGCAAGAGTTGTCGCAAGGCCTCATTGCTTTGTCGGGTGCGCAAGCCGGTGCGGTGGGCCAAGCCCTTGTGCAGGGAGACACCACGCGCGCAGGCGAGGTGGCCTTGCAATTGGCGGGTATCTTCCCGCATCGTTTTTACATTGAGTTGCAACGCGCGGGCCGTGCGGATGACGAAGTCCATGTGACAGCGGCCGTGCAACTGGCCGCACGTCTGAGTTTGCCTGTGGTGGCGACGCATCCGGTGCAATTCACGCAGCCCGATGACTACGAAGCGCATGAAGCGCGGGTGTGTATTGCCGAAGGCGAGATTTTGGGCAACCAACGCCGTGTGCGCAAGTTCACGCGTGAGCAGTATTTCAAATCGTCGCAGCAAATGTGCGAATTGTTTGCCGATGTACCCAGCGCCATTGCCAACACCCTTGAGATTGCCAAGCGTTGCAACCTGAGCTTGGTATTGGGCAAGCCGCAGTTGCCTAACTTCCCGATTCCGCCAGTGAACGGTGTGGTGATGTCAGTGGAAGACTATTTCCGCCATGTGTCGCACGAAGGCTTGGAAGAGCGCTTGCGGCACTTGTATCCCGTCGATGCCAAACGCGATGAAGAGCGTCCACGTTATGTGGAACGCTTGGAGTTTGAGCTGACCACGATTTTGAACATGGGCTTTCCCGGTTACTTCTTGATCGTGGGTGACTTCATTCAGTGGGCCAAAGCCAATGGCTGCCCTGTGGGCCCAGGCCGAGGTTCGGGTGCAGGTTCGCTGGTGGCGTATGCGCTCAAGATTACTGACCTTGACCCGCTGCAATACAACTTGCTGTTCGAGCGTTTCTTGAACCCCGAGCGGGTCTCCATGCCCGACTTCGACATTGACTTTTGCCAAACCAACCGCGACCGCGTGATTGACTATGTGAAAGACAAATACGGCCGTGAGGCGGTGTCGCAAATTGCCACCTTCGGCACCATGGCCGCGCGTGCCGCGATTGGTGACGTGGGCCGTGTGCTCGACATGAGCTACACCTTCTGCAAGGGCATCAGTGGTTTGATTCCCAACAAGCCGGGTCAACACATCACCATCGCCGGTGCGATTGAGGTTGAGCCCATCTTGGCCGAGCGTTTGGCCAAAGAGGATGAAGTCAAAACCTTGTTGGAGTTGGCGCAAAAGCTCGAAGGCATGACGCGCAACGTGGGCATGCACGCCGGTGGCGTGTTGATTGCGCCAGGCAAGTTGACCGACTTCTGTCCGCTGTACCAACAGCCCGGCAGCGAATCGGCGGTGAGTCAGTTTGACAAAGACGACGTTGAAGCCGCGGGCTTGGTGAAGTTCGACTTTTTGGGCTTGGCCACGTTGACCATTTTGGAGATCGCGCGCGAGTTCATCATGGCGCGCCACAAGGGACAAGAAAACTTTGCTTTTGAGAACATCCCGCTCGACGACAAGCGCACCTACGAGCTTTTCCAAGACGGTAAAACCGAAGCCGTGTTCCAGTTTGAAAGTCGCGGCATGCAAGGCATGTTGCGCGATGCGCGGCCCACGCGCTTGGAGGACTTGATTGCGCTGAATGCTTTGTACCGACCCGGCCCGATGGACCTGATCCCGAGCTTTGTGGCGCGCAAGCATGGTCGCGAGACCATTGAGTATCCGCACCCCATGGTGGCCGAGATGTTGTCCGAAACCTACGGCATCATGGTCTACCAAGAGCAGGTGATGCAGACCGCGCAAATTTTGGGTGGCTACTCGCTGGGCGGCGCCGACATGTTGCGCCGCGCCATGGGTAAAAAGAAGCCCGAGGAAATGGCGGAGCACCGCGAAATCTTCCGTGCGGGCGCGGCCAAAAACAACATCAGCCAAGACAAAGCCGACGAGATCTTTGACTTGATGGAAAAGTTCGCGGGCTACGGCTTTAACAAGTCGCATGCCGCTGCCTATTCGCTGCTGGCCTATCACACCGGCTGGTTGAAGGTGCATTACACGGCTGAGTTCTTCTGCGCCAACATGACGGTGGAGATGGACAACACCGACAAGCTGAAAATCTTATTCGAAGACGCCCACAAAATGGGGCTCACGTTTGAGGCCCCCGATGTCAACCGTGGCCGCTATCGCTTTGAACCGATCTCAGACAAAGTCATTCGCTACGGCTTAGGCGCTATCAAAGGTTCGGGCCAGCAAGCCATTGAAGCCATCGTGGCCGCACGCGAAGAGGGCGGAGCCTTCACAAGCTTGTTTGATTTCTGTCGCCGTGTGGACCGCACGCGCATCAACAAACGCACCGTCGAAGCGTTGATCAAAGCGGGTGCGTTTGACAACTTGCACCTCAATCGCGCCGAACTACTGGCCAGTGTGGAGCGTGCGTTTGACTTTGCGGCGGCCAGTGAAGCCAACGCCAACCAAGGCGGTTTGTTTGACATGATGGGCGAGGACGCCCACGGCTCCAGCACGCAAGAACCCGAGTACGTCGACATGTTGCCTTGGGGGGTGAAAGAACGCCTCACCCACGAGAAAGTGGCCTTGGGTTTTTATTTGTCTGGCCACTTGTTTGACGAAGTGGAACGAGAAGTGCGTCGCTTTGCGCGCACCCGCATTGATGACTTGATGGACTCGCGCGAACCGCAATTGTTGGCTGGCATCGTGAGCGACATGCGCGTGATCAACGGACAGCGCGGCAAGTTGGCCATCTTTAAGCTGGATGACAAATCGGGAATGATCGAAGCCACGGCTGATGAGAAGACGATCAACGAGTACCGCAACGTCTTGAAGGACGATGAGCTGGTGATCGTCATGGGCAAAGCCCAACCCGATCGCTTTTCAGGTGGCTTGCGCTTGGTCATCAACCAGGTGTGGGACTTGGCGCAAGCGCGTTGCCGCTTTGGCAAATACCTGCGGGTGACGGTCAACGGCACATCGCCCGATATTGCACGCTTGCTGCGGGATCATCCGGCCAAAGTGGAACACTCTGAGCAAGGTGAGTTGGTACGCGGCATGGGCGTGCGTTTGCATGTGTTGCGCGATGGTGCGTATGCCGACGTGCAGCTGAGTGAGCGTGCGAAATTTTTCCCCAGCGATGCGGCGTTGGCGAGCTGGATGGCGCAGGCCCACGAAGGCCAATCACAAATCATTTACGAGTAACGCCTATGTGGACCATTCCAACGCTCATGACTTTGACCCGCATTGCGGCCATTCCGTTGATTGTGGGATTGTTCTACCTGCCGTTGGATATGGACACACGCAATCTGTGGGCGACGGTGATGTTCGTGGTGTTTGCCTTGACCGATTGGCTGGATGGTTACTTGGCCCGCAAGCTCAACCAAAGCTCTGCGTTTGGTGCTTTTTTGGATCCCGTGGCTGACAAATTTTTGGTCTGCGCGAGTTTGCTGATCCTGGTGCATTTGGGGCGTGCCGATGTGCTGGTGGCACTCATCATCATTGGGCGCGAGATTGCGATCTCGGCCTTGCGTGAGTGGATGGCTCAAATCGGTGCATCACGCAGTGTGGCGGTGCATGTGTTGGGCAAACTCAAGACGACGGTGCAGATGGTGGCGATTCCATTTCTGCTGTTTGATGGCATGTTATTTGGTGTGATTGATACAGCCCTGTGGGGCTTGGTGCTGATTTGGATTGCGGGCGTACTGACCGTGTGGTCCATGGTCTATTACTTACAAAAAGCCTGGCCTGACATCGTGGACCACGCCAAGTAATGGAAGACTCGTCAAACCAAACATGGCTGCGTGCCATGCCCGTTGTGTTTGTGCTCATTTGGAGCACGGGCTTTATCGTGGCGCGCTACGGCATGCCCAATTCGCCGCCATTCACCTTTCTTTTGTTGCGTTTCGCTTTTTCAATTTTGTGCTTTGTGCCTTGGGTGATGTGGGCGCGGGTGCGTTGGCCCGAAGGGCGTACCCAGTGGTGGCATTTGGCTGTCACCGGTGTACTCATGCATGCAGGCTATTTGGGGGGCGTGTGGGCCGCCGTCAAAGTGGGCATGGGCTCGGGTTTGTCGGCGCTGATTGTGGGTTTGCAACCTGTGCTCACCGCCATTTGGTTGTCGTCGCGCGGTGGGCATGTGACGCGCCGTCAATGGCAGGGTTTGGCGCTTGGCTTTTTGGGGCTGGCTATGGTGGTGTCGCGCAAACTCGAGGGCGGTATTGAAGTTACGCCTTGGAGCTTGACGATGGCATTGATGGCTTTGGTCTCCATCACCACAGGAACGTTGTATCAAAAACATTTTGTGCAGCCTTGTGATGTGCGCAGTGCCAATGCCGTGCAGCTGATGGCCGCTTTCGTGGTGACCTTGCCCATCGCCTGTTTAGAAACAGAAGCTGTGCAATGGAATACCCAAATGATAGGTGCAATGGCTTGGTCTGTGGTGGGCTTGACCCTGGGCGGAAGCTCTTTGCTGTATGTTCTGATTCAACGCGGCGCGGCAGCGACGGTGACGAGCTTGATGTACCTCGTGCCCCCTACAACGGCTGTGATTGCGTGGTTTCTGTTTGATGAGGCCATCACCTTTGTGACGCTGGCAGGCATTGCTGTCACCGCTGTCGGGGTGAGCTTGGTGGTCAGGCCGCCGCGCGTGGCGCATTGAGCCCTAACGCGCACGATTGAGTTTTTTCACTGTTTGATTTCAAGGAGTATTGCATGAGCAACAAACACCGTATTGCGGTTATTGCCGGGGATGGCATTGGCAAGGAAGTGATGCCTGAGGGTATTCGCGTGATGGACGCGGCGGCACGCAAATTTGGCATCGATTTGCATTTTGATCACTTTGATTTTTCCAGCTGGGACTATTACGAAAAGCACGGCAAGATGCTGCCCGACAACTGGAAAGACCAAATCGGCGGTCATGACGCTTTGTTCTTTGGGGCGGTGGGCTGGCCAGACAAAATTGCCGACCACGTATCGCTGTGGGGTTCATTGCTGATGTTCCGTCGCGAGTTTGACCAGTACATCAACTTGCGCCCAGCCCGCTTGATGCCTGGCATCATTGCGCCCGTGGTACGCCGTGACGGCACGCCGCGTCAGCCCGGTGAGATTGACATGTACATCGTGCGCGAGAACACCGAGGGTGAATACTCCAGCATTGGCGGACGCATGTACCAAGGCACCGAACGCGAGATCGTGATGCAAGAGACGGTGATGTCGCGCATCGGCGTGGACCGCGTGTTGAAGTTTGCCTTTGAGTTGGCGCAATCGCGTCCTAAAAAGCATTTGACCAGCGCCACCAAATCCAACGGCATTGCGATCACCATGCCTTATTGGGATGAGCGTGTGGCCGAGATGGCCAAGTCCTACCCGGACATTCGTTTGGACAAATTCCACATCGACATCTTGACCGCGCACTTTGTGCAGCGTCCCGACTTCTTCGATGTGGTGGTGGCCAGCAACCTCTTTGGTGACATCTTGAGCGATTTGGGCCCCGCCTGTACTGGCACCATTGGCATTGCACCCAGTGCGAACCTGAATCCCGATCGCAAGTTCCCCTCGCTGTTTGAGCCCGTGCACGGTTCTGCGCCTGACATTGCGGGCAAAGGTATTGCGAATCCGATTGGTCAGATTTGGTGCGGCGCGATGATGCTTGAGTTTTTGGGATACAAAGACGCGCATGATGCGGTGCTTGCAGCGATTGAAAAGGTGTTGGAGCCCAAGAGTGGTGCACCCAAAACACCTGATATCGGTGGCACAGCGAGTACCTCTGATGTAGGCCGTGCGATTGCTGAAGTTTTGTGACTCAGTATTTGCCCGAGCACGAAATAAAACACTTCAAAAAGAGACTAGAATCCGCTGCCACACTGCGATGCCTTGTGTTTGTCGGGTTGACATACACTTGGCGCTTGGCTTAGTTGCCAGCAGCAGCGTTACTGCGAATGCAGTTTGTTTTGTGAGACAAATCTTGTGATTTTTCCTAGAAGCAAAACAGCTGTAACCATCGATCAACATCACATCTCAATGAGAGGGGATTTTTGTGAATAAGACTGAACTGATTGAGCACATTGCTAAGCACGCCGACATTTCTAAGGCTGCAGCCACTCGTGCACTCGAGTCCACCATCGGTGCTGTGAAGACCACCTTGAAAAAAGGCGGCACAGTGTCATTGGTTGGTTTCGGTACTTTTGCGGTTGGCAAGCGTGCTGCTCGCACAGGTCGTAACCCACGCACTGGCGCAGCGATCAAAATCAAAGCAGCCAAGGTGCCTAAGTTCCGTCCAGGCAAAGGCCTGAAAGACGCCCTGAACTGATTTCGATTCAGGTTGGGTGCTTAGCTCAGTTGGCAGAGCGGCTGCCTTACACGCAGTAGGTCGGCGGTTCGACCCCGTCAGCACCCACCACCCCAGATAAGGCGAACACAACAGTTCGCCTTTTTTATTGTGATCACGCGTAATGAGTAACCCACATGTTTGATTTCGTTCGCCAACACAACAAGATCATGCAGTTCTTGCTGTTCTTGTTGATATTTCCGTCCTTTGTTTTGTTTGGCATCGACGGCTACAACCGTTTCCGTGAAAAGGGTGATGCCGTGGCAACGGTGGACGGGCATGAGATCACACAAGGTGAGTGGGACAACGCGCACCGTGCGCAAGTCGAGCGCATGCGCAACGCCATGCCCACCATGGACGTCAAATTGTTTGACACGCCCGAGGCCAAGTACAGCACCTTGGAGCGTCTGGTGCGTGATCGTTTGTTGCAAGCAGCAGCCAACACCCTACGTTTAGGCGCCAGCGATCAACGCTTGGCCAATGAGCTACAACAAAACCCCAGCATTGCTTCTTTGCGTCGTGCCGATGGCACGCTGGATATGGAGCGCTACCGTCAACTTCTGAGCAGCCAAGGCATGAGCCCCGAGATGTTCGAGGCTCAAGTGCGTGCTGATTTGGCGTCGCGCCAAGTGATGGCGGGTGTGGGAACCAGCAGCTTTGTGTCGCCCACTTTGGCTGACGTGACCTTGAACGCTTTTTATGAGCAACGCCAGGTGCAGGTGGCTCGTTTTGCACCTTCCGACTATGTGGCGCAAATCAAACCCACAGATGCTGAGTTAGAGGTCTATTACAAAGCCCACGCAGACATGTTTCAATCGGCAGAGCGTGCCGATGTGGAGTATGTGGTGCTTGACTTGGCGTCGGTTCAAAAAGGCATTGTGGTGCCTGAGGCTGAGCTCAAGACTTATTACGAACAAAACATGGCGCGCTTGGCGAACTTGGAAGAGCGTCGCGCAAGCCATATCTTGATCAATGCAGACAAAGCAGCCCCAGCGGCGGAGCGCGACAAAGCGCGCGCTAAAGCACAAGAGCTGCTGGCAGCGCTGCAACAATCGCCCGACAAGTTTGCTGATTTGGCACGCAAGAACTCCCAAGACACCGGTTCTGCCACCAAAGGTGGCGACTTGGACTTCTTTGCCCGTGGTGCCATGGTCAAGCCTTTTGAAGAGGCGGTGTATGCCTTGAAAAAAGGCGAGATCAGTGGTGTGGTGGAGACCGAGTTTGGTTTTCACATCATCCGTTTGACCGACATCAAGCAACCCAAGCAACAAAGCTTTGAAGAGATGCGCCCCAGTTTGGAAGCGGATGTGCGTCGTCAGTTGGCACAGCGTAAATTCGCCGAGGCTGCAGAGCAGTTCACCAACATGGTGTACGAACAGTCCGACAGTTTGAAGCCTGTGGCTGATCGTCTGAAGTTGGAAGTGCAAAACGCCAAGGGTCTGACCCGCGACGCGGCGGCAGGCGCCTCCCCACTGACAAATCCCAAATTGTTAGCCGCCATTTTCTCTGCCGACTCGGTGGAGAAAAAGCGCAACACCGAAGCCGTCGAGCTGGCCCCCAATCAATTGGCTGCAGCGCGTATCACTCAATACAGCCCTGCGCGAACTTTGCCGCTGGACGAAGTCAAAACGCGTGTGCATGCGCAGGTCGTTGCTCAGCAAGCAGCTGAACGCGCACGCGCCGAAGGTGTGGCCAAGCTGGCCGAATGGAAAGCGGCACCAGATGCGGCCAAATTACCTGCAGCCATCGTGGTGTCACGTGAGCAAAAGCAACAACAGCCCAGTGCCTTGATGGAAGCTGTCTTGCGTGCGAGCACGCAAGCCTTGCCCGCTTGGGTCGGGGTCGATCTGGGTACCAGTGGCTACGCAGTCGTCAAGGTGGAAAAAATTGTGCCGCGCGATGAAGCCGCAGCGCAAAACCGCACCCGCGAGCGTGACCAGTACGCCCAGTGGTGGGCATCGGCCGAAGGCTTGGCCTACTACAGCCTGCTGAAAGAAAAATTTAAGGCCGAAATCAAAATACCTCGGCTATAATCTTGCCTCTACGGTGGCTGTAGCTCAGTTGGTAGAGTCCAGGATTGTGATTCCTGTTGTCGTGGGTTCGAGCCCCATCAGCCACCCCAATATTCATGCGCCCTAGCGATCCTTTCGGATGCCAGGGCGTTTTCTTTTGCGTGTGAGTGGGGTGGCGTGCCTCGATGCAATAATGAATTTATGTTGAGTGCCCATCACGCAGCCTTTCAGAAATTGGAGACAACAATCTGATGGCCATTCCGGACTTTCGGAAAATTCACAAATCAGCGATTTTTCTCAATGCCGTACAGCTGGTGACGGTGTTGGGTGGTTTGAGCTTGATCTAAAAGGTCTTGTCAATGCCCACCCGCGTCTGATGCCTTCAGGCACGGGCTCAGTTGACCATCACCAGTTTGCCCATCACCCCGCGTGAACCCATTTCTTCGTAGGCTTGTTTGAGTTGTGCCATGGGCAAGGTGTGGTGAATGACAGGTTTGATTTTTCCTTGACCGTACCACTGTGCCAGTTCTTGCATCATGGCTGCGTTGGCTTGAGGTTCGCGACGCGCATAGTCGCCCCAGAACACACCCACCAGTGACGCGCCTTTGAGCAGTGCCAAGTTCCAGGGCAATGCCGGGATGGGGCCCGCTGCAAAGCCCACCACCAAGTAGCGGCCGCGCCATGCGATTGATCGGAATGCCGGTTCAGCAAAATCACCACCCACGGGGTCGTAAATCACATCGGGGCCTTTGCCATCGGTCAAAGCCTTGAGGGCATCGCGCAAATTATCTTGGCTGTAGTTGATGGTGGCGTCGGCACCGATGCGGGTGCACAAGGCACATTTCTCCGTATTGGAAGCCGCTGCAATCACGCGCGCCCCTGCGGCCTTCGCAATTTGAATCGCCGCGGTTCCTACACCGCCCGCCGCGCCGAGCACCAACACGGTTTCGCCGGCTTTGAGTTGGCCGCGATCGATCAAGGCATGGTGCGAGGTGGCATACGTCATGATGAAAGCGGCCGCGTCCACAGCGGGAAAGCCTGCAGGCAAGGGCATGCACAGCTTGGCGGGCGCCAGGGTATGCGTGCCAAAGCCGCCGGTGCCGCTCAAACACGCCACCGATTGACCCACTTTCAGGTGGGTCACACCTTCGCCCACGGCTTGCACCACACCGGCGTATTCCGAGCCCGGCACAAAGGGCAGGGGCGGCTTCATTTGGTATTTGTTTTGCACAATCAACAAGTCTGGAAAGTTCAAGCTGGCGGCTTGAATTTGAATCAACACCTCGCCCGCACCGGGTTGGGGCGTGTGGAGTTCTTTCCAAGTCAGGGCATCAACACCAATGGGGTTTTCACAAAGCCAAGCGTGCACAACGGTCTCCTTTGAATAATGCTGTGCATGATAGAAGGCTTCGAGGCAGACCACTGTCTCGTGTGCGCACAAACTGTCCTCAGGGAGTGGCACAACCCTACAATTCATGGCAACCCAAAGGGCACTATGAATATCCTGATTTCCAACGACGACGGTTACCAAGCTCCTGGCATTCTGGCCCTGTACGAAGCGCTCAAGGACTTGGGGCGCGTGGAAGTGGTGGCGCCAGAGCAAAACAACAGCGCCAAATCGAATGCGTTGACGCTGCACTCTCCCTTGTATGTGCACGAGGCACGCCCCGGATTTCGTTATGTCAACGGCACACCCGCAGATTGTGTCCATATCGCACTGACGGGGCTGCTGGATTACAAGCCCGATTTGGTGGTTTCTGGTATTAACAATGGCGCCAACATGGGGGACGACACGATTTATTCGGGCACCGTAGGCGCGGCCATGGAAGGGTATTTGTTTGGCATCCCAGCCATCGCTTTTTCGCAGGTGGACAAAGGCTGGGCGCACATTGATGCAGCAGCTGCCAAGGCGCGTGAATTGGTGCAGCAGTTGATGGCCCAAGGCCCTGTGCAAGGCGATCCCTGGTTGTTGAATGTGAACATCCCCAATCAACCCGTGGCGCACATCAAAGATTTGCGCGTGACCCGTTTGGGACGCCGTCATTCGGCCGAGCGCGTGATCACGCAAACCAGCCCACGCGGGGAGACCATGTACTGGATTGGCAGCGCCGGCCCCGCCAAAGACGACAGCGATGGCACCGATTTTCATGCCACATTCGAAGGGCACTGGTCAGTCACACCTTTGCATGTGGACTTGACTGAGCATGTCAGCTTGTCCGATTGGTCCCAGCGTTTGAAAACGCGCGTCGCATGAAACAACGCCCCAGTTTTCCAGCCCGTTTGGATTCGGTCACGCCTGCTGCGAAACCGCAAACTTTGCTGGGCGCCACCCGTGTGTTGACCAAGCCGCAGACCACGGCTGCGCGCCATGCGCCAACCATGCTGGCAAGTCCCACAGGTGTGGGACTTGATTCATCGGCAATTCGCGCGCGCATGGTGCAAAAACTGGCTGAGCAAGGCGTGGATGATGCGCTGGTGTTGGATGCCATGGGACGGATCGAACGGCATCGTTTTGTTGACAGCGCCTTGGTGAATCAAGCGTACGAAGACACCAGCCTGCCTATCGGGTTGGGGCAGACGATTTCCAAACCCAATGTGGTGGCACGGATGATTGCGTTGCTGCGCGAGGCGCCAGGTTTACAAGGGCAAGTCATGGACCGTGTGCTTGAAATCGGCACGGGATGTGGCTACCAAGCCGCTGTGTTGTCCCTGGTGGCACGCGAGGTGTACAGCATTGAGCGCTTGCGTGGCTTGCACGACAAAGCACGTGAAAATTTGCGTCCCATGCGATTGCCCAATGTGCATGTGATTTTTGGTGATGGCATGTTGGGTTACCCGCAAGGAGCCCCTTACAGCGCCATCATTGCCGCCGCTGGTGGTGAAGCGGTGCCGCAAGCCTGGATTGATCAATTGGCTGTTGGTGGGCGCATCGTCGCTCCCATGCAGACAGCCACAGGGCAGCAAGCTCTGGTGGTCATTGACAAAACACCGCAGGGCTTGCAACAAAGTCTCCTCGAAGCTGTGCACTTTGTGCCTCTAAAATCAGGCATTGCTTGACGATGGAGAAAAATGCATGTCACGTGCCGGAATGTGGGGTTTTGCTGCCCTGATGACAGCCTTGGTGCTGTCGGGTTGCGCCAACAAAGGACGCCCCGCGCCAGTGGAAGACCACTCAGCAGCAGAGGCGC
>Ga0228703_1001257_pt1 | contig 15840 bp, 11 predicted proteins | sample McNCre217_Aug_MG_3_FD_178020 | JGI IMG/M metagenome (GOLD analysis project Ga0228703, IMG submission 178020) | Freshwater microbial communities from McNutts Creek, Athens, Georgia, United States - 29-17_Aug_MG | ecosystem: Environmental > Aquatic > Freshwater > Creek | place: USA: Georgia... | reverse complement strand
GATTTGCGCCGTGTTGAAGGCCTGCAATTGTCCTGTGGTGATGGCCGCTACTTGGCTGGTGTTCATGGCGGCCACGCTGGTGGCTGCCAAATTCAAAATCTGGGTGTTTTTCAGACTGCTGACTTGCGCCGTGCTCAGGGCCTGTATTTGACCGCTACGCAACGCGCCAAACTGTGAGGCGTTGAGGGCTGCCAAGTCTTGTGTTTCCAAGGCGGCGACTTGAGCTGTCGACAAGTTGCTGATTTGCGCTGACGTCAAGCCAGACACTTGGCGCACACCCAGGGCAGCCACTTGGCTGGTGCTAAAGCCTTGTAAATCGCGTGTTTCAACTGCGGCAATTTGTTGGCTGGTCAAGCCAGCCAGTTGGTCTGTGCCCAGTGCCGAAATTTGGCTACTGGTCAGGGCTTGAATTTGTCCGGTTTTGAATGCTGCAACTTGCTGGCTCGTCATGGCCTGTAGCTGTGCATCGGTGAGTGCGGCCACTGCATCTGTGGTCAGAGATGCCACTTGGGACGGACGTAAATTGCCGACTTGGGTGGTGCTCAAACCTGCCACTTGTGTGGCGCTGAGCGACGCAATTTGCTTGGCGGACAAAGCGACCAAATCTTGTGTTTCGATGGCTGCGAGTTGTTCAGTGCTCAGTGCAGCCAGTTGGTTGCTAGAGAAAGCAGCCACTTGTGTGGAGGTGAGTGCCTCCATTTGGCTGGTGGTCATGGCCGCCAAGTCACGTGTTTCGATGGCCTTGATTTGCGTCGCCTTCATGCTGGCGATTTGCGATGTGCCTAGCGCAGCGAGCTGTGTGTCAATCAAGCTGATGATTTGTGAGGTCGTCAGCGACTGGATTTGTCCGACCGTCATGTGTTGCAAGACGCTGTTGCTGACGCTGCCCATGCGCTGGCTATTAAACGCAGCCACCTGACTGTCTCGCATGCCAGCGAGTTGAGCGTTGGTCAATGCGTTGATTTGACTTGTGGTCATTACGCCAATTTGGCTGGCGCGCATGGCGTTGAGCTGTTCGGTGCTCAAGGCGGCCACTTGATCGGTGCTGAGTGTCGCAATATTGGCGGACTGCAAAGCTTGCATTTGTCGAGCACTCAAACCCGCAATCGCATTGCTACTAATAGAAATACTCTGTGCTGTGGTGAGCGCAGCCACTTGATTGACGGTTAAACCGGCAATTTGGGTGGAGGTGTATCCCGATATGTCGGTGGTCGTGCCAAACGAGGCAGCGGGGGCGCTCATTTGCACACTGGCATAGGCATAGCTATTCAGCGTGTTGCTCAGAGATGAGTTGATACCGTTAGACATGGTTGGACGATCTATATAGAAGGATTGTTTTGAGTACTCGATGGACTCAAGCAAAAATCGAGCCTTCTAATAGGAATTGCCGTCAAAATTTCAAAAAACCTTATTTGCGGCTAAAAAACGGCAACCCATTGCCGTTTTGCCGCCATTTCATTGCCGCTTTGCCGCTTCTTACTTTGTGATTTCTGCTAAATATTTCTCTAAAAGGGCTAAAGATGTCGGAAAACAAGTTGGCACGGTATCTGCTTAACCCATTGGAAATTTGATTGACCCGAGATCGGGCAGGAGAAAAAAATGGCAGTTATCAATACCAACGTCAAGGCACTGTTCTCTCAGATGGCTCTTAGCCAGTCTGGGCGTGCTCAAACCGTGGCGATGCAACAGTTGTCGACAGGCAAGCGAATCAATTCGTCCCGCGATGACGCTGCAGGCATGGCCATCGCGACGCGTATGACCCATCAAATCCGTAGCTTGAACCAAGCGGTTCGTAATGCGGGTGATGCCATCAACTTGATTCAAACCGCTGAAGGTGCGACCAATGAAATCACCGACATGCTGCAACGCATGCGTGAATTGGCCGTGCAGGCAGTCAACGACACCAACGACAACGCGCAACGCAGCTACTTGGATTTGGAATTCCAACAGCTCAAGCAGCAGATTGTGCAAATCGCCGATCAAACCGAATGGAACGGTTTCTCTGTGCTCAATGGCAAGGCCGGCGAACGCGTGGGTGAGATGCCTGTCTATAAAACGACATCGATTGCACAGTTTGGCCAAGTTTTCATTGATCCAACCACTGAGCGCAACACCACCGGTAAGGGCGTAGGTCAAACTCAGACATTGGATTTGAGCAATATTGCAGCCATGTCCGGTGCAGCCACTTACGAAGTCAACGTCAATGGTTCTAAGTTCTCGGTGAGCTTTGGTGCCAATGAAGCACGCACAGCCTCTGGCGTGGTGGATAAATTTGCCACGGCCTTGAAAGGTTATGCAACGTTTAACAACATGACCGACGATGTGTCGAATGATTCAGGCAAGTTGTCGGTGACCTTCGCGGCTCAACAAGGCGATCCACAGCAAATTACTGTCCATGATGTGAGCGAAACAGGGAGCACCAACGATATCACTGCTGATGTCAAATCGAACTCAATTCGCAGCACGGATGAAACGTGGGCGCCAAGCGATGGCAAGTTCTTGCAAAGCGGTGCATTGAATGTGACCAGTGTGTCTTCGACGGGTGTGGTGGTTGCCAATTTCGTCAACAACAAGAATGAAACCATTCCGTTGACCGGTACATGGGACTCAACAACTAACTCGGTGAGTTTTGATCCGAACGCTGATCGCAATGGCGAAGTCATGTCGGCTAAATTGACTTATGTGGCGCGTGATGCGAAAGGCGCCAGCATTGATTTGTCGAGCCGTGAAGCATCGTTGGCTGTTTCAGTGCAGGGTGGTGTACCCGCCATGAACGAAGGTGACATGGTCATCAATGGTGTGCCAATCGGTGCTTCGTATGCTTTGGATGACACGTTGTCGCCACCCGACAACGCAGCAGGTAGTGCGATTGCCAAGGCAGCGGCTATTAACCGCAAGGCCGCTGATTCAGGCATTACCACCGGTGAAGTGCAAACACTGACGCTCACCAGTTTGCCTACAACATTGCCGACCAATATCTCTGTTGGTGGTGTCAATGTCACCCTCAGCTCATCTGACAACACACCTGTGTTGGCTGCGGCCACCATTGCGGCGGCGCTCAAGGCCAGCCCTTTGTATGACCAAAGCACAGGTCGTACGGTGACTTATCAACCTGGTAGCGCTGTTCTCCAAGTGGGTTTTGCCGCTAAAGAGGGTGATGTAGCGACCATGGCATTTGACCCACGCCAATCTGGTTTGACGGGTCAAGTTCGCACAACAACCGAGGCCTATACCAGCATGCCTGGTACAGGCGTGTATGCCAAAGTGAACGAAAACGTCGTGACAGGCCAAGCCCAAACGGGGACGAGCGTGGTCAAAGGCGTGGTGTTCATCAACGGTTATGCCAGTGCAGACATCGCTTCTGTGTTCAATAACCCGCGTGATACACGTGCGAACGTGGTTCGTGCGATCAACATGATTTCCGACAAAACAGGTGTCAAAGCGGTTGACACCGGCTCTGATGCACAAGGTGTGACCTTGGTGGCAGCAGATGGCCGCAACGTGGAAGTCCGTTTTGAATCCAAGGATGCGGAATTTGGTGCACGTCTTGGCTTGCGTGAAGGTGTGCAAGCCTCCACCATTTCGTTGGAATCAAAAATTCAGTCTCCCGTCGTGATTACTTCACGCGGCCAGATCGATCACACAGGTTTCATCAACGGCGATTTCACCAAGAATGAGTCGGTGTTCAACACTGCTGCTCGTGCCCCTGTGCAGGCAAGCTTGGCGCAAACAGACACCATCAAGGTCGGTTTCCCATCGGGGTCAAGCACGGTGACACCTGCAGAGGCTGAAACTTACACCGTGACGGTGGCGGGTACCCAATTCAAAGTGGATGGTACTAAGCATGCGAACTGGACACAGCAAGACATTCGCGATGAGTTGGCCAAGGCAATCAATACCAAATCAAGCACGCTCGGCGTAACGGCCAGTGCAGGTGATAACTTGGATACGTTGGTGGTCACTGCCAATGTCCCAGGCATCCCGTTTGACATCACGGCTGATAAGCCTGACGGTGCTTCAATGACCTTCACGGAAGTGGTGGCCAACACGCCAGCAGCCGTGAAGCCGTTGACCAACAACGACTTGGTGATCAATGGCGTGAAAATTCGCGCAACCACACCGGCTGACGATAAATTGTCTAGCCAAGTGTCGACCAGCAGTGACCCTACGGCCAGTGCGATTGCGGTGGCCAATGCCATCAACTCTCAATCTGCCGATACAGGCGTGCGTGCATATCCCAACTCGGTCATTTCGGGTGGCGCTTATACCGATCTCAAGTCACCCAAGGTGGCTGGTCAGTATGACTTGTATGTCAACGGCACCAAGGTGTCGATGTTCCTCGACCCCAATGACACAAAAGAAACACGTTTGAACAACGTGATGAGTGCGATCAATCAACGCACAGGTCAACATGGCGTGACGGCATCCGTGAACGACCAAGGTGCATTGACCTTGTCTTCCGATGGTCGCAACATGTCCGTCTGGTTTGACTCTGACAAAGAAGGTTTGTCGGCTGCCAGCTTCGGTTTGGACAAAGGCGGCGCGACTAAACAGGTCTCTACCATTACCTTGTCGAATACCACAGTCGCAGCGGGCGAAGTGATCAAAGTCAATATCAATGGCCAAGACATCGAGACCGATGGCGTAGGGGGCAATACCGCCGCTGAAGCTGTTCAAGAGGCGATTCAAAAAGCGATTGATGACAAGACGATTACGAAGAACTTGCAAGTGAAAGTGGACACCACCACAGGTGTGGTGACTGTGAGCTCGCAAGTGGCGGGTTCTGGCTTCACGATTTCGGGTGCGTCTGTGTCTGGTTCAGGTGCAACGACTTCTTCGATTGACATTGCCACCTCGCCTGCAAATAGTGCAGGCCAAAACGATGTCACAGCGATTTCGGGTGCGACAGAAAAATCGTCAACCGCCAAAACTTTGTACGGTACTGTGCGCTTGGTGTCTGACCCTGCGTTGTTGCCCATGGGGGTGCCTGCACCCGAAGGCGCACCGCCCTCAGATCAACTGCAAAAGCTCAAAGCCACCGGTAAGCCATTCACGGTTACCACTGGCATTGATGGTTTGGGTAGCAAGAGCAACTTCTCTGCGTTGGGTTTCCAAGTGGGTAGCTACGGCGGCCAATCCAGCGAAGCGATGGATCCTCCACGCGTGGGTCGACTCTCCTTCCAAGTGGGGGCGAGCGCCAACCAAGTGGTCACCATCGACTTGGCTGACTTTGGCAAGAACGGTTCAATCACCAGTGAAATCACTGGGGACGTGGACTTGAACGTGGAGTCTCGCACTGCACGTATCAACACGGGGGATGGTGCCTCTGCGGTGCTCAATAAACTGGACTTGGTCATGGATCGTGTGAACGCCACACGTGCCACCATGGGTGCAGTGATGAACCGTCTGGACCACGTCATCAACAACTTGACCAATGTGTCGATGAACTTGTCCGAGTCTCGCAGCCACATTGAAGATTCTGACTATGCGTCCGCATCGACCGAGTTGGCCAAGACTCAGATCATGCAGCAGGCTGCTACAGCGGTGTTGGCTCAGGCCAATACGAGCCAGCAAACCGTGCTCAAACTCTTGGGTGGTTAATGCCCGCTAAAGGCCCCAATTGCTGGGAGTGCCGCTACATGGCGGTCACTTGGGACGTACGCATGCCGTACGGTTGCAAGCTCATGGGGTTTCGTTCGAAAGTGGTACCTTCGTTGGAGGTGCTGCGTACGGACGGGCGTTTTTGCGGGGGTTTCTCGCCCAAGCCCGCCAAGCCTGATACCCAAAAAGCCTCTAAAAAGCCTGTCGGTAACTCGTCGCAACGTCGAGAAACTGACCGTCGCAGGCCCATTACGCACATAAATTTAATTACATAGGTTACAAAACAACCTGGCACGGCCTTTGCATAACAGTCTTACCTTTATTTCGGACTGTACTCAAAGTGAATGCTTCTTCTGTCAACGTAATTCATGCCGTGTGGTTGGACCCTTTCAGTCCAATCGACGCCGCAGATCGCGCCCAGCTGGATGCCGCAGGTATCAGTCTGGAAACCGTTTCAACCTTGGGCGACCTCACGCTGGCCTTGCGCCGTGCGCATGTGTTGGTCATCCGCTTGGGCGATAGCGCCGAGCTGCTCCAAGAAGTTCAAACCCTCATAGCCCAACTCGGCCACACCGTGCCCGTGCTGTGCCGTGTCGACCGCCGCCGCATGGAAGTGGCTGTGGACGCGATGCGTTTGGGTGCTTTGCATGTGTTGTCGTCAGACGAGTGGTCTGCTGACGCTTGGCAAGGCGCTGTGAAAGGCTTGAACGCCCCTGAGCTCAAAACCAAGAGCTATGTGTTTGTGGACCCCACCAGCCAACATTTGTTGGCCTTGGCCCAACGCGTGGCGCAAACCGATGTGACGGCCTTGTTGGTCGGCCCCACGGGTGCAGGTAAAGAAGTGTTGGCCCGTGTGCTGCACGAGTCGTCTCCCCGTGCCAAGGCCCCGTTTGTGGCCCTCAACTGTGCGGCCATGCCTGAGCACTTGATCGAAGACATGTTGTTCGGTCACGAGAAGGGCGCTTTCACCGGCGCGTTGAAAGAGCACAAAGGTTTGTTTGAACAAGCCCACGGCGGCACCATCTTCTTGGACGAAATTGGCGAGATGCCCATGAACTTGCAAGCCAAGTTGTTGCGCGTCTTGCAAGAGAAAAAGCTCAACCGCTTGGGCGGTGAAGCCACCATCGACCTCGATGTGCGTGTGATCGCTGCAACCAACAAAGATTTGAAGTTGGCCATCGAGCAACGCGAATTCCGCGAAGATTTGTATTTCCGCATCAGCACCTTCCGCTTGCGCATTCAACCGCTCAAAGACCGTCCAGGTGACATCGTGCCTTTGGTGGCGCAGTCTTTGGCGCGTCATGTCAAAGGCGGTGTGCCTTTCACCGTCACGCCAGAAGCACAAGTGATGTTGCAAAACTACCCATGGCCCGGCAACGTGCGCGAACTCGAAAACGTGGTGCAACGTGCTGTGGTGTTGAGTGGTGGCCGCACCATCAGCCCTGCACACCTCATGTTTGACGATGCGCAGATGGACGAGCAAGCCATGCCGGTTATCGCTGCAACTTTGCCTGATGTGGTGATGGACAACGCTGTGGCTGCCACGCCCGTGGTGCCAGCTGTGCCTGTACCTGCGGCACCTGTTTACTTCAACCCCGTGCCGCCTTATGCCGCAGCGCCAGTGCCTCCGATCGAGACACGTGAAGAACCTGCCATGCCTGTGAACTTGGACAGCGCGGTGAAAGCCAGCGAATTGCAAGTCATCATGGCCGCCATTCAAAGCACTGACAGTCGCATGGAAGCGGCTGCCAAGCTGGGCATCAGCCCACGCACCTTACGTTACAAGTTGGCGCAAATGCGCACACGTGGTATGACTGAAGGAGCATCAGCATGATTGATCGCATCTCACAAGCCAATGTTCAATCGATGATTGAAACACTGCGCGCTTACCAAACCCAATCGACAGGCACGTCCTCGATGGTCAACGAACCGTCGACCACCAAGGTGGGGCAGCCTACGTTCTTTGACTCAGTTCAAAACGCATTGGACAAGGTCAATGAAGCGGATGTGAAAGCAGACGCAATGACCGAAGCCTACGACCGCGGTGAAGAAGTTCCGCTCACCGAAGTCGTGCTGAGCATGCAGAAATCGTCGTTGGCTTTTGAAGCCACCTTGCAAGTACGCAACAAAGTGATGAAAGCGTACGAAGAAATCATGAACATGCCAGTTTGATACTGGAGTAAGAGACTGATATGGCAACCGATACCTTAAACATGAACGCTGTGGGCATGCCCGTAGCCAACGGTGTAGAGACCACCGGCGCATCCACTGCGAACGGCTCTGCATCCAGCACAGGCAATATGCCTGCATGGATCAACGCCAAAGAAGGCCCAGGCGCTGCGGTGATGGACGTGTTGCGTCAACCCAGCGTGCGCAAAGCCTTGCCTTTTGTGGTGATCTTCATGCTCTTGGTGTCGGTGGCGGTGTTCTTCACCTCGATGAAGCCCACGCCTTACCGTCCTTTGGTGTTGATGCTCAGCGATGCCGACAAACAGTTGGCCATCGAGGCGTTGAAAGCCGGCGAATATAAACCCGAGGTGGATGCCAACACAGGCCAAATCTCTGTGCCCACATCGCGCTTCCAAGAAGCGCGCATGTTGTTGGCTTCGAAAGGTTTGCCACGCACAGAAGCCTCTGGCATGGACAACCTCAAAGACATGCCCGCCATGACGACCAGCCAGTTCATGGAGCAAGTGCGCTACAACAACGCGATGGAGCAAGAGCTGGCGCGCAGCATTGTGCAAATCGGCGGTATCAAATCAGCCCGCGTGCATTTGGCCGCGCCCAAGCAAAGCGTGTTTGTACGTGACCGCGCACCCACCAAGGCTTCGGTGGTCATCACCCGTTTGCCTGGCCGCACCATTTCATCGGCCAACGTGCAGGCCATCATTCAGTTGGTGGCGTCGAGCGTGCCTTACCTCGCACCTGAAAACGTGTCGGTGGTCGACAACTTCGGTAGCTTGATGAACGACATGTTGACCGAGCAACCTTTGGGATTGACCGCGCAACAGTTGACGCAAAAGCAGCAGATGGAAGACCTCTATCGCACGCGCCTGATTCAATTGCTGGCTCCCATCGTGGGCGAGTCCAACGTGACCGCTCAGGTGAGCATGAGCTTGGACTTCACGCAAACTGAAGTGACCAACGAAGAATTTGACGCACAAGACAAAGGCCCCAAGACACGTTCTGAATTGTTTGTGGAAGACCGCAACACCTTCCGTGATGCGATTGGTATTCCTGGCGCGCTGTCTAACACGCCCCCAGCGCCAACCAACCCACAAGCCACGACACAGACCAACGCTGACCCTTTGAAAGGCGTGAGCGAAAAAGGCGTGCAAGTGACTGCTCGTAGCACTAAAAACTACGAACTCGACCGTGCCGTGCGTCACACCAAAGCTGCGATGGGCACCATCAGCAAAATTGGTGTGGGTGTGTTGATCAACGAACGTCCAATCCCCCCAGGTGCGAAAGTTGAAAAGAATGCCGATGGTTCAACCCCAACGTCGATTCCCTATACCCCTGAAGAAATCGAACGCTTGAACCAATTGGTCAAAGGCGCTGTGGGCTTCAACGAAAGCCGAGGCGACGCTGTGACTGTGGTGGGCACTAAGTTTGAGCCTCAATACGACCCCACTGTGATCCCATGGTGGCGCGATGAAAACTACCAAGTCATGGTCAACGCTGGTGTGGTGGGCGGTATCTTCTTGCTCATCCTCTTGACGGTGGTTCGTCCGATGGTGCGTCGCTTGTTGGCCCCCGAGATCGATCCCAAAGCCTTGGCTGCTGCGGCTGCTGACGCGGCCACCAATCAAGCCCAAATGGCGATTGATGTGGCTACCGCCGAGAACGCCGCTGCCCAAGCCGCTGCTGCTTTTGCGAAGAAATCACACGACGACGAGATGTTGCGTATTTCTGATGAAGCCATGCGAGCTGCAGAAGAGTCTGTCCGTTTGTCTCAAGAAGCGAATTACGCTGCAGAGCAAGCCCGTTTGGCTGCCGAAGCCAAAGCCGCCGCAGAAGCCTTGGCTCTGGAAGAAGAACGCCAACGCCAAGCTGCCCTGTTGGCCGATGAGCAAGCCCGCGCTGCTGATCTGGCTGAACGTGTGGCACAAGCCGAACGTGAAGCTGCCGAACGCTTGGCTGCTGAAGAGGCTGCACGTGTGGCGCATGAACAAGCCGTGGCTGCTGCCGAAGGCGGTGACGGTGAAGCCATCGAAATTGAAGAGGGCGAAACGCTTGAAGAAGTCAAGGCCCGTATGGCGAGCATGAAGCCTAAGAAACAATCGATTTCTGCGGACTTGCTCAACACAGCGAATTCGTATGACGATAAAGTGGCATTGATTCGCATGATCATGGCAGAAGACTCCACCCGTGTGGCGGGTGTGTTGAAGAACCTGATCGAGAAGTAATACAGAGTGAGGAATTGAATCATGGCTGATGAAATTTTGATGACCGACAAGCTGCGAGCCGAGCTCGCAGGCATTACCAGCACCCAGCGTGCGGCTGTTTTGATGCTGTTGCTGGGCGAAGAGCAAGCAGCGGAAATCATCAAATACCTGAGTCCCAAAGAAGTGCAAGCGCTTGGCGCTGCCATGGTGCAAGTAGCCAACTTCTCACAAGAGGCGGTGAACTACGTGCTCGACGAGTTTGTGGATCACTTGAAGAAACAAAACAACGTGAGCATCGGTGGTGCTGACTACGTGGAGCGCGTCATGCGCTTGGCCTTGGGTGACGACAAAGCTGCGTCTGTGCTGGGTCGCATCATGCCCGGTCAAGGCACCAAGGGCTTGGACATCCTCACGTGGATGGATGCCCGTGGCATTGCCGACATGATTCGTGGCGAGCACCCACAAGTGGTGGCCATCATCTTGTCGTTGTTGGAAAGCGAAGTGGCTGCCGATGTGCTGACCTACTTGCCACCGGATACACGTCCAGAAGTGATTCAACGTGTGGCCAGTTTGGACACCGTGCAACCCTCGGCCATGGCCGAGTTGGAAGCCATCATGAAACAACAGTTCTCGAAGAACGCGTCGGCGCAATCGTCGAGTTTCGGCGGCGTGCAAGCAGCGGCCAAGATCATGAACTTGACCAAGACCGCGCTGGAAAACAGCATCATGGGTGGCTTGAATGAGATTGATCCTGAGTTGATGCTCAAGATTCAAGACAATATGTTCACCTTCGAAAACTTGGTCAGCGTGGACAACAAAGGTATTCAGGTGCTCATGCGTGCGGTGGAGCCAGATTTGTTGATGATGGCTTTGAAGAACTGCAGCGAAGAAACGGCCAACCGATTTTTCGACAACATGTCCGAACGTGCCCGTGGCATGTTCCGAGACGACATGGAGGCCAAAGGCCCACAACGCATGGCCGATGTGGAAGATGCCCAAAAACAAATCATGCGCAAGGCGCGCAAGTTGTCCGATTCGGGCGAATTGATCTTGGGCGGCGCAGACTTTGTTTAATCAACCCCACTCCGCTCGGGCTGCCGTGCCATGGCAGCCTCATGCCGGCATCGCTCAAAAGCTGAGTAGCCGTGGCTATGCCACGACCAGTTGGACAGACGAGTCGCCTGCAGACTTTGCTGATATTGGATTCCCTCCAAAATCCAGCGGATTTTCTGCGGCACATTACCAACCGACCAAACAATCCTTGAGCAAGCAGGCGCAAGCTTCTTTGGCGTTGTTGGAAGGTGAATTCCGTAACGATGCTTTGGGTGGCGACAAGTCGACATCTGCACCTGCAGAAGAAGACCCGAATGCGCACTTGCCCTTTGTGTCTGATGCGTATGCAGCCACTCGCAAGTCCAAGTTGCGTGTGCAGGTGGATCCCAATGTTTTGCAACGTGCCTTGGCACAAGCCGAGTTGGCCGAGTCCTTGGTGGTCAGTCCCATCACATCGGATGAGCAGATGGCAGAGCCCATCGTCATTCATCCCGATGTGCCAGATGTCGAAGACGAGGTCATGGACGTGCAAGCGAAGGACGTGATCGCCGAGCCAGCCCCTTTGCCAGAAGCTGACGTTGCATTCGATGCGCCTCAAGCGCCTGAGCTACCGATGGTGGCTGGTGGCATCTCGCCAGAAGAGGTGGCCCAGCGTGAAACAGAACAATTTGAAAAAGGCCTAGCCCAAGCGCGTGCAGACGCTGCGATTGAGTTGGCTGAAGCCGTGCGTCGTGCCACAGAAGACGCATTGGCCAAAGGGATGGCCCAAGCCCGCGAAGAGATGGCGGCGGAACATGCCGAGGCCGTGCGCCAAGCCACTGAAGACGCGCGTGAGCAAGCTTTGGCGCAAGGCAAAGAAGAAGGTTTGGCCGAAGGTTTAGCGCAAGGTCGAGACGAAGGTCATGCCCAAGGTCTCGCCGAAGGCAAAGAGCAAGGTTCGTCCGAGGGCGAAGCCCAGGTGCGTGCCGAATTGGCTGATGAAATGGCCGCGCAACGCGAGGTGTTTGAAAACGCCGCGAAAGCGCTGCACGATGTGTTGGCCGATCCCAAACAATTTTTCGAACCCGTCAAACGTTTGGCCATGCACATTGCTGAGCAAATTGTGGTGGGTGAATTGCAAACCTCCAGCAAAGGCATCGAGCGCTTGGTGCAACGTTGTTTGGATGAAATGGATCATCCTGTGCAAGGTGCGGTGGTGTTGGAACTCAACCCACAGGACAAAGCGTTGTTGCAAGAACAAGCCGCTGACTTCACCAAGGGCATGCGCTTGGAAGCGATCCACGACATGCCGCGTGGCAGTGTGCGTGTGTTTGCGAACGACACGGTGATTGAAGACCTGGTCGAACATCGCTTAGAAGGTTTGGCCAAGGCCTTGTTGATGGATGTGGACGCTTGGCGCGAAAAATCACCGCTGGCGCAGCGAATCTTAGAAGTTCAAGAGGAAGTAGGGGGCGACGATGTTCATTCCTGACGTGATCAATACCCTGTTGATGGGTTTAATTTTCATGGTGGTGATCGTCACCATCATTCGCCCCTTCATTTTGAATTTGGTCGGGCAGGCCGCCTCCAACAGCGACATGCAAAGAGCTGCGATTGAAGCGGTCGAGCGCGAGATGATTCGCAAGGCCGAGTTGTTTGAAGCGCAGCGTGCTGAAAAAATCAAATACCAAATGATGCTGCTCGACAAACCCGAGAAGCCCAAACCCAAACCGGTCATCGAGCCTGAAGAAGTGCCCGAACCCGTGGCGGAGGAACCCGCACCCGTTGAAGAGGTGGTGCCCGAACCCGTGGTGGAAGAAACGCCGGTGGTCGAAGAAGTGCCAGCCGAGCCAGAAGTTGCGCCAGAAGAAGCGCCCGTGCCAGAGGCAGTGGAAGAAGCGCCCGCCGAAGTGGTGGCCGAAGCCGCTGCAGAAGCGCCTGCTGAAGACGGCGAGCCCGTGGGCGAAGGGGAGATTGAAATCCGCGAAGGCGAGACCTTGGCTGAAATCAAAGAGCGCATTCGCAAAGAACAGCAAAAGGCGAAGAAGCCAGCAATTCCACCAGAACTGCTGAATACGGCCAACAGCTACGAAGACAAAGTGGGTGTGGTGCGCATGGTGGTGCAAGCCGATCAGACCCGTGTGGCAGCGGTCATTCGCAGCATGATTCAAGTGGGCAAGTAATTCATGCTCGACTTTGCGCAAGAAGTTCAAAACGCGTTGCCCAAGCTGCGTACGCCAGAGCCGCAACGCAGCGGCACCTTGGTGCGTTTGGTGGGCTTGACGCTAGAGACACGCGGCATCATGGCCCCCTTGGGCGCGTGCTGCGAAGTCATTGGCCAGCAAGGCCACCGCGTCGAAGCAGAAGTGGTGGGCTTCAACGACAAGACCTTGTACCTCATGCCCTTCACCGACCCTGTTGGTGTGGGCCCTGGCGACACCGTGCGCGTGATGAGCAACTCAGGCCAAGTGAGCTTGGGCAACGAATTGCTCGGCCGTGTGCTGGATGGACGCGGCGTGCCGATTGACGGCAAGCCCATGCCGCATTTGCCCGACCAGTTGAGCTTGCTCGGTTGCCCGCTCAACCCGATGGAGCGCGGTCCGATTGAAGAAATTTTGGATGTGGGTGTCAAGGCCATCAACGGCGCTTTGACGATTGGCCGTGGCCAACGTATTGGTTTGGTCGCGGGTTCTGGCGTGGGTAAGAGTGTGCTCTTGGGTATGCTCACACGCTTCACCAAAGCCGACATTGTGGTGATTGGTTTGATTGGTGAGCGTGGCCGCGAAGTGCAGGCCTTTATTCATGAATCTTTGGGTGAAGAAGGCTTGGCCAAGTCGGTCGTGATTGCCGCCCCTGCCAACGTGTCACCCGTGCTGCGCCTCAAGGCCACGCACATGACGCACGTGATTGCCGAGTACTTCCGCGACCAAGGCAAAAACGTACTCATGCTGTGCGACAGCTTGACCCGTGTGGCTCATGCGCAGCGTGAAATCGGCTTGGCCATTGGCGAGCCGCCCACCGCCAAAGGCTATCCCCCTTCGGTGTTTGCTTTGTTGCCCAACTTGATTGAGCGTGGTGGTGTGGGTCGTCATGGCCATGGCTCCATCACATCCATTTACACCGTCCTCGCCGAAGGCGATGACGGCAACGATCCAATTGTGGACATTGCACGCGCGTCGCTCGACGGGCAGGTGATGTTGTCTCGCCGCTTGGCTGACCAAGCGCATTACCCCGCGATTGATTTGAACGGTTCGATTTCACGCGTGATGCAAACCTTGGTCAACTCGGATGAGTTGAAGCAATCGAACAAGCTGCGTCGCCTGTGGTCGGTCTACCAACAAAACGCCGATCTGGTGCAAGTGGGTGCGTATGAGGCGGGCTCCAATCCCGAGTTGGATGAAGCCATTCGCATTCGCGAGCAAATGGTGGACTTCTTGCGCCAAGACATGGACAAGGGCGAAGACTATGCCATGACGCGTAGTCGTTTGAGCCAAATGCTGTCATGAAGCCCCGCGCCGCATGGCCCGTGTTGGCCAAGAAAGCCAAAGAGAAATGCGACGAAGCCCTCGCAGAACTCAAAAAAGCACGCGACCGTGTGGCTCACTTGGAGCAAAGCCGTGAACGCATGGAGTTGCTGTACGCCGACTACGTGACGCGCAGCAAAGACGCGGAGAGTCGTCCGCACAGCATGGCGGAGACCTTGAACTTTCGTGGTTTCATGCAGCAGTTGCAAGCTCTGATTGCGCGCGTGAATCTGGATTTGAATGAAGCTCGCCATGATGTCGAGGTCAAACGCTTGGCGCTCAAAGCGGCGGAACAAAAGCGCATTCAAATGGACACGCTGGTGGAGCAAGACCTCAAAGCGGTGCGTGAGTACCACCGCAAGCGTGAACAAAAAGAGATGGATGCCGCTGGCGTCACGCTCTACAACCTCAAGCACTAAATTTAGGCGTGGACCCAACCTGCTTGCAGCCAATGCCAGTAGCTGGGTTTGAAAGCCCAAGGCATCCAAGTCGTTTGGGTCTCGGGTGCAAACACATGCCCGGTGAGGTGGTCTTGCCACACATCTTTGGCCCCCACGGTGGCCAGTAGTTTTTGTGAAAACGCAGGCACCAAGCCCTGTTTGGCCATGATGTGATGGCTCCACACATTCAAACCCGCAGGCAGCAAGCGGCCATCGGTTGGGCCTGACCACACATCGTGCAAGCTGCCCCAGTGGCGGCCTTTGAGTGTTGTCTTGATTTCTCCCAATTCACGTTCAACGCGGGCTTCGTCGCGCACGCGGTAGCGGTGTTGGCCCAACACATTGTCAAACCACAAGCAGGCGTCTGGATGGGCTTGCAAGATCTCGGGTAAGCGAAGCAAGGCGTCTTCACGGTGGTGTTGCACGGTAATGCCTTGTGCGGCAAGGACAGGGCCATGACGCCAGTTGAACAGCCATGCGGCCAAAGGGTCAATGTCGTAAGCGTCGATGCGTTTGAAGCGCATCAGCCAACTCGGCGGCATCATCCAGCCCGCACTGCCTCCGATCAAAAGCAGATGCTCAGATTTGGGATCGATCTGTGCAAAAAACTGGGCGATCAATTGCACTGTGGGTTGCCAGCGTTTGTGCGAATAGTGGGCGTGCACGTGCCAATTGAGGCCGCCTGTGCCTCCAGCGTGAATCAAGTCACGCATGAACCCCAACGCGTTTGACAAAGCCATAGGCTTAGCAAACCCAACGCATGATTTTGAAAATCGGGGTCTCGGGTGGCACGGGCTCAAAAGGGCTGATCACACCTTCGGTGGAGAGCGTGTCACCACTCAGACGCACGCCTGT
>Ga0228703_1001253_pt1 | contig 15859 bp, 14 predicted proteins | sample McNCre217_Aug_MG_3_FD_178020 | JGI IMG/M metagenome (GOLD analysis project Ga0228703, IMG submission 178020) | Freshwater microbial communities from McNutts Creek, Athens, Georgia, United States - 29-17_Aug_MG | ecosystem: Environmental > Aquatic > Freshwater > Creek | place: USA: Georgia... | reverse complement strand
CATCCGCGTGGACTTGCAGGGTCGCTTGCACGAGGGCGTGACCGCCAAGGACCTTCTGCTGCACCTGCTGGCCCAGCCTTTCATCCGCAACGGCGGTGGTGTGGGCAAGGTGTTTGAGTTCGCGGGCGAAGGCATTGCCCAGCTGAGCACCGACGAACGCGCCACCCTGACCAATATGTGCGCCGAACTCGGTGGGCTGACCGGCATCGTCGCCCCTGACGCAGAGACGGTGCGCTTCCTGCGCGAACGGCGGGGCGTGAACTTTGTGCTGGAAGACTGGATGCACAGCGATGCCGACGCCCCCCATGCGCACACCCTGACGGTAGACCTGGCCATGCTCTCGCCCATGGTGGCCCGTCCGGGTGACCCCGGACAGGGTCTGGCCCTGTCCGAGCTGCACGAGCGTGTGCGCATCGACATCGCCTACGGCGGCTCCTGCACAGCCGGCAAGCGCGAAGACTTCGAGCACTACCACGCGGTGCTGGCCTGGGCGCTGGCGCGTGGGTTGCGCATCCCGGACCATGTGCAGGTGTTCCTGCAGTACGGCACCACCGCCGTGCGCGACCATTGCATCGCACGCGGCTATGACCAGACCTTCAAGGCCATGGGGGTGCGCATGCTGCAGCCCTCGTGCGGGGCCTGCGCCAATTGCGGTCCAGGCTCGTCCACCGATGCGCAGCAGGTCACCGTGAGCGCCATCAACCGCAATTTCCCGGGCCGCTCGGGTCCGGGTCAGGTCTGGCTGGCCAGCCCGCCCACCGTCATGGCCAGCGCGCTGGCGGGTGAGTTGGTCTCATGGGAACAGCTCCAAGCCAGAACCCCGGCGGCCTGACGCCCGGCCAGATCCAGGCGTACCGGGGCATGGCCCCCCGCTGAAGGCGGGATTGGACCGGTAAAATCAGCGGTTTTCCGGTCCTGCTGGACCTTTGGGCCGCATTGCTGCGTTGCCCGTCATTTTTCCCAGCCCCAAACATGAGCACGAGCCCCGCCCAACCCGGCCTTGAGAGCCTGTCCAAGTCCTTTGAACCCGCCACCCTGGAAGCCCATTGGGGCCCCGAGTGGGAAAAACGCGGTTACGGGGTGGCCGGTTTCCGAGGCACTCAGGCCGCCAAGGACGGTGCGCCCGCCTTTGCCATCCAGCTGCCCCCGCCGAATGTGACGGGCACGCTGCACATGGGCCACGCCTTCAACCAGACCATCATGGACAGCCTGACGCGCTACCACCGCATGATGGGTTTCAACACCGCCTGGATTCCGGGCACCGACCACGCCGGCATCGCCACCCAGATCGTGGTGGAGCGCCAGCTGCAGGGCCAGGGCATCAGCCGCCACGACATGGGCCCCACGCCTGCCGAAGCCCGCAAGAATTTCGTGAGCAAGGTCTGGGAGTGGAAAGAGCAATCGGGCAACACCATCACCCAGCAGATGCGCCGCATGGGTGACAGCGTGGACTGGAGCCGCGAATACTTCACCATGGACGACAAGCTGTCCAAGGTGGTGACCGAGACCTTCGTGAAGCTCTATGAGCAAGGCCTGATTTACCGTGGCAAACGCCTGGTGAACTGGGACCCGGTGCTGATGAGCGCGGTGTCCGACCTGGAAGTCGAGAGCGAGGAAGAAGACGGCTCGATGTGGCACATCCGCTACGACCTGGCCGATGGCAGCGGTTCGCTCACGGTGGCCACCACCCGCCCCGAAACCCTGCTGGGCGACGTGGCCGTGATGGTCCACCCCGAAGACGAGCGCTACCGTGCCCTGATCGGCCAGCAGGTGAAGCTGCCGCTGTGCGACCGCACCATCCCCGTGATTGCAGACGAGTACGTGGACAAGGACTTCGGCACCGGTGTGGTGAAAGTCACGCCCGCGCACGACACCAACGACTACCAGGTCGGCCAGCGCCACAAGCTGGACATGATCTGTGTGCTCAATCTGGACGCCACCGTCAACGACAACGCGCCCGAGAAATACCGTGGCCTGGACCGCTTCGTGGCCCGCAAGGCCGTGGTGGCTGATCTGGAGGCCGCCGGCCAACTGGTCGAAGTCAAGAAACACAAGCTCATGGTGCCGCGCTGCGCCCGCACCGGTCAGGTGATCGAGCCCATGCTGACCGACCAGTGGTTTGTCGCCATGAACAAGGCCCCCACGCTCCCCACTGCGTGTGGTTCGCTGCCCCCCGAGGGGGCTGGCCCCGGCTTGGGGCGGCCCGGCGCCGGGTCCGATGTGGCCTTCGATCAGCGTTCGATTGCGCAAAAAGCCATCGATGCCGTGCAATCCGGCCAGGTGAGCTTTGTGCCCGAAAACTGGGTCAACACCTACAACCAGTGGATGAACAATATCCAGGACTGGTGCATCTCGCGCCAGCTGTGGTGGGGCCACCAGATCCCGGCCTGGTACGACGAAGACGGCAAGGTCTATGTGGCCCGCAACGAGGCCGAAGCGCAAGCCAAAGCCCCGGGCAAAACACTCAAGCGCGACGAAGACGTGCTGGACACCTGGTACTCCTCTGCCCTCGTGCCCTTCAGCACCATGGGCTGGCCTGAACAAACCGCTGACTACGACCTGTACCTGCCCAGCAGCGTGCTGGTGACTGGCTACGACATCATCTTCTTCTGGGTCGCCCGGATGATCATGATGACCACGCACTTCACCGGGCGCGTCCCGTTCAAGCATGTCTACATCCACGGCCTGGTGCTCGACGCACAGGGCAAGAAGATGAGCAAGTCCGAAGGCAATGTGCTGGACCCGGTGGACCTGATCGATGGCATCACGCTCGAACCCTTGCTGGAGAAGCGTACCCAGGGCCTGCGCAAGCCCGAGACCGCGCCCAAAGTGCGCAAGCAGACCGAAAAGGAATTCCCCGAAGGCATCCCCGCTTACGGTGCGGATGCGTTGCGCTTCACTTTTGCGGCGCTGGCCACGCTGGGCCGCTCCATCAACTTCGACAGCAAGCGCTGTGAGGGCTACCGCAACTTCTGCAACAAGCTGTGGAACGCCACACGCTTTGTGCTGATGAATTGCGAAGGCCAGGACTGCGGCCTGCAGGACCACGACGCCGCCGCCTGCCTGCCCGGTGGCGGCTACCTGGAATTCAGCCAGAGCGACCGCTGGATCGTCTCCAGCCTGCAACGCATCGAGGCCGATGTGGCCAAAGGCTTTGCCGAGTACCGCCTGGACAACGTGGCCAACACGATCTACGACTTTGTCTGGAACGAGTTCTGCGACTGGTACCTTGAAATCGCCAAGGTGCAGATCAATACCGGCAATGAGGCCCAGCAGCGCGCCACGCGCCGCACCCTGATCCGCACACTCGAAACGCTGCTGCGTCTGGCGCACCCGATCATCCCCTTTATCACCGAGGCACTCTGGCAGAAAGTCGCACCTGTGGCCGGTCGCTCCGGTGCGTCTGTCAGTGTGGCGGCCTACCCCGTCAGCCAGAGCGAACGCATCGATGCCCAAGCCGAAGCCCATGTGGCCAAGCTCAAGGGCCTGGTGGACGCCTGCCGCAACCTGCGCGGCGAGATGAATGTTTCGCCCGCCACCCGTCTGCCGCTGTTCGTGGTGGGCGACACCGCCTTCATGCAAAGCGCTGCCCCGGTGCTGCAGGCCCTGGCCAAGCTCAGCGAGGTCAAGGTCTTTGACAGCGAGGCCGACTGGGCTGCCGCGGCCCAGGCCGCGCCCGTGGCCGTGGTGGGCGAGGCCCGCCTGTGCCTGTTCATGGAAATCGACGTGGCCGCCGAGAAGGCCCGCCTGGCCAAGGAAGCCGCCCGCCTGGAGGGCGAGATCAGCAAGGCCAATGGCAAGCTTTCCAACGAGGCTTTCGTGGCCAAGGCACCGCCGGCCGTGATCGAGCAGGAGAAAAAGCGCGTGGCCGAATTCACCGCCACCCTCTCCAAGGTGAAAGAGCAGCTGCAGCGGCTGGCTTGAACCCGTCTGCAGAAAAAGCAAAGGGCGCTGTGGCGCCCTTTGCTTTGACAGTGCCAGATTAACGGCGCTTGAGCACGTAGATGAAATGCACTTCGGTCTTCTCCTGCTTCACCAGCTCGTTGCCCGTCTGACGGGCAAAAGCCTCGAAATCGCGCCAGGACCCCGGATCGGTGGCGATCACCTTCAGGGTCTGGCCACTTTGCAGCTCGGTCAAGGCCTTCTTGGCCTTGAGGATGGGCAGCGGGCAATTCAGGCCACTGGTGTCGATTTCCTTGTCAATCTGCATCATGTCTCCTGACTTTGCGCTTCGCGCTCGGCCCAACTCATGAAGGTCGGCTCGATCCCCTGGGTGCGCAGCCAGTCCCCCAGTGCGTAACCCGTGCCGGCAGGCCAGCAGATCAGATCCTTCAGGTCATACATCTTGTGCTCGACCAGCTCGGGCGAGAGCCGCACCTCGCCTTCGGCGCGCGCATGGTAGGCAATGATCACCTGGTTCATGCGCTGGAAGTCGTACACGCCCACCAGCTGGAGTGCGGTGACCGAGAGGTTGGTTTCTTCGGCAATCTCGCGGCGGATGCCGTCCTCAGGCGTCTCACCGGCCTCCATGAAACCGGTGATCAGCGCGAAGCGCCGCCCCGGCCAGGCGGCATTGCGCGCCAGCAGCACCTGATCGCCCACCTGCACAATGCCGGCCAGCACCGGGGTGGGGTTGTTCCAGTGCACAAAGTCGCACGCCGAGCAGCGCAGGCGCATCTGCTCGCCACCATCTTCCATCTGGGTCAGCCAGGCCAGCGGCGTGGCGCATTGGGGACAAAAACGGTATTCGGCCATGGTGGGTCAGGCGGGGAAAACGCCGGTGGAGAGGTAACGGTCACCCCGGTCGCAAACGATGAACACGATGGTGGCGTCCTGGACAGTGGCGGCAATCTGCTGGGCCACCCAGCAAGCGCCCGCCGCCGAGATGCCCGCAAAAATGCCTTCGGTGCGGGCCAGTTCGCGGCAGGTTTCTTCGGCGTCGGCCTGGCTCACGTAAACCAGTTCATCGACATGGCTGGGGTCGTAGATCTTGGGCAGGTATTCCTGCGGCCATTTGCGGATGCCCGGGATGCGCGAGCCTTCGCTGGGTTGTGCGCCGATCACGCGGATGGCCGGGTTCTTCTCTTTGAGGTAGCGCGACACGCCCGTGATGGTGCCGGTGGTGCCCATGGCACTCACAAAGTGCGTGATCTTGCCGCCGGTCTGTTCCCAGATTTCGGGGCCAGTGGTTTCGTAGTGGATGCGCGGGTTGTCCGGGTTGGCAAACTGGTCCAGGATGCGCCCCTTGCCCTGCGCCGCCATGTTGTCGGCCAGGTCACGGGCGTATTCCATGCCCCCGCTCTTGGGTGTGAGGATCAGCTCGGCCCCAAAAGCCTTCATCGTCTGCGCACGCTCGATCGACAGGTCCTCGGGCATGATGAGCACCATGCGGTAGCCCTTGATGGCGGCCGCCATGGCCAGCGCGATGCCGGTGTTGCCCGAGGTGGCTTCGATCAGGGTGTCGCCCGGCTTGATCTCGCCACGCTCTTCGGCGCGCCGGATCATCGACAGGGCAGGACGGTCCTTGACCGAGCCGGCCGGGTTGTTGCCTTCGAGCTTGCCCAGGATCACATTGCCCCGCGCCTGGTTGGCTGCGGCGTCCATGCGCTGCAGGGCCACCAGCGGGGTGTGGCCAATCGCGTCTTCGATGGTGGGATAGGTCATGGCCGTACTGTGCCACATCTGCCCGTCTGCTTCGCGATGCCGCAGACATGCCCTTGTCCGGGCTGCGCCCGGAACCGTCCTCGGGCTGTGCCATAATCGCGCCACCTTGCAAATCCCTGCCCGGGTGGCGAAATCGGTAGACGCAGGGGATTCAAAATCCCCCGCCGCAAGGTGTGTCGGTTCGAGTCCGACCCCGGGCACCACAGACTGGCCGCACACGTTTTGAACGGTGCGGCTTTTTTGTGCCCAGTGCGCCCGCGCACTGGCTTTGCGCACCCAGAAACATGCCGCACAATGGCCGCATGGAACACCCCACCCCCACCAACGGCGAAAACAACGGCAATGCCCGCCTGAGCCTGCGGCGCATGCTGATCGACACTTACCACGAGAACGTGGCCTACATGCACCGGGACTGCGAGATCTACCGGGCAGAAGGTTTCAAGGCGCTGTCCAAAATCGAGGTGCGTGCCAACGGCCACAGCATCCTGGCCTCCCTCAATGTGGTGGACGATGCCAGCTTCCTGGCCTGCAACGAGCTGGGTTTGTCCAACGCCGCTTTTGCGCAGCTGGGACTGCAACCCGGCCAGCTGGTGACGGTGTCGCAAGCCGACCCGCCCGAATCCATCCAGGCCCTGCACCGCAAGCTCGCCGGTGAGCGGCTGGAGCTGGAGGATTTCCGCGCCATCATCCACGACATCGCCGAGCACCATTACTCCAAGATCGAGCTGACCGCCTTTGTGGTGGCCACCAACCGCGACGAACTCGACCGTGAAGAGGTCTACTACCTGACCCAGGCCATGATCGAAGCAGGTCGCCACCTCGATTGGCAGGAACGTGTGGTGGTGGACAAGCATTGCATTGGCGGCATACCGGGCAACCGCACCTCTATGCTGATCGTGCCCATCGTGGCGGCGCATGGCATGGTGTGCCCCAAGACCTCGTCACGCGCGATCACCTCGCCCTCGGGCACGGCCGACACCATGGAGGTGCTGGCCAATGTTGAGCTGTCCTTCGAGAAAATGGCAGAGATCGTGCACGCCCACCACGGCTGTCTGGCCTGGGGCGGCACGGCCCACCTCTCGCCTGCCGACGATGTCCTGATTTCGGTGGAACGCCCCCTGTCGCTCGACTCCCACGCGCAAATGGTGGCGTCCATCCTGTCCAAGAAAATCTCTGCAGGCTCCACCCATCTTGTGCTGGACATCCCGATTGGCCCCACCGCCAAGGTCCGCTCCATGCCCGAGGCCCAGCGCCTGCGCCGCCTGTTCGAGTACGTGGCCAACCGGCTCAAACTGTCACTGGACGTGGTCATCAGCGATGGGCGCCAGCCGATTGGCTCTGGCATCGGCCCTGTGCTCGAGGCGCGCGATGTGATGCGTGTGCTCGAAAACGACCCCCGAGCACCGATGGACCTGCGGCAAAAGTCCCTGCGGCTGGCCGGACGGCTCATCGAATTCAGTCCCGATGTGCGCGGTGGCGATGGTTTTGCGATTGCCCGTGACATCCTGGACTCGGGGCGTGCGCTGGCCAAGATGCACGACATCATCCAGGCCCAGGGTGCGCGCCGCTTCGACCCCAACAAATTGGCGCTGGGCCCCTTGACGCACGAAGTGCGCGCCGACCGCGCCGGCGTGGTGTGCGGCATCGACAACTTCCAGCTGGCACGCATCGCCCGCTTTGCAGGCGCGCCCAAGGTGAGCCATGCCGGTGTGGACCTGGCCAAGAAACTGGGCGAACCCGTGCAGGAAGGGGATCTGCTGTACCGCGTCCACGCCAAGTTCCCATCCGACCTGCAGTTCGCACGCCATGCGAGTGAGAAATCGACCGGCTACAGCATCGGCAGCGCTGCCGATGTGCCGCACGCCTATGTGGAGTTCTGATGCCATCCCCCGCGCTCCTGCTCTGCTTTGAAGACGAACTGGCGCTGGCACACAAGCTGGCCGAGGCCAGCGGCATGCCGCTGGCCTGTGTGCAGCGCCATGTGTTTCCCGACGGCGAAATCAAGCTGCAACTGCCCAGCCCTCTGCCGCCGCGCGTGGTGCTGCTGCGTTCACTGCACCAACCCAACACCAAGCTGGTCGAGCTTTTGCTTGCCGCACGCACAGCGCGCGCATTGGGCGCCCGGCACCTCACCCTGGTGGCGCCCTACATGGCCTACATGCGGCAGGACGTGGCCTTCCACCCCGGCGAAGCCGTCAGCCAGCAGGTGGTGGGGCAGTTTCTGGCCGAGCTGTTCGATGCGGTCATCACGGTGGACCCGCACCTGCACCGCGTCGCCAGCATGCAGCAGGCGGTGCCCGCCGCGCAGGCCCTGGCCCTGACCGCTGCGCCCTTGCTGGCCGATTTCGTGCATGGCCAATGCCCCGATGCGCTGCTGGTCGGCCCTGACGAAGAATCCGAGCAGTGGATCACCGCCGCCGCACAGGCCCATCGGCTCGACCACGCCGTGTGCCGCAAAACCCGGCACGGCGACCGGCAGGTGGAGGTTGAGCTGCCCGATGTGGCCGTGGCGGGTCGCTCGGTGGTGCTGCTCGACGACATCGCCAGCAGCGGTCACACCCTGGCCCAGGCCGCCCGGCTGCTCCTGCAGGCTGGCGCACGCACGGTGGACGTGGCGGTCACGCACGCCCTGTTTTCGGGCGATGCACTTGCTGTCGTCAAGAACGCCGGCGTCCACCGCATCTGGAGCACGGACTCGGTCCAGCACGAAAGCAATTGCGTGAGCGTGGCCGGCCTGCTGGGCGAGGCCCTGTCGCATTTGTAGGAGGCCGCCCCCGCGGCCGGAGGCGTTCAATCGATGCCGGCGCTCCAGCGCTCGTCCCAGGCGCGTTCGATCTGGCGCCGGTCTCGCTTGGTGGGCCGCCCTTGCTCGATGCTCAGCGCAGGTTCTGCCGCCAGTCGGCGTTGCTGGGCGGCAGTTTCGCGGCACTGAATGCTCTGTGGCGTTTCTTCGTACAGCTGCTGGGCCATCGGTGCCGGTCCACGCACGGCGCTGATGCCGCGCACCAGCACCTCGCGTTCGACCGGCCCCTGGCGCAGGCGCACCAGATCCCCGGGCTTGACTTCGCGTGAGGCTTTGGTGTCCTGGCCATTGATGTGCACACGGCCTTTACCGATTTCTTCAGCTGCCAGGCTGCGGGTTTTGTAAAAGCGTGCGGCCCAAAGCCATTTGTCGATGCGCAGGCTGTCCATGCTCAGGCACCAAACAGTCCGGCCTGCGGGCTCAGACCTTGCCGCACATGGGGCACCTGCAGCTGCAGTCGCAGCTCTTTTTTCATGCGGGTGTTGTCCAGGCGCCGCGATTCGTTCATGAAGCTCAGCAACATCAGCGGCAAAGATTCATTGGCGGTGTTGCGCGCGATCCGTGGCGGTCGGGGCAAGCCCATCAGGTCGGCCGCCAGATCAAAGTAGTCGCCCATTTTCATGTCGGTGTCGTCGCAGACATTGAGCACACGTTGCGCCCGGCCGCGCCACAAGGCCAGCACGCAGGCACGGGCCAGGTCGTCGGCATGGATGTGGTTGGTGAACACATCGTCCTGGGGCAGCAACACCGGTGTGCCCTTGAGCAGGCGTTCGCGCGGCGTGCCGCCTTCGCGGTCCTGGGCATAGATGCCCGGCACGCGCAGCACCGTGCTGCGCACGCCCGAGCGTCCTAACAGACGAACCCACTGCTCGGCATCGACACGGCGGCGCGCACGCGCGGTGTGCGGGTCCACCGCACGGGACTCATTCACCCGCTGCCCTCGGCAATCGCCGTACACACCGGTGGTGGAGGCATACACCAGCGCCTGTGGCGGGGTGCGCAAGCGCAAAGCACGCAGCAGTTCGCGCGTACGCGGGTCGTGGTTGACCACGCCACGCACATCGCCAGGAGGCGGCGCCAGGTGCAACACCCGCTGCGCCAGACCCGACAGGCGTTTGAGTGTCCCGGGCTGGTCCAGATCACCCACCAGCGGGGTCAAGCCGCAAGCACGCAGCAGGCGCACCCGCTCGGGCGACGAGGTCAGGGCCAGCAGGCGCACGCGCCGGCTGTCCGGCGCCCCCAGTTGGCCGGCTGCGCGCAAACCCACATCGCCACAACCGACGATGAGCACACGCGGACGGCGAAAGCGGGCAGGCAAGGCGCCAAGAGGGGTCTGGTTTGAAGGCAAAATCAGGGGTTCCGGGTCAGAAAACCCAGCAAGGATACCGAAAACATGAGCTTCCAGATCACCGTCCAGCCCAGCGGCCGCAGCTTTGCCGCCGAGTCGTCCGAAACCCTGCTCGCAGCGGGCATCCGCCAAGGCATCGGCCTGCCCTATGGTTGCAAGGACGGTGCTTGCGGTTCGTGCAAATGCAAAAAGGTCTCGGGCACCGTGGTGCACGGCCCACACCAGGAAAAAGCCCTGTCCGCCGATGAAGAGGCCCAGGGCCTGGTGCTGACCTGCTGCGCCACCGCCCAGAGCGATGTGGTGCTCGAATCCAAACAGGTGACCGAAGAAGGGGGTTTGCCGGTCAAGAAGATGCCGGTGCGCGTGGCCAGTCTCGAGAAGAAGTCGCACGACGTGGTGGTGCTCAAGCTGCAATTGCCCGCCAACGACCCGATGAAGTTCCGCGCCGGCCAGTACATCGAGTTCATCCTGCGCGACAACTCGCGCCGCAGCTACAGCATGGCCAACGCGCCGCACACCCTCGAAGTCGCGCCGCCCATGGTCGAACTGCACATCCGCCACATGCCCGGCGGCAAGTTCACCGACCCGGTGTTTTCCACCATGAAGGAAAAGGACATCCTGCGTGCCGAAGGCCCGTATGGCAGCTTCTACCTGCGCGAAGATTCGGACAAACCCATGGTGCTGCTGGCTTCGGGCACGGGCTTCGCCCCCATCAAGGCACTGATCGAACACATGCAACACATCGGCAGCCAACGCCAGGCCACACTGTATTGGGGCGGCCGTCGCCCAACGGACCTGTACATGGCCGACTGGGTCGAAGCCCAGATGCAGGCCATGCCCAATCTGAAATACGTGCCTGTCATCTCGAACGCCGAGGCCGAAGACCAATGGACCGGCCGCACCGGCTTCGTGCACCAGGCGGTGCTGCAAGACCACCCGGACCTGTCGGGCTTCCAGGTCTACGCCTGCGGTGCGCCCATCGTGGTCGAATCGGCCCAGCGTGACTATGTCGCCAAGGGCGGTCTGCCCAGTGAAGAGTTCTACGCCGACTCTTTCACCTCGGAAGCCGACAAGCACTGAACACCCCCACGGGAGCCCACATGCAACGCCGTTCATTCCTGTTGAGCACTGCTGCCCTGGCGGCTTCGCCAGCCTGGGCACAAGGCAAGCCCATCCGCCTGATCGTGCCCTACGCACCGGGCGGCCCGCTGGACGTGACCGCACGCGCCCTGGCCGAACGGGTGCGAGACAGCCTGGGCACGGTGATCATCGAAAACAGGCCCGGCGCCGGTGGCAACCTGGGCGCCGACCTGGTGGCCAAGGCGGCACCGGATGGCCACACCATCGGGCTGGCGGCTGTGGCCACGCACGCCATCAACCCCTGGCTGTTTGGCAAGATGCCCTACGACGCGGTGCGCGATTTCGCCCCCATCACACAGATGGTGCGCGTGCCCAATGTGCTGGTGATGAACGCCGACACCGCGCAACGCCTGAAAATCCAGACACTGGCCGATCTGATCGCCTACGCCAAGACCCACCCGGCCCAACTGAACTACGGCTCCGGGGGCAACGGCAGCGCTGGGCACCTCGCCGGTGAGATGTTCAAGAAGGCCGCCGGCATTTTTGCGGTGCACATCCCCTACAACGGTGGCAACCCAGCCCAGCTGGCCTTGCTCTCGGGGCAGGTGGACTTCAACTTCGACAACCTCGCCACGGCTGCCCCCAACATCCGCAGCGGCAAACTCAAGGCACTGGCCGTGACCACGGCCCAGCGCAGCAAGGCCCTGCCAGACATTGCCGCCATGAGCGAAACCTTGCCAGGTTTCGAAGTCGACACCTGGTGGGGGCTGGTTGCCCCCGCTGCCACGCCACGCGAGGTGGTGGACCGCCTGAACAAGGCCTTCACCGAGGCCTTGCGCGCACCTGAAACGCAAACCCGTTTTGCCCAACTGATGGCCGAGCCGGTGCCCACCACACCCGAGCAGTTCGGCGCCTTCATGAAAAAGGAACTGGGGCGTTACGAGCCCGTGGTCAAGGCCAGCGGCGCGCGGGTGGACTGAGCGCGCAGGCGGTTCAGCGCCGGTGCCCGACCGCGAAGTCGTTGCGCCCGGTGCGGTCTTCACCGCGCAAGAGCCAGAGCGGCCGTGTCGCGAAACTCACCGGCACGCCTGTCTGGCCATCGGAAGGCCGCAAACTGCGGTCAAACAGCGATGTGCCTGGCATGAAGCGCAGCGCCACGCCGGTGCGCCGCTGTGCCGAACGGTTGGCCTGTGCGCCGTGGATCATGTAGACGTCGTGCATGGACATCTGGCCGGGCTCAAGTTCGAGATCGACCGCCTGATGCTCATCAAACGCACCATCGGCCATGCGCTGGTTGAGCGTCAGGTCCTGCCGGTCTTCGTGCAGGTGCGGGTGCAAAACCTGCTGGCGGTGCGAGCCGGGGATCACGCGCAGACAACCGTTCTCGCGCGTGCTGGGTTCCAGCGCCACCCAAACGGTGCAGGTCGCGAGAGGTCGGATCGGCCAGTAGTGGCCATCCTGGTGCCAGGGCGTCTCGAAGCCCTCGGCCGGGGGTTTGCAAAACACATGGCAACCCCAGAGGACCACATCGGGACCGATCAACTGCGCGACCATGTCGACAATGGGGGGGTGCATGGCCAGCTCCAGGAAACGCCGGCTGCCCTTGACCCCTTCGTCGTTTTGCCCCTCGATGTGGGCACTGACGAGTTTTTCCGGACGCACGCCCGGGTTGTCGCGGATCAGCTGGTCCAGCGCCTGTTGCAGCGACTGCAGGAGCGCCGGCTCCAGACGGTAGGACGGGATCAGGTAGCCGTGCTCGCGGTAGCTGCGGATTTCCTGGGCGTTCAGCTGCATCGTCGTCTCCTGCTCAGGTTGGGTGGCCCTTGGTTTACTCCCCCAGATAGGCTGCCCGCACTTTCGGGTCGGCCAGCAGGTCGTGACCCGGGCCGGTCATGGTGATCAGGCCCGAGTCCATGACGTAGCCCCGGTCGGCCATGGCCAGCGCACGGCTGGCGTTTTGCTCCACCAGCACCACCGTCATGCCCTGGGCGTAGACGTCTTTGACCACTTCGAAAATCTTGTCAACCATGATGGGCGACAAACCCATGGAGGGCTCGTCCAGCAGGAGCACGCGCGGGCGGCTCATGAGCGCGCGCGCCATGGCCAGCATCTGCTGCTCGCCCCCCGACATGGTGCCAGCGAGCTGGTCCTTGCGTTCGCGCAAGCGCGGGAACAGCGTGAACATGCGTTCCATGTCGTCGGCAATGGCCTGCGTGTCGGAACGCAGGTAAGCGCCCATCTGAAGGTTTTCGGTGATGGTCATGCGGGTGAACACACCGCGGCCTTCGGGCACCATCGCCAGGCCTTGCTTGACCAGGTCCCACGGACCCTGGCCCCGGATGGAACGCCCCAGGTATTCGATATCGCCCGCTTGCGGGGCCAGGGTGCCGGTGATGGCTTTCATGGTGGTGGTCTTGCCCGCACCATTGGAGCCGATCAGCGTGACCAGCTCGCCCTCGCGCACGTCCATGTCCACGCCCTTGACGGCCTGGATACCACCGTAGGCCACTTTCAGGCCTTTGACTTTGAGCAGTGTGTCCGCCATCTCAGTGTCCTCCGGTGCCCAGATAGGCTTCAATCACTTTGTCGTTCTTCTGCACCTCGGCGGGCGTGCCTTCGGCAATCTGCTTGCCGTAGTCCAGCACCGTCACACGGTCACACAGGCCCATGACCAGCTTCACATCGTGCTCGATCAGCAAGATGGTGCGGTTGTCCTTGCGGATGCGGTCGATCAGTTCGCGCAATTGCACTTTCTCGGTGGCGTTCATGCCAGCAGCCGGCTCGTCCAGCGCAATCAGCTGGGGATCCGTGGCCAAAGCCCGGGCGATCTCCAGCCGGCGCTGATCGCCGTAAGACAGGGTGCGGGCGCGGTAGTCGGCGTACTGACCGATGCCGACATAGTCGAGCAATTCACGTGCACGCTGGGCAATGGCCGCCTCTTCGGCCTTGAAACTGGGCGTGCGCAGGACAGCCCCCAGCAAGCCCGAGTGGGTGCGGATGTGGCGCCCCACCATCACATTCTCCAGGGCGGTCATCTCGGCAAACAGGCGGATGTTCTGGAAAGTCCGGGCAATGCCCGCCTTGGCCACCGTGTGCACGGCGGTGGGCTGGTAAGGCTGCCCTGCCAGCTCGAAGGTGCCGCTGTCGGGGGTGTACAGGCCGGTGATCACATTGAAGAAGGTGGTCTTGCCTGCGCCATTGGGGCCAATCAGGCCATAGACCTGCCCGCGCTGGATGGTGATGCCCACATCGGAGAGGGCTTGCAGGCCGCCAAAGCGTTTGGAAATGCCGGCCACTTTGAGAACGGTGTCTTGTGTCATGGTGCCTCCCTCACTTCTTGTTGTTTTTCTGGGTCAGGGCCTTGCCGTGCTCGGGCGAGGGCCACAGGCCGCGCGGGCGCAGCAGCATCACGACGATCATGGCCAAGGCAATCAGCAACTGGCGCAGGATGGCCGCATCCAGGCGACCATCGGTCATGGCCTGCAGAGGGCCGGCCACATAGCGCAGCACTTCGGGCAAGGCCGAGAGCAACACGGCGCCCAGGATGACACCAGGCAAATGCCCCAGGCCCCCGAGCACCACCATGGCGACGACCATCACCGACTCCATCAGGCTGAAAGATTCGGGAGAGACAAAGCCCTGGAAGCCCGCGAACATGGCGCCCGAGACACCACCAAAAGTGGCGCCCATGCCAAAGGCCAGCAGCTTGAGGTTGCGGGTGTTCAGGCCCATGGCCTTGGCGGCGATCTCGTCTTCGCGGATCGCCATCCAGGCACGCCCGATGCGTGAGTTTTCCAGCCGGTGCGAGATCAGCACGCTCAGCAGCACCAGCGACAGGAACAGGTAGTAGTAGAGCGAGACCGAGGCGATTTCGAAGTCCCCGATGGTCAGCTTTTTGCTCAGACTCCAGCCAAAGATGGAGATCGAATCGATCATGTCGATGCCTTTGGGCCCGTTGGTGATGTTCACCGGCTGGTCCAGGTTGTTCATGAACACGCGGATGATCTCGCCAAAACCCAGCGTCACAATGGCCAGGTAGTCGCCGCGCAGCTTGAGTGTGGGCGCGCCCAGCAACATGCCAAACACACCGGCCAACGCGGCACCCACCGGCACGATCACCCACAGCGGCATGTGCAGGCCGTTCGGGAAATACGCCGCCAGGGCCGGAAAGGTGTCCAACAGGTGGGGCGATGCCAGCAGGCCGTACATGTAGGCGCCCACGGCAAAGAAAGCCACATAGCCCAGATCGAGCAGGCCCGCATAACCCACCACGATGTTCAGGCCCAGCGCCAGCATGACATAGAGCAGGGCCACATCGGCGATGCGCACCCAGGCATTGCCAAAGAACTGCAGGATCAGCGGCAGCACCAGCAGGGCTGCGCCGATGAGCAGGTATTGAAGCGTTTTGTTTTTTTGCATGGCTGTCCCCTTCAGGCGCGGTCGGCCACACGCTCGCCCATCAAGCCGGAAGGCCGCAGGGTCAGCACGATGATGAGCACGATGAAGGCAAAGATGTCGGTGTAGTGGCTGCCCAGCACATCGCCCGTCAGGTCACCGATGTAGCCCGAACCGATCGACTCGATCAGGCCCAGCAAAATGCCGCCGACCACGGCACCGGACAGGTTGCCGATGCCGCCAAACACCGCGGCAGTGAAGGCCTTGAGGCCAGGGATGAAGCCCATCGAATGCTGGGCCGTGCCGTAGTTGGACGCGTACATGACGCCGGCAATGGCCGCCAGGATGGCGCCAATGATGAAGGTGGCCGAAATCACCATATCGGGTTTAACGCCCATCAGTGCAGCCACGCGCGGGTTCTCGGCCGTGGCGCGCATAGCACGCCCCAGCTTGGTGGAATTGACCAGCCACATCAAGAGCGCCAGCGAAATCGCGGTCACGGCCAGGATCATGATTTGTGTGGGCGTGATCACGGCGCCGCCAATGTTGACCGGCGTGCTCGGCAGCAG
>Ga0228703_1001252_pt1 | contig 15872 bp, 9 predicted proteins | sample McNCre217_Aug_MG_3_FD_178020 | JGI IMG/M metagenome (GOLD analysis project Ga0228703, IMG submission 178020) | Freshwater microbial communities from McNutts Creek, Athens, Georgia, United States - 29-17_Aug_MG | ecosystem: Environmental > Aquatic > Freshwater > Creek | place: USA: Georgia... | reverse complement strand
ACTTTGTACCTCGATTGTTCCTCTATGTACCTCCATCAATTCTTTACATAAGGATAGTCCCACACCTGTACCTACACGATCCATCTTTTCTGGTATTTGATAGAATCGATCAAAAATATGCTGAATATGCTCTGCACTGATACCTTTTCCTGTATCTGACACATGAATACTGACGCGCGAAATCGTTTCAGTATTGCCTTGATAGATTTTATGTAATTCCAAGCGGATACCGATAATACCTTCCTCTGGCGTGAATTTAAAGGCATTGGACAAAAGATTGGTGACACATTTTTCAATGATGTCTGCATCATAATACACGAACAAGGATTCTACCGGAGCCTCCCATTTCAATTTAATTTGCTTTTGCTGAGCATAGGCATCAAAACTTTGCTTAATCGAATGCAGTTGACGAACTAAATCATGTTTCTCTACTACTGGCTGTACATTTCCTGATTCAATCTTAGATAAATCAAGCAATTGATTAATTAGGCGAAGGAGCTTTTGGGCGTTTTGGTAAATGGAATTAATTTTTGTCTTCTGTTCTTTATTTAGGCTCGCATTCGAGATAAAATATTTCTCTAATGGACTAGTAATTAAAGTCAAAGGAGTACGAAGCTCATGCGAGATATTCGTAAAGAAATGCGTCTTCACCTGCTCTAATTCTTGAATCCGTTCTTTTTCAATTTCTTTCAGACGCAAATCCGTCCTAAAGGCTTCTCGAACGCGCACCTCCCTAATAAAGGCATAAATACAAGCTGCTACAAAAACAAGGTATAATAAATAAGCCCACCATGTACGGTACCACGGAGGTAAAACGGTAATCTGTAAGGTATAAGGTTTTTCAGCCCAAATACCATCCGAATTACTTGCCTTTACTTTAAATACATAATCACCTGGACTCAAGTTCGTATAGGTAACAGACCGCTGCGTACCTACTAAATTCCATTCCCTCTCGAAGCCTTCTAAATAATAGGCATACCGGTTATTTTTAGGCCTTTGGTATTCCAAAGCCACGAAATCAAGACTAAATACCGTTTGATCCGGTTGCAGAATCAAGTGTTTCGTAGACAATATATCCACCGTTAAAGGTGAATTTTCTTCTCCCACTTCTACATCCTTGTTGAATATCTTCAGTTTCGTAAAATAAACAGGTGGCACGTCCAAACGCATTCTTAAACTATCTGACTTCAAATAGTTCAAACCATTTACTCCTCCAAAAAACAACCAATTTTGCCCATTTTTTGCCACCGCATTGGTCATAAACTCTTTTCCTTGCAAACCATCCGCTTCAACAAAATTGACAAATTTCAAAGTACGTCCATCCATCTTCGAAATTCCTCCATTGGTGCTAAACCACAAATCGCCTTTCGCATCCTCTACCATACCACGTAATGAATTACTACCCAGGCCGTCATTTACCGTGTACACTTTAAATCCCTTTTCAGGCCCTATGTATTGATTTAGCCCTCCCCCTTGAGTCATCACCCAAATCCGTTTCTTCCGATCTTGGTAGATCTTATTCACGTGATTATAACTCAAGGCACCCACTTCATCTGATTTCACATAATGGCGTAATTTCCCTGATTTCAATTCCAATACATACAGACCATAACCCACCGTACCCACCCAAATCTCATGTCCATTCAATACACTAATGGCAGCTATCGATTTGTTCTGGAAATTCAACTTCCCTAATTCAGGATAAGGCACTCGGTATTGTTTCGTCGACGGATTGAATGCGACCACCCCCATACCGACCGTTCCTAACAAGAATTCCGTTTTAAATGGCTCTAAGGTATTAAAATTCGCTTCCCGCACTCCGGGCTTGAATGGAAAATCCTTTAACTGGCGTTCTTTAGTAAAGAGATTAATCCCTTTACCCCAAAGTCCAATCCACACCCCTCCTTCCACTGAAGGATAAATAAAGTTCACATCATAGGTCTCTGTTGAATTCAGTTTATTAGTGGATGCGCTCTGTAAATAATGGCTTACTTTGCCTGATTTATGATTGAAATAAGACAGTCCTACATTACTTCCCACCCAAATACCCTTATCCCCATCCGTTAAAAGAGTGCTCACTTTATTACTTAACAAGCCTTGCAGTGTGTTCGGTTTATAGCGTAAGACAGCAAAACGGGGCTTTTGGAAGAAGGAAATATTTAAACCAGCCTCCCAAGTTCCTACCCATGTATTTTGATTCGCATCGGTAAAAAGACACATGATGGAATTAGAAGATAAACCTAATTCTGGATCTGGATTAGATGGAATGTTAGTGTAGGAATTAAAATTCTCGCCATTTAACTTATACACTCCATTATCGGTACCAATCCAAAGGTTCTGAAGAGCATCCTTTGCTAAAGAAGTGACAATATTTTGACGGGATAAAGGATCCGATGACTGGTAAAACACCACCTTGAATTGCTGATTTTTAGGCGTAAATCGGTATATTCCTTTCCCATCTGTTCCTACTAAAATATCCCCATTTGTTGTTTCAAAAAGCGCACGCACCCGGTATGTATTCGCCCCAAATTGATACGGTATAAAACTATGTGCATTTAATTGAGAGACCAAATACCCTGTCCTAGTACCCATCCAAACTGTTCCGGAAGAATGTTTGAACAAACGTGCCACCTCTTTGACAATAGGATTATTCCATTCCGATTCTGCTGGAATCAATTGATTGGTCCGAATGTCATAGACCAAATAGCCTAATCCTAAAACGGCCACCCCCATTTTACCTTTACCTATATTAAGAATACTGGGAATGTTCGCATTGGACAAATCTTGCCCACTAGGCCCTTTCGTAAATCGGATAATTTTACCGGTCGCTAATTCGATTTTGTTTAACCCAGAATTACGCGTTCCTACCCACAAATTCCCTAGATCATCTTCTGCAACGGTGAAAATCTCACTTCCGCTTAAGGTTTTGGGATCACTTGGATCATTGCGATAAATTTTAAAATTATGTCCATCATAGCGATTCAAACCGTCGCCAGTAGCAAACCAAAGAAAGCCTTTCTTGTCTTGGATGACTTTGTAAACTGAACTTTGGGATAATCCAGACGCTGTACTTAATCGTTCATAACGCGTTTGGTTTTGAGCAGAAAGACTCAAAACGATTAAGAAAGCAAAAAGAAAAAATAGTCTATTCATTCGAATCTTAAAATTAGGGAATAATACCAGGAAATTGGACGGATTTGTCCTGAAATAAAGGAATGCAAGAATTGTCCTCGTATTTGTAAGATTCGTCCTATGCATAAAAAGGCCCTGGACGTAATTTTGGAACAAGAATTTTTCTTCGATATGAATAAAACATTTGTTTCATTTAACGTAAAGAATTCAGGAAATAAACTCCCGAAATACCAGCAATTAGTGAATTCACTTTTGCAGGACATTGAAATGGGGGAACTAAAACCTGGCGAGCGATTGCCGTCCATTAACGAAGCTTCGGAAGAATGCTACCTTTCCCGTGACACCGTGGAAAGAGCTTATACCGAGCTACACAAAATGGGGGCGATTACGTCCATTTTCCGCAAAGGCTATTTCATCTCTGAATCGAGCTTAAAAGTGAAGACGAAAGTGCTTTTCTTGATCGGTCGGATGACAGAAACCAACCAAACTTTATACAATGCCTTTTTAGATCATTTTGGCAAAAATGTGATGGTGGATATTTACACCTACCAATACAAGCCAAGAGAGTTTAAAGAAATCATTGGACAACAACTAGGCAACTACCATTATTACCTGATTCAACCCCATTTAATCGATGAGGATGAAGAAACAGTGAAGATATTACAAAAAATTGCGGGAGATCGCTTGATTTTATTGGATCAAAATTTCGGAACCATCCGTCATTCCAGTCTCATCTGCCCTCCTAACCCTTCACTAAAAAAGATTTTTAATACCCAACTAAACCTGTTTAATAAGTACCGCAGTTTGAATTTAGTTTTGAGCGAAGATGAATACTTCGATCCAGAATTAATCAATGCGTGTCGTGAATTCTGCGAAGCGAATTCATTGAATTTCCAAGTATTGGATGGCCTAGAGGAGGACGATTACAGGCAAAATGAGGTTTACTTCACTCTGTCAGACAGCGACCTTTTCCAGGCTATCAAATACGTGGAGAAAAAGAACTGGACTTTAGGTAAAGATATTGGCATCATTTCCTTGAATGATCATCCCTTTAAGGAAATTATTGCTGGAGGAATCACGGTAGTGAGTACTCATCCGGAGAAATTAGGCCAAAAAGCGGCCGAAATGATCCTTAACAATCAAAAGACGGCAGAGGTCATCGAACCAAGCCTACTTATACGACTATCACTTTAGGGTTTTATTTTGCTGGAAAAGGGCCATGGTTTCATGGCCTCTTTTTTTTAATGTAATCGATGTTTCGTTGGATTCCCTTTAATTTAGTTCGTTTGATGGCAGAATATTGAAATAAGGTTCGAAAAACTTCCTCCGATAAGCCTTCCCAATCAACATCCTGTAAATTCCCTTCCAAACGAGCATCCGCATGTGGTTTCGAAAAACGATTCCATGGACAAACATCTTGGCAAATATCACAGCCAAAAATCCAATTTTGAAAATCAGCTTGCAAACTGACTGGCATTTGATCCTTTAATTCAATCGTAAAATAGGAAATACATTTACTACCATCCACCACATAGGGTGTAATGGCTTCTGTGGGACAAGCGTCTATACAGCGTGTACAAGTGCCGCAAAAGTCCTTTATGGGCCCATCAGGGCTAGCAGGTAGATCGATTAGCAGTTCTGCCAAAAAATAAAAACTCCCTTGTTTAGGTATAATCAAATTCGAATTCTTCCCTATCCAGCCTAAACCAGACTTCTTCGCCCAAGCCTTTTCTAACACAGGAGCAGAATCCACAAACATTCGGCCAGAAAATTCCCCTACATCGTTTTGCAAAGCATCCCACAAATCCTGCATTTTATCTTTTATGACCTGGTGGTAATCCTCCCCATAGGCATATTTTGATACTTTAAAATCACTGAACTGGATTTCTTGCGTTGGAAAATAATTGTACACGAGTGAAACCACAGTTTGGCAACCATCCACTAATTTCCTTGGATCAAGTCGTTTATCAAAGTGATTCGCCATATAGGACATCTCCCCGTGTTGATTCGCATTCAGCCAAGCTTCTAAATGCGGTGCTTCTTCCGCTAAAAATCCCGCTTCCGAAATACCACAAAAGGCAAAACCAAACTCTTGTGCTTTGACTTTTATCAACCGTGAAATTTCTGCGGGACTTTTTGACATTGGGTTAAAATTACGAAGGTCGATTCATTTATGCCAAAGTGTCAGAAAATTGTTTTTGGTACTGAATTTGTAAAGGGAAAAACGCAATCGTAATTTTGTATCATGAAAAAGAAAGAAAACGAACATACGCCTGAGGAAGAAATCATCCATCAACAAGAAGAAACTAGCCCACAAACAGAAGAAACAGCAGAAACGGAACCAGTAGATGAATTAGCAGAAATGAAGGAAAAATACCTTCGCTTGTATTCAGACTTCGAAAATTTCCGCAAACGTACGGCTAAAGAGAAAATAGAATTGATTCAAACGGCATCAGAACGTTTAATCGTTGACTTATTACCTGTCATCGATGACTACGAAAGAGCATTAGCCAATGCACCAGCAGGAGAAATCTCTGAAGGAACTCAATTAATCTTCGCTAAAATCGGCACTATTCTACAATCCAAAGGATTGAAAGAATTACCCGCAAAAGGGGAAGTATTCGATGCGGAAATACATGATTGCATCACACAATTCCCAGCTCCATCAGAAGAGGAAAAAGGTAAAGTGGTGGAAGTAGTTGAAAAAGGATATACACTGAATGAAAAAGTCATCCGCTTTGCGAAAGTAGTGGTTGGAAATTAATAGAAAATGGCTCAAAAAAGAGATTATTACGAAGTATTAGGTGTTTCTAAATCTGCATCGGAGGACGAAATCAAGAAGGCGTACCGTAAAATGGCGGTTAAATACCATCCTGACAAAAATCCAGATAACAAGGAGGCAGAAGAGAAATTCAAAGAAGCAGCAGAAGCCTATGAGGTTTTAAGTAATTCCCAAAAGAAAGCGCAATACGACCGTTTTGGTCACGCTGGTATGGGAGGCGCAGCTGGCGGAGGATTTGGCGGTGGCGGCATGAATATGGAAGATATCTTCTCGCAATTTGGCGATATTTTCGGTGGTGGAGATGATAGTCCATTCGGAAGCTTCTTTAACGGTGGTCGTGGAGGTGGAAGACGTCAACGCAAAGGAACGGACCTTCGTATCAAACTAAAGCTAAATTTAGAAGAGATTGCGAATGGAGTAGAAAAGAAAATCAAGGTGAAACGTCACGTGGCTTGTAAATCTTGCTCTGGAAATGGATCTAAAAATGGTACGGACCTAAAAACATGTGGTACTTGCCAAGGTTCAGGCCAAGTGCGCCAAGTGCAACAAACCATGCTAGGCCAAATGGTTACTTCCTCTACTTGCCCTCACTGTAATGGAGAGGGTAAAACGGTAGGCGCGAAATGTGGCGATTGCTTCGGTGAAGGCCGCGTATTAGAAGAGGAAATTATCCCTATCAAAATCCCAGCAGGCGTTTCTAACGACATGCAGCTGTCTATGTCTGGTAAAGGTAACGTTCCTCCTCGTGGTGGCGTGGCAGGTGACTTGTTAATCGTTATCGAAGAAGAAGCGCACGAATTATTGCACCGCGATGGAAACAATGTCATCTACGACCTATATGTCAACTTTGTAGATGCCGCCTTGGGAACTTCCGTAGAGGTGCCTACGATAGGTGGAAAAGCTAAAATTACCTTAGAAGCAGGTACCCAGAGTGGCAAGATTCTTCGCCTAAAGGGTAAGGGAATTAAAGAGTTAAATGGGTATTCGATCGGTGATCAATTAGTACACGTAAATATTTGGACACCTAAACAAGTGACAAAAGAAGAGACGGAACTTTTAGAAAAACTTCGCTCATCTCCTAACTTCGCTCCTCAACCAGGTAAATCCGAGAAAGGATTCTTTCATAAGGTGAGGGATATGTTTTCGTAGAAAAGCGAAGCTTTTCCAAAGAGCAAAGACCAAAGTTCAAAGACCAAAGTTCAAAGAGCAAAGTCAAAATATCAGTAAAACATAAAAAAAGCGGCAAATGCCGCTTTTTTTATTCCAAATTTGAACATTGAACTTTGCTCTTTAAATCTATTGAAGTCTACCCATCTGCTTCGTAAACTTCGCCTCTAGCGCTTGGTATTTAGCAGGGTTCACCTTAGAAGCCTTCAGTGCCGAAACGACTAAGTTCATCTCATAGATCGCAATTTGGACATCTCGCTCATGGGCATTGTAACGGCCATCTAAATAATAATCTATTAGTTGATCATCGCGATCCACCATACGCTTTGCTATTTTAAGCGCTGCATTTGAATCACCTACCGCAAGGTATAATTCTACCATAGAAGCTGAGAATTGATCATAAGGGATCACTTTATCCGGCATTTTTTGGTCCAAATAATCCAACACTTTCTTAGCTTGTGCTAGGTTGCCCTCACGTACTAATTGATCTGCTAAACGGTACACACTTAAACGAGCGGTCACGGATGGGATTCCTAAATAGAAATCACCATGGTAATAGATTTTATCATCGTCAAGGCCTCTCCAATACATCTTTTTCAATATGTTATCTGACATAATTTGGGTATTTACATAGCCGTCGTTTGCTCCAGGAATCTTAAATGGCATCAAACGGTACGCATATCCCTCTAATTGCATCGACTCTTTTAGCCCCAGGTATTGATCATTGGGCAAAGTAGACGCAAAATAAATCGGACGTTTCCAGCCAGAAATCGCATTGTTTGAAATAATCTCTAATTGGATCAATTCTCCTTTGTAGATATTATGCGAAGGTAACTTCCAACCTAATGCCGGAGACATATAAGGGACAAATTGCTTAGGGAACCAATTCGATTTCGCCACAGCAGCGATATCCACAGGAATCACCACAGAATCCGTAGGCAAGGTATTGATGGTCTCCCCTAATTGTGTTTGCTCTTGGATAGAAGGACTGTCTTTGTGTAATAAGTCCAAATAATCCGGTAATGACATCGCATTCAGACCCGGCTTAGGATTGTATAAAATCTGGTCATTCACTCCTTCTAATAATTGATCCTTGGTTAATTGGATCGGCAGTGGCTGTGATTCATACGTCTTGCGCTTCATTTGGTCGATGTACCAATCTGTACCTAAAAGCGACAAATTACACACACGAACGTCAGTTCTGAATCCTTCTACCTCTTGAACATACCACAACGGGAATGTATCATTATCACCACCTGTAAATAGAATTGCATTAGGGGCACATGAATTCAAGAGATTTTTGGCAAAATCAATTTGATGGTAACGATCACTACGGTCATGGTCATCCCAGTTTTGTTGAGCCAAAATCGCTGGAGCCGTTAACCCTAATAATGCTACAATGGCCCATTTCGCTTTATCTGCTTGGATGAATTTTTGGATAAATTCGAGGATCTGCATCACCGCAAAACCAGCCCAAATAGACATAAAATAGAACGATCCTACGAAGATATAATCACGTTCACGTGGTTCTGTGGGTGGTGAATTCAGGTAAACCGTTAAAGCAACACCCGTCAACACAAACATCAAAATGGTCACTAAAAGATCCTTATCATTCTTGCGAAGCATATAGAAGAATCCTAAAAGCACAAAAATGATAGGTAAGAAATAGTAGTTATTACGCGCTTTATTGTCACGTAAAATGTCAGGTAACTTCGACGAATCTTCAAACGTATTAATCGCCCAAGCATCTTGAAAATCACTTTCACGACCTACAAAATTCCATAACAAATAACGCATGTACATATGCCCTAATTGATGTGTAAACAAGAATTCCAAGTTTTTCCCAAAGCTCGGTTTTTCACCCGCAGGAATCCCTAACATCTCTTGATACAAATGCACGTGATTCGCTTGATTGGAATACACACGAGGCAATAACATCATTTGGGTCTTATCGTATTCGTATACCGGTTTCTTAGTATACTCAACGTATTTACCATCCTTCATTTTGTACACGGGCGTTTCTGCCCCTTCTTTATAACCTGTCACCTCAGCTGTATACACTGGACCATAGATTAATGATCGCTCACCATACTGCTCGCGTTTCAAGTATTTCAAGAAGTTCAGGATATTACTAGGATCATTCTCATTAATGGGCGTATTATACCCCGAACGAACTAAAGCAACTGTGTAGGTAGAGTAACCGATTAATAAGAAGACAAAAGAGAATAGCGCTACATTCAGCACTTCTTTTCCTTTTGCATAGGAATAACGAATGCCAAAAACCACGGCAGCAATCAATAAAATCAAGAATACAATGGCTCCTGAACCATAGGAAAGTCCTAAGGTGTTTACGAATGTTAATTCAAATTGGAAGGCCAAACTCGGCAATCCAGGAATGATTCCTGCATTGATGATGCCTAAAATAAATAGGGCCAATAAAATTGAAATCACACCACCTGTTAACGTTGGTTTCTCATAGCGTTTGAAATAATACAATAATCCCAAAGCCGGAAGCGTCACTAAATTCAATAAATGGACTCCAATGGATAAGCCAACCAAATAGGCAATAAATAAAATCCAACGATTCGATTCCGCACGGTCTTCCACTAATTCCCACTTAAATGCGGCCCACACAACGATTGCCGTAAAGAAAGAAGACATCGCATACACCTCTGCTTCGACAGCTGAGAACCAAAACGTATCTGAAAACGTATAAATCAAAGATCCTACAACACCAGAAGCCAATAAACCAAAACGCTCATTCGCATTTAAGTCTTCAAACGATTTATTCATCATTTTGCGACCTATCATCACAATCGTCCAATGCAAGAATAAAATAGTCAAAGCACTGCTCAATACGGAAAGCATATTGACCCAATAGGCCACTCTTGTTACATCCCCTAATGCCAATAAAGAGAACATACGTCCTAATAACAAGAACAAAGGCGCTCCTGGAGGGTGAGGAACTTGTAATTTATAGGCACAAGCGATGAATTCACCACAGTCCCAAAAAGAGGCCGTAGGCTCTACAGTTAACGTATACGTTAACAAGGCTATGAAGAAAACGCCCCAGCCCGTCCAATTATTCAATTTTTTAAAACTCCACATAGGTCAGATTAATTAAACTGTTTTAAGAAACGAACGTCATTCTCTGTAAATAAACGTAAGTCTTTGATCTGGTATTTTAACATAGTGATTCGTTCAATTCCCATTCCAAAAGCAAAGCCATTGTATTTCTTTGAGTCGATCCCCACATTTTCTAATACATTCGGGTCTACCATTCCAGCTCCTGCAATTTCTACCCAACCGGCACCTTTGCAGACATTGCAACCATCCCCTTTACACAATAGACAGGTAATATCCATTTCCGCGCTAGGCTCTGTAAACGGAAAATAAGACGGGCGGAAACGCACTTTCGTATCTTTCCCAAACATCTCTTTCGCAAAATGATACAGCGTATCTTTCAAATCCTTGAAGCTTACTTGCTCGTCTACATAAAGCCCTTCTACTTGATGGAAAAGACAATGTGCACGGGCAGAAATAGCCTCATTACGATAAACACGACCTGGCATGACCGAACGAATAGGTGGCTTTTGGTGTTGCATCAATCGAATCTGAACATTAGACGTATGCGTTCGCAACAAAACGTCATCCTGAATCTCTCCAGCACCTTTTTCGATAAAAAAAGTATCTTGCATTTCACGCGCAGGATGATTTGCTGGGAAATTTAGAGCCGTAAAATTATAAAAATCGGTTTCGATTTCTGGTCCATCAGACACGGAGAATCCCATCCGATTAAATATCTCCAAAATACGCGCTCTTACCTTCGTTAATGGATGAAGGCTACCTTGCGAAATAGGATTATACAAGGTTAAATCGGAAGGTATTTCAAAGTCTGCGACCTCCCCTGCAAAGGATTCTTGCGCTTCTGTAAACTTCGATTCAGCTAAATTTTTCAAGCCATTTAAAGCTTGCCCTACCTCGCGGCGATTCTCAGCTGGAACATTTTTCAATTCATCGAAAAGAGAAGCTAAACGACTCTTACGCCCTACAAATTGATTTCGAAAAGATTCTAATTCGCCTTCATTCGAAATGACAAAAGCGTCAATTTCTGCTTGAAGAGCCTTCATTTGTTCATTCATTTGTGTCATTATAAAATACGGAAACCTAGGGTTGCCTGGAAGTAACTTGGTTTTTGGGAATAATTAAAACCGCTAGGAACGGCTACTGTATTTTTCAATTCAGACATGGCACCTTCATAACGTAAGTCCAATGATAGGTTCAAAATATCAAATCCTACACCAGCTTGGTAAGAGAAATTCGAACGATTAATCACATCTTGTGGGGTACCTGAAAAATACGATTTAACAGCCGCATCCGGATTAGTGGAAGCAGAGATGGCATAGGTGGCAACGGGACCTGCCATCACGCGTAAGGGACCTAATTTTACCCCTAATAGCAATGGAACATCCAAGGACTTTTGGGAGAATCCCACCACACCTTGATTCGTAGTTAGTGAATTTAGGACATCGACATTCACTTCTTTAGCCGAAAAATAGACTTCTGGTTGCAAAAAAATCGTACGACCAATGCGTGCAAATGCCCCTAATTGATATCCTGTCTTATTTTCTAAGTTCGAACTTAGACTAGCTACTTTCACTGAAGAAAGATTTACCCCTCCCTTGATTCCGATTCTAAAATAATCGGCACGAGAGTGCTTTTGAGCAGTGGCAACAGATACGAGTCCTAGAAATAGGACAATCGTCATCAAGGATTTTAATGCTTTCATGGCTATAGTGTTTTATTAACTTGTAAAATTATCCTTTTTCATCCGAAAAAAAAGAAAAAACGAAATCAAAGCGTAAATTTGAGCATAAATATTCCTCCCAAAATGGCTAAAGCTAAAACGTCTTTTTTCTGTCAATCGTGTGGTCACTCCGCCCCAAAGTGGTTAGGTAAGTGTCCGTCTTGCGGAGAATGGAATACGTTCGTGGAGGAGCTAGTGGAAGCGACGAACCATCCAGCAGAGGTTTGGAAAACGAAAGGAAGCCCTAAATCAGTAGCAAAACCTAAATTATTGCAGGAAGTAAGCTTTGAGAACCTACCTAAACTTACCTGTGCTGACCCCGAATTCAATCGAGTTTTAGGCGGAGGAATTGTCCCAGGCTCTCTAGTATTAATCGGTGGAGAACCAGGCATTGGAAAATCAACTTTATTATTACAAGTTGCCCTTTCCTTAACGCAAACACGTGTTTTATATGTTACTGGTGAGGAATCTGAGCAACAAATTAAACTGAGAGCCGATCGTTTGGCGGCGAAATCAGACTCCTTGTATATTCTTACTGAGACAAATACTCAATCCATATTCAGGCACCTAGTCGACTTAGAGCCAGAACTAATTATTGTTGATTCCATTCAAACTCTTTTTTCAGATCAAATTGAATCCGGTCCTGGGTCAGTTTCGCAAATAAGGGAATGCGCCTTAGAATTAATGCGATTTGCGAAAGAAAGTGGGACACCCATCTTTTTGGTAGGTCACATTACCAAAGAAGGTTCCATTGCCGGCCCTAAAGTCTTAGAACACTTAGTCGATACTGTTTTGCAATTCGAAGGAGATCGCCACATGATTTACCGCATTTTGCGCACGACTAAAAACCGCTTTGGCTCTACTTCTGAATTAGGCATCTACGAGATGCTGGGAAGTGGTTTACGACCCGTGACTAATCCTTCTGAAATTCTCTTATCACAACGCGACGAACCCTCTTCAGGCATCGCCATCGGAACTTTGATGGAAGGGAATCGGCCATTATTAGTGGAAATACAATCCCTCGTGAGCTCTTCGTCTTATGGGAATGCCCAAAGAACAGCGAATGGTTATGATGGAAAACGCTTAAGTATGTTAATCGCCGTTTTGGAGAAAAGAGGGGGCTATAAATTAGCTACACAAGACGTTTTCTTAAATATCACCGGTGGAATTCGCGTGGATGATCCCGCCTTAGATTTAGCCACATGCCTGTCTTTGGTTTCTTCATACGAAGACAAAATCATCGAATCTTCTATTTGTTTTGCAGCAGAAGTAGGATTAGGAGGTGAATTACGGTCCGTAACGCGCATTGATCAACGAATCGCCGAAGCAGAAAAACTGGGTTTTAAAGAAATCTGGATTAGTAAATACAATTTGAAAGGATTGAACTACAAGCCGAATAAAATCAAAGTACAATCCGCTGCAACCTTATTGGATGTTATCCTGCACATTTGGCGTCAAAAATAGTCGCTGGATATTCCACTTCTAACAAATGCAATCCATGTGCTGGAACAGCTCGACCAGCTTTGCATCGGTCTTTCGAGTCTAAAATTACTTGTAATTGCGTTTTGTTCAAGCGACCTTGACCCACTTCTAATAAAGTACCCACCACCGCTCGCACCATACCTCTTAAGAACCGGTTACCTTGAATGGTAAATACCAGCTCTTCGCCTCTCCTAGCCCAAGAAGCCTGCATAATCGTGCAATTGAACGTAGTCACATCCGTCTTTACCTTCGAAAAACATTGGTAATCGCTGTGTTGAAAAAACAAGGCTGCCGCCTCATTCATCGCATTCACATCTAAATCCACACTGAAGTGATAGGCATAGTTCGCATTAAATGGACTTTTCGCAGGACTAATCCGGTATTCATAAGTACGAGATAAAGCCGCGTAGCGCGCGTGAAAATCATCTGCCACTTCATATATACCTTGAACGGCTAAGGAATCCGGTAACATCCGGTTCAAACGAAAAACCCAATTTTCCTTCACCCTTTTACCTTCTGGCAAATCAAAATGGGCAAATTGCTGGTGCGCATGCACCCCTGCATCCGTACGAGAACTTCCTACAATCTCTAGATTTTCACCTAGCAATAAACTTAATTTATCTTGCAAAACTGACTGAACAGTCGTTGCATTCGGCTGAATTTGGTAGCCATGAAAAGAGCCGCCATCGTACGAAAAAGCGATTAGATAGCGGCTCATTTTATTTATTTCAATAATGCTGTTTCTAATGCGGTATCAAAAGATTGATACGCAGCAGCTACAGAAGACAATTTGGCCCCATCTGCCACCATATCCGTACCTGAAACAGTTCCTAATACAGAGAAATGCACTCCTTTCGATTGCAACTCAGATTCAAAAGCCGCTTTCTTCGTAGCGTCTACAGAAACTACAACACGTGATTGAGCTTCTCCAAACCAAAAGGCATCTTGACGAACAGTGGCATCAGAACTTACCGAAAATCCTAATCCACGAGGGAATGAAGACTCTGCTAAAGTCACTAATAAACCTCCGTCAGATACATCGTGAGCAGATTCGATTAATTTTCCTTCAATTAAAGAAGTAATCGCTTTTTGCACTTTTTGTTCCGTTGCTAAATCAAAATGAGGTGCTGGAGTCGCTTTGATTCCTTTGTAAGAATAAACATATTCAGAAGAAGCAATGTCATTAACAGACTCTCCTATTAAATAGATCACATCTCCTTCTTTTTTGAAATCCAATGTCATCTTGTTCTCTGGCTTCTCTAAAATTCCTAACATACCAATGGTAGGTGTTGGGAATACAGGACCTTCGTCAGATGATTGGTTATAGAAGGAAACGTTTCCACCTGTTACTGGTGTTTCGAATGCCTCACAAGACTTTTTCATCCCTTTGATTGCCCCCACAAATTGCCAGTATACTTCTGGAACATAAGGATTACCAAAATTCAAACAGTTTGTAATCGCCACAGGTACACCACCTGAACAAACGATGTTACGAGCTGCTTCAGCCACTGCCATCGCACATCCTTCTTCTGGATCTGCATTGACATAGCGTGAATTACAATCAACCGTGATAACAATTGATTTTTGAGAACCATGCACTTTCACAACTGCAGCATCAGAAGGTGCATTCGTGTTACGGTTCGCACGACCAATCGATGAATCATATTGTTGCGCCACCCACTTCTTCGAAGCGATATTGGGGTGATTCATCATAAAGTTCAAAGCCTTTGGCAATTCTTCTTTCGGCAAATCTGCCACTGAATCAATCTTAAATTTCTTAAATTCTTGGAAGTAAGCAGGCTCTTTGTACTCGCGGTGATACACTGGAGCACCCCCACCTAAAACTAAATCGTCCGCAGGAACATCGGCCACTAATACCCCATCTTGATAGAATTCAAGGCGCTTTGTATCCGTTACGGTACCGATTTGCTCACAATTTAAATCCCACTTATCAAAAATACGTTTCGCCTCATGCTCACGACCTTTCTCCACGACGATTAACATACGCTCTTGAGATTCAGATAACAAGATCTCAAAAGGTTGCATGTTCGGCTGACGTGTAGGTACTTTGGAAAGATCAATAATCATCCCATGCTCCCCTTTCGCAGACATTTCTGAAGTAGAGCAAATAATACCCGCTGCACCCATATCTTGAATACCAATCACACAACCTGCTTCGATGATTTCCAAAGAAGCCTCTAACAACAATTTCTCTTGGAAAGGATCTCCTACTTGTACCGCAGGTAATTTCTCTGACGACTTCGCCGTTATATCTTCAGAGGCAAAACTAGCCCCACCAATTCCATCTTTACCTGTCGCAGACCCTACAATAAATACCGGATTACCCACGCCATAAGAAATAGCAGACGCTTGCGTACCTACCTTTAAAATACCGGCAGAAAAAGCATTAACTAATGGGTTTACATTATAGCAATCATCGAATTGAACTTCACCACCTACTGTGGGAATTCCAAAGGCATTACCATAATCTCCAATTCCTTT
>Ga0228703_1001250_pt1 | contig 15888 bp, 14 predicted proteins | sample McNCre217_Aug_MG_3_FD_178020 | JGI IMG/M metagenome (GOLD analysis project Ga0228703, IMG submission 178020) | Freshwater microbial communities from McNutts Creek, Athens, Georgia, United States - 29-17_Aug_MG | ecosystem: Environmental > Aquatic > Freshwater > Creek | place: USA: Georgia... | reverse complement strand
CGTTGATTCTGCTCTTGTTTATTTCGCAAAACGTCAGGTGCCGCTCGGTGACGAAGCGCTGCGTTTGGCCACCTTTGAGGTCGCCGATGCAGCCTTCGGCCAGCGTCGAAAGACCCTGCGCCAAGCCCTTGCGGTTTGGGCCGGTTCGGCGGCAGACGCGGAACGCATTCTGATTTCAGCCGGGGTTAGCCCTCAGGCTCGTGGTGAAGAACTTGATGTTCACCAATTCGTCGCGATTGCAAAGGCAAAATAATGGCACTTTTTAAGCGCGGACTACCGCCAATCGATCCACACATCGAAGCCGACACCGTTGTCAAAGAGACCGGTCACCAGCGAGAAGAATGGTTCAAGCTTCTAGACGAGCAGCAAGCTTTCATCTGGACCACCAAGCAAATCGTTGCCTGGCTCAAAAAGCGCACAAAGTTGAGCGACTGGTGGGCAGAATCGATCGGTCTGGCCTATGTTGAGGCCCGCGGTCTGGGCAAAGTTTCTGAACAGCCGACCGGCCGTTTCACCTTCACGATGAAGCGCGAATTCGACGTTGAACTGTCGCGACTGTTTACCGTTCTGAACGACGTGCAATCTTGGGTCGTCTTTGATCGCCCGCGAGTGCTCACCTCGAAGGGTGGCAAAATTTCTTTCGCCTTCGATGACAAGACTCGTGCACACATGCAGTTTGTCACCAAGGATGGCGGCGCCATCGTGGTGCAGGTTCAGCACGAATTGATCCCTGCTGAAGCCGGCATAAAGCCACGTGATCTCTACTGGCGTGAAGTTCTTGCCGGCGTGCAGCGAAGACTCGAGGTCTAGTGTCTTCCGTTAATTCCGTAACCGCCTCTGCTCCAGGTAAAACCAACCTGTTTTTTGCCGTCGGCCCGTTGCAACCGGATGGTTTTCACGAGGTTGCCAGCATCTATTTAGCTTTGGACCTTCGCGAGGAAGTGACGGTAAGCCCCGCTGCTGACTGGTCGGTTTCGCTTTCGGGCAACGTCTCGCTAGAACAGCTGGCTTCAGTGCCAACCGGTCCTGAAAATCTAGTCGTTAGGGCGGCAAAACACGTAGCTGAACTTGCCGGCAGTGACGCTCAGCCGATTGCCTTCGCCATCGATAAGCACGTTCCAGTTGCGGGCGGAATGGGCGGCGGTTCGGCAGATGCCGCGGCTGCGCTAGTTGCGGTTGATGCCCTTTGGTGCACCGGTGTCTCGGACCGTTTGGTCGAAAGTGTTGCACTTGGGGCCGACGTGCCTTTCGCGGTGACTGGCGGAATCGCCATTGGATTGGGTAGAGGCGAGCAGCTCACCCAAATCACGAATGTGCCGCAGCTGCACTTGGTTCTAGTCACCAGCGATGTGGGGCTCAGCACTCCTGCCGTTTACAAGCGCTTGGATGAGCTCAGAGCCGCCAGAGGAATTGATCCAGCCCAGGCCCCTAAGGCTCAGGTTGCCGAGGAACTCATCCTGGCTTTGCAGGCTGGCGACCTGACTCGAATCGCCGAGCTCTTGACCAATGACTTGCAAGAGGCTGCACTCGATCTTCGCCCGGATCTCGAGCAGACCCTTGCCACTGGCCTAGCCGCCGGAGCATTGACCGGTTTTGTCTCAGGCTCTGGACCAACCATCGCATTCTTGGTTGCCGATGCAAATGCGGCCGAAGAAATTGCCCAAAAACTTCATGCTCGCGGCCTCAACGCTATAGCCACCGCAGGTCCGTCACTAGGCGCATTCATTCGAGAAGAGATCTAATGGCCCACCTGCTCGGCGCTGAATCACTGACCCTAGAGTTTCCTACCAAAAAGGTTTTCGACAACATCACCATCGGTGTCAACGAGGGTGATCGAATCGGCATTGTCGGGCGCAACGGCGATGGCAAGTCCACACTGCTCAAACTGCTCAATCGACGACTCGAGCCAGACGAGGGCCGCATAACGCACCGAAACGGCCTAACCATCGGTTTGCTGGATCAGGCTGACGTTATCGATCCGGGCCAAACCATCGGTCAAGCCGTAGTCGGAAACATGCCAGAGCACGAATGGGCTGGAAATGCCAAGATTCGCGATGTCATTGGCGGTTTGCTCAACGACCTCGATTGGCAGCAGCAGGTTGGTTCGCTATCCGGTGGCCAGCGTCGCCGCGTTGCCCTCGCCAAGCTGCTAGTGCAAGATCTCGACATCGTCATGCTCGATGAGCCGACCAACCACCTTGATATCGAGGGAGTGGCCTGGTTGGCGCGCCACCTCAAATCGCGCTGGTCGACAAACGCCGGCGGTTTGATTGTGGTAACTCACGACCGCTGGTTCCTCGATGAGGTTTGCAATCTCACCTGGGAGGTTCACGACGGCGTAATTGAGCCTTTCGAGGGCGGTTACGCGGCATACATCCTGCAGCGAAACGAGCGCGATCGCAGCGCCGCCGCCTCGGAGGCTCGTCGTCAAAACCTGATGCGCAAAGAGCTGGCTTGGCTGCGCCGTGGTGCTCCGGCCCGAACCACAAAACCTAAATTCCGCATGGACGCCGCCGCCGAACTTATCGCCAACGAACCGGAGCCGCGTGACCGCGTTGCCCTTTCTAAATTGGCGACTCAGCGCCTGGGTAAAGACGTAGTAGACGTCGAAAACCTCAGCTATTCGGTTGATGGCAAAGAGTTGTTGCACGATGTGACCTGGCGCCTAGGCCCCGGCGATCGAGTCGGCCTAGTAGGCGTCAATGGTGCCGGTAAGACCACGCTGCTGAAGCTCATCCAGGGCAGCCTCGAACCGACCGCCGGTCGGGTTAAGCGCGGCAAGACCGTGAACATTGCGACCCTCAGCCAAGAGGTTCGAGAGCTCGATGAATTCCATGGCGAGCGCATTTTCAGCCTGATTGCCCGCGAAAAGTCATACTTCATGGTCGACAAAAAAGAGGTCGGCATCGGCCAACTGGTCGAACAACTCGGATTCACCCAGGCCCAACTTCAGACTCCAATCGAAGACCTTTCGGGTGGTCAGCGCCGACGCCTCCAGTTCCTGCGCCTCCTGTTCGGCGAGCCAAACGTCTTGATTCTCGATGAGCCAACCAACGACCTAGACACCGACATCCTGGCCGCCATGGAAGACCTCTTGGATGGTTGGCCTGGAACCCTGATCGTGGTTAGCCACGACCGTTATTTGCTCGAGCGAGTCACCGATCAGCAGTATGCGCTGCTTGGTGACGGCAACCTTCGCCATCTAACCGGTGGCGTTGACCAGTACCTCGAACTTCGTAAGCACTCGTTGAGCGGTAAGGCTGTTCAGGCCGAGACGAGTCGATATGGCATAGACACTTCAACCAACGACGCTCCAACCGCAAGCACTCCGGCGAAACCGGCGCTTTCCGGCGCCGCCCTGCGCGATGCCGAGAAGAACCTGGCCCGTCTAGAGCGAGCGCTCGAGAAACTCTCGGCAGATGAGGCAAAGCTTCATCTGGAAATGGCCGCCCACGATCCTGGGGACTACGAGGGGCTTGCCCAGTTCGTTGCGAAACAGGCCGAACTGAATGACAAACGAGATCAAATGGAACTCGAATGGCTTGAGACTTCAGAGCTTTTAGGGCAGAAATAGCGCCATTTATCTGGCAGACTTGAGGGGTGGGCGCAAGCCCACGTTCCCCTATGGTGTAATGGCAACACTCCGCCCTTTGGAGGCGGCTTTCTAGGTTCGAGTCCTGGTGGGGGAGCAGTTCAACTTAGGAGCAAAATGGGCGAACAGCACCTAGCCGTCGTTGTCTTGGCAGCTGGCGCAGGCACTCGCATGAAATCTTCGAAACCGAAGGTCATGCACGAGATTGCCGGCCTTCCTCTGCTCGGTCACGCCCTAGCCACCGCCAGTTCGCTCGGTGCAGCGCACGTAGTTCCGGTGATCCGTCACCAACGCGACCTAATCGCCAACTACATCGAAACATACTTCCCGCACGCCACCATCGCTGACCAGGATGAGGTTCCGGGTACCGGACGTGCAGTGGAATGCGCGCTAAGCGCCCTCCCAGCAGACTTCAACGGAGCCGTAGTGGTTACCAGTGGAGATGTTCCACTACTTGACGTGCCAACCCTTGAATCGCTTATCGACGCACACCTTGCCGGAGGATTCGCGGCAACCATTTTGACCTCGATTGTTGAAGACCCGGCCGGTTACGGTCGAATCATTCGCTCGAACGATGGCAAGTTCATTCAGATCATCGAAGACCGTGATGCAGATGCCGAACAACTCGAAATCAACGAAGTAAACGCCGGAGTCTACGTTTTTGACGCTTCGCTGCTTCGCAACGCGCTAACCAAGATCGGTTCACACAACGCTCAAGGTGAGAAGTACCTAACTGACGCGGCGGCCGAGCTAATCCACGAGGGATTCAAGGTTCAGGCGCTCGCGGTAGCCGACAACTGGCTGGTCGCTGGAATCAACGACCGCGTGCAGCTGGGCGAGGTTGCCGCCGAGTTGAACTACCGAATTTGCGAGGCCTGGCAGGTTGCCGGCGTCACCATCCAAGACCCTTCTTCGACCTGGATTGATGTAACCGTTCAGTTGGCCCAGGATGTCACGATTTTGCCTGGCACCTACCTGCACGGCTTCACCAAGATCGAAACCGGTGCCGTGGTTGGCCCAGAGGTAGTTTTGGTTGACGTTGAGGTTGGCGAAAATGCCAAGGTAGTTAAGTCCCACGCAACCGGTTCAAAGATTGGCGCTGGGGCGACAGTTGGCCCGTTCTCTTATCTTCGCCCAGGTACTGAGCTTGGGGCAGATGGCAAAATCGGAACCTTCGTCGAGACCAAGAACGCCAAGATTGGCGCCGGAAGCAAGGTGCCTCACCTCAGCTACGTCGGTGACGCCACCATTGGCGAGCAGTCAAACATTGGTGCCGGAACAATTTTTGCCAACTACGACGGTGTCAAGAAGCACTCGAGCACTATCGGTTCGCACGTTCGAACCGGCTCGCACAACGTCTTCGTTGCACCTATTACGATTGGTGATGGAGCCTACACAGCTGCCGGAACCGTCGTTCGCAAGGATGTCGAAGCTGGCGAACTAGCTATGAACGTTGCTCCGCAGCGAAACTTGGCCGATTGGGTTATCTCAAAGCGACCTGGAACCGCTGCAGCAGAAGCTGCCCACAAGGCAAAAAACTAAAAACCCTCTTGAGACTGGAGACCAACCCCTTGGAAGTCACGACGAATAACTCGAAGCGTCTAGTGCTGGTCAGCGGTCGCGCTCACCAAGAGCTCGCTCAAGAAGTGGCCGAGATTCTTGGCACCAAGTTGTTGCCAACCACCGCCTATGACTTCGCCAACGGCGAGACCTTCGTTCGCTACGAGGAGTCGGTTCGCGGTGTTGACGCTTTCGTCATCCAGGCTCACCCTGCCCCAATCAACCACTGGATCATGGAGCAGTTGCTCATGGTTGACGCCCTAAAGCGTGCGAGTGCCAAGCGCATCACCGTGGTTGCCCCATTCTTCCCTTACGCCCGCCAAGACAAGAAGCACAAGGGTCGCGAGCCAATCTCTGCTCGTCTGATGACCGACCTGTTCAAGGCTTCTGGCGCAAACCGTCTAATGTCGGTTGACCTTCACACTCCGCAGATCCAGGGTTTCTTCGACGGTCCGGTTGACCACCTTTGGGCTCTGCCGATGCTTGCTGACCATGTCAAGGAGCGCTTTGGCCACGAGGCAATTACCGTGGTCTCGCCAGACTCGGGCCGCGTTCGCGTTGCCGACATCTGGGCAGACCGCCTAGGTGCTCCGCTGGCCATCATTCACAAGCGTCGCGACCCAGACCGCCCAAACCAGGTCGAGGCTCACGAGCTCGTCGGTGACGTGAAGGGGCGCACCTGCTTGCTAGTTGACGACATGATCGATACCGCTGGAACCATCGTTGCCGCTGCTGAGGCGCTAAAGGCAAACGGTGCAGGTCGAGTAATCGTGGCAGCAACTCACGCCGTATTCTCGGCTCCTGCAGTTGCTCGTCTTTCGAGCGGCGCGGTTGACGAAGTAATCGTCACCAACACCCTGCCGATCACCGCTGACAAGCAGTTCGCGAACCTAACCGTGCTTTCGATTGCTCCGCTTATCGCGGCGGCAATCAGCGCGGTATTCGGTGACGACTCGGTCAACTCACTGTTCCCAGGTCACGCCTAAATTCGGCGAACTTAGAGTTTTCACGGGTCAATTTGACTAGAAAAACTCTTGGCCTTACCGGCACGATTTTTATCGGCTTGGCGTCGATGCTGGGCGCCGGAGTATTCGTTGTTTTCCGCGACGCCTATGTTTACTCTGGAGCCTGGTTATTTGCCGCCTTGGGGTTGGCAGCATTGGTTGCCGCCCTAAATTCGGCCTCAATTTACCAGCTGGCTCGACAGGTCGACCGGCCTGGCGGCACCTACGCGTATGCCCGCGTCTACCGTAATGACCTGGTCTCGTTTTTAGCTGGCTTCGCCTTCGTCTTTGGCAAGATTGGTTCAATCGCGGCCATAGCGCTCGTCTTTGGCGAGTATGTGGCCCCTTCTCATAAGCACCTGGTCGCGGTTGCCGCCATCCTGGTTATGGTTTGCGTGAATGTCTTGGGGATTCAGCGGACAGCGCAGGTGGCTGCGGTGCTAGCGATTACAACTGCTGGTTTTCTAATCTTCACCATCGTTATGGGTGCAGACCGCTCGGCTGGCCTCTCTCATCAATTGGCGACTTACTACCCAACAACTTTCCTGCTACCGGTCGAACCAGGATGGGGGATCATCACCGGGGCATCTCTGATCTTCTTTGCTTTTGCGGGCTATGCCCGAGTTGCCACCCTCGGTAACGAAGTTAGAGATGCAAAGCGCAATATTCCTCGAGCCATCGTGCTGTGCTTGAGCATTGTGCTTGCGATCTATTTGCTCCTTGCCTTGGTGTTGACCAGGGTGCTCGGCTCTAAATTGGCTGTCGTGCCAGCGCCTTTTAACGCTTATTTTGAGGCTTTAGGCTTACACGTAAATTGGCTCATTCTCCTGGTAGCTGGAATGGCCTCGCTGGGCTCCATCCTTGCCCTCTTAGCTGGAGTGTCCAGAACTGCCGCTGAGATGGCCTCGGATCGCGAACTCCCGAGGTTCTTCGAGTCACGCAACCGGTTCGGTTCGCCCTGGGTAGCCGAGGTGATAATTGCGATTGGATCATCCGCTCTAGTATTTGCCGGCAACCTGAGTGCCGTGATCGGATTCTCTTCATTCTCTGTGCTCTTTTACTACGCGCTTGCCCACGTCAGTGCTCTGGGCCAGCCGCGCGGAGAGCGCATCCAAGCGCCGGTGATTCAAATAGTCGGATTCGCACTCTGCCTGCTTCTGGCGTTCAGCGTGCCCGGCCCTGCCGTAATCGTTTCGACAACGATTCTCTTGGTCGCGATTGTCATCAGGCGTCTTTTTCGCATAGAATCTAAGTAGACAACGGCGAGGGCTCCATCAGGAGCCGTTATCGACGGGGCATTTAGCTGGTTTTCCGGCAGGTATCCTCGCGTTTTAGCTTGAGTTGAGACCAAAAACAAAAATCCGATTGGAAATATTCTTATGAACACTGCTGCAAAGCTAGACGCAACTGTACGCACCAAGTTCGGTAAGGGCGCTTCACGCCAGGACCGCATGAAGGGCCGCACCCCGGCTGTAATCTACGGTCACGGTGCAGAGGCACGTCACATCACCGTAGACGCACACGAGGTTGCAAAGATCTTGCGTCACAAGAACGCTGTAATCGACCTAAACCTAGACGGCAAGGTTGAGTCAGTTCTAGTCAAGAGCGCAACCAAGGACCCTGTCACCCAGGTCATCGAGCACATCGACCTAGTTGGTCTTGTTGCCGGCGAGCGCGTTCACGTTGAGGTTCCTGTTCACGTTGTTGGCGAGTCATTGTCAGGTACCGTTATCGACCTAGAGCACAAGACCGTGAAGCTAGAAGTTGCTGCAACCAGCATCCCTGACTTCGTAGAGGCAATCTTCGACAAGCAGGGCGCTGGCTTCCACGTTCTTGCTAAGGACCTAGTAATCCCTGCAGGCGCAAAGCTAGAGCTTGCTGCTGACGAGCTAATCGCTTCGGTTGTTGCAACCGCGGCTGGCCACGCAGCAGAGCTTGCAGCTCCAGCAGCAGAGTAATCAGCTGTCTAACTCGGCTTACCTAATAGTCGGGCTCGGTAACCCCGGGCCCGACTATTCTGCTAACCGGCACAATGTTGGCCAAATGGCTCTTTCGATTTTGGCCGATCGACTCGGTGCAACTTTTAAGAGTCACAAATCAAACGCATCTGTCGCCGAGGCTCGTTTAGGTGCGGGAGGCCCGAAGGTCATCCTGGCTAAGCCGGGTTCTTACATGAATACCAGCGGTGGTCCGGTGACTTCGCTGATGAAGTTCTACGACATCGACATCGCTCACGTGGTCGTTCTGCACGACGAGCTAGACATTCCAGCCGAGGATGTGCGCATCAAATCAGGTGGTGGCCACGGCGGCCACAACGGTCTTCGAGATATCATCGCAGCCTCTGGTTCGAACGAGTTTGCGCGCGTGCGCATCGGCATCGGTCGCCCACCGGGTCGCATGGATACCGCCGACTTCGTTCTGAAGGACTTCTCATCTGCAGAGCGCAAGGGTCTGCCGGTAACCCTAGAAATTGCGGCAGATGCCGTTGAAGCAATCGTCTTGGATGGCGTGTTGGCAGCCCAAAACAAGTTCAATACCGCGAGTTAATCGGAATACTCGCTGCTCATTCGAACTTAGACTTCTCTTGTGAGCGAAGAAAATCTCAAGGCCCTGTCGCGCCTTGGCGCGCTCATTTCAGAGGGATACCCCTTCGCCGCACTCCAGGCAAAAATCAAAGCGCAGCGGGTCGATCTAATCTCACCTCAGGGTGCAATGCCCGCGGTTATCGACGTAATTTCACGCTTCCGCGCCGCTGCAAACCTGTCTCGAGTTCAGTTGTTGGTTGTTTCAACAGGTCGCGAGGCCGAAGATGTTGCGGCCACGCTGCGTTCACTAGGCCCAGAAGCCGAGATCCTCGAATTTCCTTCTTGGGAGACTCTGCCGCACGAGCGCCTGAGCCCAAGCCCAGAGACCGTCGGTCGTCGCCTTAAGGTGTTGCACCGATTGAACGACCTAAGCGGCGCCAAAACCGCGCCTGATCACGCCGTCTACGTGCTCGCCTCGGTTCGTGCCGTACTTCAGCCTGTGGTTGCCGGTCTAGCCAGCCACCCGCCGCTAACCCTGAACCAGGGTAGCGATTACCTGCTTTTTGAGCTGTCACTAAAGCTCGTCGAGATGGCCTACCACCGGGTAGACATGGTTACCAAGCGCGGTGAGTTCGCCGTTCGCGGCGGCATCCTCGACATCTTCCCGACCACTGCCGAGCACGCCCTGCGCCTCGAGTTCTTTGGTGACGAGCTAGAAGACATACGTGAGTTTTCGGTCGCCGACCAGCGTTCGATTCATAATCTGGATGGCACGATCGCCAATATCAAGTCAGTCGAAATCTACCCGGCTCGCGAAATCGTCATTACCCCTGCGGTTGCCGGTCGCGCCCGCGAGATGCTTCACGAGTTTCCGAACATCTCAACCATGCTGGCCAAGATTGCCGAAGGCATCCCGGTGGATGGCATGGAGTCGCTGGCGCCGGTATTGGTCGATGCGATGGTTCCGTTTACCGACTATCTGCCGAGCGATGCGATAGCCACCTTGTTGTCGCCAGAGAAGTCGGCGGCGCGCGCCCACAGCCTGGTCGAAACCAATGACGAGTTCTTGCACGCCGCCTGGGACGCCGCCACCGAAGGTGCGCAGGCCCCGATTGACCTTAGCTCCGGTGGCTTCGTCGAGTTATCTCAATTCAAGGATGCGCTTGCCGGCCGCCAACTTTTCACAGTCTCGCAGTTCGGAGCGGATGACGAAACTCTAATCAACCTCGGGCTGTTCGAGGTGCCTAACTTCAAGGGTCTCGAGACCACTTCAATCGAGTGGCTAGAAGATCAGGTCAAGAATGGCCAAAAGGTCATCCTGGTGGCCGAGGGTCACGGAACCGTCGAGCGCATCAACGAACAGTTGAACGCCGCCGGAGTCAAGGCCGAGATCGCGCAGGGCAGCATGCGCAAGGGTTTCACTGCTCCCGACAGCAAACTAATCGTTCTCACCGAGGGCGAGTTCTACGGCAAGAGCACCGCTTATGTCAGCCCGCAGGTTCGCAAGTTGGCGGCCAAGCGTGGTCAGGCGGTTGACCCGTTAAGTCTCAAGGCCGGCGACTATGTGGTCCACGAAACCCATGGCATCGGTCGCTTCGTCGAACTGGTTCAACGCACCAGCGGAGTCGGTCGCCAGCAGCATCAGCGCGAATACTTGCTAATCGAATACGCGCCATCCAAGCGCGGCTATCCGGGCGACACCTTGTTTGTACCAACCGACCAGCTTGACTTGTTGACACGCTACGTCGGCGGCGAGGCGCCGGTGCTATCGAAGATGGGCGGCGGCGATTGGGCCAAGGCCAAGGGCAACGCCCGCAAGGCCATTCGCAAGATCGCAATTGACCTCGTCAAGCTCTATTCGGCTCGCATGAAATCGCGCGGTCACTCATTTGGCCCAGACACCGCATGGCAGCATGAACTCGAAGAGGCATTTGCCTTCGTCGAAACCCCTGACCAGTTGACCACCATCGACGAGGTCAAGCGCGATATGGAGCGCGAGATCCCGATGGACCGATTGCTGGCCGGCGACGTTGGCTATGGCAAGACCGAGGTCGCCGTGCGCGCCGCTTTCAAAGCCATCCAAGATGGCAAGCAGGTTGCGATGCTCGTGCCGACAACGCTGCTCGCTCGTCAGCACACCGACACCTTCGAGGCACGTTTCGCGGGTTTCCCGGTCAACGTTCGAACCCTTTCGCGCTTTCAAACCGCCAAAGAGGTTAAGGAGACCCTCGCGGGTCTTGCCGACGGTTCGATTGACATGGTCATCGGTACCCACCGCATCCTTGCCGAGTCGGTGAAATTCCGTCAGCTGGGTCTCATCATCATCGATGAAGAGCAGCGCTTCGGTGTTGAGCACAAAGAGAAGCTCAAAGAGATGAAGACCAACGTCGACATCCTTTCGATGTCAGCGACACCGATTCCGCGAACGCTAGAAATGGCGATCACCGGCATCCGTGAAATGTCGACTTTGGCCACACCGCCAGAAGAGCGCCACCCGATTCTTACTTACATTGGCGGCTACAGCGATAAGCAGGTTGCCGCGGCGATTCGTCGAGAGTTGATTCGCGAGGGGCAGGTCTTCTTCGTGCACAACCGAGTAAGCACCATCGAGGCGGTGGCCCACCAACTCTCTGAATTGGTGCCGGAAGCTCGCATCGCCGTGGCGCACGGTCAGATGTCGGAGGCAGCGCTCGAGCAGGTTGTTGTCGATTTCTGGGAGAAGAAGTTCGACGTTTTGGTTTCGACCACGATTATTGAGACCGGCATCGACATCCCGAATGCCAACACCCTGATCATCGACCGAGCCGAGAACTTTGGTCTAAGCCAGCTCCACCAGATCCGTGGTCGCGTCGGTCGAAGCCGTGAACGCGCCTACGCCTACTTCTTCTATGACCCAAGCAAGCCGCTCAGTGAGACCGCGCACGATCGCCTCGCAACCATTGCACAAAACAACGAGCTCGGTGGCGGCATGCAGATCGCGATGAAGGACCTCGAAATTCGCGGTGCCGGAAACCTTCTCGGTGGCGAGCAATCCGGCCACATCGCCGGTGTGGGCTTCGACCTTTACCTGCGCATGATTGGTGAAGCCGTTTCAGACTTCAAGGGCGAGAAGATCGAGGCACCAGCCGAGCTGAAGCTCGAATTGCCGGTCGATGCGCACATTCCGAGCACCTACGTCGACTCTGAACGTTTGCGTCTCGAGGCATATCACAAGCTTTCGGCAGCATCGGGGGAGAAGGGCTCGCGTGCGCAGCTCGACGCCATCCTTGCCGAACTAGAAGACCGCTACGGTAACGCGCCTGAGCCGGTTCGAAACCTTATTGAGGTAACCGAACTTCGCCAGCAGGCAAACCGACTCGGTCTAAAAGACTTCAACGTTCTCGGTTTGCAGGTGAAGCTTCAGCCGGTCGACTTAACCGAAGCGCAGCAGGTTCAGTTGACCCACCTGTTTCCCGGAACACGCTACTTGCAGTCGGCTCAAACCTTGATGGTTCCGGCTCCGCGAGATGCTAACTTCGAACCATTGCGCGATAAACCAATCATCGATTGGGCCTGGGCCTTCTTAGCTCGAGTTTTCCCGCCAGCCGCACCGACCACCGATAACGACAAGGCAGCAAAATGACCCAGCTAGATGACCTGATTGCCGTTGCTCACCAGTTGCGCGCCCCAGGCGGTTGCCCATGGGATGCCGAGCAGACCCACGACTCGCTAACCAAGTACTTGCTTGAAGAGACCTACGAGCTGCTGGATGCAATCGAGTCGGGAAATCGCGACGAGGTAATAGAAGAGCTCGGTGACGTCTTGTACCAGGTGATCTTCCACAGCGACCTTGGCTCAACCGGAACTCTCGGCGAACCGTTCGACATCGAGGATGTTGCACGCGTATCGGCGGCCAAGATGAAGGGGCGCCACCCTCACGTTTTTGGCAATGCCGAAGAGCTTGAGAAGTATGCCGCCAAGACCGGCGATGATGTGATGGTGAATTGGGATGATCACAAGAAGAAAGAAAAGCCAGAGCGTCAGTCGATCCTCGATGGTATTCCTCAGGCAATGCCTGCGTTGGCTCTAGCTGACAAGATCATCGGCAAGGCCGAAAAGATTGGCTTGCTTGACGCTGATGCCCCAGGCCCATTCACAGTCACCAGCGAGGCCGAGCTCGGCGCAATCCTGTTGGCAATCGTTTCCTCGGGTCGTGCCGCTGGATTCGATTCAGAACGCGCACTCCGCGGTGCGGTCCGCGAACTTCAGGTCGAGATTCGCGAGGTCGAAATCGAAGACGGTTTCGATGCCGGCGTGATTGCAGTACCGAGCGAAGACTAATCGTGGCAACTCGAGGTGCATCCAGGCCGGTTCTCATCTTTGATGGTGACTGCGGCTTCTGCACCACGACAGCTAACTGGATTGAAAAGCGATCGCTAACTCCGGTCGAGATTCAGCCCTACCAGTGGGCCAAGCTTGCCGATTTTGGCCTGACCGAAAAAGAGGCGGCCGACAAAGTTCAACTGGTTGTTGACGGCAAAATCTTCGCCGGCCACCACTGCATGGCCAAGTTATTGCTTATCCAACCGAACCTGCTGCTGAGGTTTTTAGGTGCGGTCATGGTTATGCCAGGCGCAGACCCAATCAGCGCGAAGGTCTATGAATGGGTTGCGGCCAACCGACACAAACTCCCGGGTGGAACCCCCGCTTGCAAGATGCCTCCAAAGTAGTCCAGCCTCCAAGGCAGTCACGGCACATGTGGCAAACTTGGGTAATAGCTTTCCTTATTGTCACACCATTGATGTTTGATGAAGTTAGTTAATAGACCAGTAAGGCATCAAATGAAGAAATTTACCTCAATAGAAATTTGCGCTGGTGCGGGCGGGCAGGCCCTGGGGCTGGAATCGGCGGGCTTCGACCATTTGCTCTGTATTGAGATCGATTCTTGGGCTGCCAAAACTCTGAGTGCAAATAGACCGACCTGGGTCGTTCACGAGGGCGATCTTCGCTCGTGGGTCCCACAAAATTCTCATGTTGGAATTGATTTGCTAGCTGGCGGAGTTCCCTGCCCCCCATTCAGTTTGGCCGGCAAGCAACTCGGCCCGAACGATGAAAGAGATCTATTTCCAGAGGTCTTGCGATTGGCGAGGGAATTAAATCCACGTTCGCTGATGATCGAAAACGTCAAGGGTCTGTTGAGTTCGCGTTTCCAGGATTATCGAAATGAAATTCTGGATCAGCTGCGGTCGATGGGATATGAGTGTGATTGGCGCGTAGTCACATCAGCGGATTACGGTGTGCCTCAACTCAGACCAAGGAGTGTTCTCGTTGCTCTAAAGGCAGATATTTTTCCTCACTTCACCTGGCCCAAGCCTCTAGATTCCGCTAAGCGAGTTACTGTTGGCGAGGCCCTGTTTCCATTGATGCAAGAGAAAGGCTGGCTTGGCGCCAAAGCTTGGGCTGAAAGCGCAACAGATGTGGCGCCCACACTAGTTGGTGGCAGTAAAAAGCACGGTGGCGCTGATCTTGGCCCGACGCGAGCAAAAAAGAGTTGGCTCGAGAAACTTGGAGTGGATGCGAAAGGTATTGCCGAGGCGGCTCCGGAAAAGGATTTTAGTGGAAATCCTCGATTGACGATTCCTATGGTTGCGCGGCTTCAAGGATTTCCTGGTGATTGGTCATTTGCCGGGGGGAAAACCGCCCAGTATCGCCAGATCGGGAACGCCTTTCCCCCACCTGTCGCAGAAGCAATTGGAAGTGCGATTAGAGATGCGCTTCAAGCCTGGGATCAGCTAAATTAAATCTCTCAGCTGGACAAGCAAGATTTCCCGCTCCACGCCTGGAAGTTGCCTGAATTCTGCGGCAACTTGGTCCACCTTGTCCAGTTCTCGTCGATTCATCTCCAAACGCTTGAGAAGCGTTCGCCTTTGATCGCGACCGAGTCCCTTGATCTTAACCAGAACTTGACTGGCGTCTAAGTAGTTGTTTGTCTGCTGCTGAAGCGACTCATTGCAACGTTGGCATGTCGTGACTAGGTCAGCTGCAGTTGCCTTGCCACCAAGGGAATCTGGGTAGAGATGCGCCGCGGTCAGCCTTGCCGTGGTTGAAGGGTCGTCGTCAAATGTTTCGCCAACTGCGATGCCGCAACGCACACAGGTGTGACCGTCCCGAAAGAAAACCTCATCTCTCACACGTGCGCTGATTACGGAAATATTGGCCGCTTTTTTTGCCGACGGGTCCCAAACATGGGCGCCGATTTTCACCAAGCGCTGCTCAGTCATTGTCAACCCGGCGCCGATTCGCGATTCTTCGATGACCCAGCCGTACTTCCTCAGGTCTCGCACGCGTCGATCTATTTGGGATACTCCCGGTATGGCTGCCCTGAGTTCCTCTTTAGTGAAAAGACCTCCTTCGCCGACAGTAGTCGCAAGCCAACATGCTGCTCGAATCATCGAGCCTCCAGTTTGTGGGTCATTAAAGTCAGGGATGTTCTGAACTGCGGTCATAGTTTAGGCTCCAGATTTTCTCGAACATAGGTTCCGATTAATTCCATTACTTGGGAGAGCTGTTTGCTCAACTCAAGAAAGTGAGAATCCCTCGTGGTCAGATACTCGCTTTTCGAGGACTGCATCCGGGCGATGTGAAGCTTTATAACCTGCTCGACAGAACTTTCTATCTTCGTTCTGAGTTCTGTATCAGTCACTCGGCTTAGACGTAAATAGACTTCCGTTTGTGTTTCCTGAAGCCTCAAGCCAAGGTCGAGATTTCTTGGAGTTGAGTGAGCTGAGTCAATGTAGGTCGAGGCATGCTCAATCTCTAAAAGTGCCTGAAGTCTCGACCAATTCTGCAAGAGGCGTTGGAGCTTCAATGCATTCCGCCTTTGGTATGCATCGGCATTCTCGAGCTTATTTTGCTCGCGCTTCGAATTCTCGAGTCTTTGGTCAAAGGTTCGACGAAGAATTGCTATGAGAACTTGAAGGAGCCCACCAATTGCGATGCCGATCATTCCCCACAAAGCGTCCATAACAATAGGGTAGCGTCAGATGGCTTCCTTGTGCCTGCCGCAACCAAATTTGCCGCCACCGTCAGGTTACAGTCCCAATGTGGCAAACTTGATGCATGGCTAAAGACGTGCACCCACCTCGCGGAATGCGCGATTTCCTTCCACTCGAGAAGACTCGTCGCGACCAGGTTTTGACTACTATTCGCGAGACTTACCTTGGCCACG
>Ga0228703_1001249_pt1 | contig 15904 bp, 14 predicted proteins | sample McNCre217_Aug_MG_3_FD_178020 | JGI IMG/M metagenome (GOLD analysis project Ga0228703, IMG submission 178020) | Freshwater microbial communities from McNutts Creek, Athens, Georgia, United States - 29-17_Aug_MG | ecosystem: Environmental > Aquatic > Freshwater > Creek | place: USA: Georgia... | reverse complement strand
CCGCCATGTTGCTGCACACCTGCATTTGCCACCCGTGTGGTGCAGCGCTGGGCAACACACCTTCGGGTAACTGCGCAAAAACCGCACTGCCAGAGCCTGTCATGCGCGGCTTGAGACCGAAAGAAGCCAGCCATTGAAGGGCAAGATCAACTTCTGGGCACAGCGCTTGAGCCACTGGCTGCAAGTCATTTCGACCAAAGTCAAAAGGATGAACAGCGAAGACCGACATTGTAGCAGTTTCTGTGACCCTCTCCAAGTGCGGATCACGAAAAATTCGTGCGGTTTCGAGTCCTGCATGGGGCTTGACCACCACAAAACGGCTGGCAGGTAGTTCTATTGGATGAATTTTTTCACCAATGCCCTCGACCCAGGCATTGTGGCCATGCAAGAAAAAGGGCACATCGGCCCCCAGAGCCAGCCCCAGCGGCAACAAGCGTGACAGTGGCCAGTTCAAATTCCACAAGCGGTTGAGCGCCAACAGCGTGCTCGCCGCGTCCGATGAACCACCCCCCATCCCCGCTTGGGCAGGGATGGATTTTTCAATGGCGATATGAGCGCCCAAGGACGTACCGCTGGCGGTTTGCAAAGCCCGCGCCGCGCGGATGACCAAATCGTCAGCGGGCAAGGGCACACTCAGATCCTCGCGTGTCAGGCTGCCGTTGTCTTGCACCTCAAAGTGCAAGGTATCGCACCAGTCGATGAGCATGAAGACCGATTGGAGCAGGTGGTAGCCATCGGCGCGTTGACCATTGATGTGCAAAAACAAATTCAGTTTGGCGGGGGCTAAAACGTGCGTGAGAGAGCGCATGACAATCAATCCAATTTGATGCGCAACGTTACTTCGGGAGCTGGCTGGTAGCGGCGTGCACTCAGCGATCCCTGTGTCAACGCCGACAAATCAACTTCCCAGCCTAGAGCAGGCGAGGGAGTACCTTGGAGCCAGTCGAACAAGACCGCCACAGGCAATGCGGCGCCAGTGGCTTGCTCGGTCAAGGCCTCGAGTGAATCGAAGCGCTGCTGCTCGTTGCCTTGGTGCAGATGGGCTGCGGTAGTTGTCCAATCCAACACCGCCAGCGTGGTGCCCAGTGGAGAGTACAAACTCAAACTGCCTTGCTGGGCTTGACCTTGCAGGGCAAAGCTGGCGCTCATGCTGCTGGGAGGGGTGGTTTGCACATTCACGCTCAAACGACCTTGCCACGCTTGTGTATCAGGTGAATGGGCCAAGGGTGGGCGCGTAGGATTCGCGCATGCCGTTAACAAGACAGCCGCACCCAATGCCAGCCACGCACGCATGTTCAAAGCGCAGGTTTGAGCCGCTGCAAGGTGTCTTGCAAGGTCTCGTTGTTGGGTGCTGTTTCTAGCCCTCGACGCCAAATCTTGATTGCTTCATCGGGACGGTTCATGCGCCACAACACCTCGCCCAAATGCGCCGCGATTTCTGCATCGGCGCGGGCTTTGAAGGCCTTTTCCAAGGATGCCAGAGCTGCTGTGAGATTTCCGAGCCGAAACTCCACCCAACCCAAGCTGTCGGTGATGAAGGGATCGTCAGGCGCAAAGCTGAGGGCTTTGACGATCAATTGCTTGGCCTCTGGCAAACGCAAGTTGCGATCTGCCAACGAAAACCCCAAGGCGTTGTAGGCGTTGTAGTAGCTGGGCTCTTGGCTGATCACGGTGCGCAGCAGCTTTTCCATCTCGTCTAAGCGATTGAGTTTTTCAGCCAACATGGCTTGCTCGTAAAGCAAATCCACATCATTGGCGCTGATTTTGCTCAGCAAGTCATAGGCTGCTTGCCATTGACGATGTTCACGCAACAACTGAACTTCGGCCATCACACGGCTGCGCGCTTCTTCGGCGTTATTGGCTGGCAGTTGTGCAATCAACTGGCGTGCTGCATCGAGTTTGCCCTGCCGCGCCAGCATCGCTGCACGCCGTGTTTGTGCTTGTGTGATTCCGCGTGGGGTGTTTTCGTTGGGTGATTTGGATGCCAAATCAATGTAGCGAACGAGTGACGCCTCGGCTTGTTTGTCTAAGCCTTGTTCGAATTGGACCGAGCCCAAGACCAGCCAAGCCTCGGCGTGTTTCGGAAAGTTGCGGGTGACGGCTTGCAATTGATCTGACGCTTCGGGGTAGCGTTCACCCTCAATCAACACGCGCACATAACTCATGGCCAGCTCGGGGTTGTCTTGCTTGCGCAAAGCTTGGGTAACCAAGGCCTCGGCTTCTTTGATTTGACGCCCCATCAATTCCAAAGCAAGCAAGGCAGGTGCCATGGCGCTGGCATCAGCAGCCAATCCACGCTGCGCTGCTTCCAAGGCGCCGGCCGTGTCGTCGGCCGCCAAACGCATGCGGCCCAGGCTGGTCCAAGCCGGCGCTGCATGGGCGGATGCTTTAAGGTAAGGGTCGAGCGCTTGTTGCACCACACGAGCAGCTAGTTTTTTGTCCGTGACACGCGCGTAATGTCGGGGAATCAGGCTGATTGCCACATTGCGTTCAAACTCAGGCGCCAGAGCCAACTCTTTTTTCAGTGGTTCTAGAGTTTCGTTGACTTGGTTGAGCGCGAGCAGGATTTGCAGCACTTGCATATTGGCTTGCCGATCTTGCGGCACTGCTTGTGACCAGCTGCGTGCCGCCATCAAAGCACCATCACCCGAACGTGCTTGCAAGGCAATGTCAACGGCGCGGGCATACAGCTGTACATCGTTGGTTTTACGCGCCGCGTCCAACAACAACGAAAAACCGGCCACAGGCTGCCCTTGGCGAACATTCAGCTCACCGAGCAAGATTTCATACAACAGCTCACCTGTCATGCCTGAGTTTTCAATCTTGCCGTTGTCATTGGCGGATTGCGCATGACAAAGCAAAGGCATGGCGGTCGACGCCATCGCAAAAAAAGCCAGCTGCAAGAGAAATTTCATAGGGCGATCATAATCGCTGACTGTTTTTCCATTGCCCACGCCATGCCTGAATTACCCGAGGTAGAAGTCACTCGCCTGAGCTTTGCCGATCGCATTGCAAATGCCCGCATCACGGCTGTGCGCATGGGCAAGCCGCTGCGTTGGCCTTTGGGTTGCGAGCCACACAGTCTGGTGGGACGTCGGGTGCTGTCTGTGCGTCGGCGCGGCAAGTATTTGCTGATGGACTTGGACCAAGGCTTGCTCTTGTGGCATTTGGGCATGTCGGGCAGCTTGCGATTCAGTCATGAGCGCAGCGCACCCCAAGCACACGACCATTTCGATTTAGACACCGACCGTGGGTTGCTGCGCTTGAATGACCCGCGTCGTTTTGGTGCTGTGGTCTATGTGCCCTCAGAGGACAGCCCCGAAGCCCTCAAATTGCTGGGACATTTGGGCGTTGAGCCCTTGAACGGTCAATTTGCGCTGGCACCGTTTCACCAAGCGTTGCGCCAACGCCGTGCAACCATCAAGCAGGTGTTGCTCGCGGGCGATGTGGTGGTGGGGGTGGGCAATATCTACGCCTCGGAGGCCCTGTTCTTGGCCGGCATTCGTCCCACCTTGCGCGCAGATCGCCTGAGCAAGCCCCGTGCTGAAAAACTACGCTTGGCGGTGATCGATGTCTTGACCCGTGCGGTAAAAAAAGGTGGCAGTACTTTGCGCGACTTTTCAAGCGCTGAGGGCAAAGAGGGCTACTTCCAACTGGAGGCCCATGTGTACGACCGTGCAGGCTTACCTTGCCGCGTCTGTAGTACCCCCATTCGACGCTTGGTACAAGGGCAGCGCGCCACCTATTACTGTCCAAGCTGTCAAAAGAATTGAGCCCATGACATCCAGTTCCTTTTCTTTTGCACAAACGGTGGTGGCTTGGCAAAAAAAGCACGGCCGCCATGACCTGCCGTGGCAAAACACCCAAGACCCCTACGCCGTGTGGTTGTCTGAAATCATGTTGCAGCAAACCCAGGTGGCCACGGTGCGTGAGTACTACGCGCGGTTTATGCAGCGCTTTCCGACGGTGGCCGATTTGGCGGCTGCGCATCAAGACGAAGTCTTAGGCTTGTGGAGCGGCTTGGGGTACTACAGCCGTGCCCGCAATATGCACCGAGCCGCGCAAGACGTGGTGAGTTTGCATGGGGGTGTTTTTCCACGCAGCGCCGAAGTGTTGCAAACCTTGCCTGGGATTGGGCGCTCCACTGCCGCTGCAGTGGCGTCTTTGTGTTTTGGTGAACCCATCGCCATCTTGGACGGCAATGTCAAACGCGTGCTCACGCGTTTCTTAGGTTTCAAAGACGATTTGGCCTCGTCTCGCCATGAGCGTGTCTTGTGGGATATGGCTCAAACCATGTTGCCCCAACGCGATGTAGCACGCGCCATGCCGCGCTACACCCAAGGCGTGATGGATTTGGGCGCCACCGTTTGCACGCCCAAGCAACCGCAATGCACGCAATGCCCGTTGCGTGCGGCGTGCGTCGCTGCCTCAGAGGGAACGCCTGAGCGTTACCCCGTCAAAACGCGCAAACTCAAACGCAGCGCAGAACAACTGTGGTTGCTGCAAGCCCAAACATTGACTGGCCAGGTCTGGTTGATGCAAAGGCCCCAAAGCGGTGTTTGGGCGGGTTTGTATTGCTTGCCTGTGTTTGATGGCTTGGCTGAGTTGCAAAGCGCCGTGCCCGCGAAATACTGTGATCGCCTGCAAGAGGGGGAGGTGTTCAAACATGTGCTCACCCACAAAGACTTGTATCTGCACCCCGTGCGCATCGTCTTGCCGACCTCGGTGCGCATAGCCCAGGGGCAGTGGATGGATGCCAATGCTTGGGGCACATTGGGCTTACCTGCTCCGATTCGAAAGTTGCTCACAGCGCCTTCAAATCAAGCGCAGTGACATTCAAGTTGGGTGGCTGTCCAACTCGCGGTGGCGTTTGAGCGTGACCCATTCTTTGGTAAAGCGTTGAGTGAGCTTCTCCACCAAATAGACCGATCGGTGTTGTCCTCCGGTGCACCCAATGGCCACGGTCACATAGCTGCGGTGGTCGTGGTTGAGGTCGGGCAGCCAAGAGCTTAAAAAATCAGTGATTTGATCGGCCATTTTTTCCACTGGCGCATGGGTGGCCAACCACTCCGCCACCGGTGCATCGCGTCCGGTCAATGGGCGCAAGGCGGCTTCGTAATGCGGGTTGGGCAACATGCGCACATCGAACACGTAATCGGCATGGACCGGGATGCCACGCTTGAAGGCAAACGATTCAAACATCAGCGTGAGTTGCGTGGCGGGCGCCGAGATGAGCGACTTGATGTAGCCCTGCAGCTTGGTATTACGCAGCAAGCTGGTGTCGATGATGTGCGACTCTTCGCGCAGCTCAGACAGCAACTCGCGTTCGAGCTCAATCGCTTCGACCAAGTCACGCTGTTGATCGCGCGTCACATCCACATCTTCGTGTCGCGACAGGGGATGTCTGCGGCGAGTTTCAGAAAAACGATGAACCAAAATTTCGGTCGTGGCATCTAAAAACAACAAGCGGATGTTGACATCCAAGGCGCGCAAATGGGCCAGCTGCGCAGGCACCAAGGGCAGCGAGTTGGCACTGCGCACATCCATGGCAATGGCGATTTTGGTGGCGCGGTGTTGTTGCTCGAGCTGCACAAAAGGCAGCAAGAGTTCGGGTGGGAGGTTGTCCACGCAGTAATAGCCAGCATCTTCCAAGGCATGCAAGGCCACCGACTTGCCAGAGCCCGACATACCCGTGATGAGGACCAACTCTTGATTCATGGCTTAAGTTTTTCGAGCATGTGTGTGGGTGAGCATTTCACGCGCATGGGCCAGGGTGGTATCAGACACTTTTTCGCCACCGAGCATGCGTGCAATTTCATTCACACGTTCATCGGCACCAAGTGCGGTGACTTGACTGGACGTGCCCTGTGCGTCGCTGTGCTTAGACACCACCAAGTGGTGATCAGCGCAAGCCGCCACTTGTGGCAAGTGGGTGACGGCCATGACTTGACGGTCTTTGCCCAGTTGCTTCATCAAACGGCCCACGGTTTCGGCCACGGCGCCGCCAACGCCGGAATCAACCTCGTCAAAAATCAAAGTTTGCGCACTGCCCAATTCACTGGTAGTCACGGCAATAGCCAGGGCGATGCGCGAAAGCTCTCCACCTGAGGCCACTTTGCCCACTGGACGCGGTGTGCTGCCAGGATGACCTGCAACCAAGAAAGTGATGCTCTCCAAACCGCTGGCGGTGGGTTGCTCCGTTTTGTCCAGCTGCACGTCAAAACGTCCACCTTGCATGCCCAAGCCTTGCATCGCTTGAGTGATGGCAGTGGCCAACTTGGGTGCTGCTTTTGCGCGAGCTTGTGAGATCTGACGCGCTTGAGTTTGATACACAGTGGCTGCTTTGGACTCGGCCGCTTCCAGTGCGGCTAAATCGTTGGCTGCATCGAGCTGGGACAAACGTATTTGCCATTCCGCATACAAAGCAGGGAGCTCTTGAGGCGTTCGTTTGAAGCGGCGTGCCAAGGACATCCACAAGGACATGCGGTCGTCCAGGGCTTGCAGTCGCTCTGGGTCGAGCTCGGTATGGCTCAAATACGTGTGCAGCGAATGGGCGACATCGCTGGCTTGGGCGATGCTCGACGCCAACACATCCAGCCAGGTGGCAAACTCAGGCGCCACTGCAGCCTGATCTTGTAGCGCGTTTTCTGCTTGGGTGAGTTGGCGCAAAGCGCCGTGCTCTTCGTCTTCCAAGGCCGCAATGGCGTTGTGGGCCGCATCCATCAGGGCTTGGGCGTTCGACAGGCGCGTGTGTTGGCTGTTGAGCTCGTCCCATTCATCGGCAGCCGGGCTGAGCTTCTCTACCTCGGCCATTTGCCACAACAAACGCTCGCGCTCTTCTTGCCACGTGTTCTGTGCGTGGCGTGCATTCTGCAAGGCTTGGGCGGCATGGCGCCATTCGGTCCAGGCGTGGGTGAGTGGTGCCAGGTTGACGCCGGCATAGGCGTCGAGCAAGCCACGCACGGCCTCAGGGCGGGTCAAACTTTGCCAAGCGTGTTGGCCATGGATGTCGAGCACGCGGTCACCCAAGGCGCGCAGCTGGGTGGCGGTGGCTGGGCTGCCGTTGATCCATGCACGGCTTTTGCCTTGGGCGTCTAGCGTGCGTTTGAGCAGTAGGCTGTCTTGTTCTGTCGCGCTTTCAAACCCTTCTTCTTCCAGCCAAGTGTGGATGTCGTTGGTGTTGTCAAATTCCGCACAAATTTCTGCACGGCTTGCGCCTTCGCGTACCACGCTGGTGTCAGCACGAGCACCTAATACCAATTGCAAGGCATCAATCAAGATTGATTTACCCGCCCCCGTTTCACCAGTGAGTGCGGTGAAACCGCTTGATAAGTCGAGGTCTAACGCACGCACGATCACGAAGTCGCGCAAGACAATGTGCCGCAAACTCATGCCACGCCCTCGTTCCAGTGTAGTTTTTCGCGCAGGGTGTCAAAGTAGCTCCAGCCACGTGGGTGCAAAAAGCGCGCGGCATGCTGAGACCGTTTGACCGTGATGCGGTCGCCTAACAGCAGCGAGGCGAGCGACTGCATGTCAAAGTTGGCACTGGCGTCACGGCCTGCCACTAAATCAATCGCGATCTCGCCGGTGTCGGCCAACACAATGGGGCGGTTCGAGAGGGTATGCGGCGCAATCGGCGCCATCACCCAAGCAGGCAAGGAGGGGTGCAACAAAGGCCCACCCGCCGACAGCGAGTAAGCGGTGGAGCCTGTCGGAGTGGCAATGATCAAACCGTCGGCGCGTTGGTTGGCCACAAAATGCCCGTCCACTTCCACGCGCATTTCGACCATGCCCGAAGTGGCGCCGCGGTTGACCACCACGTCGTTCAAGGCCAGTGCGTCAAACACACAGTGACCATCGCGCCATACCTTGGCATGCATCAAGGCGCGTTTGTCTTCTTCGTATTCGCCGCGCAGCATGGGTTTGAGGGTTTCGCTGAAGGCGTTGAGCCGGATGTCGGTGATGAAGCCCAGTCGCCCTTGGTTGACCCCTACCAACGGCACGTTGTAGGCGGCCAGTTGGCGGGCGTAACCCAGCATGGTGCCGTCTCCCCCGACTACCAGGGCCAAGTCGCAGGATTTTCCGATGCCTTGCACATCCATCACTGGATAGCCCTGCAGCCCGGTGTTGGCGGCGGTTTCATGTTCCAACACCACCTCACAGCCTTGCGTGTGCAAAAACTGTGCGATGCTTTCCAGCACCAACCGCGACGAAGGTTTGGAACTGCCGGGTTGGGGCAGGTGGTACTTTCCGAGCAATGCGATGTGACGAAACTTGGATTTCATGGCTAAATTACATCACTAAAATTCAACAACAGAATGACCATGCTAGACGATCGCGCCAAGTTGTTGCTTAAAGCGCTGGTAGAGCGCTACATCGCCGACGGGCAACCCGTCGGTTCTCGCACGCTTTCTCGCGCCACTGGCATTGAGTTGTCGCCCGCCACGATCCGCAACGTCATGTCTGACTTGGAGGTGTTGGGCTTGATCGCCAGCCCGCATACTTCAGCCGGGCGCATTCCTACCGCGCGCGGTTACCGCTTGTTTGTCGACACCATGCTGACTGCTGAGCGTGGCCCATTGAATGCGCCCAGCTTGGCCCCGGATCAGCCCCAAAAAGTCATCGCCAATGCGGCTCACTTATTGTCGGATTTGTCGCATTTTGTGGGGGTGGTCATTGCGCCGCGTCGCACCTCGGTGTTTCGGCACATTGAATTCTTGCGACTGTCCGAGCGGCGCTTCTTGGTGATCATTGTGTCGCCAGAAGGCGATGTGCAAAACAGAGTGCTGTTCACCGAAACCGACTACACCCAATCCCAGTTGATTGAGGCTTCGAACTATCTGAACCACCATTTTGCGGGCATGGCGATTGAGCAAGTGCGCGAGAAATTGCTGGCCGAGGTGGAGTCATTGCGCAGCGAAATCGCGGTTTTGATGCAAACCGCAGTACAGGTCAGTTCCGAAGCGCTGACCCAAGCGCAAGACGATGTGGTGATCAGCGGTGAACGCAATCTGCTGTCAGTGAGCGACTTCTCCAGCGACATGGGCAACCTGCGCCGCGCCTTTGATTTGTTTGAACAAAAAGCCCAGCTGGTGCGCTTGCTCGACATATCTGCCCAAGCCGAAGGCGTGCGCATCTACATCGGCGGTGAGAGTCAAATCGTCCCGATGGAAGAGCTCTCAGTGGTCAGCGCACCCTACGAGGTGGACGGTCAAGTGGTGGGTACATTGGGGGTCATTGGTCCTACGCGCATGGCTTATGACCGCATGATTCAAATCGTAGACATCACCTCCAAACTGGTGAGCAATGCGCTGAGCCACAAATAAGCGCTGCGCCCATGATGGGTGCCACACTAGCTTTTGCGAACCCCAAACAAAATACCGCTGGTCACCAGTGCTAGGCCAGCGATCAAGTTCAGGTGCATGGGCTCGCCCAGAACAGCAACAGCGCCTAAGGCTGAAAGACCAGGAACGAGCGCGGTGATCATGGTCGAGCGCACGGGGCCATAGTAGCGAATCATCAGGTTGAAGGTGATGCCTGAAATCACCACCGAACCCACGCCTTGGTAAATCGCTTGAAACCACATTTCTGCTATTGGGGCCGAACTCAAGTGGCTAGGTATGACTTCAAAAAATACCAGCGCACCATACACAGGCAAAAACGTGACGCAAGAAAACGACGTGATCGCCATCGTGGCGCGCACAGGATCTAAACCAAAGCGACGCACCAGCACGCTGTAAACCGACCAGCAAAACGCGGCCGACATAAACAGCAAATCACCTTTCCACACTTCGCCGCCTTCAAAAGCTTTGAGCAAGCTGGCGCCACCTACCAGCAAGTCGCCCAACACGATACAGATGAGGCCAATGGCACGTGCTTTGGATATGGAATCACGCAAGATCCAAAATGCGAGTAAAGATGTCCACAGAGGCAAACTGCCAGGCATCAGCACCGAAGCATGGGCCGCAGGCGCAAAGAAAAAACCGGAGTAAGCCAGCATGGCATACAACAAGCTGCCAAACAAACCCGCCAAAGCGGTGATGCGCAAAGACAGCGGTGACAAGCCCAACAACGAACCGACCACCTCACCGCGTTGTCGCTGGGCGCGCATCAGCCACCAGCCCCAAGGCAGCAACACACTGCCGGCCCCGAGGATGCGCAAGAACGCAATATCGAGCGGCAAAAGATGGTGTGAAGCTGAGGCCCGTGCGATGACGATGAACGACGTCCAGATCGTCACAGTGACCACAGCAGCCGTGAGGCCAACAGCGCGAGGAGAAAGTTTCATGCAAGGGATGATAAGTCCCTTGAAGAATCAATCCAAAGCGCGTTAAAAGTTAAAACCAACCAGCAGTGCGGCCGACTGTTGTTTGAACTTGACACCTGCCAAGCCTGCAGGGTTGTCGTCGGCCTTGCGTTGCGTCCATTCCGCTTGAATGAAGTTCTGTCCATACACATAGTGTTTAATGCCGATACCGTAGCTACGACCACTCAAATTGCGCGCTGCGTTTGCAGCCACCTCATAGCGGCTGGCATAGCTGCCCATCTTGGCGTAGAGCAAGGCGTTGTTAATCAACAAAATACCTGGTTCAACAGTAACTTCTGTAATTCCGTTGGCTGCCAATGTTTCGGTATCACTGATTTTTGAATTTTTTAAATCCATCGTGGCAGAGATGCCCAACTTTGCAGGGTAAGCCAAAGCAAAGGTGTAGTTCAGCTTTGCGACAGCCGCCGTGGTGTTTGTATTTGTCGTGCTCGTATCAGTTTTTTCTGTTTTGTTTTGAGCCATGCCTGCACTGAGGTTAAATCCCTCGAAGTAGCTATAGCTTGGTTTGGCTGTCTGAGCAAAACTGGATTGAGTGGCGATTGCCACGATAGAGGCCAGAAAGATTTTTTTCATAACGTACCTTGATGTTTGTGAGGTCATGGAATCAGTGATCGACCACAGAGGACAAAGCTTGATCAATGACGCCAAATTTCAGTGGTTTTTAAAATCGTTCCAGAAGTTTGGAAGTAGCTGCCAACGATTAACACATCGCCATTGTTCATGCGCGTGCTGGTGTGCATCGCACGCGCGGAGTTAAGAACCTTGGCGTCAGTTGACCATGTATTGCTGCCGGGGTCATAGATTTCAATGCTGGTCAGCGATTGTTTGCCATCGTAGCCACCGACCACCAAGACTTTGCCATTCAGCAGCAAGGTGCTGGTATGCAATGAACGCGCAGTAGACATGGATGCGGCTGCTGTCCAGGTGTCTGCCACTGAGTCATAAATTTCGACGGTGCTGGGTGCAACGCCGCCTCCGATGACGATGAGTTTGGTTTGCCCTGCATCCAGCACGGTTGCTGTGTGGTTGTAGCGCACATTGCTGGCAATCGCAGTGCTTGCCCACGTGGATGAGGCTGGTGTTGCCGAGTTGTATGTCAATGTTTTCCCGGCTGCAGAGTTGTCTCCGCTGTTACCGATGAACACCACTTTGTTGTTGCTCAACAAGTTCGCCGTGTGCCCTTGGCGCGCTTCCTGCAAGCTAGGGCCTGCAGTAAATAAACCTGTCGAAGGTGTGTAAATTTCAGTAACTTTTGGGTCTGCTGTGACCAATGGACCTGCCACGCCTCCGGCAATCAATACTTTTCCGTCGGGCATCAGCGTAGCAGTATGGAAACGATGACTCAGCGCCATCGGGCCCAATGTGTTTGTCCACGTATTGGCTGATGGATCGTAAATCTCTGCGGTTGCCAATGCGGCTTTACCGTCAAAGCCACCGGTGACCAAAACTTTGTTGTCTTGTAAAAGCGTCATGGTGTGGCCGCGACGTGCTGCTTTCATGTCTGATGCTGTGGCCCATTTTTCTGTCGATGGATCAAAGACTTCGACCGATTTCAAAACTGTAGTGCCGTCTGTGCCTCCGGAAACCAGCACGCGACCATCTGGCAATCGAACGCTGGCATGATCACTGCGACCCGTGGTCAGCGTGTTCTGGCTTTGATCCAGCGTGACAGGTGGTACCGCAACAGGCGTGATCGTGACGGTCAATGTGGCTGTTTTTGTGAGATTGCTGGGGGTTACTTTGCTGGGGTCTTGATAGGTGACTGTCAGGGTGTAGTCGGTGGTGCTCAATGGGTTGTCTTGCACCAAAGTGCCTGAACCGCTGAAGCTCAACTCTCCTGTTGCACCAGACGCATTGGTCCATGTTATTTTTCCGCTGCCAGTGCTGTACGTCGGCTTTAAGAAAATGGCTTTTCCCGGATAAAACGGTGCCAAGTCTTTGGAGGCATTTTCTAAAGTGGGGCTGGGGTCTGTGATCGCAGTCGATGAGCCACCCCCGCCGCCACCGCCGCATGCGACAAGCAAGCAAAGGCCACCCGCCATCAAAAGAGGGCGGGACCAGTGAATGGCATGGCGTTGAAGTGTGCCGAAAATCGTGGAGATCATGAGCTGAATCAGTGCAGTTCGAACCCCGAAATTGGTGTTCTCTGAACTGCTTCGGCAGCAGTTTGGAATACTTGAATGAGACCTTACTGCACAAACTACAATCTGTCGCTTCGGTTGGGGCGTTAGCTCAGTTGGTTAGAGCAGAGGACTCATAATCCTTTGGTCGACAGTTCAAGTCTGTCACGCCCTACCATTTATTTTTCAAGGACCGCGTGATGAACCGATTTTTTCGCTTTGTTATTTCTGTGTTGTTGATGACATCCAGTGGTTTGTGTACCCACGTGTTGGCCAGTGAACCAGCCGCACCTGCAAAGCCTGTAGATCCCAAATTGGTGTCTGAAGATATTTTTAAAAAGTGCATGAGTCATGCAAAGATGATGCGCGATGAGCAAGTGTGTAAAGCACGCAAAGCTTCGATCGAGCAATGCGTCGACAAGGAAAGCAAGGCCAAAGATGCGAAAGCAGCCAAAGCCAAATGCGAGACGCTGTATTTGCCGGACTTCAAGTAATTGAGAAACGCAAAAGATCTATCTTTTTTGTGCTACAATTTATTTTTTCCAGGCGGCTGTAGCTCAGCTGGATAGAGTACTTGGCTACGAACCAAGGGGTCGTGGGTTCGATTCCTGCCAGCCGCACCAAATTGACTAAGGGTTCACATCTTCGGATGTGAACCCTTTTTCTTTTTTCAACTCTGACGTACGATTTACGGATGAAAACACGCATTCTCTATTTGTCATCTTTGGCGCTTGTTGGCGCTGTCGTCTTGAATGGTTGCGCCACACCGATGGCCAAGCCTGCCTTTTATCCCAATGCGCACTACCAAAGTGTGGGGCCTGCACGTGCAGAAGCCGATGCGCAAGCATGTGCGAGCTTGGCCCAACAATCAGATGTTGGGGCTGTCAACAAAATGGATGCTGCCCATGCAGGTGCAGCAGGCGCTGCGGGCGTGGGTACTGCGGGCGTGGTGGGCTCGGTGCTCAGTGGCCGCAAGCCTGATTTGAAAAACATCGCCGCAGGTGCTGCTGCCATTGGCGCGGGCGGCGCTGCGGCTGCGGCCGCTGGACAGTCGGTGAGCGGCAGCAGTTTGTATCGCCAATTCGTTCAACAGTGTTTGGCAGAGCGCGGTTATCACGTGATTGGTTGGCACTGAGTTTTTGCAATCGCCATGAGTAAAGCCTTCACGCGCGAAAGCGACTCAGACGACGAAGAACTTGGTTTGCCACCACTGCCTGCGGGGGGCAAAAACTACATCACCCCACAAGGATATGCAGTGCTGCGGGCCGAGTTGTTTGACTTGATCGACAACGAGCGTCCCCGCATTGTTGAAATCGTGCACTGGGCAGCGAGCAACGGTGACCGTTCTGAAAATGGCGATTACCTTTATGGCAAAAAACGCTTGCGAGAAATCGATCGCCGGATCCGTTTTTTGACTAAGCGTTTAGAGATTGCTGAAGTCACCGACCCGAGTGCGCATCACGGCAAAGACCAAGTCTTCTTTGGTGCCACCGTGACGTATGTGGATGAGGCCAGTGTTGAACGCACTGTGACGATCTTGGGTATCGACGAAGCCGACAGTCTGAAGCAGCAGGTGACCTGGGTGTCACCCATTGCACGCGCACTGCTCAAGGCGCGTGAAGGCGATGTGGTCAAGTTGGTCACACCCGTTGGCGTGCAAGATGTCGAGGTGGTTGAAGTGCGCTATCCCGCACCAGTGGCTGCTTAAGGTGTACGGCCCACACCAGACACCACGCGCTGCGCTTGTACCACCGAGGTCACGCGGCGCAAATTACGCAGCACAGCATCCAAGTGGGCTGTGTCGCGGACAGAAATCACAAAACGTAAGTCAGTGGCCTCTTGACCACTGACTTCATCGGCCATATTGACCAAGGTAATGTCTGCTTCAGCCGAGGTAATGGCCGAGGCAACACGCGCCAACACGCCTTTGCCGTTGCTGACGGTGACCACCACTGCAACTTCAAAATGCCGCGTAGGCTCTTCGGCCCATTCCACGGCAATGAAGCGTTCGCTGTCTTTGTGTTTGAGGCGTTGACCCACGGCGCATTGATCGAGGTGAACCACCAAACCTTCGCCGCGACCCAAATAGCCCACGATGGCGTCGCCCGGAATCGGATGGCAGCAAGGCGCGTATTGGACCGATGCGTTCTCGCTGCCGTCTACGATCACGCTGCCTTGTGACACGTTTTCGTGGGCAGTGAAGCGTTCACGACTCATCAGCAGTGCATCGGGTTTTTGCCCCATGTCGGCGAGCAAATTGGCCAAACGTTTGGCCACGATGCTGGCCACGCGTTTGCCTAGTCCTAGGTCCACCAACAATTCGTCTTGTGTTTTGCTGCCTGTGAAGCGCAGCAGTTTCTCCCACAGCAGTTGGTGCGCATCGTCGGTGTGGGGCATTTCTTCAATGCCTTCAGCACGCAGCGCTTGCGCCAACAATTTGCGACCCAACTCTTTGGACTCGACCTGCGCCATGGTTTTGAGGTGATGGCGAATTTTGGAACGAGCTCTGCCCGTGCGCACAAAGCCCAACCATGCGGGATTGGGTGAGGCCACGGCCGAGGTCACGACTTCCACCACATCACCGTTGCGCAACTCAGTGCGCAGTGGTACTTGTTCGCCATTGACTTTGGCCGCCATGGTGCGATCGCCCACATCGCTGTGCACAGCATAGGCAAAGTCCACCACGGTGGCGCCACGCGGCATGGCCATGATGCGACTCTTGGGCGTGAACACATACACCGCATCGGGAAAGAGATCAACTTTGACGTGATCCCAAAACTCAGTGGCGTCGCGTGTTTCGTCTTGGATGTCGAGCAACGATTGCAGCCACTTGTTGCCTAAGTTTTCACTGCCCTCGTTGCTGCCATTGGTTTTGTAAAGCCAATGTGCGGCAATGCCAGATTCGGCCACCAAGTGCATGGCCTCGGTGCGCATTTGAAACTCGACGTTCAACCCTGATGGGCCGACCAAGGTGGTGTGCAAGGACTGGTAGCCATTGATCTTGGCAATTGCAATGTGGTCTTTGAACTTGCCTGGCACGGGTTTGTAGAGCTGGTGCAATACGCCCATGGCGGTGTAACAGTCAACCACCTCAGGCAATATCAGGCGAAAACCGTAAATGTCGGTTACCTGCGCAAAGCTCAAATGCTTGCTGTCCATTTTTTTGTAAATGGAATACAGCGTTTTTTCGCGCCCCGAAATCCGCACAGACAGCCCAGCCTTGGCAAACGCCGCTTCGACTTCGTGTTGCACACGCTGCATCAAATCGCGACGGCGGTGACGGGCTTTTTGCACCGCTTTGCTGAGCACTTTGTAGCGCCAAGGCATCAAGTGCTGAAACGCCAGTTCTTGCAATTCGCGGTAGGTTTGGTTCAAGCCCAATCGATGTGCAATGGGGACGTAAATTTCAAGCGTCTCGCTGGAGATACGCCCCCACTTGGCTCTGGGCATGTCGCCC